>LNFM01012017.1_pt1 | contig 15188 bp, 28 predicted proteins | sample 596031 | NCBI WGS metagenome assembly LNFM01 (sample SAMN04254537, study PRJNA301005) | activated carbon metagenome | isolation source: dual media filters at the Ann Arbor, Michigan drinking water treatment plant | place: USA: Ann Arbor | reverse complement strand
GGAGTCGTGACCGAGTGGCCGAAGGTGCTCCCCTGCTAAGGGAGTATGTGGGCAAAACCTGCATCAAGGGTTCGAATCCCTTCGACTCCGCCAGTTAGCGAATCGCATCCGACCGGATCGGTTCACAAATAGCCCCGTTTGCCTCGTGCAGCGGGGCTTTTTGCTGCCCGGATGGGTTCGGAGTGGTTCGGATCAATCCTGTTATTGCGGGGGTCCGCGTGGGGGTTCGGCCGCTGGCCTGGGGGTACGATGACCCAAAACCAGACGGGGGACAGCGGTGGCGAAGGATTTGCTCTCAGCACGCGGGCTGGAAGTGGCCGTCAAGGCGGCCACCGCCGAGGCCGACGAGAAGAACACGCGGGTCAAGATCCGTGACGGTGAAAACCTCATGCTCATCGTTCGCCCGGGCGGCGGTGCGTCCTGGGTGCTTCAGTACCGGCTCGCCGGCAAACGCCTGCCGCTGACACTCGGCGCCTGGCCGACCGTGGGCCTGAAGCTGGCGCGCGAGCTTGCCGCTGCTGCCCGCGAGAAGGTGGCGCGCGGCGTTGACCCGCTGAAGGAGCGCGCAGCTGTGCAGGCGGCCCGTGTGGCCACGGCCAAGCACGCCGGCGACACGGTGCGCCAGCTGGCCAGCGACTGGCTTGCGAAGCAGCGGATCAGCGAGGTGTACCGCGGCAACATCGAGGCGGCCTTCAAGAAGGACGTGTTGCCGGTGATCGGCACCATGCACCCGGCCAAGGTGGTGCGCAAAGACATCATCGACATCCTGCGCACGATGGAAAAGCGCGGAGCGCTGGAGATGCTGCGTCGAGTGCGCATGTGGCTCAAGCAGATGTACGAGTTTGCGATGGACGATGAGGGCCGCGATATCCAGGCCTCGCCCGTGCCCACAGGGCATCTCAAGAGCTTCATGCCGGCCCAGAAGGGGCACTTCCCGGCCATCACCGACGCCGGCGCCGTCGCGCCGCTGATGCGCGCGATTCGCGGCTACCCGAAGCCGGTGGTTCGCAACGCGCTGCTGCTGTCGGCGCACGTGTGGCAGCGGCCCACCGAACTGCGCGAGGTCGACCAGTCCGAACTGGATCTGGACGGCGGCAAGTGGGTGATCGGTGGCGAGCGCATGAAGATGGACCGGGAGCACTGGGTTCCGCTCTCTCGGCAGGCCCTGGCCATCATCAAGAACCAGCAGGGCATCGTCGGTGGCGTGGGCTGGCTGTTCCCGGGCCAGAAGGACGGCAAGGCCCTCAGCGAGGGCACCTTGGGCGGCGCGCTCGAAACGCTGGGCTTCAAGGGGCTGCACACCCCGCACGGGTTCAGGGCGATGGCGCGCACCATCCTCGAGGAACACCTCGGCTTCGACCCGAAGTTGATGGAGAAGCAGCTGGCCCACCAGGAGCCGGACAAAGTGAAGCGCGCCTACAACCGCGCCGAGTTTTGGGAGCAGCGGGTCAAGATGATGCAGGCGTGGTCGGATTGGCTTGACGCGCAGCGATGAGCCTGGCCTGGAGTTCGGTGATCTCGTCTTCAGGCCAACGGTTGTTGGCCCCCAGCTTCACCGGCGGCGGAATGCGCTTCTTCTTGATGCCGTCGTAGAGCGCGGTCTTGCCCAGGTCCAGCCGGTCCATGACCTTCCTGATGCCGATGAGGCGCGTCTCGGCAGTGACGCGGACCTCGCGGGTTTCCCACCAGGGCTTGGCGTTGGTGGCGGTGCTCACAGCAGCGTTCCTTGTTGTGGTGGTTGTGGGTGGTTCTTGGCGATCCACTCTTGGACGGCCCGGGCGGCGTCGACGTAGGCGCGGCCTGGTGTGCCGCTGACTTCCTGGCCCGGGCTGTAGGTGCGCCAGATGGCGCTGCGCAGGTCAATGGGCAACGAATACCAGTGGGCTCGACATCCCCACATCGCCGGCGGCACCTGGCGCTGGCAGCCAGGCCAGTGGCAATGGTGCTTGCGGGTCTGGCCCTGGCTCTTGACGTAGGCGGCTTTGGTGTTCACCAGCGCCTCCGTGGCTTGAAGTTCATGCTCGGGTCGTAGAGAGGCGGTCGCCCCTGCCGGCGTGCCACGATGCCGTCGGCCAGCGCTTGGACCATCAAAGGCGTTGTCTCGCGCAAGATGAAGGCCGCCAAGTCAGCCTCTCGCATGAGCGTCAGATTCTCGGGATCGACCGCGTAAGCGATGGGCATGCCGTCAAAGGTGAGCCGCGCGTGAATGCTCTTGTCCAGCCAGTCGCGGCTGACCTTGGCCACCAGCGTTGGCAGGCGCATCCGCGTAAAGGTGTGCGTGTGCGCTGAGCCAATCGACATGTCCTTCAGGTCGCGCAGCGACAGCCGAGAGTGCCCCTCTGTGTCCCAGAACATCGGCGATTCCAGTTCGTGGTGCTTGCGATCTTTGGCCGGGAACAGCATCGACGCCGGCCCGGCGATGGCCTTGGCCAGTCGGATTTCTTCGTGTGCGTCGATCAGCTGCCGCGTGACGTTGTGCAGGCGGCGGGCGTCATCGACGCGAAGCGCCAGAAGGGAGTCGCGTTCACTTGCCAGCGCCGCAATGGCCTCGCGGGCGCGCCGGCGCTTGTTGCGACCGAAGCGGGCGGTCATGACGCCACCACCGACTCAGGGACAGCGAAGATGCCCAGCTGCCCGCGATAGGGCAGGAATTGCCGCACGCGCTGGTCCTTCAGCACGAAGCCCCATGAGCCGAGAATCTTCCAGGGGCTCGGATGCTCCTGCACGCAGTCGGTGATGGTGGCTGAGCCCACGATGCCGCCCAGTTGCATCTGCTCGAAAGGCGGCAAGATGATTGCCGGTCGGTTGGGGCACGTCTCAGCCATTTCCTCGGCGAACTCCTCGTGGTCCCGCTTGCTGTACTTCTTGCCGGCGTGGATGAGGATGCGGCCTCGGAACGAGGTGCGCCAGCCTCGGTTCTCGATGTCCTTGTGCCCGTTGACGATCAGCCAGGCATACGGCTGCAGGATGCTGATGCAGGGAATCATGCTCATGGTTCGTTGGCCAGTTTCAGGAGGACATCGGCGTGGCAGGGCTCGCCCAGCGGGCACCAGCACGCCAGGTTCTTGCCGCGCAGTTCAGCGCGCACTTCTTCGACGGTGGTGCGCGGGCCGGCGGGCATCTTTCCCTTGGGCCAGGGCATCGGCTGCGGCCACCAGGATCCTTCTCGCTGCAGCAGCGATGTGAAGAGCCCGACGGCGGTTTCCCGCGCCATCGCAACTCCGTCACCGTGCTTGACGAACGGGTTGCCCCACTTCGTCGTGCGGTCGACCTTCACCGTGTTGGGCGGCATGCGCCAGCCCTTCGTGCGGCTGAGTTGAACTCTCTTCGGTGCGTCCATCACGCGGCCTCTTTCAGCTGCTCGGCGAGATAGCAATCGCCGTTGCGCTTGTGGTGGATGAGGCCCAGCAGCTTCAGGCGCTCGAAGACGACTTCAGCTGACGGGTCGCGGGGGTCGTTGCGCACGCGGTACTGGCGCACGATCTCGTGGCTCTTCAACGCACGTCCAGGGTGTGCACGCTTGAGGAAGCGGAAGCAGTCCACCATGCGCAGGTCGTGGGGCGTGAGTTCAATCTCAACCTTCATTGGGTGGCGCCTTTTCAACGATCAGTGCGACGCGACCGGAGAAGTCGTGGTGCTGGCGCTCGACACGCGCCTGCAGCGTGTTCGTGCTGCCCAGCGCAGCGAGGATCCGGCGCTCCTGCTCCGTCTCCGGTGTGGCTTCGAAGCGCATGAGGCCCGACTCGAAGATGAGGGCGACCTTCATCGCAGCACGTCCTTGTCGTTCCAGGCCAGTTCCAGCGCCCTGATCAGCGCATCGAACTGGGCCCGTGTGTAGATGCGCGCGCGGTGCACCATCACGCACGTGCGCGACGCTGAGACATCGAACGGGCCAAGCGCCAGATGCGCCGGGCCGAAGGAGCCGTCCCGCGTTTCGAACTCCGTGGCGAAGGTGACGGCCTGGCCTTCGACGGCGCGCCGGTCGCGCTTCTCGATGGGGAGCGGCGCGTTCATGAGGCGGGGAAGCCGTTGTGCTCGACGCCATCCAGCAGGCGCCCAGCTTCCTTCTTTCCGACCGGCAGGGCGAGTACTGCGTGGCGCTTGAAGATGTCCGCCACGGTGGCCCGCGGCGATGGAATCGCAAAGCCTGCGCCTTCAACAAACACGCGCATGCCCTTGAGGTTCATCGACATCGGTGGCGTGATTTCGCCGTCCTGCCCGACCTCATGGGTGCTGTACTCCCCCCACTGCTTGAACAGGAACGGCACGCCTGCCGCGGCGCACTGGTTGCGCAGGCTGCGGGCCCAGTCGGGGTGCATCGGCCGCGCGCCGGGGCCGCTTTCGCCGCCGACGATCACCCAGTCAATCCAGCACGCATGCGGCAAGGCCAAGTAAACGCGCTCCAGATCCAGAAGCCCCAGAAGCGGCTCCATGCTCAGGAACCGCACGCGCGCCGGCACGGCCAGCAGCTTCGGGATGTCGCGGTCGGCCTCTTCCTGGTTGACCACGGTGGCACCGAGCCAGACGTTCGCAGGCGCCTCGCCATCGAGCCAAGCCTTGATCCAAAGCCACAGATCCCGAGTCGCGTGCGCAGTGCCGTCGACGTGCTGCTTCGCTTCGCTGAGCCTCTTTCGCCAGTTGCCGATGCGCTTGGACAGCAGCAGCCAGTCCAGGCCTGGCGTCAGCCGGATCAGGTCTAGAAGGTCGACCAGCCATTCAATCGGTGCTTCGTTGTCCAGCCAGTCGGCCAGCGAGGCACAGAACACGCGCGGGCGCGCTGGCACAACATGGCCTCCGCAGCTTGGGCAACTTTCCCCATCGCACTCGCCTCGCCAGGTGCACGCGGTGGAACACTCGGCGCACGCGAAGAAGCGCGTCTTGTTCCAGTCGCCCGGCTTCTTCCAGTTCGCGGCGCTGGTGCGGCGCCGCGGCGCGCCTGGGCCCCAATTCGGAGCCGTGCCGCCACCGAAGCGCGAGTTGCGCGTCTCGGCGTAGCAGTGGTCGCAGCCCGGGCCGACCTTCTGGCAGCCTTCCCAGGGATTGAAGGTGTGGTCGGTCCACTCGATCTTGCTGTTCTCAGCCATCGGTTCGCTCCTGTGTCTCAGCGGGCGCCTCGCGCACGACCACGGGCCGCACCAGCACCACGCTCGCGTAGTTCCCCATGGCCAGCGGCTGCAGCGGTTGCTGTTCGATGGTCAGCACCACGCCCTGCGCGGTGGCCGTCTCGACCAACGATTCGGCCGCGCCTTGGACATCCAGGCCGAGGTCGGGATCTGCGCTCCGTACCAGCGCAATGCCGGACATGTCGATGGCGTGCGTGCGAGGGTCGAAGGCGTGCCCGTACCCCGCTGCGCGCAGCTTGCTGGCAATCTCGTGATAGGTCGCGCCGCTAACTGCCAGTTCGGCGACGGTGTGCGTTGTGCTCATGCCTGCGCACCCCGCATGCGTCGCGCTTGAGCCTTCAGTCGAGCCTCGTGCCACCGTGCCTTGCTCAGCGTGGCCTTCTTGCCGCCGTTCTTGGAAAACGCCAGGAACCGGTTCAGTTCCGGCTGGTGCTTTGCCACGTAGGCGCGCACCAGGGCGCCGTAACTGCGGCAGCCGGCGTGGTTGATGATCGTGATACTCATGAACGGTCCTCTGGGGGCTTGCTTTCAAACAGGCCCGACAAGCCAGCCCAGGCCAACTCAGCGAGCAGCGCGAAGGCGAACGCGGTTCGCCCAGCGAAGCGCCTCCAGCGCCGTCGAATGTTGTTGAACATGGGGTGGCCTCGCGGTAGGTGGACTGGTCAGCCCTCGGCGGGCGCCTGCTCTTCGGTTTCCACGTGCACGGGCTGCGGGTTGAACTTGCCCTTGATGTGCTGGCCGTAGTGCTTGCCCTTCGACTCGGCGGCCTGGAAGGCTGCGAAGTTGTCGTTGCTGAACTCGGGGTAGGCGTAGGTGTTGCCCGTCGTGAATTGCAGGTACAGCGTCTGGGCCGCGGGGTCGTAGACGTAGCCCTTGATGGCGCTGCTGTTGCAGGGGGTGAATTGCTTGATGTGCATGACGGTTCCTGGGAGTGGTGGGGGGCAACGCCTGGTCAGGCCTGGCCGGTGCCTTCGGTGCCGGCCTGCATGCGGCGCGCGGTGCGCTGCTCGAAGGCCTGCAGCGCGGCCTTCAGGTGGGCCAGCGCTGTGGCGTTCTCGGGCGCCTGCACTGCCTTGTTCAGGTACTCGGTGCGGTCGATCAGGATCTCGATCAGTTGCTCGTTCGACGTGCCAAGCGCCGTGGTCACAAGCACGCTGCCGCCCTCGTGTTCGGTGCCGTCGCCGTCCACGCCTGGCGGGATGGGCTTGCGCTCCTTCTTCAGGAACTGCAGCACCTGCGCGCCGTCGAGGCGGTACCGGTGGCCAGGGTCGATGACGCGCGGGCCGGCGACGGCCGTGCAGCCGCGCTCAAACGGTTCTGCGGGCGAGAAGCTGGTGTAGCCGTCCTCGTACGTCACGATGTAGCCGCCAGGTTGCGGCTGGTGGCGCATGACGAACTCGGGCGACACGTCGAAGGCGTCATAGCCGGGGTCGGCCGGGACGATCTTGGCGCCGTATGAAGCAGCGCTCGTCTGCCCCGACGGGTCCGGGTTCGCCAGATGCACGATGCTGGCGATCTTCAGCGCCCAGACCAGTTTGTGACTGATGTAGCGCGGCAGTTGTCTTTCGGTGGGCATGGCCCCTCCTGTGTTGGTTGAACTTGCCGCTTATCCTCGTGCGGCGACACGCTTGTGGTGCCGGGTGTCCTCGAAAACCGCGCCAGCCCAACGTGAGGCCCATCGGGCCGGCGCCGCGGGATCGGCCGAGGCCGTCACCGCGTCTTCGCTCTCTCGCGCTGGGGTTACGTGCAGGCGCCCATCAGCAACGGAACGTTGCCCAGGCCTTCCTTGATCTGCTGGATCAGTTCCTTGGCCGCGCCTTCGTGCACGCGGTCGGGACGGATGAGCTCGTAGTGAAAGGCCACCTTGCCGGCGTTGCTGCGGTACTTGAGCCGCGCGCCGATGCTCCAGGCCGCGCCACCGTGGAACACCGGAATGCCCAGGGCGAAGCGCTCGAAGACCTTCATTTCTTCGGTGGTGCCGGCATCAGGATCAGCGATGTAGGTCAGGCGTGCGCCGCCGCTCTGCAGGCGCACCGCCGACTTCAGCACACGCTCTTCGTTCAGCACGAAGTTCGTGGACATCTCCAGCATCTGCAGGCTGGTCGGCAGGCCGTTCGCCGTGGCGATGTCGTCGTCGTGCTCCTGAATCCACTCGGCGAAGGCGATCTGCGCAAACGAGGCCTTGTCCTTGCCCTTCCAGGCCTTCCACTCGGCGGACATCTCCGGGCTGAACGTGGCGCGGTGCGCGCGCCAGCCGGCCGTGCCCTGGATGTGCTCATCGAACACGGCCGTAAAGTCGAGCGCAAAGGTCTGAGGGTTGAAGTTGCACCACGTGACGCTGCCATCGGTGGCGTGGCGCTTCACGTATTCCAGAAAGCTGGCCGTGTCGCTGAAGGTGGCCGTTGCCCTGGTCTTGCGCGGGTTGGGCAGCAGCGCCTCCAGGTCGACGCGCACTTCCTTGAAGTCGGAGCTCTTCGGCACAGCGATGTGGCTGATGAAGAGGCCCGGGACGCCGGTGGTCACATCGGCCAGCACCGCGGCCTTGGGCAGCACGTCCGCAAGCGTCTCGGCGATGTTTCTGGTGTCTTGGATATCCATGTTGTGATGGTCTTTCAGGTGGTGGGGTGGATGGATCAGGCCTGGCGCGCTTCGGCGGCCGGCGGCGGGTCATCGAGCGTGCGCACGCCTGCCTTGTTGGCCGGCTCGGCAACTCGGAGATCCAGCGAGCGCTGGTTCGGGTTGTTCACGCTCAGGTTGCCTTCGACCGTCGCGTAGAACAGGTCGGCATCGGGCGCCTTCTCGGGCGTCTTGTCCGTGACCTTGGCCAGCAGGCTGATGGCGCCGCTGACCTTCTTGATGTCCAGCGTGATCGTCAACTTGCCGGCCTTGCCGGTCTCATCGACGTTGCGCACAACACCGGCGAAGAGTTCGCTGCACTGATCGAGAAACAACCCGCCTTGCAGCAGGCGCAGGGTGTCGGTGATAGGACGGGTGCTCATGAGGCCCTTTCTTGGTGGGACAGTTGATGACGGCCAAACTGCTGGCCAGCGGTGAGGAACAGCAGCTGCACGTACTGCTTGCGCTGTTTCTTGGCCTCGCGGTGCTTGGCCCAGACTTGGTGGATGGGAACGGGCGCCGGCCGGCGCTTGCTCGCGCGGTCGATGCCGAAGCGGTAATGCGCGACGGGAGCGCCACCGGGCGTAATTCGACGGGTCCACTCTTCGACGAACACGAGGCCGATGGCGGCCATGTGGCGCATCAGCGGCGTAAGTGACCTCTTGCAGTCGGCGGCCTCGGACAGTTCGTCGACGCTCAACGCGCAGCGCCGGAGTTCGAGCACGATGCGGCAGAAGGTCTGCACATCGCTCATGCAGCGGCCGGTCATGCTGACGTAGCGGCCGGTGCCTGGTGGTGGCACTGCTGGGCCTGTTGGGCCCCACACAGGTTCCAAGCCACCGCCACGCGGGCGCGGCACCCAGGCGATGGGGAACACCACCAGCATCTGCGCCATGGTGGCCAGCACCTTGCGCGTGTTCTCGGTCTGCCGAGACACGCGGGCTGCCAGCTGGGCCGAGGTGCCGGGCTTGTCGATGACGGCGCGCAGCAAATCGGCGTAGTGAATGAAGCCCCCGCGGGCGTAGAAGGAGTTGCGCATGGTCAGAAGGGGATGTCGTCGTCCATGTCATCGAAACCGGTGGCGGGCTTCGATGCGGGGGCGGTGCGGCCAGCCTTGGCGGCGGCGTAGGCGTTGCCGGCGGCAGGCGCAGCGGCAGGGCGGGGTGCTGGCGCCGGCGCGCCGCCTTCTTCGCGGCTGCCGAGCATCGTCAGTTCTTGGACGATGATCTCGGTGGTGTACCGATCAGCGCCGTCCTTGTCCTGCCACTTGCGGGTCTTGAGGCGACCTTCGATGTAGACCGGCTTGCCCTTCTTCAGGTACTCGCCAGCGATCTCGGCCAGGCGGTCGTAGCAGACCAACCGATGCCACTCGGTTTCCTCGTTCGTGTCACCGCTGGTCTTGTCCTTCCACTTGCGGGACGTGGCGATGGTGAAGCTGCAGACCGCGGTGCCTGACGTGGCGTAGCGCACCTCGGGGTCTTTGCCGAGGTTGCCGATCAGGATGACCTTGTTGACGCTGGCCATCAGAGCACCTGCTCCAGGCGCGCGGCGGCCGCATACAGCGATTCGAACCACTCCTTGCCGGCTTTGGGCTGGCTCGGAAACTTGCTGGTCCGCGGCACGGCGATGACTGCAAGCAGGGCCCGGGCGGCGGCGTGCAACTCGTCCTCGGGATCCGGCGGCGCTACGCGCTGCGCCTGGGCGAAGTTCTGCACCGTGCCGGCGGCCTGATGGTCGCCAGCGGGGCCCGCGTCGGCGGGTTGCCCTACGCCCATGGCGCCGACGCGCGGGCTTGCGTGTGCAGGGCGTTCCGCGGCGGTAGCGTCGGCCGGCGCCGGCTCTGCCTTCAAAACCTGTGCGGGGCTCTGCGGGGGAGTAACTTCTGCAGGCAGCGCGGCCTCTCTGGCCTCTGCTGCGGCCAGCAATTCGGCGAGCTTCAGGCGCCCGGCTTGGATAGCAGCGGCCACGCGCGGACGCGGATCGTCTGCCCAGGAACGCGCACCAGTCTCGAATGCCGTGATTGCCTTGCGGATGTGGCCGACGGTCTCGCCTTCGATGCGCACGGCATTGGTCTCGATACTTGCGCAAAGGGCGTCTTCTTCAGCCGCGCGCTGCAGGCGAACGCGCTCGACCTCGGCCTCAATCCGGCGCATGTCCTCGGCGATGCGGTGCGCCACGATGGCGGCAACCGCCTCGGGGTCTTTCTGCACCAGCTGCGCGCGGTCGGCAAACAGGCCCTGAAAGCTCGGGTCAACAGCCGCGATGGTCTTCAGGTTCGCGGCGATGCGCTGCTCTGCCGCGTCGATGGCCATCTTGGCCTGAGAAAGAGCGGTGTCCAGCTTGTCGCGCACGCTCTCCAGAGTGCGCAGGTTCTTGATGACGGCGCCGAAGTCGGGCACGCCACCGTCCAGCCGGCCGCTGATGTGCATGCCACCCAACCGGGTGTTCGCGGCGGCCATGTAGGCGCCGACGGCATCAAAGCGGGCCTTGACCTCTCGCGCCTTGATCTCGTCCTTGCGGTTTTTGACCACCTTCTCGCTGGCGAGGCGGGCCGTGCGGGCGATGTCCACCAGCTGCAGGGCGGTAACCCGCATCTTCTCGACGTCTTCCACGCTGGCCAGGGCGCCATTCACGGCAGCGTCGATGGCGTCCTCGGCAGCCTTCAGGCGTTTGCAGGCTGCATCGAGATCGACAAACTCCTGGTCGGTTTCCGGCTCCTTGGGCATCTTGGCGACGAACGCGCGCAGTCGTTCGCCGAACATGTCCAGGTTCGAGTGCACAACCAGCGAGCCGGAGGTTTGCACCGACACCGCTGGCAGATGCTCCATCGGCGTTGCGACGACTGCCACCGATGCCTGCGGCGGCGTGAAGTCGGCCAGGTCGCGGTGCAACTGCTGCCAGCCGGCTACGACCTTGGCGATGCGCGCTTCGTCGCGCTCCACCCAGCAGTGCCGGGCTTCGATCAGCTTGTCGCCTTCCCACTTGCTGGCGGTGAACAGCGTCTCCTGAGCACCTGAGCAATGCTGCTGGTGTGCAACCTGCACGAGGTACATCTCGGGTAGTTGGCGGCCGATCTCTGGACCGCCGACACCCTCCTTCGGCAGCACCGCGCGCAGGGTGTCGTTCAGAAGCTTGTGCTCCCAGTCCCGTGTGCCGGCCAGGTTGTGGCCGTCCAGGCTCGCTGACATGCGGCCGTTGGCCTTCACCAGCGGGTACAGGTCTTCATCGAAGATCAGTTCGGCCAGTGGCCGAGCCAGCGCTTCGCAGCGGTGGCCTTCGTCGTAGAGAGCCTGCAGCTGCGGGCTGACTTCGGGTGTGATGCCCGTCTTCAGGCGAGTCAGCAGCGCCGTGCGCGTTTCGTAGGGCGATACGCCGGCCATTGCGGGCGCGTCGCTGGCGTTGTCGTGGTCCTTGCGGTGCTGGTGCCAAGCCTCGCCGCGCTGGCCCCCAGGGATGTCGATGATCTTCATTGCTGTGCGTCCGTGCTGGTGCTGGTGGTGCTGGCGGCAGTGGCGGAGGCGGTGGCGGGCGAGTCGTCGTCGCTCCACGGCGGGTCGCCGTCTGCCGGGGTCGCGGATGCGGGCTTGGTGTCGCCGGCCTGGCCGTCGGGCTTCTTCAGCGCGCGAATCTCGGCCTCTTGCTCCGGCGTGAGGGCGCCCTTCGAGCGCGCCATGGCCAGGATGTCGTCGCCGGACTTGAGGCCGCTCTCAACGGCCAACTTCCAGCGCGTCATTTGCTTGGCAAACGACTCGGCGGGCCACGTTTGGCGCGGCGGCAGGGCCTTGCCCTCGGCCTTGTTTTCCATGGCCTGCCGCCACGTTGCTTCGCCCTCAGCGAGCGCGCTGTAGAGGTCGCGCAGTTCCACCAGCTGCGCAGGCGAGCACTGCGAGATGTCATGCCCCAGGTACTCAACCAGCATCGTGGGCGTGACGTTCACGCTGGCGAAGTCGTCAACCAGCGCCTTGCGCTCGCCATCAGGATCTGCGGCGGCCGTGTTCTTGCGCACGGCCATGATGGTTTCCTTGCACTCGTCAAGGATGTCGCCGGGCACGATGCGAAGAATCACGTTGCGCATCGCCTTGGACTTGAGCGCCCCGCGCTTGTTCAGCAGGTCTTCGTCTTCGGCGATCACCGTGTAGGTGAGCTTGTTGCTGCTGTTCGTGCGAACGCTGAGATAGGTGCCGTCGTCGTGCGGCTTGGAGCGCTCCACCGTCTTGCTGACCTTGTAGTCCTCGGGGAACGTGTTGTTGTTCTCCAGGTCCGTCAGGGTCAGCTTGTGGACCTCCTTGCGCTCGTCTTCGAAGACGATCTGGTTTTCCACCATCAGGTTCTTCAGGCAGCGCGCGGCCATCTCGGCGAAGCGGATGCCGAAGCCTTCGACGCCCTGGCCGATGGGCTTGCGATACCAGGTGCTCTTGTTGCGCGCGAAGCTGGGCCGGCGGCACTCCTTGAGCATGTCGGCGCGAACTTGGTCCCAATTGCGCGGCTGGCGCAGGGCCATGAGGTAGCGGGCTTCGACCGTGGCCTTGGCGGTCGCAGCAGCAAAGGTGCTGGCTGACTCCACGGCCATCGGCTGATGTTGGGGAACAGCGGCGAGTGCGCTCGCGGCTTGCGTGGTAACTGCGTTCATGAGCGGTCCTTGTTGGAGAGATCACAGCGAGGCGAGGCCAGGAAGGCCCACAGGTCGCGCCACAGCGCGCGCCAGCCGGTGACATAGGGGTCGGGCGGGCCTTCGATGCCGGTGGCGTTCTCACGGTGTTCGTCGGCGAACGCTTCTCGGCAGCTGCGCGGGATGCGCGCAGGCTCGCCGGCGATGCGCCTGATGGGGCGGTCGGTGGCGATGAAGAAGCTGCCCATCACGCCAGGTGTCCGAAGTACAGGCCCAGGGCAACCGCGGCCACCAACAGGTACATGCGGCGGTGGTTGCGGTCCTCGCGGGCTTGGGCGGCGCTACGCGGCGGTTCACCCAGCGGCATCGGGCCGGTGTCGCCCAGCGTTTCCTCGGGCTCGAAGCTGAAGGGGACCATGCCCGCTTCGTTGCCCATCATCACGGGCTCAGGCTCGGCACGCCGACGGCCCCACCACACTTGAGGAATGCTCATGTCAGCTTGCTCCGGTTGCGGTTGCACAGGGCCGTGGCCATGGCATCGGGCACCGCTTTCGCGTCCCTGATCCACACGGCTTCAATGGGTGCGCCGCCGTCCAGCGGCTGCAGGCGGATGTCGCCGCGCGGGGCGCCGCAGTGCGCCAGCGGCACGGCCACCAGAAACTGCTGCTCTGGTCCGCCGGCGTTGTCCTCGCGCTTGACGATGGCGATGACGTTGGCAGCGCCGCGGATGGTCTGGGCGTTCACCGTGCCGCGCTTCAGCGACCATGCAGAAGATGGGCCGGCGGCAACAACGTCCCACTCAACTTCAGTGGCGGCCAGCGGGCGCAGTGCCAGCAGGGCCAGCAAGATGACGGCGCGCGTCATTGCGAAACCCTCGCGTCCCGGTCTTGTTGGTGGTGGCGGTCCGAGGCCAGCTCTGCCGCGCACTCATCAGGGCCAAGGTCGAAGCCGTCGGCCGCAAGCGCGTCCATGCCGTCGTCTTCTTCCGTCGGCTCTGCGTTGCACAGAGCGCCCCACAAGTGGCCGGGCTTGATGCGGTTGCGGGCCCGGCGGCTCATTGCGCGTCACCCGGCTGCTGCAGGTGCGCCAGGCCTTCAGGCCACTTCGCGGTGGGGTACGGGCCAGCCGGCAGCGGCCAGTGGCCCAAGTTGTGTGCCGGTGCTTGTGCCGGCGTGGCCGCTTGTGCGGCCTGTTGCGTCTGCATCTTGTCCCCCTTGCACGTTGCCCCGGGATGGGGTGGGAAGTGCGAGTGAGGGAAGACTAGCGCCGCTAATGCGCAGTGTCAATAGGGGCGCTAGTATTCAGTTCAAGATTTAAGACTAGTCCTCAATGAGACGGACAGAAGAAAGCCCGCACGGGGCGGGCTGCAGGTGGGCCTTCGCGGCGAGAGTCAACGTTCGTCCACAAAGGCAAAGCAGCCCTCTATGAACGACTTTGACGTGCCCGTGCAATCGTCCTTGTCATCGATGTCTTTGGACTCGGCCCATGCGTAGCCGGCCTCGTGCCCAGAACAGTCCGCAGTGCATGGGTAGCCGTGGAACGTGCGCGGCCATGGCTTCGATGGCGGGAGATGGGTCGGGAGAAGGGTGGCGGCAGGCGGCACATGCGGCTTTGCCTGCGACTCCTTCGGCGTCTTGGGATCAGTATCGAAGGCGGCCACCGCGATGCAGGCCAACACCGCTGGGATAGAGCCGATCAGCCAAACGCGCCACATCAGAACAGCCCCCAGGCGCGGCTGATGTCTTCCACCCGCGTGAGGGGGTAATCCTCAAACTGGGTGATAGGGGCAGGCCTTCGGCTGCGTAGGCTGCACATTACCGGCACGCTCAGGCCGCCCGCCGAGCTTTCCTAGGCCCGGCAATGGGCAGGGCGCGAGCAAGTTTTGGCGCTGCTTCAGGCGCAGCGACGGCCGCCAGGCCCTCGGCGTAGGCGTAGACCTTGCCGCGCGCAACCTCGCTGTTCAGCCCCCGCAAAAGTTGAATGAGGCGGGCCTCTTCATCGCTGAGATCGTTGGGGCTCAGCTTCTCGCCCGCCTTGGGTAGAAGCGTTGCAAGCCGAGGGCTGAAGTCCGCGACTTGGCAGTTCAGCCCGTTGGCGAATCCCAGCGCCGCCTTCAGGCTGAGCGCCGTCTTCCCGTTTAGGAAGAACCCGACGGCGGACTGATTCCCGATACCGAACTTCTCGCCGAAGAGTTCCTGGGTGCCGTGCCCGAGGGTCTGGAGACGGTGCTTCTGTGTCGCCCAGATCTCGCGAAGCCTCGCCGCCTCTGCGCGGTGCTCGTCGGTGACTTTCCCTTGTTTTGATGTGCTCGCAGTCATCCACCGGATGGTGGCTACGGGGGCGCGCAGCATCAAATAGCGCCGCTGTTGACGAGAAGCAATAGCGCCGCTAGTATCCGCGTCAATGAACAACTTCAAGTCCATCCGCGAACGGCTTGGCATGACGCAGGCCGCCATAGGGATCGAGCTCGGCGTGACTCAAGGGAACGTCTCGTTCTATGAGAAGGGACAGACGGTTCCCCCTGATGTCGCCCGGAAGTTGATCGCCTGCGCGCGGAGTCGGGGACACGCTATCTCCTACGACGACATCTACGCGCCGCCGGCGCGTGCTGTCCGCCGGCGCGGCAGTGGTGTGGCAGCAAGCAAAGCCAACTCCTGAGGCTCATCTGTGATGAGCCCCTACACAGCCGCGAGTCGCGCGTCCATTGCGCACCGAGCCTCTGGCAGAGAAAGCCCCGCCTCATTTGGCCCGCTCCTGCAGGCGACGTTGCTCCAACGCGAAGGCCGCCTCGGCCTCCGCCTTCCACCAAAGGCCCCGCACACGTGCGACGGCCCACAGGA
>LNFM01008695.1_pt1 | contig 15188 bp, 12 predicted proteins | sample 596031 | NCBI WGS metagenome assembly LNFM01 (sample SAMN04254537, study PRJNA301005) | activated carbon metagenome | isolation source: dual media filters at the Ann Arbor, Michigan drinking water treatment plant | place: USA: Ann Arbor | reverse complement strand
CTGCTCGCTGCCCGTTGCTGCGCTCGCTGACGGTGGTTGCGCGCAGCGCACCTTCCGCCGTGAGTCTTCGAACGGCGCCCAGCACGGGGTTTGTTAACCCCGTGCGAGCCACCCATCTTTTCATTGGGTCCGCTGCCTCGCCGCTGAAAATCCAGCGCATTCGAGGCAAGTGATGAATGATGACAGCGAGCCGCCGCTCGCTGCCGCGCCCCGACAGACGTCGTATGGAAGTACGATGCACCCATCTCGGATGGCGCCAGCGCCGTTCGGGTTGTTCTCGGAGCGGCCTTGCAGTCGAACACACAAAATCGAGACACCTCGGCGTTCCGAAACGTCCGGCCTGCAAATGGGCCTTGTCGTCACGGTCGGATCAGAGGTCGACCGTCCACCGCGGACCAGCCACGAGCGTCACGAAGTGGGTGAGGCTCTGAGGGCTGGGGTCGAGCCAGCACAGCGCGTACGAGCCTTGAATCGTGAGCCCGAAATACCGCGACGGAAGCCAGTCGACGCCGAGCCTGACGCCGCCGCCCACCAGCACCGGAAGCGTCGACATCGTCCCGAACGAGCCGTGGACTCGCGCTTCGAGCCCGACCCACGGAACCCACGTGAGCGCGTCGAACGAGAACGCGACGCCGACCGCGAGCCCCGGACCGATCCACGGAGAGCCGCGCTGCACCGAGACGCCGAGCGGAACCTCGAGGGCGCCATAGAGACGAAACTGATCCGTGAGTCCGTACGCGAGCTGTCCCGCGACAACGCCGCCGACAGTGAGGTCCGAGTGCGCCAACAGCGCGCCGCCTGCGAGCGGACCTCCGTGCAATTGCCGGCCGCTCGCACGAGCGTTTGGCGCAGCGAGCGCGCAGGCAGCGAAGAGTGCGGTCGCGCACAGCGTTGCGCGGAGGCCAGTTCGGTCCATCGACGCTCGTGGGTATACCCTCATCGTCGCGCGTCCGGCACGTGGGAACAGGGGCGGTACGAGGCGATCACCGCAGCTGCTGGAAAAGCTACTTCTTCAGCAACACGACCGCGGCGACCACTGCGGCCGCGACGATCAGCGCGGTCAGCAGCACGATCACGATCGGGCTGGTCTTGTTCGGGACAGGCGGCGCGATCGTGGACTCGCTCGCGTCGATTTTCGCCTCGAGCTCGACGGTCGCGCGCGGGGCGACCGACAGAGGTTTGCTCGGATTGCTCGCGTTGGCTTCGCTCGTGACGCGCTTGATGACGACCGCAGGGATCGCCAACGTGTTCGGCGGAACGACTTGCTTCTGGGCTTCGAGCGCCGCAGGCGAGTCCGGCGGCATCGTCCCCTCGACCACCGCGAGCGCCGCCCGAATCTGCTGCGACACGTTGCCGGTGTGCGGAACGGTCTGCGCAAAGGCCACGGACTCTTGCGACGCGCGCACCGCGCGGTCGACCTCGTAGGCGAGCGCGCGCATCGACGGAACGCGGGCGTCACGGTCCTTTTGCAGCGCGCGCATCACGACATCGCAGAGCGCTGGCGGAAGCCCATCGCGCAGCGAATCGAGCGGAGCAGGATCGCGCGTCAGAATCCCGGCGATCACGGCAGGCAGAGTGTTGCCCTCGAACGGCCGCACGCCCGCGAGGCACTGATAGAGCACCACGCCCATGGACCAGACGTCGGTGCGAGGATCGATGTCGGCCGTTCCGCGCGCTTGCTCGGGCGACATGTACCAGGGCGTTCCGACGACCGCGCCGGTGCTGGTCTTGAGCAGCGCATCGCGGCCGGCGGTGAGCTTCGACATGCCGAAATCGAGCAGCTTCGCGACGGTCGTGTCGTCCCCTTGCCGCGCGAGAAAGATGTTGTCGGGCTTCACGTCGCGGTGAAGCACGTCCGAGCTGTGCGCGACCGCGAGCGCGTTCATCACCGGAACGAGCCAGCGTCGCACCCCCTCGACCTCGATGTGCTTGTGCTCATCGAGCCACTGTTGAAGGGTGGTTCCTTCGAGGCGCTCCATGACCAAGAACACGCCGTGCTCGGGATCGACGCCGCCGTCGAGCACCTGCGCGATGCTCGCGTGCGACAACTGCGCGACGATCCGCGCCTCCTGCACGAAGCGCTGCACTGCCATTTCATCGCGCGCCCACTGTTCGTGCAGGACCTTCACCGCGACGCGCCGGCCCGTAAACGCTTGCGTCGCAGAGAAGACAGTCCCCATTCCGCCCTCTCCAAGCACAGATTCGATGGTGTATCGCCCGGCGATCTGCTGGCCGGGCCCGAGTGGGGCAGACGTCACAACGACGACCATACCTCAGTCGCCCGCCGAGAGTCGCGAGCAGACGCGCTCGTCGCGGCGCCTTCGCCCAGGCGCGAGCGAACGACCGCCTGGCCCGCGAGCGCCGACCCCGCCCGGACCCCGTTGAAGAAGCGCGCGATCATTGCTACCTCGCCCGGTGATTCGATGGGTCTCTTTGCGACGCGGGAGCTTGTGATCGACGACGCGGCGAGGGGCTGCTGGGTCTCTCTGGACTCGGCGTTTCTCGATCGACGGGAGAGCGCTCGGTGGTTCGATCGCCTCGCGAGCGAGCTGCCGTTCGAGGCCGAGTCCCCGGTGATCTTCGGGCGAGCGATCACGGTGCGGCGCCGGAGCTGCGCGATCGGAGAGCCCGGCGTTCGCTATCGATACTCGGGCGTCGAGCGCAGCGCGCACCCTTGGCCAGACGGGTTCGACGCGCTGCTCGACGCGGTGAATCGCGCCGCAGACACGCGGTTCAATTTCGCGCTCTGCAACGAGTACGCGGACGGCGAGGTGGGGCTCGGGTGGCATGCGGACGACGAGCACGACCTCGTTCGCGACGCGCCCATCGCGTCGCTGTCGCTCGGCGCGACGAGGGACTTCGCGCTGCGCCGCGGGGCGAGCGGCAAGACCGCCGTGACGGTCGCGCTCGAGAGCGGCTCGCTCTTGATCATGGGCGGAGCGACGCAGCGCTTCTATCAGCACCGCGTCCCTGAGCGCGCGCGCTGCAAGGACAAGCGGATCAACCTCACGTTTCGCGTGATGAAGTGAGCCCTTGTTGTCGCGACCCCCTCCCACGAGCGAAGCCCAGCCGAGAGAGAACACGCGCGATCATCGAGCAATTCTCGAGGAAAAATCAGCACGCACACAACCAACAGAGGCCGGGCTTGCGGCATCGTGGCGCATTGGTCACACGCATGTCCTCGGGCCATCCATGCGAGCTCGCGCATCGCACTCGTACCTGCGTACGCAGCGAACGCACCACCTGAGTTACTCTCGGACGCATGCCGCGCTTCGACGATCTACGCCCCGCGACGCTGCTCGCGTCCACCGCCATCGCTGCTTGTGCGCTGCCGCACGCATCGCTTCGACAGGACGAAGCAACGCCGGACGTGGTGAGCGCGGACATGGTGGTGATCGACGCGCCCGTGATCGACACGCCCGTGATCGACGACCGGCCGGTTCCTCCGCTCGACGTCCCGTGCCCGTCGGGGCAGATGTTTTGCGAAGGTCGCTGCATCGACACTGCGAGCAGCCTGGTCAACTGCGGAGGCTGCGGAGTCGCTTGCCCGATGAACGCCACGTGCGTCAGCGGCGCCTGTACCTGCCCGATGGGGCAGAGCATCTGCGGAGGGCAGTGCGTCAACACGGCGAGCGACCGCCTCCATTGCGGGATGTGCGGCCGCATGTGCGCGGCGAACGAGGTCTGCGCGGGCGGGACGTGTTCGGCCACGTGCGCGATGCCCAGAATGATGTGCGGCGCGAGCTGCACCGACGTTCAGACCGACGCGATGAACTGCGGAACGTGCGGCCGCCCGTGCCCCGCGGGGCAGTCGTGCGTGAGCGGCGCGTGCACCCTCATCTGCGCCGCGCCGACCACGAACTGCTCGAATATGTGTGTCAACACGCAGACCGACTCGTCACACTGCGGCGCCTGCGGTCGCGTGTGCGCCGGCGGAATGAGCTGCAGCGCAGGCTCGTGCGTGTGCGCCGCGGGCACGACCACGTGCGGAACGATGTGCGTCGACACCAACACAAGCTCGGCGCACTGCGGAAGCTGCGGAAATCGCTGCGGCGCCCCCGACGGAGGCAGCGCCGGGACCTGCGCGGCGGGCGTCTGCGGCGCGGGGATGTGCCCAGCAGGAAGCCACCTCTGCAGCGGCTCGTGTGTTCGCGACAACGCGGTGGCGAACTGCGGAACGCGCTGCGCTCCCTGCGACCCGGTGATGAACGCGATGCTCACGTGTGACGGCACCAACTGCGGCTTCAACTGCAACTTGGGCTTCGTCCGGATGGGCATGACCTGCGTCGGCGCTCCGACGTGCGGCAACGGAATGTTCGACGGGCTCGAGGCGTGCGACGACGGCAACATGACGAACGGCGACGGATGCAGCGCGGCGTGCTTGATCGAGCCCTCGATCTTCACCGACGCGTGCGCGACAGGAACAGGAGGAATCTCCATCCGACGCGGGCAGATCATTCTCATGCGCAGCACGACGATCGGCTCCACGCCCGGCTTCGACGGCGGAATGATGTGTAATGCTGATGGTCCCGACGTGGCCGCCGCGGTCGTCGCATCGGAGGCTGGCAACCTCGTCGTCTCCGTGACGCCAGGGCCCGCGCCCGGTGACAACTGGGACGTCGTCTTGCGAGCAGGCGTCGATGCGTGCCCGAGCGCGACGTGCACCAACGCGGGCGGCGGCAACCGCGCCACCGAGACGCTCACGGTCCCCGTAACCATGGGGCAGCGCGCCAACATCGCCATCGACGGTCGAGGCGCCACCGATTTGGGGCTCTTCACGCTGCGGCTCGAGCTGCGCCCATAGCCGCGCCGCGAGCGCGACCCGGTTAGGGCAGATCGTACACAGTCACGTTGATTTCGTGTGCGACGAGCTCGTCCCGCACGAGGGCCTCGACGATCTCCCGCTGTCCTCCAGCGAGCCCGCAGCCGATGCGGGGCATGTGCACGGTCGCGCGGCGCTCTTTCGCCATCGTTCGCGGCGCGGAGAGCCCCTCGCGAATCGACACCGTTGCTCCGGCCAGAGTCCTGTGGATTACTCGATGAGCGAGGTGCTTCGAATGAATCAACGTCTTGTCTTGTGCTCCGATTGCCAACGACACGTGCGCTTCGGCGAGGTGTGCCCGTTCTGCGGAGGGGCCAGCACGCACGGGCCGCTCCCCGAAGAGCGCGACGTGCGCCTCCATCGCGCGGCGCTCGTGGGACTCTCGATCGCAGTCGCGGTGTCGGTGTCGATGTGCGCGCCGTACGGAATCTCACCGGTAGACGTGCAGAACCCGGACGTTCCGAGCACGGACGTGCCAGTCACCGACGCACCGTCGATGGACGCGTCGTCGCAAGATTGAGCATCGAGCGCTCGGGCTCGAAGCTGAGCGCTCAGCGAACGGAGTGGAGAGGACCTGCATTGGGATCCTCTGTTACGGTGCCCTCCGGCCGTACATGACCCATCGGACGAGCTCGCTCTCTCGCACGCGCGCCGAGCGCACTGTCGCGCTAACAGCGATCGCTTGCACGATCGTCGCGTGCACAGCGCCCGGAGCCGACGTCGACGCGCGAGGGCCCGCGGACGTTGCTTTCCCGGACCGCACGACGCCCGATAGCGCGGCGCTGGACGCCCAGAGCGCCGACGCGACCGAGATCGACGCCTCGACCCAGGATTCGTCGGACCTCGATGCGCTGAGCTTCGACGGGGCGAGCCCGGATTCAAACGTCACCGACAGCGCGCGGGTTGATGTTCTCGGCGAAGACAGCGCGACGCGCGACGCTCGATCGCTCGAGCCGTGCGGGACCCTCGAGGTCGCGCGCGCGGCGAGAGAGAGCGGGTCTGCGTACATCCTCGCGATGGACTTCGGACTCGACGGCGACACGCCCGCGAATCCGACGCGATCCACGGTGACCATCCTCGAGGACGGCGTGGCGCTCGGCCCTGCGCATTCGGCGCACGATACGATTCGCATGTCGGGCCGCGGCACATTCAGTCACTGGGGCAACTCGCTGTACTTCAGCGCGTCGGACAACAGCGATCCGCGAAGCAACGGCCGACGGTACACGTGGGCCGCGCCGTCCTGTTGGCGACCTCGCCCGATCACGGTCCGAGAGGTCGCCGCGATTCAGACCATCTACGGGACGTTTCAGAGCCACAACCAACGCGTCGTTCGCACGCGCGACGGAACGTTTCTCTCGTACCTCCGACGTCGAACGGACACCGCCGAAGCGCACTGGATCCTCGCTCGCTCGACAGACGACGGCCTCTCCTGGAGCACCGTGCGCGAAGGAATGCACGGTACGAACGCCCCGTCGCTCGAGACCGACAGCTCGGACGCGCTCTACGTCGTGCACTCCGACTGGCGCATGGATCAAACGGGACCCGGCTATTTCTACCGCTACAACGCGGGCTCGTTCGCCGCTCCCGCGGTCGAACAGAGCATCCCAAACGGCACGGGTTCGAAGTTCACGACGTGCTGGGACGCGTTTCGCTCTCGATTGTATGTGCTGACGTTCTGGGATGAACTGCCGCGCAATTTCTTCACGATTCGCCCGGATGGGTTCGTCGAACGCGCGCTGCGACTGTACGCGCCGGGACCGCGCGCGGGCGTGCAATACCCGCACTGCAAAGTGATCGGCTCGGACCTGTACGTCGCCTGGACGACGGATCCAATCGGAAGCGCTCCGATGGGCCTCAGCTATCGCGACATTCACTTCGTGCTCTCCCGCGACGGCGGCGCGTCCTGGGTGCGTGGCCCGTGGAACCTCACTCCCCTCACGCTGCCCATCACCGCAGATGAAACAGGACCCGCCACGCAGGTGGTCTTGCCGGACGAGCTCGACACCAACACCTGGCTCTCGAACTTCGTCCCGACCGCGCGTTCGCTGCACTTCATGTACTACGCCGCAGCGCCGCTGAATCGTCAGCACGCCGTGCGATTCGACCTCGCGACCGGCGCGCGATCGATCGATCGACAGCCACGCTGGCTCGGCAACGGGCACGGGCTGCGCACGCTCGATGGCTTCTTCGTGGACGACACCGCCCGCTCTGGCCTGCTGTACGCGGTCGGCGCGGGAGAAGACGGACGGCTCACCGTGCTCGCGACCTCGGACGACGGACAAACGTGGTTCGACTTTGCAGTGGGACCGGCGCCCGTCGCCGGACGAGCGCTCTACGCGATCGCGGGCTCGCGCTCGGTGAGCAGCGACGGCTTCATCCTGGGCGCGTACACCGCGCAGGACCTCTCCGCGACGATGGATCATCGCGTCCGGTACTTCACCGTCGATACGCGGGGCGTCGCGCGGAGATAGCCCGCCGCTGCCGCTCAGGAGCCGCTCGACGGCGTCGCCGGGTCGATCGGGGACGGTCCTCAATAACTCAACTATTTTCCCCCGAATACTTGAGTTATTGAGGACCGTCCCCGATCGTTTTCCCCCCCGAATACTTGAGTTATTGAGGACCGTCCCCGATCGTTTTCCCCGATCGCTCCAGGCGCTTCCTGCTCCCCTCCCGAACGAGTTTCGGGGTCTACTCGACCCGTGAACTCTCCCGTCCCCTTCGCGCTCGGCGACCACGCGCTGCCGGACCTCGTTCGCGCTGCGGTCGATGCGTTTCTCGCGCGCGGCGATCGCTCGAGCGCCGCGCGCGCCCGGCTCGTGATCGATCTGTCGCAGCTCTCGACGCAGCTCGACAACGGAGGCCCCTTCGGCGCGGCGATCTTCGACGAGGGCGGCCAGCTCGTGTCGGTCGGGATCAACCGCGTCGTTCCTTGGGGAAACTACGAGTTTCACGCAGAGGGCGTCGCGCTCGCGCTCGCCAAAACCGTGGTGACTGACGGCTACATGCTCCCAGAGTCCTGGACGCTCGTGACCTCGTCGGCGCCATGTTGCATGTGCTTCGGCCGCATCTACTGGTGCGGATTGCGCGGGCTCACGATCTGCGCCCGGCGCGAAGACGTCGAGTCGCTCACCGGCTTCGACGAAGGCCCCATGAACGAGCAGTGGCAAGCGCAGCTCCGGGCTCGACGCTTCACGGTCGAAGAGGACGTCCTGCGCGACGAGGCGCGCACCGTACTCGCGGCGTACAAGGGACCACTCTATCAGCGCTCTGCCGACGGCGCGGTGTAACATCAGCGCGTCGTTTCCTTCACGTCAGCCAATGAGGAGCCCATGGCATCCGCGAACACCCGAGAGGTCCCCGTCGTCCACGCCACCCGAGAGAACACCATCGACTACGGTGTGTTCATCGGGACCGACGTGCCCAACGCCGGACTGACGATCCCCTTCTACAAGGGCGCAGTGGAAGAGGGCTTCAACCTGCCCTTCGAGTACACGGGCACCGCGGTCGTGCGCACAGCACGCATCCACCCGCGCCCGGGCGCGATCACCTGGCTCGAGCGTCACCTGCGCATGACCCAGTTGTTCGTGGGGCTCGGCGACGCGCCGCTCTGCATGGTGCTCGGAAAGCCGACCCATCAACGCGGGATGGACGTCCCGGACCTCGACGACGTCGTCGCGTTCGTCCTGCCTCCTGGCCACGGAATCATGATTCACGCGGGCACCTGGCACGACTTTCCGATGGCCATCGACCGCCCCGTGACAGTGCTCACCGCCAACTCTGCAGAGGTAGTCGAGGCGCTCGCCTCGCAGAAAGAGGCAGAGGAGATGGACCGAGGCGACGTGCGCAAGATCGACATCGTTCGACACACGGGCACCGCGATTCACGTCACGCTGGGCGCGGGGCGCGCGGAGTGAGCGTTCGGCGGAGGGTCAGGGCCGTCCGCTTCGAGACCCGCGGCCCGGGAGACGTAACCGGACTCGAGAAGGCGTTCGATCGCGGCGAGCTCTCGCCCGACGGCGTGCTCTGCCTGATCGGCAAGACGGAGGGCAACGGCGGTCGCAACGATTTCACCCGCGAGCTCGCGGTGCGCGCGTTCTCCGCGGTGTTCGAGCGTCGCCTGGGGCTCACCTCCGAAGCGGTCGAAGACCGCGTCGTGCTCTCGTTCTCCGGCGGAACAGAGGGCGTCGTCACGCCCCACGTCGTCGCCTTCTCGGTCGAGCAGGATTCAGGGCCGGCGCCCGACGGTCCCCGGCTCGCGATTGGCGTTGGCGCCACGCGCCGCTTCGCAGCGCACGAGATCGGTCGCATGGCGCAGATCGACGAGACCGCGCGCGCCGTGGCCGAGATCGCCGCGCGCGCCAACATCGCCCCGCGCGACGTGCACCTCGTGCAAATGAAGGGCGCGATCCCGAGCACCACGCCCGCTGAAGAGCGAGCCGCCGAGGCCGCGGGCCTTCCGCTGCGCAGCAACATGGTGTGGTCGAGAGCGGCATCCGCGCTCGGCGCCGCGGTCGCTACCGAAGAGGTGTCTCGCGACGCGCTCTCGGATGACGCGCTCTGTCGCGACTGGTCGCTCTACTCGACCACCGCGTCGTGCTCGGCCAAGCCCGGCCTCGATCGCACCGAAATCGTCGTGTTCGGCCAGAGCCCTTCGTGGGGCGGCGACCTCGTGGTGGATCACACTGTCCTCGCAGACATGCTCGACGCGAGCGCTGTCGACGCGCTCATGCAGCGCCTCGCGCTCTCGCCCGGAGACGATCGCCTCGTGGGCGCCTTCGCAAAGTCCGAAGCAGACCCCCGCGGAACGCTCCGCGGTCACCGACACACGATGCTCAGCGACGACGACATCAGCGACACTCGCTACTCGCGTTGCGTCGTAGCGGCCGTGGTAGCGTCGCGCCTCGGTGACCCGCGCGTCTACGTCTCGACTCGGGCCGAGCACCACGGCCCCGAAGGCGGCGGACCGCTGGCGCTCGTCGCGCGTGTTCGCTGAGCACCCACGGGTGCCTTCGCCACACTCCATCGCGTCACCACCCAAGAGGAGCCTCTATGCCCGCTCGTGAGTGCATCGTCTTCATCCACGCCGTCGGCGGCGACAGCTCGTTCTGGGCGCCGCAAGTCGCGGAGTTCTCCAAGCGATATCACGTCGTGGCCGTGGACCTCGGCGGCCCCGCAGAGACCGTTTCGATGGCGCGCTTCGCGGACGACGTCGCGCGAGCGATCGACGAGGCCGGCTTCGGCAAGGCGCACCTCGTCGGCCTCTCGATGGGCGGAGTCGTCGCGGTCGAGACGCTCCGACGCCACCCCGATCGCGTGCGCTCGCTCACGCTCTGCAACTCATGGGGCTATCTCGCCGACGGCGCAGGGCGCCTCGCGTGGGCAGAAGGAATGCTCGCGACCCGCACGGTCGCAGAGTTCTCTGCGCTGACGCTGCCGGACCTCTTCGCGCCGAACACGGCGCGAGAGACCATCGCGCACGGCGTCGAGGTCGAAGGACGCAAGGACAAGGCGATCTACCTCGCGTGCTGGCGCTCGATGTTGCTTCACGATCAGCGTGACGTGCTGGCGCGGCTCGATGTTCCGCTGCTGCTCGTCGGCGGAGAGCACGACAAGATCACGCCGACCGAGCCTTGTCTCACGGATGTGCTCGCGCTCGTTTCTACCGCGCGGCTGGTGCAACTGCGCGGCGCGGGGCACTTCTCGAACCTCGATCAGCCTGCGGCCTTCAACGACGCGCTGCGCGCGTTTCTGCGCGGCGCGAGCGCGCACGGCTCGGACCTGCGGCAGTCACCGCCTGAGTCGGCGACGATTCCTCTTCCCGAGGCGAGCACGGCTGAACAGCTCTTGCGCTTGCTCGAAGCACGCGGAATCGAGCTCTTCGCGTCGAACTCTGGCACGGATTTTACGCCCATCATCGAGGCCCTCGCGGCGCTCGACGAGGAGCGCGGCGGGCCGAGCCTCCTTCGGGTCGTCGCGGCGCCGCACGAGAACACGGCGATCGCGATGGCTCACGGACACACGTTGGTCTCGGGCCGACCGCAGGTCGTGATGGCGCACGTCAACGTGGGCACCGCGAACATGGGGTTGGGGCTGATCAACGCGCGTCGCGCGCGCGTTCCCATGTTGCTGCTCGCAGGACGCACACCCTGGTACGAAGAGGGAAAAGACGGCGTTCGAACGAACTTCGTCCAGTGGGGACAGGACACCTTCGACCAGGGCGGGTACTTCCGCGAGTTCACCAAGTGGGACTACGAACTCAAGGGGCCGCACGCGCTCGAGATCGTCGTCGACCGCGCGCTCGCAGTGAGCGCCAGCGCGCCCGAAGGCCCCGTGTACCTCACGCTCCCCAAAGAGCCGCTCTGCGAGGTCGCGCCAGCACGCAAGGTCGCAGCTGAGCCACGGCAGCAGCCGAGCAGCACGACGCGCCCCGATCGCGCCGCGCTCGAGCGCGCAGCAGCGCTGATCCGCACGGCGAAACGCCCGCTGATCATCACGGCGGATCTGGGACGACGCCCCGGCGGCCCCGAAGCGCTCGTCCGCTTCTCCGAGGCGTGCGGCGCGGGCGTGGTCGAGCACGGCAAGCGCAACTTCATGAACTTTCCGACCGAGCACGCCCACCACCTCGGCTTCGAGCCCAACGAGCTGGTGAAGACCGCGGATCTCGTCGTCGCGCTCGAGGCTCCCGTGCCGTGGATCCCAGCGTTTGCGCGGCTCGAACGCGCGCCGCACGTGATCGGCATCGGCGTCGATCCGCTCTTCTCGGACTTGCCGATGCGCGGGTTTCCCGTGGACCTCGCGCTCGCAGGCGACCCGGCAGAGACCCTCCGCGCGCTCACCGCGCTCTTGCCGAAGCCGTCGATCTCGAGCGCGTTGCGCGCAGAGCACGATCGACTGTTCAGCGCCGCGCGCGACGCCGCGCGGGCCGACGGCGCCCGTGACGCGATCACCAAGCGATTTCTCTCTCGCTGCATCGGCGACGCCATCGACAACGACGTCATCATCTTCAACGAGTACGACCTCGATCCGTGGCAGGTCCCGAGGCAGGTCCCGGGCGGATGGTTCGAAAACTCCGTCGCGAGCGGGCTCGGATGGTCCCTCGGCGCCGCGCTCGGCGGCGCGATCGCCGCGCCCGAGCGCACCATCATCGCCACATTGGGCGACGGCTCGTACCTGTTCAACACACCTCTGTCTGCGCACCACGTCGCGGTCTCCGAGGGGCTCCCAGTGTGCTTCATCGTGTTCGACGACTCTGCGTGGAGCACGATCAAGCGCAGCACGCGCGGCTCGCATCCCAACGGCGTCGCTGCGCGTACGGGACGCTTCGCGCTGTGCGACTTCTCGGTCAAGCCTCGGTACGACGACATCGCGCGCGCGTTCGGCGCGGTCGGTCTGAGGGCCGAGCGCCCCGCGGAGGTCGCTGGCGTCTTGGCCGAGGCGCTGCGTCTCGTGCGCGAAGCTCGCCAGCACGTGCTCGTGCAAGTCGTGTGTGAGCGCGATGGCTGACGGTTCGCGGCCGCCCCTCTGGATCGCCGGCGCTGGCGCGGTCGGGCTCTATCTCGCGGCTCGACTGGACGCTGTCGCCGACGTCACGCTCGTCGCGCGCGGCGATCGAGCGCAGAAGCTCCGCGAGCACGGCATCACCGTGAGCGGGCGCGAGACGGCGCATGCGCGCGTGCGCATCGCGGCGCTCGAAGAGCGACCCCGCGTGCCCGAGGACGTGACCGTGCTCTTGTGCACCAAGGCGCCGCAGCTGCTCGAGCTCGTTCGATCGCTCGACCGCTCGCCCGACAGCGCGCTCGGGCTCTGTCAAAACGGCCTCGGAGTCGCAGCGCTCGCCGCCACCGAGACGGGCGATGCGCCGCTCGTTCGCGTGGCGTGCTGGTTCGGCGCCGCGCAGCTCGGGCCGACCGAAGTGAACCTCGCAGGGATGTTTCAGCTCGAGCTAGCGGCAGACGAACCGGCGGCGCAGCGAGCGACGAACGAGCTCGATGCGCTCTTGCGCGCCGCGGGCCTCCCGGTCTCGAGGGCGCCGTCGATCGCCGCCTGCGAGTGGAGAAAGTCCCTGTGGAACCTCGCCGTCAGCGGCCCGTGCGCGCTGCTCGATCGACGCAACGGCGCGGTGCTAGACGACCCGGATCTGCAGTCCCTCGCCCGCGCGCTGATCGCCGAAGCCGTGGCCGTCGCGGCGGCCGACGGAGTGATCCTCGAGCCCGATCGCGCAGGGACCGCAGCGGAGACCGTCTTCGCTTCGACCGAGAAGACGCGCAGCAACTACAACGCGATGGTCCACGACCTCCGCCGCGGAGCGCCGACGGAGATGCCCTGGCTCAACGCCGAGGTCGCGCGACGCGCAGCGCAGTACGGGCTCGCGGCGCCGCACAACGCGACGATCGCGCAGCTGATTCGAGCGGCCGAACGCGCTCGCGCGATCGAGCGCGGCGCATAGCGGGTTGGGGGGCAATCCGAGCCTCTCGCCATCAGGTGGAGGAGGGATCGGCAGGGGCAGGCGATTTCTTCTTGGCGATTCGCGCTTCGATCTCGCTCGCGCACTCGTCCAAGAGCGCGCGCTTCGCGGTCGCTTTGATCCCCGCGGCGAGCGATCGAAGCCGCTTCGCGCTCTCTTGGTCGCCGTGCTTCTTCAACAACCCCGAGAGAAAATCCGCTCGCTTCGTCACTCCGGTCTCGGCCACGAGCGCCGACTCGAGCGCGCTCAGCCAACGCATATCGCGCTCTTCGTTCCTCGGGCGCTCGAGCGTCTTGCAGAGCGATTCGATCGTCGCTTCGCGCTTTGTCGCTCGCTTGTCGGCGAGCATGTGACCGAGGAGCTGCGCGCTCGCAGCGTGGGTGGCCTCGGTCGCGACGGCCGCGCTGGTGAGGATCTCCGCGACGAGACCGCGGGAAGACTCATCGCTGACGCAGCGCGCGGCGAGCAACGCGACCCGCTCGAGCTCTGCGTTCGATGCGTCGTCGCGCAGCGCGTGGGCCCGTTCGAGCGCGGTGGCCCACGCCTCTGTGCGCTCGTCGTCGATCGCTTGTTCGAGCAGCTCGATCGCTCGTTGAATCGGGGTCGCGACGCTGGTCTCGACGCGCGCTCCGCGGTCGAGGAGCTCGTCGAGCGCGAGCGCGACCGACGCGAACGCGCTGGCGTCCATGTCCACGCTGCTGACGACGAGCGCCTCGTCCGCTTCGAAGCCCGCGCTCGCGAGCATCGCCCGCAGCTCGAGCACCTTCTTGTCGAGCGCTGCGCGGTCGCGAACCTCCGGCCCGATGACCCACAAGACGGGAGTCGGAAGCCCCGCGGCGCGCCACGCCTTCACCTTCTCGCGTTGGTTGGCCACGAGCTTGACCGAGCAGCGCGTTCCGAACAGCGCGGCCACCGTGGGCTGCGAGGGATCGTCGCCAGCGCGCGCCGTCGACGCGGGCGCGACGAGGACGTACTCGCGCTTGGACGAGCGCACCGTCCAGTCGGGCGCGTGCTTCTCGAACAACGGCGTAAACGAGTTGCCCGCGCTCGCGTTGCCGCCGAACCGCACGCTCACCCGCGGCCGGCCGAGCCAATCGGTCGCGGGCTCGATCGTCCACCGCTCGACCTTCTCGCCCTTCTCGATGCGCTCGAGGTCGTCCTGTAGACGCTCGATCGCCTTCAACCGCTTCTCGGCGAGCGCCTTCAATGGCGCCAACGCTTCGAGCTCGGATTCGGTGGCGGTCGGCAGTTCGGTCTCGGTCTCTCCGTCTCTCGGGAAGAACGCCCTCGTCGCGCCCCGCGCGTCGACGTCGATCGCGCAGGTCGTGTGATAGTGGACGATCTTGGTGTCCTCGGACATCGAGTCGACGTAGAGCCACGAGCGACACAACCACTGACCGCGGTCCACCACCTCGTTGCAACGACGGCAGCGAGTGTCCTTGGGCGCTCGAAGCAGGGTGAAGTACATGCGCTGGACTCTCGTGCATCGGGCGACGCATTGGCAACAGGCCGCTGGATCGGCCAGGCGCGGCGAGCGCCGCGTCGGGGTGGCTGGCCACTCCCGCCGGTCAGCGCAGCCCGTCCGTGGGAACGAACAGCACCACACCGCTCTCGATCGAGACCAACCAGAGCCCCGATCGAGCGAGGGCGCATAGCGACTCTGACAGGGGGCGCGTCGGGGGCATAGGCGCCGAAAACTCCACGGCACAACCAGCGAGTTGGAGTTGCAAATCGAGAGACGAAACGACGTCTTTCACCGAGCCGCGGGGCGGCCCCCAAGTGAGGAGAACGACGGTGGACGCAGTGCTAAAGCCCCCACCCGCGCTGCCGCGCGCCCCAAGTGAGGAGAACGCGCTGGGCGCAGTGCTAAAGCCCCCACCCGCGCTGCCGCGCGCCCCGCCC
>LNFM01008693.1_pt1 | contig 15192 bp, 14 predicted proteins | sample 596031 | NCBI WGS metagenome assembly LNFM01 (sample SAMN04254537, study PRJNA301005) | activated carbon metagenome | isolation source: dual media filters at the Ann Arbor, Michigan drinking water treatment plant | place: USA: Ann Arbor | reverse complement strand
TCAACTCCGGCCATTGTCTTCTCCGTGCCGACGGGCGGCGCCGCCGGATGTCACGCTCGGGTGGTCTCAGATGCGGGTCGCCGCCGCCCCTGGGGTCAGGATGCGGCGGCGTCGCTTAACATAGGGCGGATGGCCGCTTTGTGGCAGGGCTTTCGCCCCGCCCGCGCATCAACCCTTCAATGCCTTCACCATGGTCGAGCCCAGCGCGGCGGGGCTGTCGGCGACATGGATGCCGGCGGCCTTCATCGCCTCCATCTTGGCCTCGGCGGTGTCCTTGCCGCCGGAGATGACGGCGCCGGCATGGCCCATGCGGCGCCCCGGGGGGGCGGTCGCGCCGGCGATGAAGCCCACCACCGGCTTGTTCGGCTTGCCGGGAGCGAAGTTCTCGCGCTTGAGATATTCGGCGGCCATGATCTCGGACTGGCCGCCGATTTCGCCGATCATGACGATCGACTTGGTCTCGTCGTCCTTCAGGAACAGTTCCAGCACGTCGATGAAGTCCATGCCCTTCACCGGGTCGCCGCCGATGCCCACGCAGGAGGACTGGCCGAGCCCGGCCGCGGTGGTCTGCGCCACGGCTTCGTAGGTGAGCGTGCCCGAACGGGACACCACGCCGACCGACCCGCGCTTGTGGATATGGCCGGGCATGATGCCGATCTTGCAGGCTTCCGGCGTGATGACGCCCGGGCAGTTCGGCCCGACCAGGATCGACTTCGACCCCGACAGCGCACGCTTCACGCGCACCATGTCGAGCACCGGGATGCCTTCCGTGATGCAGATGACCAGCGGCACCTCAGCGTCGAGGGCTTCCAGGATGGCATCCGCCGCGAAGGGGGCGGGGACGTAGATGACGGAGGCATTCGCCTGCGTGCGCGCCACGCATTCCGCCACCGTGTCGAAGACCGGAAGGTTGAGTTCCGGGTGCATCGTGCCGCCCTTGCCGGGCGTCGTGCCGCCGACATAGGTGCTGCCATAGGCGATGCCCTGCGAGGCATGGAACGTCCCCTGGGCGCCGGTGAAGCCCTGGGTCATGACGCGGGTGTTCTTGTCGACGAGAACGGCCATGGTTCAGGCGCCCTTCACGGCAGCGACAACCTTCTGCGCCGCGTCGGCCAGGTTGTCGGCGGGGATGATGGCAAGGCCGCTTTCGGCCAGGATCTTCTTGCCCAGGTCCACGTTGGTGCCTTCCAGGCGCACCACCAGCGGCACCTTGAGGTCGAGGTTCTTGCTCGCCACCACGATGCCCTCGGCGATCATGTCGCACTTGGCGATACCGCCGAAGATGTTGACCAGGATGGCCTTCACATTGGCGTCGGAGGTGATGATGCGGAAGGCCTCGGTCACGCGGGCCGCATTCGCGGTGCCGCCGACATCGAGGAAGTTCGCCGGGCTGCTGCCGTACAGCTTGATGATGTCCATCGTCGCCATGGCCAGGCCCGCGCCATTCACCATGCAGCCGATCTCGCCATCGAGCGCCACGTAGTTCAGGTCGTGCTTGGTGGCGTCGAGTTCCTTCGGGTCCATCTCGCTGTCGTCGCGCAGCGCTTCCAGATCCTTGTGGCGGTACAGCGCGCTGTCGTCGAAGGACACCTTGGCGTCGAGCGCGACGATCTCGCCGGCGCCGGTCACCACAAGCGGGTTGATCTCGACGATCATGCAGTCGAGTTCGACGAAGGCGCCGTACAGCGCGGTCACGAACTTGGTGAAGGACGCGACCTGCTTGCCCTCAAGCCCCAGCCCGAAGGCCAGCTTGCGGCAATGGAAGCCGGAGATGCCGGCGGCCGGGTCGATCGCGACCTTCAGGATCTTCTCGGGATGGTTCTCGGCCACCTCCTCGATCTCCATGCCGCCCTCGACCGACGCCATGATGGTGACGCGCGAGGTGTCGCGGTCCACCAGCAGGCCGAGATACAGCTCCCGCTTGATGTCGCAGCCGTCTTCGACATAGACGCGGGAGACGACCTTGCCGTCCTCGCCGGTCTGCTTGGTGACCAGCGTCTTGCCGATCATCGCCTCGGCGGCGGCGCGCACATCCTCGATCGACTTCACGACGCGCACGCCGCCCTTGCCGTTCGGGTCGTCCTTGAAGCGCCCCGCGCCACGCCCGCCGGCATGGATCTGCGACTTCACGACATAGACCGGGCCGGGCAGCTTCTTGGCCGCGGCCACCGCCTCGTCGGCCGACCAGGCCACATGCCCGTCGAGTACCGCGACGCCGTAGCGGCGCAGCAGTTCCTTGCCCTGGTATTCGTGGATGTTCATGCCGGGGGGGTCCCTGAAACGGGGCGGACAGGAAAACGGCCCGGCATCGCTGCCGGGCCGGGGTGGATCAGCCCACCAGCTTCTTCGACGCGTCGATGAGTTCGCGCACCGCGCCGCAGGACTTGTCGAAGGCGGCCTGCTCGTCGGCGTTGAGCTCGATCTCGACGATCCGCTCCACGCCGCCGGCGCCGATCACCACCGGCACACCGACATACATGTCCTTCACGCCATACTGGCCGGTCAGCCAGGCGGCGCAGGGAAGGACGCGCTTCTTGTCCTTCAGGTAGGCTTCCGCCATCGCGATGGCCGAGGCCGCCGGGGCGTAGAAGGCCGAGCCCTTCTCCAGCAGCTTCACGATCTCGCCGCCGCCATTGGCGGTGCGGGCGCAGATCGCGTCCATCTTCTCCTGCGTGGTCCAGCCCATCTTCACCAGGTCGGGCACGGGGATGCCGGCCACGGTGGAATAGCGGGTCAGCGGCACCATGGTGTCGCCATGGCCGCCCAGCACGAAGGCGGTCACGTCCTCGACCGACACGTTGAATTCCTGCGCCAGGAACAGGCGGAAGCGGCTGGAATCCAGCACGCCGGCCATGCCCACCACCTTGTTCGCCGGCAGACCCGACTTCTCGCGGAACACCCACACCATCGCGTCGAGCGGGTTGGTGATGACGATGACGAAGGCGTTGGGGCAGTGGGTCTTCACGCCCTCGGCCACCTGCGCGATGACACCGGCGTTCTTGGACACCAGGTCGTCGCGGCTCATGCCCGGCATGCGCGGGAAGCCGGCGGTGATGATCACCACGTCCGAACCGGCGATGCCGGCATAATCACCGGTGCCTGCCATGGCGGAATCGAACCCGTCGACCGGGCCGGACTGCATGATGTCGAGCGCCTTGCCCGCCGCGACACCCGGGAAGACGTCGAACATGACGACGTCACCCAGTTCCTTGAGGCCGATCAGGTGGGCCAGCGTTCCACCGATATTGCCGGCGCCGATCAGCGCGATCTTCTTGCGGGCCATAAGGACTTCCTCGGGTCTGGTGCAGTGCGAAAAACGCGGCTGCTACCTACTCCGGGGCCCGGCCGCCGGCAAGGCTGGCCTGTTACAGCGGCATGCAGCGGACGATGTCGCTGTGCCCATGGGCCAGGGTGGCGAGGGTGCCGGTGGGGCAGCCGCGCGCCTGTTCGTTGGTGGCGGGCTCCAGCCCACCCTGCCAGGACACGGTGCGGCGGCTGGCGGCGCAGTTGCGGCCGCGGCAGGTGGCGGCCGCCTGCTGCCGGCCACCGGCGCGGCTGGCGGCCTGGCGCGTGCCGCGGGCATTGCGGGCGCGGGCCGTCTGCGTCTGGCGGGTGGTCGCCTGCCGGGATGTGGCCTGCCGGGTGGTTGCTGGCCGGCTGGCCGGCTGGCGCGTGGTGGCCTGGCGCGTGGCGGCCTGGCGCGGCGCTGCATCGCGCTGGCGGGACGCGGCGGCGGGCTGGCGCGCGGCGCTGGCCCTGGCGGCGGTGGCGCGGTTCGCCTGCGGCGCCCCTTGCCGGGCCTGCGCCTGCGCCTGGTCGCGCGAACGTGCCTCGGTCGGCGCGGTGCTCCAGACCAAACAGGCCAGGACAATCAGGGCGCTGGTGACGAACCGCATTCCGAAGGCCTCTCGAATCATTTCACCGCGTTACCGCACCAGCTTAACACATGATACGGGTTGCGGGGGAAGGGTGCGCCGACCACGCTTGCGCGAACCGCCTGCGCGCGCCCCGGCGCCTGTGCCATGAGACCGCCCCTGCGATGACCGACACCGCGGCCGATGCCGACACCGACCGCGTCGATACCGGCATGGGGGACATTCCAGGCCCGTGGCGTCGCCTCAGGCGCCTTGCGGCCGGCGGCCAATGGGCGGCGATCTGCCAGGCGCTGCACCCCGCCCCGCCGGACCGCTGCCCGCTTCCGGTCATCCCGATCGCGCTGAATGCCGCGATCGAGCAAGCCCACGAACCTCTGCTGGACTGGGCCGTGGGTGCCGCGATCGCGCGCGACCTGCCGGCGCGCATGCGCGCCATGGTCGCCTCGCGCCTCGTGCGGGCGGGGCGCCCGGATGATGGATGGGCGGTGCTGACCGCGGACCCCGCCACGGTCTGGGACCCCACCGCCCGCGGTTTTGTCGGCATCACCATCGCGCACACCGCCGAGCACGCCCGCGCCTCCCCGGCCCTGCGGGCGGCGGCGCGCGCACTGGGCCGGCGCATCTTCGGCAATCCCCTGCCGGCGCCCGCCATCGCGCCCTTCCGCATCCCAGAAGCCGGACCCGCCGCGCCGCCGGCCTTCCCCGTCGCGCTGCGCCTCGCGCCCGGTGTCGAGCCGTCCTTCGGCGCCGAGATCCAGGCACTCGTCGACGACAACGAGCGCAGCCATGGCGCAACCGAGGGGTCGCCGATCGACGTCTTCGAGGATGTGTACCTCGATCGCGGCGGCCTGATCTGGCGCCGCGACGGGCGGGTCTTCGGTCGCGAACCCTCTGCCCTGCGAGACGGCGCCGCCGCGGCGATGGCCACGGCCCCCTTCGTCGCGGCGGGCGAACACGCGACCGGGGCGACCAGGAACTTCTTCCACTGGTTCGGCGCCTGGCTGCCGGGGCTGTGCTGGCGCCTGGCGCCGGGTGTGCCGCGCAGCCTGCCGATCCTGATCCGCGACGATGCCCCCGCCTTCCAGACCGAAAGCCTGAAACTGGCCTTCGGCGCCGATGTGCCGATCCTGCCGGTCGGCGCCGCGGTGCGCGTGGGGATGCTGTACCAGACCCGCGACCGCGGCACGCGGCTCGACCCGGCCGGACCCTTCGAGCCGATGATCGCGCGCATCGTCGCGGCCGCGCAGGCGCGCGGGCCCTATGGCGCGCCGTGCGGGCCGCGCATCTACATCTCGCGCCGCGATACCGCGCACCGGCCGCTCGGCAACGAGGCCGCGCTCGAAGGCGTGCTGGCCGCGATGGGATTTGCCGCCGTGACCATGACGGGGCGGCCGCTGCTCGAACAGATCGCCATCGTCCGTGGGGCATCCGCCATCGTGGCGCCGCATGGCGCGGGGCTCAGCCTGCTGCTGTTCGCGCGGCCGGGCACCAGCGTCTTCGAACTGATCCCGGCGATGCCGAGCACCATGTCGGTGCGCCTGTGCATGACACGGATTTCGCGGGCACGCGGGCACCGTCACCTCGCCTGGCTCGAGCCCTGGGACGATCGGAAGGCCCGATGGTCGTGCTCGATCCCGGCGATGATCCCGGCGCTGGAGGCTTTCCTGGCGGACGCCTGAGAGGCCTTGCGACCCTGCGCATCGAGAGGCGCAGGGCGAAGCCCGGCACGCCCTTTCAGGTCAGGTGCGGCAGCGCCAGATAGGCCTGCGACTGCATCTCGACCAGGCGCGAGGCGGTGCGTTCGAACATCGCGGCGTTCTCGCCGCGTTCGTACAGCCGGTCCGGCACGTCCTGCGCGCTGGCCACCAGTTTCACGCGATGTTCATACAGCGTGTCGACCAGCGTGATGAAGCGGCGCGCCTTGTCGAAATTCTCCGGCCCCAGGCGCGGGATGCCGTCCAGCACGACAGTGTGGAAATGCGTCGCGACCGCCAGGTAGTCGGCCGGGCCGAGCGGGCGGCCGCAGATATCGTCGAAGCCGAAGCGCGCCACGCCGCGCGCGGCCTGCGGCACCGCCACCGCGCGGCCGAGCAGCGTCAGGGTGGTGGGCGCGGCGGGCGTGTCGCCGGTGAGTTCGGCGAAGGCAGCGTCCAGCGCGCGCTCGGCGCGGCCATCGGGCGGCACGTGCCAGGTCGGCAGGGCGCGGATGCGGTCGCGCCGGTAGTCGCGCGCCGATTCCAGCACCAGCACATCGAGCCGCTTCTTGATCAGCGCGATGAAGGGCAGGAAGGCGTCGCGCCCGGGCTTGCCGCGGAACAGGTCGTCCGGCGTGGTGTTGGAGGTCGCGACCACCACCACGCCGCGGGCGAACAGTGCTTCGAACAGGCGGCCGAGGATCATGGCGTCGGCGATGTCGTGCACCTGGAATTCGTCGAAGCACAGCAGCGCGGCCTCGGCGACGATCGAATCGGCCAGCGGCGGGATCGGGTCGTGGTCGTGGATGTCGGTGGGCGCGGGGGCATCGGCGTCGCGCATTTTCCACGCATGGATGCGCCGGTGGGCCTGCTGCATGAACTGGTGGAAGTGCAGGCGCTTCTTGCGCGGCACCTCGGCCGATTCGAAGAACAGGTCCATCAGCATGGACTTCCCGCGCCCGACCTGGCCGACCAGGTACAGGCCCATCGGCGCGCCGGCGGGTGCTTCATCGACCGCCTTGCGACGGAAGAAGCGGGAGAGGAAGCCGCCGGTGTTGGGCGGTTCGGAGCGCGGGTCATAGCCGCGGGTGCGCCGCCAGAGGTCCTGCAACTGCGCGGCCGCGTGCTCCTGCGCCGGGTCGGCGGTGATGGTGCCGGCCGCGATCAGCGCGCGCAGCGCCGGCAGCGGGCCTTCGGAAGGGCGGGTGGAGGACAGGCCGGCGGCGGGGCCGGCCGACGCGTCCGGTGGTGGCGTCATGGGGCGGGACGCTTAGCCCGTGCGCCCCCGCGCGACAACCGCCACACGGTGACGCTGCGGCCGGCATCGAGGCCTCAAGCAGAGTGGCGGGGCTTGTGGATCGAGGCTCGCCTCGATCCGGGAGCGCGAATGCGCGACCGCGCCCAGACGGCAAGCCGCCGCCGGCGCATCAGTCCATGGCGCGAAGGCAAGCCGGCCGGACGGCCGGCGCCCGCCGCCTGAGGGTTCAATCCCGCTGCGACAGGTAGTGCGCCAGCGCGCCGATCTGCGCGTCCGTCAGGCCGACCACGGCGCCGTTCATCTGCGAATCGGCGCCGACGCGAATCCCGTCGCGGTATTCGATCATGGTGCGGGCCAGGAAATCCTCGCGCTGGCCGACCAGGCGCGGCACCTGCTCGCGCCCGGTGAGCGAGGGCAGGTGGCAGACCGCGCAGTTGCGCGGGCCGATCAGCGCCTGGCCGGCGGCGAACAGCGCTTCGTCACGCGGCCGGCGGTCCTCGGGCGGGCCGGGGGGCAGGGAGGCGAAATACGCGGCCAGGTCCTCGATGGCGCCATCGGCCATGCCCTCGGCCACGGCGGTCATGGCGGGCACCTGGCGCAGGCCCTCGCGGAACAGGATCATCTGCGTGGTGATGAACAGCGCCGGCTGGCCGGCGAGCGAGGGCGTGCCCTCCATGGCGCTCCGCCCGTCCGCGCCATGGCAGGCGGCGCAGCGTTCCGCCGCGACCGCCGCCCCGCGGCGTTCTGCGGATATCGCGGCCCCGCGCGCGGCATCCTGCGCCGTCGCGGGAAGCGCAGCGGCGGCGCCGAACAGCGCCGCCGCCAGAAGTCCCGCCAGCCTCACTGACGATAGGTGATGCGGTAGATCGCACCCATCTGCTCGCCGGAGACCAGCATGGAACCGTCGCGCAGCACATGCACCTCGACCGGCCGGTCGGCGAAGGTCTGCGCCTGGTCGTTGCGGAAGCCGGTCAGGAATTCCTCGACCCGCGCCACGTTGCCCTGCGCGTCCAGATGCGCGACCACGACGTCATAGCCCGACAGGCGCGAGCGGTTCCACGACCCGCGACGGGCGATGAAGGCCATGTTGCGGTACTGCTCGGGGAACATCGTGCCGGTGTAGAAGCGCATGCCGAGCACGGCGGTATGCCCGCCCAGCAGCGCCGCCGGCTGCGCGAATTCCGAGCAGTTGCGCCCGGCATTGAACTGCGGGTCGCGCCAGTCGCCGAGGCAGAAGGGGAAGCCGAAATCCTCGCCGGTGCGGCGCACGCGCAGCAGCGTGTCCTGGGGGGCGTCGTCGCCGGCCCAGTCGCGGCCGTGGTTGGTGGCCCACAACTCGCGCGTCACCGGGTGGTGCGCGAAGCCGACGGAGTTGCGAACACCGCGCGCCTCGATCCGACGGTCGGAGCCATCCGGGTTGAACGAGACCAGCAGCGCGAACTTGTCGCGGTCGGTGTTGCAGACGTTACAGTTGACGCCGACATTGGTGTAGATGCGCCCATCCGGGCCGAGTGACGCGAACTTCCAGTGGTGGTTGCCGCCATGCTCCTGTTCCGTAGGCAGGGCGAAGGCGGCGGTCAGGTCCACCGGCGCGGGCGGGTTGTCGAGGTTCGCCTCGATGTTGTCGTAGCGCAGCACGCGGTTGACCGCGAAGACGAACAGGCTGTTGCCGACCATGACCAGGCCGCTGGGCTGCGGCAGGCCCTGCAACAGGGTGCGCGTGCGCGTCGTGCCGTCCGGGTTGCGGCTGATGGCATAGACACGCCCGATGGCGCGCGTGCCGGCGAACAGCGTGCCGTTCGGGCCTTCCGCGATGGCGCGCACGCCGGGCATGCCATGGGCGAAGACCTCGGCCTGGAAGCCCGGCGGCAGGCGGATGGAGCCGACCGGAACCTGGTCGCGCGGGGTAACGGTCAGGCGGGCGGCATGGGGCGCCAGCGTGGACCCCTCCGGCCGGCCGACGGCCCAGCCGGGCACGGGGGCGGGGGTGGCTGCCGGCGCCTGGGCGAGGGCCGGGCCGGCCACCAGCGCGGCGGCGAAACTCAGCAGGATGCGTCGTGAGGACATGGTGTTCTCTCTCCCTGCCGCCCGTGGGCGGGCGTGCTGGCGGCATCGAAGGACGGATCGGCGGGCGCTGCAAGCGCAGGTTGCAGGGCGGGCCTGGACGCCGGTGCGCCCGGGGCGGAGTGTCCGGCGCATGGATGGACTTCTCGGCCCGCTGCCGCCGATCGGCGCGATCCTCGGCATTGCGGGCGCTGCCCTGGCGGGCGGGGTGTCGCGTGGCTTCTCTGGCTTCGGGGCGGCGCTGGTGTTCGTGCCGCTGGCCTCGGCGGCGGTGGGGCCGCAGGTGGCGGTGCCGGTGCTGGCGCTGATGGAATGCGTGGCCTGCCTGGTCTTCCTGCCCAATGCCTGGCGCCACGCCGCGCGGCGCGAGGTGGCGGCGATGTCGGCGGGTGCGATCTGCGCGGTGCCGCTGGGCGCGATGATCCTGGCCGCCAGCGACCCCGTCGCGCTGCGCTGGGTGATGACCGCGCTGGTGTTCGTGGCGGTGGCGGTGCTGGCCTCCGGGTTGCGCTATCGCGGCGCGGGGTCGCTGCCGCTGACGCTGGGCGTGGGCGCGGCGGGCGGGCTGATGAGCGGTACCGCCATGCTGGGCGGCGTGCCACCGGCGGTGTTCTGGCTGGGGCGCAATGCGCCGGCGGTGGTCGTGCGCGCCAACATGAACCTGTACTTCGCCGTGCTGACCATGGCGGTGACCGCGGCCTTCCTGTGGCGCGGGCTGGTGGGCGCGCAGACGGTCTGGTTCGCGCTGGCGGCGGCGCCGGCCTACGCGGTGGGCCTGCGGGCCGGGGCGCTGCTGTTCAGGCGGGCCAGCGATTCGGGGTTCCGCGTCGCCGGCATCGCGCTGATCCTGGTGGCGGGCGTGCTGGGCATGCCGCTGTGGGATGGCCTCACGGGCCGATGATGCGCGCGGCCGCGACAATCGCGGTGATGCGGTCATTGGCGGTGGCGCCGCCCTCGACGGAGGCCACCGCCTTCGCCTCGGCCGCGCGAATGGCGGCGAGGCGTTCGAGCACCTGCTGCGCGCGGTCGAGCGGCACCACCACCACGCCATCGGCATCGCCCACGATGATGTCGCCGGGCCGGACATGCTGGCCGCCCAGGGTGACCGGCGCGCCGACCACCCCCGGCCCATTGGCGGCCGGGGAGGCCGGCATGATGCCGGCAGCGAACAGCGGCATGCCAGCGGCGACGATGCCGGCGCGGTCGCGTGCGAGGCCGTCCGTGACGAAGGCGGCGACGCCCTTGTTCTTCATCATGCCCGCGACGATGTCGCCCACGACGGCGGTGCCCGTGTAGGAATCATTGGCCACCACGATGACATCCCCCGGCTGCGCTTCGGCCAGCGCGCCGAACACGCCCACCACATCGGCCGGGTAGGACAGCGCGGTCAGCGCCGGGCCGACGAAGGCCGCGTTGCCCGGGTCCATCGGCTTGATGCGGTAGTCCAGCGCGCCACGCCCATCCATCGCATCGGCCAAATGGGAGGTCTGGGCGCCGCGGAACGCCTCGACCAGCGCCTGGTCCGGCCGGGCATGGCCGCGATGGATGGTGAGCATGGGCGGGTTGTCGAGCATGGCGCGTCCTCGGGTTCTGTTGCGCGATGCTTGCGCGCAAGGCGGGGCGCGTCCAGCCGGTCAGCGGCGCGCCCAGAGCATGGCGGCGGCGGCCAGTTGCAGGGCCAGCGCCGCCGCGCCGACCGTCCAATCCCCCGCGAGGTCCCGCAGCAGGCCGAAGATGGCCGGGGCGAAGGCATAGAAGGCCTGGTTCACCGCGGTGATCAGCGCCACCACCGCGGCCACCTGCGCGGCCGGCCATTCCGCCTGCGCGATAAGCGGCGGCAGCGAGAGCAGGTTGCCGATGCCCAGCCCGAACAGCACGCAGGCGGCGATCATCCACGGCGCGCTGGTGCCGCCGGCTGTCAGCAGCGCCACCGATCCCGCCGCCTGCACGAGGAAGTTCAGCACCGCGGCGCCGCGCCGGCTGGCCTCGGGCGGCAGCAGCCACCCGGCCGCGGTGCGCCCCAGCACGGCGCAGACCGTGGCGAGGCTGAGCGCCCAGCCCGCGCCATTCACCCCCAAGGCCGGCGCCATGAGCGAATAGAGCTGCGACAGCAGCCCCATCTGCGCCACCAGCCCCAGCGCGAAGGCCAGCGACAGGCTGCGGAAGGCGGGCTGCGACCACAGCGACCCGGCCGGCCCGGCCGCGGCGCGCGGGGGAGGCGGCTCGGCGCCGCCATCCGCGTATTGGCCGAGGGCGCCGGGGTCCGGCCGGAACCATCGCCCCGCCACCGGCCAGAGCACCGCCATCCCGACCGCCGCGATGACCAGCGCCGCCGCCTCGAACCCGAACCCCGCGATCAGCGCCGCCCAGAGCGGCACGAACAGGATGCCGCCCATCGACGCGCCATTATAGGCCATGGCGAGCGCCGCCGGCCGCCGCCGGTCGAACCAGCGGCTGATGATGGCGTTGATGGCGGCGCCGCTGGTCATCGCCCAGCCCGCGCCGGTCAGCAGCGCCGCCGGCACCAGCCAGGCAGGTGCCGGCGCCAGCGCCCAGGCGGCCACCCCCACCCCGGACAGCACCACCCCCGCGCGGACCATCGCCACCAGGCCGAGGCGCGCCTGCACCGCCGGCAGCCGCGCCACCAGCAGGGCGCTGGCCAGGAAATGCAGGGTGATGGCCCCCGACACCGCCGCCACCGACCAGCCCCGCCCGGTGCTGAGCGCGGCCAGCCAGACCCCCGGCCCATAGAAGCCGATGCCCCAGGCGAAGGCCGCCAGCGCGAAGGCCGCCCAGACCACCTGCCAGCCGAAGAACCGATCCGCCATCGCCTCCAGCCTGCCACGAAGCGCGCGTTTCGCGCGAATTCCGCGCCGCTCTCGGTTGCGGTGCGACAAACGCCATGTTAAGCGCCCGCCGCCGCCGGGAGTACGCTCCCGCGCGGCCATGACCCTTGGCGTATCCGCCGGATGCGCCGCACAAAAGGACCGGGATCGCTCGTGGCCGCCGAGACCATCCAGACCGTCTCCCCCTCCTCCCCGAGCCCGGTTGGCGCCGCTGCGCGCTATGCCCAGGCGCTGCTCGGCCTGGCGGACGACCTTCGTCCGACCGAGCCAGGCGCCGTGGACCGCATCGCCGGCGACCTCGAGGGCCTGTTCGCGCTGTGGCGCGACGACGCGGATTTCCGTGACTTCATCGCCGACCCGCGGCTCGATGCCGTGAAGCAGCGCGCCGGCGCCTTCGCCGTGCTCGACCGCGTGGGCACCGGCACCGAGGTCCGCAACCTGGTCGGCGTGATGATCGTCAATCGCCGCCTGGCCGAGCTGCCCGCAGTGGCGCAGGCCTTCGGCGCGCTGCTCGCGGCACGCCGCGGCCAGCAGACCGCCGATGTCACCACTGCGCATCCGCTCAATGACACGCAGCGCGCGCAGATCGTCGCGCGGCTGACCGAGGCCGGGCATTCCGGCGTGCGGCTGTCCGAGAGCGTCGATCCGTCCATCCTGGGCGGGCTGATCGTGAGGATCGGCTCGCGCCTATACGACAACAGCATCAAGTCCAAGCTGCAGCGTCTGCAGTACGCGATGAAGGGGGCCGCCTGACCATGGATATCCGTCCTGCCGAGATCTCGGAGATCCTGAAGGCGCAGATCGCCGGCTTCGATGCCGAGGCGAATGTGGCCGAGGTCGGCACCGTGCTGACCGTGGGCGACGGCGTGGCCCGCGTGTACGGCCTGCAGAACGTGATGGCCGGTGAGCTGGTGGAATTCCCCTCCGCCGGCGTGCGCGGCATGGCGCTGAACCTCGAATCCGACAATGTCGGCGTGGTGATCTTCGGCAGCGACCAGGGGATCCGCGAGGGCGACACCGTCTCCCGCACGCATTCGATCGTGGACGTGCCGGTGGGCAAGGGGCTGCTGGGGCGCGTGGTCGATGCGCTGGGCAACCCGATCGACGGCAAGGGCCCGCTGGTCGATGTGACGCGCACCCGCGTCGAGGTGAAGGCGCCGGGCATCATTCCGCGCAAGTCGGTGCATGAGCCGATGCAGACCGGCATCAAGGCGATCGACAGCCTGATCCCGATCGGGCGCGGCCAGCGCGAGCTGATCATCGGCGACCGCCAGACCGGCAAGACCGCCGTCATCCTGGACACCATCATCAACCAGAAGCCGATCAACGCTTCGGGCGATGAGTCGAAGAAGCTGTACTGCATCTATGTCGCGGTCGGGCAGAAGCGCTCCACCGTGGCCCAGCTGGTCAAGACGCTGGAGGAGCAGGGCGCCCTCGAATACTCCATCATCGTGGCCGCCACGGCGTCCGACCCGGCGCCGATGCAGTTCCTGGCGCCGTATTCCGGCTGCGCGATGGGCGAGTTCTTCCGCGACAACGGCATGCACGCGGTCATTTTCTACGACGATTTGTCGAAGCAGGCGGTGGCGTATCGCCAGATGTCGCTGCTGCTGCGTCGTCCGCCGGGCCGCGAGGCGTATCCGGGCGACGTCTTCTACCTGCATTCGCGCCTGCTCGAGCGCGCGGCGAAGATGAACGACGATTTCGGCGCGGGGTCGCTGACCGCGCTGCCGGTCATCGAGACGCAGGCGGGCGACGTGTCGGCCTACATCCCGACCAACGTCATTTCCATCACCGACGGGCAGATCTTCCTGGAGACGGAGCTGTTCTACAAGGGCATCCGCCCCGCGGTGAACGTCGGCCTGAGCGTGTCGCGCGTGGGTTCCGCCGCGCAGATCAAGGCGATGAAGCAGGTCGCCGGCAAGATCAAGCTGGAGCTGGCGCAGTACCGCGAGATGGCGGCCTTCGCGCAGTTCGCCTCGGACCTCGATGCCACGACGCAGGCGCTGCTTGCGCGCGGTGCGCGGCTGACGGAATTGCTGAAGCAGCCGCAGTACAAGCCGGTGCCGGTCGAGGAGCAGGTGATCGCCCTGTTCGCCGGCACGCGCGGGTATCTGGACCGCATCACGGTGGCGCAGGTCGGCGAGTTCGAGAGCCGGCTGCTGGCCGACCTGAAGGCGCGTTCGCCCGACATCGTCGAGGCCATCCGCACCGACCGCGAGATCAAGAAGCCGACCGAGGACAAGCTGGTCGCCTTCCTGGATGATTTCGCCAAGTCCTTCGGCTGACCTAGGCAGCGCGCGGAGAGCCACAGATGGCGAGCCTCAAGGCGCTACGCATGCGGATCAACAGCGTGAAGTCCACGCGCAAGATCACGCAGGCGATGAAGATGGTGGCCGCGGCGAAGCTGCGCCGCGCGCAGACGCGTGCCGAGGCGGCGCGCCCCTATGCGGAACGCATGGAGCGCATGCTGGCCTCGCTGGGCGTGGCGGTGGCCAACCAGCCGGACGCGCCGAAGCTGCTGGTGGGCACCGGCGGCGACGCCGTGCACCTGCTGGTGGTGCTGTCGGGCGATCGTGGCCTGGCCGGCGCCTTCAATACCAATATCGGCCGCTTCGCCCGCACCCGCATCCGCGAGCTGGAGGGCCAGGGCAAGACGGTCAAGGTGCTGGCCGTCGGGCGTAAGGGCGCGACCTTCCTGAAGCGCGAATTCGGTTCGCGCTTCGTCGGCGAGATTTCCTTCGCCGGCAAGAAGACCGTGGGCTTCGAGGATGCGGCCGAGGTCGCGGCGACGATCACGCGCATGCTAGAAGACGGCGAATTCGACGTTTGCGCGTTGCTGTACAACCGCTTCCGCAGCGTGATCGCGCAGATCCCGACCGAGCAGAAGCTGATCCCGACCGCGCTGCCCGAGGTCGATGCCGATACCGACGTCGCGGCGGGCCCGCAGGCGCAATACGAATACGAGCCGACCGAGGAAGAAATCCTCGCCGCGCTGCTGCCGCAGAACCTGGCCGTGCAGATCTATCGCGCCGTGCTGGAGACCAATGCCGGCTTCTACGGCAGCCAGATGCAGGCGATGGACAACGCGACGCGCAATGCGGGTGAGATGATCAACAAGCTCACCCTCAACTACAACCGCACCCGCCAGGCCAACATCACCCGTGAGCTGATCGAGATCATCTCTGGAGCGGAGGCATTGTGATGGCGCGTGCACCGAAGAAGAAGTCCGATGCCGCCGAGGCGGCGCCGATCGAGCAGGGGATTGCCATCGTGAAGAACAATGTCGGCAAGGTCACGCAGGTGCTGGGCGCCGTCGTGGACGTGCAGTTCCCGCAGGACCTGCCCAACATCCTGAACGCGCTGACCGTCAAGATCGGCGATCGCACGCTGGTGATGGAAGTGGCGCAGCACCTGGGTGAGCGCACCGTCCGCACCATCGCGATGGACAGCAC
>LNFM01008692.1_pt1 | contig 15192 bp, 13 predicted proteins | sample 596031 | NCBI WGS metagenome assembly LNFM01 (sample SAMN04254537, study PRJNA301005) | activated carbon metagenome | isolation source: dual media filters at the Ann Arbor, Michigan drinking water treatment plant | place: USA: Ann Arbor | reverse complement strand
CTTGATTATTGTGAAGAATCGATTGTGGTGACCGAGGCTGGCGAGAGTGATTTAATTGACTTGATGAACGACATGCTGGCCAAATATCCGAGCCTAAAACTATTTAGCCTACCAAGGAGCGGCCAGCGCAGAACTACCGAACTTGGCATGAAAGGCGAAAGCGCGTTAGTAGAACTCGCCATACAAGATTTAAAAATAGGTATCACAACACTGGGTTACCCTTGGCAATAAAGCTGATACTTAACGACAAAATTGGGCAAAAAAGTTAAAAAGACAGCAAGTGCATTAAGGGCTAACAGACCCCAAGCCCATGCTTTACAGGCATTTTCGCCGCCACCTTACCGCTGGCTCCTAATGCTTTTATTGGGCATCGAAACGTTGCTAATCATTTGGGCACTCACACATCAATTTATTCCAAGTACGCAATGGAGAAATATTGCTTTTTATACCAATATCATTTTGTGTGCGTGTTGCATAGCGTATTTTGCCTATGCATTTTGGCTAAACGCACAGCTTTATCCATCCAAATTAAAGCTACTTTTGAAGGCCTTAGGCTTACCTGTTTTAATCTATTTTGGGGGTTACATCGCCCTTACTTATGGTGTTGGCGATGCGGTGACATATTTAATCGGCAAGCCCGCTATGATGGAAGACATATTGACAAAAAACGCAAATGACGACATACGATTTAAAAAAGAATATGTTGCCAAAGGTGAGTTTGAGAAGCGCTATTTTGATAATAGAAAAGGTTGTATTACGCGCCTAACTAGTGACACACTACAAAACGCACTGCCTGTACATTATTGTGTGAGTGGTCAAGATTTCGCCATCTTACCCAAGCATGTTGCGGTCAATATTCATGGCTTACAAAGTGAGCTAGGTTTTGATGTTAGGTGGATAGAATACAACTGGTTGAAAACATCGTTATTGCCTTTTGAGGATTAACCATGGAATGTCGCCCAAACTGCGGCGCTTGTTGCACGGCGCCATCTATCAACAGTCCTATCCCCGGCATGCCTAAAGGCAAACCTGCCAATGTTAAATGTGTGCAATTGTTGGATGATTTCAGGTGCGCTATTTTTGGCAAACCAGAGCGGCCTGCATTTTGTGCCAGCTTAAAACCCAGCTTTGAAATGTGCGGCGATTCACGCGCTGATGCAATCATCTGGCTAAGCCAATTAGAGCGATTAACCGCTCCTGACAAGCTGACTTAACCATAAAAGTTAACGCATTTTTAGGGTTAACTTTTATGGCTTTTATCTAGATTAAACTATTATTTCAAAGCCACTATTGCGTTGAAAATATTAAATTATCCGCTTTTGCATGCAGTTTTTCGGGCGCAAAAATCGGCGTTGAGCACGCTTGATTCACGCAGATAAATGCTGCCGCTTTATTTAACTGCGGATACTGCACATCGGGGTTGGGCATCTTGCCTTCAGCTTGATCCCACCATTCGATACGGCGATATACCGCAGGATATTGCAAGGCTTTTTGATACAGCGCTTGCGCCGCCGCGTCCGATTTACTGCCCACAATCGTGATATGCGCTGGGTCTGTTTCTAGCTCATCTGCAGCAGTTAGTGGCCCTGCCAAATAACGTACATTGTCTGCATTATCCAACGCTACTAAATATTGCATGGCGTGTGCTGCGGTTTTTTTATAGTCTTGGCTGCCCGTATAATGCAATAATTTATTCGCAAGCCGCGCAATACTCACATTCGCTTCCATCTGCAATAAAGGTTGTTGAAACACGCCTTTACTATTTTTTGGTGTAACTGCTGCCGCAAAGCCAACCGTGGATTTAAAATTTGTCTCAATAAAATCAAAACTTGCGCGCGATTTTTCTAGCCACGCTCTATCGCCTGTAGAGGTATAAAGCGCTAAATAAGCTTCGGCCATTGCTAAAGTGTCACCCAAATAAGGCCCTGCGCGATCGGTTTCGCCGTGTTTAAAACCGCCATTGCCGATGCTCCTTTCAGCTTCTATCCAATTAGCTGCTTGAATTGCGCGGTTTAATACAGCTTTATCACCTGTTGCATCGTATAAAGCCGCCAAACCGCGAATCGCCCAGCCGTTTTCGCGCGCATAAATATTTTTATCGATGCGTGGCATGCCGAGTGCGCGGCGACCTTTATCATCTAGCGTATAAAATGCATGTCCATCTATTTTGTCGCTGACATCGGCATCTTGGCTGGTATAAAACGCGCCATCTGGGCTGCTTAAAAAGGCTGTTAAATAACGTTCAATATCGCGCGCTGCCTTTAAATATCGCGGCTCATTAAATTGCAAATAAGCCAATGAATATAGCTGTAAATCATCCGATTGAAACGACATGATTTTTTCAAAATGCGGTGAGTTCCAACGTCCGCGATCTGAATATTGATAAATGCCGCCCCAAACTGGGTCGATTAATGCAATGGCGTTATCTAGCGTTTCGCGCGCTTTTTTCTCAAAGGCTTTATCGCCCTGCCTCGCTTTTATCAGCGCAAACTCTGTATTAGGCGCAAGAATAAACTTATGCGTAGTGCCCCAGCCGCCCACTTGCGCATCGTAACCGCGATTAATCGTTTTGACGATATTTTCAACCTGCTTGTTGCTGAATGTTGTGCTATTACCTAAGTTAACTGCTTTAGTTGGCGTAATTGATGGCCCAGGCGTTGGGTCATCAATCACTGCTTGCAGCAAACTCACCATGCGCTCTGGCGGAATATAGCCGCGCCGTTTCACCAATTCGCTACCATCTGCTTTAAATATCACTGTGGCAGGCCAGCCGTAATCCTCATAACGAATCGAAATATCAGGATTTGCATCTTGATCTACCCGCACTGCGATGTATTTTGCTTGTATTAACTTCACAACAGCAGGGTCATGATAGGTTTTTTCATCCATCACATGACACCAATGACACCACACCGCTTCTAAATCGAGAATCACTAATTTGTTTTCGCGCTTGGCCTGTTCAAAAATCTCTTCTGACCACGGTTGCCATTTGATCAGCGAATTTTCTGAGGCGTAAATGGCATTAACATGCAGCAAAAGCGCAATAAAAATGAGTCTGAATAAAGCATTAAGGTTGCGTAACATGCAATATCTTTCTTTAATCGTTGCTCTGATATACGTGGGAACATACATAACAGATTCGAATAGCTTTAGTTAGTCGCAACAAATCCTAAAACATGACGAAAATAGCGCGCAAAGTTCATTCACAGCCGCGCCGATTGCGTATAAAATAGACAACTTTCCGCAAAACAATACTAGCTTCTAATTAACGCATGCAGATTGGCAATCATATTCTGAAAAATAACCTAGTCGTTGCACCCATGGCGGGCGTAACGGATAGACCTTTTCGCCAATTATGCAAAAAATTGGGCGCAGGTTTAGCGGTTTCAGAAATGGTGACTTCTAATTCACTGTTGTACGGCAGTGAAAAAACGCTGCGCCGTGCAAATCATGAAGGTGAAGTAGACCCTATATCTGTGCAAATTGCAGGTGCCGACCCGAAAATGATGGCAGAAGCGGCCAAGCATAATGTGGATAATGGTGCGCAGATTATTGATATCAACATGGGTTGCCCAGCCAAGAAAATATGCAATGTGATGGCGGGTAGCGCTTTGTTAAAAGATGAGCCGCTGGTTGCACAGATTTTAAAAGCAGTGGTGGGCGCGGTTAACGTGCCTGTGACCCTAAAAATCCGCACTGGCTGGGATAAAAACAATCGCAATGCGATTGAGATTGCAAAAATGGCGCAGGATATTGGTGTGCAGGCGCTTGCCATGCATGGCCGCACGCGCGCCTGCTTGTATATGGGTGATGCCGAGTACGATACGATTGCCGCCGTTAAGCAAGCGATTCAGATTCCGCTGATTGCCAATGGGGACATTACCACGCCTGAAAAAGCCAAATATGTTTTAGATTACACAGGCGCAGACGCAGTGATGATTGGCCGCGCCGCACAAGGCAGGCCTTGGATTTTTCGCGAAATTGAACATTATTTAAAAACTGGCGAGCATATGCTGCCACCAACGGTTGAAGAAATCCATACCGTGATGCTTGAGCATCTGCATGATTTATATCGCTTTTATGGTGATTTGGCGGGCATGCGTGTCGCGCGTAAGCATATTTCGTGGTACACCAAAGGCTTGGCTGGTTCTGCCAGTTTTAGGCACAATATGAACACCCTGCAAACCATCGATTTGCAACTCAATGCCATTAATGATTTTTTTGCTGAGCTAAAAAGCAAACATGAGCGTTTGGTTTATGCAGATAGCGTTGAAGCTGATGCATTTGAAAAAGTGGAGTTGGCTGCTTAATGTCTAACGCTTGTAAACTAACAGATGCTATTAACGAATCGCTAGAAGATTACTTTAAGCATTTGGATGGTCAGCCGCCACACGCCATTTACGATATGGTATTGGGCTGCGTAGAAAAACCTATGCTGGAATTCATACTGAATAAAGTCGGCGGCAATCAGTCAAAAGCGGCGGAAATTTTAGGTTTAAACCGCAATACGCTACGCAAAAAAATGGCGCAATACGGCTTAAGCTAATGGAAAAATGCAATACTTAACCCAATTTTTATGCGCATTTTTTGCGTAAAAATTCAATCCTGATTTTCTTAACATCATCAATATTCAGTAAAAAATATGGCAATTATTAAACGCGCACTTATCAGTGTTTCAGACAAACAAGGTGTTTTAGAGTTAGCCCTTGTGTTAAGCAAACTACGGGTAGAAATTTTATCGACTGGCGGCACTGCAAAATTATTACGCGACAATAATTTTGCAGTGGTAGAGGTGGGTGATTACACAGGCTTTACCGAAATGTTGGATGGGCGCGTTAAAACGCTGCATCCAAAAGTGCATGGCGGCATTTTAGGCCGTCGCGATTTGCCTGAACATGTTGCGGCCATGCAAGCCGCTAATATTCCGAATATCGATATGGTGGTGGTGAATCTGTATCCGTTTGAAGCGACGGTTGCCAAGCCTGACTGCACTTTAGAAGATGCGATTGAAAATATCGATATCGGCGGCCCAGCCATGGTGCGCAGTGCCGCCAAAAACTGGAAAGATGTGTCTGTTTTAACCGATTTTAGCCAATATGCTGATGTGATTGCTGAACTGGAAAGTACAGGCGGCAGCATTAGCCAAAAAACCAATTTCACCTTATCTATCGCCGCTTTCAACCGCATTAGTAATTACGATGGCGCGATTAGCGATTATTTATCATCGTTTCAAGCCGATGGCACACGCAGCGCTTTTTCGGCGCAAACCAATGGCCGCTTTATCAAGCTACAAGATTTGCGTTATGGCGAAAACCCTCATCAGCAAGCGGCTTTTTACCGCGATTTATACCCAGCACCTGGCTCATTGGTCACCGCTCAACAATTGCAAGGCAAAGAGTTAAGCTACAACAATATTGCCGATGCCGATGCGGCGTGGGAAACAGTCAAATCATTTAGCAATGAGATTGCCTGCGTGATTGTAAAACACGCCAACCCTTGCGGCGTTGCAGTGGCCGAAAGTGCCTTACAGGCTTACGGCAAAGCATTCCAAACAGACCCTACCAGCGCCTTTGGTGGCATTATCGCCTTCAATAGCTTGGTCGATGCCGCTGCGGCTGAAGCCGTCAGCAAGCAATTTGTAGAAGTATTGATTGCACCAGAATTTACTGATGAAGCCTTAGCAATATTTGCCGCCAAAGCCAATGTGCGCGTATTAAAAATCAGCTTGCCTGAAGGGGGAAAGACGGCTTGGGAACAAGGCCGCAACTCACACGATATCAAACGCGTGGGTTCAGGCATTTTGATTCAAACGGCGGATAATCATGAAATTAGCCAATCCGATTTAAAAATCGTTTCTAAAAAACAACCAACCCCACAGCAATTAGCCGACATGCTATTTGCTTGGAATGTGGCGAAATACGTTAAATCCAATGCAATCGTATTCTGTGGTAACGGCATGACATTGGGCGTGGGCGCTGGCCAAATGAGCCGCGTCGATAGTACCAAAATCGCCGCTATTAAGGCGAAAAATGCAGGTTTAACATTGAAAGATTCAGTTGTGGCATCGGATGCTTTCTTCCCGTTCCGTGATGGTATCGATGTATTGGCAGAGGCAGGCGCCAGTTGCGTGATTCAGCCAGGCGGCAGTATGCGCGATGAAGAAGTAATTGCCGCTGCCAATGCGCATGGGTTAGTGATGGTACTAACTGGCATTAGACATTTTAGACATTAATCACAGCCGCTAAAGGATAAATGAGCATGAAAGTTCTAGTGATTGGTGGCGGTGGTCGCGAGCATGCACTTGCGTGGAAAATCGCGCAAAATAAGCAAATTAGCCGCGTATTTGTAGCACCTGGCAATGCTGGCACTGCGCTGAACCCTGATATGGTCAATGTGCCGATTTCCAGCGTTGCAGATTTGTTGGCGTTTGCGCAAAAAGAATACATTAATCTGACTGTTGTCGGCCCAGAAGCACCTTTGTCCCTTGGGGTAGTGGATACCTTTAGAGCCAATGGTTTAAAGATTTTTGGACCTACAAAAGCAGCGGCACAATTGGAATCCAGCAAAGATTTCGCTAAAGCGTTTATGATTCGCCACAATATTCCCACAGCCGCTTATGCCACTTTTACCGATGCAAAATTAGCGCACGATTATGTGAATGCTCAAGGTGCGCCGATTGTGATTAAGGCCGATGGTTTAGCCGCAGGTAAAGGCGTAGTGGTTGCGATGAGCAATGACGAAGCGCATGCAGCGATTGATGCCATGCTATCTGACAATAAACTAGGTGACGCTGGCGCGCGCGTGGTGATTGAGGAATTTTTAACAGGCGAAGAAGCCAGCTTTATCGTCATGGTAGACGGCAAAAATATTCTGCCGATGGCAACTAGCCAAGACCATAAACGTTTACTAGACAAAGACTTAGGGCCAAATACTGGCGGCATGGGTGCTTATTCACCTGCGCCAGTGGTCACTCCAGAAATTCACGCCAAAGTGATGCGCGAAATCATTCGCCCAACGGTTGAAGGCATGGCAAAAGATGGCATTCCTTATACTGGATTTTTGTATGCAGGCTTAATGATTTCGCCAAATGGCAGCGTTAAAACTTTGGAATTTAATTGCCGTATGGGCGACCCAGAAACGCAGCCGATTATGCTGCGATTGAAATCAGACTTTGTGGCTTTGGCTGAACATGCTGTAAACGGGACACTAGACCTTGCTGAAACCGAATGGGATAGACGCACCGCGCTTGGTGTGGTGATGGCATCACACAATTATCCAGATACACCCAGACTGCATGACGAAATTACAGGCTTACCAAAACTAGGTGATGAAGCGCATGTATTTCATGCTGGAACACAATTGGTTGATGGTAAAGTACTCACCACCGGCGGCCGCGTATTATGCGTGACAGCGCTGGGTGAAACCGTTAAATTTGCGCAGCAACAAGCCTATAAAATCGTGGATGAGATTAAGTTTGATGGCGCGCAATACCGTACCGATATAGGCTATAGAGCTGTAAAAGGTTAATCTAAATCCATGTCGTCTAATAGTCCAGCCAATAACCCAATCAACGCTGATGCCGTGTTGCAATATCTGCAAAACTTGCAAAGCAAGATTGTAGAAGCGCTGGAATTAGTAGATGGCAAAACATTTTTGCACGATAGCTGGAACCGCCCTGAAGGCGGTGGCGGTACCTCTTGTTTATTAGAGGGTGGCAATGTATTTGAACGTGCAGGGGTTGGTTTCTCGCATGTATTAGGTAACAAACTACCGCCAGCCGCTACAATTGCTCATCCTGAAGCCGCTGGCCGTGCATGGGAAGCGATGGGTGTTTCGCTGGTATTGCATCCGCGCAACCCTTATGTACCAACTGTACATATGAATATTCGTTTTTTTGTGGCCAAAGCGCCTGTAAAAACTGATACCACTGAGCTAATATCCTCACAGGATTTGCGAGCGAAACAAGGCGGCAAGGATGAAAGCGCGCAGACAGCACATCAAGTGCGGCAAGCGGTTGAAGACGCAGCCAACGCCGTTGTAGCCGCAAAGGCTGATGAGGATATTTGGTGGTTTGGTGGGGGCATGGACCTTACTCCTTATTACGGTTTTGAGGACGATTGCACCCACTTTCACCGCACCAACAAAAGTGCGCTAGACGCTTTTGATGCGACTTATTACCCACAATTCAAAAAACAATGTGACGAATATTTTTACTTAAAACATCGGAAAGAACCGCGTGGCATTGGCGGCATTTTTTTCGATGATTTTAATGTGTTAAGTTTTGAGCAAAGCTTTGCCTTGCAGCGTGCAGTGGGTGATAGTTTTTTGCAAGCTTATTTACCGATCTTACAACGTCGTAAAGACATACCTTATTCTGAAAACGAACGCGACTTTCAAGCTTATAGGCGTGGGCGTTATGTAGAATTTAATTTGGTTTTTGACCGCGGCACGCTGTTCGGCTTGCAATCCAATGGCCGTACGGAATCCATTTTGATGTCCATGCCACCTATTGTGAAATGGCGTTACGATTGGAAGCCAGAAAAAGACAGTCCTGAAGCAAAGTTGTATACGGATTTTTTAATTGATAGGGAGTGGGTTTAACTGCTCAAACGCTTAATGAAAATAACTGTAGCCGACCCCATTGTTAAAAATCAAGCGCAAGCTTTATTGGATTTTATAGACGCTAGCCCAAGCCCTTGGCATGCAGTTGAGACGGTTAGCCAGCAATTATTAGCACAAGGTTATCAAGCCTTATCTGAAACTAATGCGTGGCAGTTAAAGCCGTTAGGCAAATATTTTGTAGTACGTGGCGGCGCTTCAATTATTGCTTTTTCACTGGGCAGCCAGCCACTGGTTGAAACGGGTTTTCGTTTGGTTGGCGCGCATACCGACTCACCAGGACTGCGTTTAAAACCGAAAGCAGCATTTGGCAGTAGCGGCTTAGTGCGTATTGGTGTTGAAGTCTATGGCGGGCCGATTTTAGCCACGTTTGCTGACCGCGATTTAAGTATTGCCGGCCGTGTGATGGTGAAAAACGGCGCTGATATTGATACTCACTTAATCAGGTTTGACCAAGCCTTGATGCGCCTGCCCAACTTAGCGATTCACATGAACCGTGAAGTGAATGACAAGGGTTTAAAGTTCCATAAACAAGATGAATTGCCGCTGATATTTGGCGAAGCTGACGCTGGCATAGAAGCCGACCAGCAATTGATGCAACAAATTGCCGATACGCTGAATGTGAATATTGCCGATATTCTGACTTGGGAATTAAATGTTTACGACACGCAAAAAGGCAGTTTTTGGGGTGCAAACCAAGAGTTTATCGCCAATAGTCAGTTAGATAATTTGGCCTCATGCCATGCGGCGTTAACGGCTTTGTTGACCAATAAAAATAGTGCTTCAACTAATATGATTGCACTTTTCGACCATGAAGAAGTGGGCTCTGAAAGCGCCACTGGGGCTAGTGGCAGCTTTTTAAATGATGTGATTAACCGTATTACAACGTATCAAAATTTAACCGCAGCCGATAAATTGCGTGCGCTTGCACACAGCTTTTTTATCAGTGCCGATATGTCGCATGCTTACCACCCCAATTTTTCTGGCAGTTACGATCCGCATCACCATGTTTTAGTCAACAAAGGTGTGGTGATTAAAAGCAATTGCAATCATCGCTATGCCAGCAACGCCGATACAGTGGCGCGCTTTATGCAAATTTGCAACCAAGCCGATGTGCCGTATCAACAATACGTACATCGCACCGATTTAGGTTGCGGCAGCACCATTGGTCCTATTATCGCGGCGCAATTAGGCGTTGCCACGGTTGATGTTGGCTGCCCAATGTGGGCCATGCACAGCTTGCGTGAAAGTGCTGGCGTGTTAGATCATTACTATATGATTTGCGCACTAAGCCAAGCCTTTGGCTCAAGTATTTAACGGCTAATCCAACCTACTTAACCACTTTTGAAGCTTAAATTTTAATCCCTTCATTTAAGACGGTCATTGACGCTCAGCGTTTAACTGTTTAGGCTTAAGCTTATATTCATTTAACTGTCATCTTGCAAACTTCCTTAGGAATTTTTTATGCTTGCCAAACTATTACGCACTAAACCAGTAGAAGCGCACAGCAATAGCGGGTTAAAAAAATGTTTAAGTGCCTTTGATTTAGCTTTATTGGGCATTGGTTGCGCGATTGGCACGGGTATTTTTGTATTAACAGGGCTTGCAGCGGCTACTCAATCTGGTCCAGCTGTGGTTTTATCTTTTGTGTTGGCGGGCGTGGCTTCTGGCTTTGCCGCACTGGCTTATGCAGAACTCGCCGCTTCCATTGGTGGCTCTGGTAGCGCTTATGGCTACAGCTATGTCGCTTTTGGTGAATTGATGGCGTGGGTGATGGGCTGGATTTTATTACTAGAATATGGCGTTGGCGCGGCGGCTGTCGCCAATGGCTGGGCGGGATATTTCGTTAACACATTAGCCAACTTCAACATCTATTTGCCAGAAGCGCTGACCAAAGCACCTATGTTAGGCGGCATGATTAACTTACCTGCCTTTGCCATTATTTGGCTACTGACTATTTTGTTGATTGTAGGCGTAAAAGAAAGTGCGCGGTTTAATAATATTATTGTCGTTGTTAAGCTTTCAACCATCGCTATTTTTATTGCCTTAGCAGTTGGTCATTTAAATACCGACAATTGGCAACCATTCATGCCGTTTGGTTGGTTTGAAACGCTCGATAACGGCAAAAATATTGGCGTTTTAGCTGGTGCATCGTTAGTATTTTTTGCTTACTTTGGTTTTGATGCGGTTTCTACTGCGGCAGAAGAAGCCAAAAATCCACAACGCGATTTACCCATCGGCTTACTCGCCTCATTAGCTTTTTGTACTATTATCTACATTATTGTTTCTGCCATTTTGACTGGCGTTGTGCCTTATACCGAATTAAACACCGCCTCTCCTGTGGCTTATGCTTTAACAAAACTGGGTTACACTTGGGCATCTACGCTGGTTGCAACAGGCGTTTTAGCTGGCCTCATTACCGTTTTACTTGTGTTGCTATATGGCTTAACGCGTATTTTATTCGCCATGAGCCGAGATGGTTTGATTTCACCAATTTTCTCTAAAGTGAACCCCGATAGACAAACACCTACGCGTATTATTTTAATGTGCGGTTTTGTGGTTTCATTGGTTGCAGGATTTTTCCCGCTAGGTGAGCTGGCAGAAACGGTGAATATTGGCACGCTTGCCGCGTTTGTGATGGTGTGCGTAGGCGTGATTGTGTTGCGTATACGTCAGCCCGATTTACCAAGGCCGTTTAAAAACCCACTTAATCCAGTTATCCCAGTATTAGGCATCTTATCTTGCGGCGCACTCATGTTCTTTTTACCAAGCTCTACTTGGATACGTTTTGGTTTATGGATAGTGGCAGGCATTGTTTTTTACTTTATCTACTCAATCAGGCACAGTAAACTTAACCACATTTAAGCAATAAAAAAGCCAGCATAAAAGCTGGCTTTTTTATCATTATTTGAAGATTAAAGCGATAAAATCCACTGAACGATTGTTTTGATGTCTTCGTCTTTTACTTGTGGACTATTTGCTGGCATTGGCATTGGGCCCCAAACGCCGCTACCACCAGCTTTTACTTTTGCAATCATCTTAGCTTCAGCTGCTTTGTCGCCCTTGTATTTGGCAGCAACATCCTTATAAGCTGGGCCTAGTACTTTTTTATCGATACTATGGCAAGCTAAACAGCCATTTTTTTGTGCTAATGCTTTAGCAGCATCCGCATTTGCAGCGTTTACTGAACCAGCTAATAACATGCCAGCAACCGCAATTGTTGATAATAAAACTTTCATGCTATCTCCTTGAATTACCGTGATAATTTTTGTCTTAAACCTGCAATTTTTTGCATGCTGAATCATACCTACAATTTAAAAATTCACAATAGCTCTTGCAGGTTTTAAACGCACGGGCTTGTAAATTTGTTCAGCGTTGTTGCAAATTACTCACACTTTAAAAACATACAACGACCTTAGTTATCCCAACGTTGACATCTCGCTATTGATTAAAAGTCTTCCACGCTGTATTCGGCGGTTAAGGTGTGCGTTTGGTTTGGGTTCACCACAATGCTGTTTTCCATTGCGTTGGCGGTTTCAATACAAATCGTTTTACGCCATTCATCTGCCGTGCCCATATCGCCCATTTGATGTGCTTTATCAGCCCAAGGTGTCCATACAACGGTTGCGTTGCTGCCTGATTTTGCCACGCGGATTTTGCGATTTAAACCAACATCTTCAATCACACAATCGCTGGTGGTGTTGATATAAACACGATCAAACTCACTGCTGAACTTAATGCTACCGTGCTGCATGCTGCGCTCATAATTCTGCACTTTGTCCGCATAAATTGACTCTTCTAACCCGGTTAACTTAATCTTCGCAATATCGCTAATATTAAAATAGGTGTGAAATGCCTCACCAATCATAAAAGGATGTGTGCCGTGATTAGTGGTGGATAAATCTAATTTCAGCGTTTCGCCAATGGTCATGGTGAGCGTCAACGTATATGGATAAGATAATTGTTTCTTCCCGACTGGCGTATCCACAATTTGTAACACCAAGCGCGTTGCGCCATTTTGTAATGTGTCAGCATCAATCAAATGCCAAGGCATAACACGTGCAAAACCGTGTGGACAATAGCTGCTATCGGTTGGATGCGCGCCAAACCACGGCCAGCAAATAGGCACGCCACCACGAATAGAGCGGCCTTGTACATAGCGCGCATTGCTGGATAGCCATAGTACTGGGTCCACAACGTTTTTGGGTTGCCATTGCATCACATGCGCACCTTGCAGCGCGATTTTTGCAGTGGCCAGCGTATTATCAATTTCGATAAACTGTAGGCCATGGCTATCTTCGCTGAATTTAAGCTCTTGCTTGAATGCAAAGTCTCGGTCTAACAATTGTTTTTCGACTGCTGAGTTATTCATTCATTGTCCTTACCAATATTCTAGCGCTAAATTTTTTAATATATCTGTATTTATTGCTTATTGCTCAATCTGCGTCACGTCACGCACCGCACCTCTTGCCGCGCTGGTCGTCATTGCGGCGTAGGCACGCAAGGCTAAAGAAACTTCACGGGTACGGTTAATTGGCTTCCAAGCAGTCTTGCCTTTTGCCTCCATTTTAGCCCGTCTGTGCGACATTTCTTCATCTGATATTGCTAGATGAATGGTACGGTTAGGAATATCGATTTCAATCGTATCGCCCTCTTCAACCAAGCCAATCGCGCCACCCTCAGCAGCTTCGGGTGAAGCATGGCCGATACTTAATCCAGATGTACCGCCTGAAAAACGACCATCGGTTAAAAGCGCACAAACCTTGCCCAAATCTTTCGATTTTAAATAACTGGTTGGGTACAGCATCTCTTGCATACCAGGGCCACCGCGTGGGCCTTCATAGCGAATCACCACCAAATCACCTGCCACGATTTCATCATTTAAAATAGCTTCAACGGTTGAGTCTTGCGATTCGAATACACGTGCACGGCCTGTAAACTTAAGTATAGAGTCATCTACACCTGCCGTTTTCACAATACAGCCATCCAAGGCGATATTGCCGTATAAGACGGCTAGGCCACCGTCTTTTGAATACGCATGCTCGATATCGCGAATGCAGCCGTTGGCACGATCAATATCCAAATCTGGCCACAACATGCTTTGGCTAAACGCAATGGTAGTTGGAATACCGCCTGGCGCCGCACGGTAGAATTTTTTAACGTCTTCATCTTGCGTGGTTGTAATATCCCATTTATCCAATGCCGCGCCCATGGTTGCGCTATGTACGGTTGGAATATCGCGATGAATTAAGCCGCCACGACTTAATTCTGACAAAATACTCATCACGCCACCTGCACGGTGTACATCTTCCATATGATACTTTTGCGTGGCAGGCGCTACTTTGCTCACGCAAGGCACTTTGCGTGAGATACGGTCAATATCACTCATGGTAAAATCAATACCCGCCTCATGTGCAGCTGCCAGCAAATGCAATACTGTATTGGTTGAGCCGCCCATAGCGACATCTAATGCCATGGCATTTTCAAAAGCTTGCATGGTAGCGATATTGCGGGGCAATACTGAGTAATCATCCTGCTCATAATGGCGTTTCGCCAGCTCAACAATTAAACGACCTGCTTGCAGGAATAATTGCTTACGCGCGCCGTGTGTAGCCAGTGTAGAACCGTTACCAGGCAAGCTCAAGCCTAGCGCTTCGGTTAAACAATTCATAGAATTTGCCGTAAACATACCTGAACAAGAGCCGCAAGTTGGACAAGCTGAGCGCTCAATCGCCTCTGATTTAGCATCCGAGACTTTGCTATCGGCGGCAGCCACCATGGCGTCAACCAAATCCAGTTTTAACGATTCACCCTGCCAGTTGACTTTACCTGCTTCCATTGGCCCGCCAGACACAAATATCACGGGGATGTTTAAGCGTAGCGCCGCCATTAACATGCCCGGGGTAATTTTATCGCAGTTTGAAATACACACCAGCGCATCGGCACAGTGTGCGTTAACCATATACTCAACTGAATCTGCAATTAAATCGCGGCTAGGCAAGCTGTACAGCATACCGCCATGGCCCATGGCGATACCATCATCAACAGCGATGGTATTAAATTCTTTTGCCACGCCGCCAGCGCGCTCAATTTCACGCGCCACGAGCTGACCTAAATCTTTTAAATGCACGTGACCTGGTACAAATTGCGTAAATGAATTAGAAATGGCGATGATTGGCTTATCAAAATCGCCATCTTTCATACCGGTAGCACGCCATAAAGCACGCGCACCTGCCATATTGCGGCCATGTGTTGTGGTGCGGGAACGATAAACTGGCATGTGGTGAATCCTAAATAATACTGAATGTACTATTTTAGCTGATGCAAGGGCTTGAGTAAGCAGGTTTTTACGTGAGAAGCTTAATTTTATTAAAATTAGTGGTATTTATGACAAACGGTGCAAAAGCTGTTCAAAACTTAATGGTTTGCTAAACAAATAACCTTGCCCGATGTTGCAGCCCCAACTTTTGAGCAAATCCGCCTGCTCTTGTGTTTCAACGCCTTCTGCTATTAATTCCTTACCTAAACTTAATGCCATACCAATTACTGCTTTCACTAATTTTGCATCGTTTT
>LNFM01008691.1_pt1 | contig 15194 bp, 16 predicted proteins | sample 596031 | NCBI WGS metagenome assembly LNFM01 (sample SAMN04254537, study PRJNA301005) | activated carbon metagenome | isolation source: dual media filters at the Ann Arbor, Michigan drinking water treatment plant | place: USA: Ann Arbor | reverse complement strand
GAGGGCGACCTTCAGGCCGTCGTCGACGCGCCAGCGCGGGCCGTCGGCCATCGCCTGGGGGTTCTGGCCGTAGTCGGCGACGCGCAGCACCATCTGCGAGTGGCCCTGGGCCTGCATCGATCCGCCCATCACGCCGAAGCTCATCGCCGGCTTGCCGTCCTTGGTGATGAAGCCGGGGATGATCGTGTGGAACGGCCGCTTGCGCGGGCCGACTTCATTCGCATGGCCCTTCGCGAGCTTGAAGCCCCAGCCGCGGTTCTGCAGGCTGATGCCGGTGCCCGGCACGACCACGCCCGAACCGAAGCCCTTGAAGTTGGACTGGATGAACGACACCATCATCCCGGACGCATCTGCGGCGGTCAGGTACACGGTGCCGCCGCGCGGCAGGTCGCCATGGCCGGGATCCTTCGCGCGCTTCATGTCGATCAGCCGGCTGCGTTCCTGCAGGTAGGCCGAGTCGAGCATCTGCGCCGGCGTGACCTTCATCGCGGCGGGATCGGCCGCGTACTGGTACATGTCGGCGAACGCGAGTTTCATCGCCTCGACCTGCATGTGCACATGGTCTGCCGAATCGCAGGCGAACTGGCCTGGGTTCAGGTGGCCGAGGATGCCCAGCGAGATCAGCGCGCCGATGCCCTGGCCGTTCGGCGGGATCTCGTGCAGGCGGTAGCCCTTGTAATCCATGTGGATCGGCTCGACCCAGTTCGCCTCGTGCGCGGCGAGGTCGGAGACATCCATCACGCCGCCGTTCTGCTTGATCCAGGCGGCGATCTTCTCGGCGAGTTCGCCGCGGTAGTAGGCCTCGCCGCCGGTCTTTCCGATCAGCTCGAGCGTCTTCGCCTGGTCGGGATAGCGGAACAGTTCACCGGCCTTCGGCGCACGCCCGTTGGGCATGAAGCCGTCCTTCCAGCCGGGGTAGGTCTGCAGTTCGTCGACCGACTGCGCCCACAGCTTGGCGATGGTCGGGGTGACCAGGTAGCCATCGCGCGCGTAGCGGATGGCCGGCTCGAGCAGGTCGGCGAACGGCAGCTTGCCCCACTTTTCGTGCAGCATCTTCCACGCCGAGATGCAGCCCGGCACGGTGATCGCATCGACGCCGCGCTCCGGCATCTTCCCGTTGTACTTCTCGAAATACTTCGGCGTCCATGCGGCTGGCGAACGTCCCGAAGCGTTCAGCCCGTGCATCTTCGTGCCATCCCAGACCAGCGAGAACGCATCCGACCCCAGTCCGTTGCTGCAGGGCTCGACCACGGTGAGCGTGGCGGCGGTGGCGATGATCGCGTCGACCGCGGATCCGCCGCGCGCGAGCATCTGCAGGCCTGCCTGCGCGGCGAGCGGCTGCGACGTGGACACCATGTTGCGCGCGAACACCGGGCTGCGCTGCGAGGCGTACGGGAGGTGGGGATCGATGTGGCCCATGGAAGGCTCCTGCAGGGAAGGGCGGCGTGCGAGGTGGCAGGCCTGCCGGGAGGCAGATGATACACCGGCGTCCGGGGGCCCCTTCCGTGTCAGTTCGACGCGCGCTGCTGGCGCAGGGCACCCGTCCCGCTCAGTGCGATGAAGTCTTCCGAGAAGGCCTGCAGCCGGTCCATCGCCTGGCGCCGCTGGGCAGGCGTGAGCAGGCGATCGATGTCGGCAAAGACCTGTGCGCGCTGTTCGGCTGCCGCCTGCGCGGTGCGCGCGGTCGCCGGATCGCGGCCGCGTTCCCAGTTCGGAGCCCACTGCCTGAACCAGGCCGCCAGTTCGGCCCGGCTGCGCCCCGACTGCAGTGCCGCGATCAGCTCACGCTGGCGCCGCTGGCGCTCGGCGAAGCGCTGCTCGGTGGTGAGCGGCAGGGCATTCGCCATCTCGGCAACGCGCTCGGCCTGTTCGCGGCTGAGCCGTCCGGTCAACCGTTCCACCTGCGCCACGAGCCGCTCGGCGCGCTTCTTCTGCTGTTCGGCGACCGGGAGGCCGACGCCCCATGCCCGCGCGGTCTTCTGGTTGGCGCGCACGAACGAGCGTTCGAGCCCTTTCACCTGCTCCGGCGTGAGCGACAGCATCAGGTCGGCCGCATCGCCCGCGCCCTGCTCCACGAGCGCCTCCAGCCGGCCGCGGCTGCGGGCGATCACCCAGTCGACGTCTTCGCGCGACAGGCCGTCCTCGACCCTTGCGCGGGTCTCGCGCAGCAGCCGCGCGTACTCCGGCAACTGCTCGCGCCGGTGCCAGTCGTGCAGCGCGCGGAACTTCTGGCCGAACAGGTCGCGCTGGTGGGGCTCGAACTCGACATAGTCGGACAGCGTCCAGTTGACCAGTGTCTCGGCCTGGTTGTAGCCGATACGCACGCCGGACGAGCAGCCGGTCATCACGACCAGGGCCAGCACGGCCAGCAGCATCCAGGCGGTCCGGCCGCGCCCCTGCCGGGGCAGGTGCGCCTGCATGTTCACGTGGACGCCAGCGCCTGCGCGACCCGGCGCGCGAAGGCCGCATCGGGCGCGGGCCGGCCGGCGGTGGTCGAGGCCGCGTCGAAGTTGTCGGCCAGGTGCTCGGGGTTGCCCGTGGCCGGTATCACGCAGGTCACCGCCGGGTGCGCGATCACGAAGGCCAGCGCCAGTTGCGCCCACGTACGGTAGCCGGCCTTCGCGGCCCATGCGGGCAGCGGGTGGCCGCGCGTCCGTCGCACCAGGTCGCCCTGGCCCAACGGCCGGTTCACCAGCACGGCGGTGCCGGTGTCGGCGGCCGCAGGCAGCAGCCGGCGCTCGGCCTCGCGGTCGAGCGCGTGGTAGTTGAACTGAACGAAATCGATCGACCGGTTGCGCAACAGTTTCTCCAGTGCCGCGAAGGCGCCACCATGGTAGTGCGTGATGCCGATGTAGCGGATGCGCCCTTCCTGCTTCCAGGCTTCCAGCGTGCCGAGATGGGTGTCGACGTCGACCAGGTTGTGCACCTGCATCAAGTCGATGCGCGGCGCGCGCAGCCGCTTCATCGACCGTTCCATCTGCGCGATGCCTTCGCGCGTGCCCTGCGTCCAGACCTTGGTGGCGATGAACATGCGGTCGCCGTCACCCGTGCCTGCGGCGGCAGGCTGGCCCTGCCGCTGCGCGCGCAGTGCACCGACCACTGCCTCGGCTTCACCATACATCGGCGATGAATCCACCACCCGTCCGCCGCGGCTGTCGAACAGCGTGACAACGTCCGTCAACGCGTCCATGGCCGAGGACCGCAGGGATACATCGAACGCACCGAACGTACCCAGCCCGAGCACCGGCACGCGCTCGCCGCTCGACGGGATCGTGCGTTCGATCAGGGTGGCGTCCATCCGGGCGACGGGCGCGAATCGCCGGTGGCGCTAGCCGCGCCGGACGGGCGCGAAGAGGGAGAACCGTCCGTCCTGCGCGAGCACGATGTCGAAGCGGGCCTGCAGCATGGTGTCGCCCTCGACGCCGCCGGCAGGCTTCACGAAAGGGACCACCAGCGCGCTGCGCAGCGCCGGATCGCGGATCGCGTTGAGCAGGCCGTCGCGTTCGTTCTCGACGGCGCCCGCCACGTAGAGCTGGGTGGTCAGCCGGCGGTAGCCCGATCCGGACACCGCGACATGGATGTGCGGCGCGCGGCCGGGATAGGTGACCGGCCGGATGGTGCGGAACCGGTAGCGCCCGGCGGCATCGGTCGTGGCCTGGCCATACCCCTGGAAGCCCGGGTCGAGCGGACGATCGCCGCGGTTGTCGCGCGGATGGTGGTAGCGGCCGAACGCATTGACCTGCCAGATCTCGACCAGCGCACCCGCCTGCGGGCGGCCCGATGCGTCGATGACCGTGCCGGTGAGGTCGGTCAGGTCGCCGCGTGCGGCGGCAGGTTGTCCCGCCACGCGGGTGAGGTCGCTGTCGCGGTCGAGCGGCAGCTCGCGCGGGTAGAACGGGCCTTCCGACTGCGGCGGTGTCAGGCGCCCGGCGGGTGCGGCGGCTGCGGCGGCTGCGGCGGCATGGCCGGGCCATGCCAGCGCAGGGAGGCCGGCGCCGCTGCCCAGCGCAGCCGGCAGGAGCAGCCCGCCCGGAAGTGACACGGCGGCGAACCGGCCGAGCAGTCGCCGCCGCGCCGCGAAGACCGGCCCCGTCGCGCCACCCGCCGGCCGCGGTGCCTCGCCGCGCGCCATGGTCAGCGCTTCGAGAACTGCGCCGCGCCGAACATGATGTCGCGCTGCTTGTCGTCGATCGGGGCGTTGTGCACGCCGTCGAGCACCTGCAGCGCGCGCTTGACCGCCGGGCGCGCGTCGATCGCGTCGAACCAGCGCTTCACGTTCGGATACTCGCCGATCATCACGCCGCGCTTCTCGGAGCCGCGCATCCACGGGAAGATCGCGATGTCGGCGATGGTGTATTCCGCGCCGCCGACATACGGCGTTTCGGACAGCCGCTTGTCCAGCACCCGGGTGAGCCGGTTCGACTCGTTCGTGTAGCGCTCGATCGGATACGGCTGCGGGTCCTTCGCATACGCGCGGAAGTGGTTGGCCTGGCCGAACATCGGGCCGACGCCGCCCATCTGCCACATCAGCCATTGCAGCATCGTGTAGCGGTCGCGGTCGGCGGCCGGCATCAGCTTGCCGCTCTTGCTCGCCAGGTAGATCAGCATCGCGCCGGATTCGAACAGCGCGATCGGCTTGCCGTCCGGGCCATCGCTGTCGACCAGCGCCGGGATGCGGTTGTTCGGGCTGATCGCCAGGAACTCGGGCTTGAACTGGTCGCCGGTGCGGATGTTCACCGGATGCACGTTGTACGCGAGCCCCATCTCCTCGAGGGCGATGTGGATCTTGTGACCGTTCGGGGTGGGCCAGGTGTAGAGATCGATCATGTCAGGTCCTCGGTGGTTGGGTACACTGCGTCGCGTGGATCAATGCACTAGGTTAGCGCAAATATGAAAGCGGGCGAGCCCCGCTGGTGGCTGCTGCCGCCGGCGGCAGGGGCCGACCTGCAGCGGCTGCTTGCGATGCGCTCGCTGCGCGCCTTCGCCGACGGCTTCGTGGTGCTGCTGCTGCCCATGTACCTGCTCGCACTGGGCTTCTCGCCGCTGCAGGTCGGGGCGATCGCCACCGCCACCCTGCTCGGCTCGGGCGCGATGGTGTTCGCCCTGGGCCTGCTCGCGCACCGCTTCGCGCAGCGGCGGCTGGTGCTGGGCGCGGCGGCGCTGATGGCGGCCAGCGGCCTGGCGTTCGCATCGCTCGGCGACTTCTGGCCGCTGCTGCTGGTGGCGACCGTGGGCACGCTCAACCTGACCAACGGCGACACCTCCGTGTTCTCGCCGCTGGAGCAGTCGATGGTCGCGCAGGCGGTCGACGCGCGCGACCGCACCGCGGTGTTCGCGCGATACGCCCTGCTCGGGGCGCTGTCCGGCGCCGTGGGCGCGCTGTTCGCGGTGGCGCCGGAGTGGGCCGCGGCCCGCTGGTCGATCGACCCGCTGCTGGCACTGAAGGCGATGTTCCTGCTCTATGGGGCGGTCGGCCTCGTCGTGTTCCTGGTGTACCGCACGCTGACGCCCGCGGTCGAGCCGCCCGGCCACGCGCCGAGCGCGCCGCTGGTGGCGTCGCGACCGATCGTGCTGCGCATGGCCGCGGTGTTCACCCTGGATTCCTTCGGCAGCGGCTTCGCGGTGCAGTCGCTGGTCGCGCTCTGGCTGTTCGAGCGCTTCGATGCGTCGGTCGCGCTGGTCGGACAGGTGTTCTTCTGGGCGGGCGTGCTGTCCGCCGGTTCGTTCCTGGTGGCGCCGTGGCTCGCGCGCCGCATCGGGCTGGTCAACACGATGGTGTTCACCCACCTGCCGGCCAATGCATTCCTGATCGCCGCGGCCTTCATGCCCACGGTCGAACTGGCGGTCACCATGCTGCTGCTGCGCTATGCCACTTCCAGCATGGACGTGCCGGCGCGCAACTCCTACGTGATGGCCGTGGTGCCGCCGCACGAGCGCGCCGCGGCGGCGAGTTTCACCGCCGTGCCGCGCAGCCTCGCCGCCGGCGTCAGCCCGGTGTTCGCAGGCTGGCTGCTCGGGCTGTCGAGTTTCGGCTGGCCGCTCGTCATCGGCGGGGCGCTGAAGATCGGCTACGATCTGCTGCTGCTCAGGCTGTTCCGCGCAGTCAAGCCACCGGAGGAGGAAGGATGAAACTCGTCGATTGCGCACGGGTGATCCGCAGCAAGAATGCGGGCCCGACCACGTTGTCCCTCGACCTCATGTTCGAGGATGACGCAAGATTCAGGCAGGCCCTGGCCTCTCCCGCGCTCACGGCCACGGCCATCGCGCCGCTGTACGGCGTGCCGCAGGAAAGCGTGCAGGTGATCCCGTATGCGCCGGCGTTCGCGATCAAGATCGTGCTGCCGCGCAAGGTCATCGCCGGCGCGCCCGGCGACCGCGACGTCTACGGGGCCCAGCAGCACGGACCCATGCTGGAGGTGGAACTGTGAGCGGCGCGGCGCCGAAACCTGGCGGTCCGAGCCGCGCTACCCACCCCACCCACCTCGACCGGCTGCGCGACCGGCTCGTCAAGGGCGGCAGGCGCGAAGCGTTCCTGGCGCTGTCGGCCTCGGGGCAACTCGGCAATGGCGTGCTGGAGAAGGCGTTCCGCGCCGGGCTCGAACGACGGCCGCACGCCATCGGTGCGGACATGGGCTCGGTCGACCCGGGGCCGAACTACCTCGGCAGCGGCAAGATGGCGGCGTCGGACACGATCGCCCGGCAGGATCTCTCGTTGATCCTCGAAGGGGCCCGCGCGCACGACATCCCGCTGCTCATCGGGTCGGCCGGCACCGCCGGTGCAAGGCCGCACCTCGAGCACACCCTCGACCTGGTGCGCGCCATCGCCCGCGAACGTGGCCTGCACTTCCGGCTGGCCTCGATCGCGGCCGACATGCCGCGCGAGGTGGTGAAGGCCGCAGTCCGGCGCGGCGAGGTGGTGCCGATCGGCGCGATCGATGCATTGACCGAAGCCGATGTCGACGGTGCCGCGCACCTGGTCGGGCAGATGGGCATCGAGGCGTTCCAGCGCGCGCTGGCCATGGGCGCCGACGTGGTGATCGCCGGGCGCGCCTGCGACACCGCGGTCTTCTCGGCGATACCCGCGGCGCTCGGCTACCCGGTCGGGCCGGCGATGCACATGGCGAAGATCATCGAGTGCTGCTCGATCGCCTGCATGCCGGGCGGCCGCGATGCCGCGCTGGGCACGCTCGATGACGGCGGCTTCACGATGGAGAGCATGAACCCGGACCGGCATGCCACGCCGCTGTCGGTGGCCGCGCACAGCCTGTACGAGCAGGCCGACCCGTACACGGTCAGCGAGCCGGAGGGCACGCTGAACGTCGAGCACGCGCGGTACATCGCGCTCGACGCCCACCGCTGCCGGGTCGAGGGTGCGCAGTGGATTCCCGCGGCGCGGCCGAGCGTGAAGATCGAAGGCGCGACCCGCGTCGGCGAACGCGCGCTGCTGCTCGCCGGCTGCGCGGACCCGCGGGCGATCGCCCGCATCAAGACCATCCTGCCCGAGGTCGAGCAGGTGGTGCGCGGCATCGTCGCCGGCGAGTACCAGATGTACTTCCGGGTCTACGGCATCGATGGCGTGGTGGACTGGCCGTCGCCGCCCGCCGCGCCGCCGCGCGAGGTGTTCATCCTGGGCGAGGTGATCGCGGACACGACCGACCTCGCGAAGGCGGCGACCACGGTGCTCAAGCAGTACCTGCTGCACCACGGCTTCCCCGGGCGGTTGTCGACCGCAGGCAACGTCGCCTTCCCGATCACCCCGCCCGAGGTGCAGACCGGGACGGCCTACCGCTTCAGCGCCTACCACGTGATGCAGGTGGACGCGCTGGAGCCGTTGTTCCCGATCGTGATGGAGGATGTCTGACGGTGGTCAGTTGCGCGCCGGCCGCGCCGTGCGGTTGCCGGCGTGCGCGCCGCCATGTTCGCTCCGGAAGTCACGGCGGCCCTCGCGCACATCGCGGCGGTCGTCCCGCACATCGCGGCGGTCTTCATGCAGTTCGCGCCGGCCGTCGCGGATCTCGCGCCGCTCGGCCTGTACCCCGGCGCGGTCGCCTTCGCGGCGTTCCTGGCGCAGGTCGCGGCGGTCCTGGTGGATGTCGCGCACGTCGCGCCGCACCTCGGCACGGCCTTCGCGCACTTCGCGCCGGTCCTCGCGGATCTCGCGGCGGTCTTCACGCTTCTCCGGGTTCACGGACGGCGCGGTCTGCGCCCACGCGAGCGGCATGACCAGCATCGAGACGGCAACGACGGCGGATTTCCTGAAGAATGACATTCGGGGATCTCCCTGGGTTGATGTGACGTACGAACGATAACGACACGAACGCAGCCTGGCGCACCCCGCGATGAAAGCGTCTGTAGCGGATTTGTATCGGTTGGTAACCTGACAAGGAGAAGCGTGTGAAATTGCTCACCTTCCGGCCGCCGCGCATGCGAAACCCGCATTTCGGCGTGCTGCTGTCGAACGGGCAGGCGCTGGACCTGACCGCGAGCGGCGGGCGCGCGCTGCCCGCCAGCCTGATGGACTGCATCCGGGCAGGCGATGCGGGGCTGGCGCAGGTCCGGGCCACGCTCGACATCGCGGAAGGTTTGCTGGCACGCGACATGGTGCCCGATGCGATGGTCGCGCTGGACGCCGTGGAACTGCTGGCGCCGCTGCGGCCGGGAAAGATCATGGCGGTCGGTCGCAACTATGCCGACGTGGCCGGTGCCGGCGACGGGCCCGCTGCGCAGGCCCCGCCGGCGCGGCCCGGTGGCTTCATCAAGAATGCCAGTTGCGTGATCGGTCCCGGCGAAACGATCCGCAAGCCGCGCTGGACGCGCAAGCTCGATTACGAGACCGAGCTGGCGGTGGTGATCGGTGCCGACTGCACGCGTGTCGATCCCGAGGGCTGGTCGGACGTGGTGTTCGGCTACACGATCATGAACGACCTGTCCGCGCGCGATATCCAGGCGGTGGAGCGCCGTGACGGCAACATCACGGTGGGCAAGAACTTCCCCGGCGCCGCACCGCTCGGCCCGTGGGTCGTGACGAAGGACGAGATCCCGGATCCGCACGCCCTTCGCCTGCTGACCCGGGTCAACGGCGTGGCGCGGCAGGATGGAAACACCGGGGCGCAGATCCACCGCATCCCGGCGCAGGTCGCGTGGTACTCGTTCGCCGGCTTCGAGGCCGGCGACATCGTCTCGACCGGAAGCCCCGGCGGGACCGGCATGACCTGGCAGGGCCCGGGCAGCTGGTACCTCGAGCACGGGCATGAAGTCGAATGCGAGATCGAAGGCATCGGCGTGCTGCGCAACCCGGTACGCAATGCACGCAACTGACAGCGGCGTGCGGGCGACGGCCGCGGCGCTCGCGCTGTCGATGCTCGTGTCCTCGCTGCCGTCGCATGCGGCCCGGCCCTATGCGACCGACGATGCGCGCATCACGCCAGCGGGTGGCTGCCAGGTCGAATCGTGGGTCCAGCACCATCGTCCGAGGGGAGGCGGCACCGAGTTCTGGGCGCTGCCGGCCTGCAACCCCGGCGGGAACCTCGAGATCACGGCCGGCGCGAACCGCCTGCCGTCCGAAGCCGGCATGCCGTGGAACGGCAACGCGCTGGTGCAGGTGAAGACGTTGCTGCGCTCCATGGATACCGGCATCGGCACCGGCTTCGCGGCAGGGGCCACTGCCCGCATCAGCGGCGCATCGGGCGCGTCGGGTCCGTCTGCCTTGTCATCCGCCTATGCCTACAACGTGACCAGCATCGCGTTCGCGGACGAGGCCTTCGTGCTGCTCACCCTGGCCGGCATCAAGCGCGACCGTGAGTCGCAACGCACCATCGCGCTGTGGGGCGTGGGCAGTGAGACACGGCTGTACCGCCGCGGCGACCAGGAACTGCTGCTGGCCGCCGAGGTGTATGGCAGCGACCGTGGCAGCCCGTCCTGGCAGGGTGGCTTCCGCTTCTGGGTGGTGAAGGAAAAGGTGCAGCTCGATGCCGTCATCGGCCGCCAGATCGGCAGCCATGACGTCGACCGCAGCTGGTGGTCGATCGGCCTGCGGCTGATCGGCGACGGCCTCCTGCGCTGAGGATCCGATCGGGCGCGCGGCCGTGCCGGCATCCCGCTGCGTTCAACCCGCCGGCTTGTACCCGATCGTGCCCTCGTACTTCGCGAGTTCCTCCGCCGGCATGTAGGCCTCTTCCAGCTTGCGGATCGCATCCAGTCCCGAGAACCTGTGCAGGTCGCCCACCGGATGGCTGGCGATTCGTTCCATCAGCGCGGCCTCGGCCATCGGACCCTCGTCGCGCATCGCCACGGCCGCGTCGTACATCGCGGTGAGCGCCGCGCGCAGCATGGTGTTGGCGGTGATGGTCATCGCCATGCCGTAATCGTTCATCTGCTGCAGCGTGAAGCGCGGCGACACGCCGGTCATGTTGTAGAACACCGGCCCGCGCACTTCGCGGCAGATGCGCTCGACCTCGGCCACCGAGGTCGGTCCCTCGACGAAGCCCAGGTCGGCCCCGGCGTCGAGATAGGCGTTGACGCGGTTGATCGCATCGTCGAGCGACCCGCCGACCGCGCCGCGTGCATCGCTGCGGGCGATCAGGACGAAGTCGGGATCGACCTGCCGGCGCACCGCGTCGGCGGCGCGGATCTTGCCCACCGCCTCGGCGAGCGGGATCACCTGCCGGCCGGCGACATGGCCGCAGCGCTTGGGCAGCGACTGGTCTTCGAGGTGGATCGCGGCGACGCCGGTCTGGATGTACTCGCGCACGGTGCGGGTGACGTTCACCGCGTTGCCATAGCCGTTGTCGGCGTCGGCGATCACCGGGATCGACACCGCATTGGCGATCCAGCGGGCGTTGGTGTGCATTTCTGTCATGGTGGCGAAACCCACGTCGGGCATGCCGAGCTGGGCGACCGAGGTGCCGTAGCCGGTCATGTAGACCGCGGGGAAGCCGGTGAGTTCGATCACTCGTGCGCTGACCGCGTTGAAGCAGCCGGGCACGAACACGGTACGCCCGCCGGCCAGCAGCTGGCGAAGGCGGGTGGTGGCGCGCACGGCGGGCGTGGCGGGCGCTGCGGGTGGGTTTGCTGCGGCAGTCATCGGGTTCCTCGTGGGTCCTGGGTCGTTCCGGCGGTGCATCAGGTCGCGGAAGGATTCAATTGTTCGGGATTCCTGCCGAAAGTGTACGTTGGCGGGAAGGTTCCCGCAGCGGGGACCACGCACGATGTGGAAGGCGATACGGATCGGAGTGCTGCTGTTCATCCTGGCGACGGTCGCGCAGGGGGCCTGGCTCGCACGCCGCGACGCCACCGACTGGAAGAACCCGGTGATCGTCGTGCTGTATCCGATCAGCGCGGACGGGTCGGAACGGGCCGAACAGTACCTCGGCCGCATCGACCTTTCCCGATTCCAGCCGATGGCCGAGTTCATGCGCGAGCAGGCGCGCGACTTCGGCGTCGCGGTGAAGGATCCGATCGAACTGCGCCTTGCCCCGCGCGTGCATGTGCGGCCGCCGCAGCCGCCGGCACCGGGCAGCGTCGCGGCGGCGGTCTGGTGGAGCCTGAATTTCCGTTTCTGGGCCTGGCGCCACGACACCTACACCGGCGCACGTGCGCATGTGCGCCTGTTCCTGATGTACCACGACGACCGGAAATCGCCGCGGCTGCCGCATTCCACCGGCCTGGAAAAGGGCCTGATCGGGCTGGTCAATGTCTTCGCCAACGACGAGATGACCAGCGCGAACAACGTGATCATCGTGCACGAGATGCTGCATACGCTGGGAGCGACCGACAAGTACGATCGCGTCTCCAACATGCCGCTGTTCCCGGACGGCTACGCCGAGCCGCAGCGGATGCCGCTGCTGCCGCAGCAGTACGCAGAAATCATGGGCGGGCGCATCCCGATCGGCAGCCTTCGAGCAGACCAGCCGGACGGCCTGCACCAGGTGCTGATCGGCCGCCTGACGGCGCGCGAGATCAACTGGATCGCGCCATGACATCCGCGCGTGCAGGCAGGCGCGGTTGCGGGGACAATGGCGTCATGGAAACGAAGCAGGCGACCCGATGAAGAAGCAGATCGAATACGTGTCCGAAATGACGCAGTTCATCCGTGAACTGCATGCCCAGAGGCCGCACCTCGCCGAGGAGCAGCGCAAGGCGCGGGCGCGCTGGTGGGATCGCGCGCCGGATCCCGCGCTGGATCCCAACCTCGATCCCGCCGAGCGGCAACGGCTGGCGGACGCCAAGGTACGCCAGCAGGGCTACGTCTACCAGACGCGCGGCTGAGCAGGCGCCTCCGGCAAGCCGCCACCGTGCCCCGCCGCGGGCCGGCGCGTGCGATCCGGCCGGGACCGGTCATCCCGTGACCGGCGGGAAAGCCCGCACTGCGGCGACCTTCACGGTTACTTGTCGCGCCGGACCTCGTTGCCGATGATCGCGCCGGCGGCCGCACCGCCGACCGTGCCGAGGGTGCTGCCACCGGTCAGCACGTTGCCGACCACGCCGCCTGCCGCCGCGCCCACTGCTGCGCCCTTCTGGCCGGAGCTGAGGTTCGCGCACCCCACCATCAGGGCCAGCGATGCAGCAGCAGCCAGGGCGAAGCCCTTGCCTGTCTTCGTCTTGCCGTCTTGTCCACGCATCTTCGTCTCCTTGGTCATGCCCTCATGCCGCAAGGTACGTGCCCGCATCCGGCAACCCGTCGAGACGGTCAGTCGAAGGTGGACCAGCCTGGCTCGTCCCGGTCGAGCAGCCGGCGCAGCGCGGCGAAATGCAGGGTGGCCTGCGGCCGGTCTTCCTGCATCTGCTGCGCGGTGAGCTTCACGACCTCGGACGGGATCACCCGGGGCGCCTGGCCGGTGCTGCGTCCCATCACCTGCAGCATGCAGGCGCGTTCGAGGTAGTAGAGATCATCGAACGCCAGCGCCATGTCGGGCCCGCAGACGATCACGCCATGGTTGGCGAGGAAGAGGACATCGGCTTCCTGGAACGCGGCGGCCATCCGGTCGCCTTCCGCAGGGTCCATCGCCAGCCCGTTGTACGCGTCTTCGTAGGCGACCCGGCCGAAGAACTTGGTGGACTGCTGGCTGACCCACTCCATCCGGCCCGGCAGGATGCCGGTGAGCGTGGTTGCGTACGGCATGTGGGTGTGGAGCACCACCCGGGCCGAAGGCTTGGCCCGGTGGATCCGCGAATGGATGTAGAACGCCGTCGGTTCGACCCGGTGCCGGCCTTCGATCAGGTTGCCGTCGACGTCGACGGTGACGATGTCCGCGGGCGTCACTTCCAGCCAGTGCAGCCCCTGCGGATTGATCAGGAACCGGTCGTCGTGGCCGGGGACCGCGATGCTGAAGTGGTTGCACACCCCTTCATGCAGGTCGAGCCGCGCGGACCAGCGCAGTGCACAGGTGAGGTCGAGTTTCGCTTCCCGGATCGAATCGGTCATTGGGGCATCGCAGGCTGTCAGGGACGTGGGGCGGGTACAGGCGTGGACGGTACACGATACCCGGCCGGGTCGCGGCCGTGGCAGCATCCTGCAGCCTTCGCAGTCCATGGAGCCTGGGGTATGCCATGTTCGACCGATTCAAGCGCCTGATACCGTCGCCGGACGCGCTGCGCCGCAGCCGCTGGCTGCGCTGGCTCGGCCCCGCACTGTACGATCCGCGGCTGTGGCGGATGAGCCGGCGCGGCGTCGCGCTGGGCATGTCGCTCGGCGTGTTCTTCGGGCTGCTGGTTCCGATCGCCCAGATCCCGCTGGCGGCGGGGGCCGCCGTGGCCTTGCGTGCGAACGTGCCCAGTGCGATCGCCAGCACGCTGGTGACCAATCCCGTCACCTTCGGACCGGTCTATTTCGCGGCATGGCGCCTGGGCACCTTCGTGCTGGGCAAGCCCGACCTGCCGGTCCCGGAGGCGCTCGAACCGTACGCCGAGGCGGACGTGCGCCCGGGCGAGACATGGCTGCAACGCATCTACCGCCATGTGACCGGTGTCGGCAAGCCGCTGGTGGTCGGTCTGTCGATCCTGGCCGTCGTGATCGGATTGCTCACCTATGCCGCGGTGTCCGGCCTCTGGTACCTCAAGGTGGCCTGGACCTGGCGCACGCGCAGGCGGCGCAGCGGCCGCTGAGCGTACGGGCGATTGCAAGGTCCGCGGGCGGGGTGCAACATCGCCGGGTCCTTTTCGTCCAGCGAGGAAAACATGGAACCGGCATGCCATCCGATCATCTACGTGCGTGGCTACGCGATGACCGAAGGCGAGCGCAACGAGACGGCGGCCGATCCGTTCTGCGGCTTCAACGTCGGCTCGACCGTCTACCGCGCGAACATCGAGAAAGCCTCGCCGGCGAAGAAGTTCGTGTTCGAATCGCCGGTGCTGCGGCTGGCTGCAGACTACGGCTACCGCACGGTCTACGAAAACGGGCTGGACATCCTGGACCCCGACTGGAAGCCGCGAACGGGGGCGGACGGCACGGTTGCGAAGGGTATCCCGGCGCAGTCGATCGTGATCTATCGCTACTACGACGACGGTTCCGAGCTGCTCGGCGATGGCAAGGCCAGGGACATCGAGACCTATGCACGCGGCCTGAGCGACCTCGTGCTGAAGGTAAAGGCACTGGTCAGCGAACGGCGCGGCGCGGGTTTCGATCCGGCGACGTTCCGCTGCTACCTGGTGGCGCATTCGATGGGAGGCCTCGTGGTGCGCGCCTTCCTGCAGAACCGCAAGCTGGGTGATGACGCAGCGCGCGCCTGCGTGGACAAGGTGTTCACCTACGCCACGCCGCACAACGGCATCGACCTCGCCGGCTTCAACACGCCGTCATGGCTGTCGCTGAACGAGATGAACACGTTCAATCGCGAGCGCATGGCGGGTTTCCTCAACCTGAAGGCGGTCCACAAGGCCACCGGCCGGGTCGACTTCATGCCGGACAAGGTGTTCCCGGCCTCGCGCATGTTCTGCATGGTCGGCACCAACCGCGGCGACTACGAGGTCGGCCGGGGACTGTCGCGCACCTTCGCCGGCCATGGCAGCGACGGCCTGGTGCGCGTCGAGAATGCGACGGTCTGGGGCATCGACGACAGCGGGAAGCCGACGGTCCCGGCGGCGGTCGGTTATGCCTATCGCGCGCATTCGGGCCCCTTCGGCATCGTCAACAGCGAGGAGGCCTACCAGAACCTCACGCGCTTCCTGTTCGGCGACGTGCGCGTGGACATCTGGGT
>LNFM01005141.1_pt1 | contig 15199 bp, 13 predicted proteins | sample 596031 | NCBI WGS metagenome assembly LNFM01 (sample SAMN04254537, study PRJNA301005) | activated carbon metagenome | isolation source: dual media filters at the Ann Arbor, Michigan drinking water treatment plant | place: USA: Ann Arbor | reverse complement strand
GCGCCGCAACGGCGCCAGAGGGGCTTTGTGCAGACCCGAAAAAACAAAAACCCGCGCTTGGCGTCCCTAGCGCGGGTTTGGCGGCTGTCGTCCGTATCAGGGACTGACGGGGCCGAAGCAGTACTTAGTACAGCTTCTTGGGCAGCTGCATGCTGCGCACGCGCTTGTAGTGGCGCTTGACGGCGGCTGCCTTCTTGCGCTTGCGCTCGGAAGTGGGCTTTTCGTAGAACTCGCGGGCGCGCAGGTCGGTCAGCAGGCCGAGCTTTTCGATGGTGCGCTTGAAGCGGCGCAGGGCGACGTCAAAGGGTTCGTTTTCTTTTACGCGGATCGTAGTCATTAGCTAATGGTTTCCAAATGGTGCCTGCAGAGGGGCTTGGGGAGATCGGGCCTCAAGTCCATACATAGCGGTTTCCCCGTCTGTAACTAGTATTTGGCCGACGGGGCATTGCCAGCAAAGCCGAGCATTATAGCGTGATCGGCCCCGGCAGGCGCAAGCCCGTCCTTGGCGGGGCCCGACAGGCGGCCGTGGCGCAGAACTTGCATCGGTACATCGCATAACCATCCGGCAGGCGGCGCAGGGCAATCCGCCCTGCGCTGCCTGCCGGTGAATCCTGCTGAACCATGGCATTCATGCATCGCGTATCGGGCTGGCTTGGCCGGCTCAGTGTGGGCCGCAAGCTCATGCTCATCTATCTGCTGGATCTCACGGCGGTGATCTATGTGTCGGGCATCCTGATCCATGAGAAGTACCTGGCGATCGACTTTGCGCGCAAGGAGGTGGTGGGCACGACCTACGCCGCCGTGGTGCGCGACGCCCTCATGGGCCAGTTTGCGCCGGGCGGTTCGCAGCCCCTGGTGCTGCCTGGCGTGCAGCAGCGCCTGGCCGAGGTGCGGGCGCGCCACGACGACATGCTCCACACCGGCGATGCCGCCCAGCGCTTTGCCGATACCTTGCAGGCAATGCCCGAAGCCGGCTCCGGAGCACCCATGGATGTGCAGGAACTGCGTGCCCTGGCGCGCCAGCGCAGTTTGCTGCTGCGCGAGGGGCGGGCGCTGCTCACCACCGTCGGCAACCAGTCCAACCTGATCCTGGACCCGGACCTGGACAGCTACTACGTGATGTCGTTGGTGGTGCTGCGCTTTCCCGAAATGCTGCAGGCCGTGCACGATACGGTGAGCTTCCTGGACGCCAGCCCCGCCAGGCGCGGACCCCAGTGGTCATCCGAGCTGCTGACGCTGGCAGGGCGGCTCGATGCCGTGATGCTGGGTGTGGAGTCCGACTACGACCAGGCGTTCATCGCTGGCTCGCCCGACCTGCGTGCATCGCAGACGCGCCCGCGCGAGGCCCTGCGCACGGCGGTGGCCGCGTTCGAGGCGCAGCTGCAGGACGTGGCGGCGGGCGAGTCGCGCCTGGGGGTTGCGCAGGCATCGGCACAGCACGCGCGGGTGCTGGAGGCCCTGCGCGACGCATGGGGTGTGGGCATCCACGACTTGGAGGGCCTGCTGCTGCAGCGTGTGGACAGCCTGTTTGCCCGCATGTGGCTGCATCTGGGCACTGCCCTGGCGCTGCTGGGCTGCATCCTGGGCCTGGTGACGCTGGTCGCGCGGCAGATTGCCAAGCCGCTGCAGCACCTGGCGCGTGTGGCCGACGAGGTGCGACGCAGTGGTGACCACACCTTGCGCGCCAGCTGGGCCAGCCGCGACGAGATCGGCCGCCTGGTCACCGCGTTCAACGACATGCTGGCCCAGCTCGACCGCGAGCGGCTGCTGCAGCAGGAGCTCGCGGCCAGTGCGCGGGCCGCAGAGGCCCAGCGTGAACTGGTCGAGGCATTTCCGATCCCGATGGTGGTCACGTCCATTCCGGAGCATGAGGTGTTGCACTCCAACGCGCCGGCTGCGCAGTGGCTGGGCGGCCGCCGCGCAGACCCCTGGGCGATGGGGCTGGAGCCGGGGGTGCGTGCGCGCTTTTTCCAGCGGCTGGCCGATCACGGCTCTGTGGATGAGTTCGAGGTGCGCTGGAAGGCTGGCCCCGAGCCATCGTGGGCGGTGCTGTCAGCGCGGCGCCTGCTGTTCCAGGGGCGCGACGCCATGCTCACGGCCTTCACGCCCATCAATGTGCTCAAGGTGATGGAGCAGCGCCTGGAGCTGTGGGCCAAGGTGTTCGAGGCGTCGTCCGAGGGCATCATCATCATGAATGCCGAGCACCGCATCATCAGCGTGAACCACGCGCTGTGCCGCAGCACGCACCACGACTTCTACGAGATCATCGGCGAAGACCTGGGCTTTCTGCTGCAGCAAGAGCCTGGCGATGAGCCGCTGGCGGCAGTGGTGCGCCGGGCCATGCAGGACAAGGAATCGTGGCAAGGCGAGGTGCGTTTTCGCCGCCGCTCCGGCGAGACCTACCCCGCCTGGCTGATGGTGTCGGCCGTGCGCGAGGGCAAGGGTGGCGAGGTGACCAACCACATCGGCATTGCCATCGACATCACCGACCGCAAGCGCAGCGAAGAGCGCATCCAGTTCCTGGCGCACCACGATGTGCTGACCGAGTTGCCCAACCGTTCGCTGTGCGTGCAGCGGCTGCGCGCTGCGCTGGGCCAGGCATCGGTCACGGGTGAAAAGGTGGCCGTGCTGTTCATCGACCTCGACCGCTTCAAGGCCATCAACGACACGCTGGGGCACCATGTGGGCGACGGCTTGTTGCGGTCGGTGGCAGCGCGGCTGACGCAGGCGGTGCGCTCGCGCGACACCGTCAGCCGCCTGGGGGGCGACGAGTTCGTCGTGGTGATGCGCGACGTGGCCGGGCCGGACGACGTACGCCAGCTGGTGGAGCGCCGCCTGATACCGCTGATCCGGCAAAGCCACCCGGTGCAGGGGCACGAACTGAACGTGTCGTGCAGCGTGGGCATTGCCGTGTACCCGGACGACGGCAACGATATTGACGAACTGATGCGCCGCGCCGATGCCGCCATGTACGAGGCCAAGACCACCGGGCGTGACATGGCGCTTTTCTACTCGGTGGAGACCGACCAGCGGACCCTGGCGCGTCAAGGACTGGAGCAGCAGCTGCGGCGCGCACTGGAGCGCGGCGAACTCAGCCTGCACTACCAGCCGCGGGTCAGCGCCCGCGGGTCTCGCCTGCTGGGCATGGAAGCCCTCTTGCGCTGGAACAACGCCGTGCTGGGCAGCATACCGCCCAGCGAGTTCATTCCCATTGCCGAAGAAACCGGGATGATCCGTCCCATCGGCAGCTGGGTGCTGCAACAGGCATGCGAGCAGTGGGTGCGCTGGCAGGCCGTGCCGGGTGCCGTGCAGCACGACGGCGCTGCTCCGCCGGTGCTGGCCGAGGTCACCGTGTCGGTCAACCTGTCTGCCGCGCAAATGGCCGACCCCATACTGGTGCGGGACATCGAAGCGCTGCTTGCGCGCACCGGCATGCCCGCGCACCGGCTGGAACTGGAGATCACCGAGTCGCACCTCATGGGCAACGCCAACGCTGCCGAGCAGCAGCTGGCGGCGCTCAAGACCCTGGGCGTGCAGCTGGCCATCGATGATTTCGGCACCGGGTATTCCAGCCTGGCGTACCTCAAGCGTTTTGACATCGACCGGCTCAAGGTCGACAAATCCTTCGTGCACGACATGCTGAACAACCCGGCCGACATGGCCATCACCCGCGCCATCATCGCCCTGGGCCACACCCTCGGGCTGGCGATCGTGGCCGAGGGCGTGGAAGACATGGCCACCGCGCAGGTGCTGGGTGCGCTCGACTGCGAGGAGCTGCAGGGCTACTACTTCAGCCGCCCGCTGCCTGAAGACGAGCTGCTGGCATGGGCCACGCGGCATGTGGCGCAACAGGCAGCAGGGCTGCACAAGGCGTAAGGCCTTCAGCAGGTTCCAGGGCCGGGTGGCGACGCGCCGCCGTTGGGTCAGCCCATGCGTGTCTGCAGTGCCCAGGCCAGCGCCATCAAGACGATGCCGGGCGACAGGTTCCCCAGCCACAGTGCCCAGCCCTTTGTGGACCGGCCCGACAGGCGCGCATCGGCCCTCAGGCAGGCGTCGCCCTCGGGCGTGCGCAGCCACCACAGCATGACGGCGCCGCCTGCCAGCGACCCTGCACCGAGCGCTGCCAGGATGGCGACAAAAATGTTGCCCGCGACGCTGGCGGCCGGGACGATCGCCAGCAGCGTCCCCGCCGCCGTGGCAGCCGCCTGCCACCGTTCGGCGCGCTCAAATCCATCCATGGGAGCACCTGCCCGGCGCGTGGATGCAGCTGCAAGCACCGCGACGATGGGTTGTGTGCAGGGGCGGCATCACCAGGTCCGCCTGCCCGATGTGCCTCATGCCACCGCGGCAGGCAGGGCCTGCGCACAGGCGTAGGCGCTGGACCATGCCCACTGGAAGTTGTAGCCGCCCAGCCAGCCCGTCACGTCCACCACCTCGCCGATGAAGTACAGGCCGGGTTGCGACCGGCTCTCCATAGTCTGCTGCGAAAGCGCCCGCGTGTCCACGCCGCCCAGCGTGACTTCAGCCTTGCGGTAGCCCTCGGTGCCGGTGGGCGTCAGCTCCCAGCGCGCCAGCTGCTCGGCCAGCCGCGCCAGGGCCTTGTCGGATGCTTCATTCACGGGACGCTGCCATTCGGTGTCGCGCTGGGCCCAGGTGTCGGCCAGGCGGCTGGGCACCAGGGTGGCCAGCTCGTTGGCGATCAGCTTGCGCGAGCGGGCTTTGGCCCTGGGCAGTGCCTCGGCCAGTGGTACGCCGGGCGCGAGGTTGATGGCCACCGGCGTGCCCTCCTGCCAGTAGCTGGAGATCTGCAGCACGCCCGGCCCTGACAGGCCACGGTGCGTGAATAGCAGGTCTTCGTCGAAGGCCATGTGGGCCTTCTTGCTGCCCGTGCTGATCCGTACGGGCAACGCAAGCCCTGCCAGCTGTGCGTAGGGCTGCCACGCATCGCCATCGAACGTGAGCGGCACCAGGCCGGGCCGCCGCTCCACCAGCGGCACGCCAAACTGCTCGGCCAGCCGGTAGCCGAAATCGGTGGCGCCAATCTTGGGAATGGAAAGACCGCCCGTTGCAATGACCAGCGAGCGTGCCTGCACCAGGCCGCGCGCGGTATCAATTTGATAGCTTCCAGGGCAATCAAAACCTGGGCTTGGCGCCAAAAACGTTATTTTTTTGACGTTGCAGGGCTGCCAGCGCTCGACACCGCCTGCTGCGCACTCGGCCAGCAGCATGGCGATGATGTCCTCGGCCGAGCGGTCGGCAAACAGCTGGCCCTTGTGTTTTTCGTGGAACGCTATGCCGTGCTTTTGCAGCAGTGCAATGAAGTCGCCAGGCGTGTAGCGCGACAGTGCCGAGCGGCAAAACTGCGGGTTCTGGCCCACAAAGTATTTGTGCGGCGCGGCCGGGTCGAGGTCGCGGTTGGTGAAATTGCAGCGCCCGCCGCCCGAGATCCGGATCTTCTCGGCCACCTTGTCGGCATGGTCGATGAGCAGCACCTTGAGGCCGCGCTGCCCGGCCTGCGCCGCACAGAAAAGCCCGGCGGCACCCGCACCGATGATGACTGCGTCGAATGAATGGTCGGAATGTGGCACGGGTACGAAGGGGCGTTGGCGGTGGACGGAGGTCGCCATTGTCGCGCCTGCCCGACAGCCGCCTGCCGGGCGCCCGGCAGGGTTCACCGGCCCTGCTGCAGGGGAAGGCGAACGGCCCCTACTGCCGGTACACGCCGCCGGCCCCCACCACCGCGATGTCCACGTAGTTGGACCCGTGATGGTTCTGTGCGCTGAACTGGTAGACATAGCCGCCCAGGTCCAGGGTGCCCAGGCCTTCCATGGCCTGCACCAGGCTGGCACGCGTGACGTTCGGGCCCGCTGCGCGCAACCCTTCGATCAGCACACGGGCATCCATGTAGCCGGTGTAGCGGTCGTAGTCCACCGGCTTGTCATGGCGCTTCATGGACGCCTGGAAATCCCGCGTGAGCTGGATGTTGGGCCGGGAAGGCGACGGGCCGGTGCGCGCCACGGCCAGGCCGCGCGCGTCGTCACCCAGGGCCTTGAGCACCGCGGTGCCAGCCCCCAGCGACAGCGTGTACACCGGCACGCCCAGGTGTTCCCGGTTGGCCCGCACATAGGCCACCACCGAGGGACCCGCGGCCACCAGCAGCACTGCCTGGGGCTTTTGCGCCGACAGCGCCTTGGCGGCAGCTGCGGCGTCTTCCCCGCTGGAGGCCAGGGCGTGGGAGCCCGCCAGCGTGGCGTTCTCGGCGGCAATGGTCTTCTCCACCAGTGGCAGCAGCAACTTCCCGAAATCGTTGTTTTCGTAGGCTACGGCAATGCGCGACGTCTGCACGGCCACCAGGTTGCGCACGATCTTCACCAGCTCGTCGGCGTAGTTCGCGCGCGTGGTGAACAGGTAGGGGTGCTGCTGCGCGCGCACGGCCGGGCTGCCGGTGTACACCGAGATCAGCGGCACGCGTGCCTGCGCGAGGTAGGGCAGCAGCGTCATCACCTGGGTGGTGCCTGACACGCCGAACAGCGCGAGCACGCCGTCCTTTTCTGTCATCTGTCTGGCGTTCTCCAGCGTGCGGCGGGCGTCAAATCCGTCGTCCATCGTCACCAGCCGAATCTTGCGGCCGCCAACACCGCCCCGGGCGTTGAAGTCCTCGATGGCGGCGTCCTGTCCCTCGTGGATAGGGGCCAGAAAAGGCGCCATTCCCCCGGACATCGCCGTAGACCGCCCGATCAGGATGTCGCCCCTGGCGGGCACCTGCTGTGCCAGCGCGGGACCGGAGCCCAGCGCCGCTGTGCCCGCCAGGGCCAGCAGGATCCTGCGGCGGCGTCCATCCGGGTTCGTGCGCACGGGGTGCGTGGCAAAGGCGTGGGTCATCGTCTTCCTTGTGTGTCAGTCATGAGGCGCGGTGAGCGGCGATGGTAAGGAGGCCTGGCCGGTTGCATGGGCCGGGTTTTCACCGGGGCAGCGTCATCCCCGCGACATCGTGCTCAGGCAAGGCAAGGCACCGCACCGCACCGCACCGCACCGCACGCGCAGCCGGGCACATGGTGCGCGCAGGCCCGGGCGGCAGTTCATCAGATGTTCATCTTCCCCTCATGCGGCGCTCATCCGGTGTTCAGCGGAAGTCCACGGCGGCTTGGTCCACTGTGGTTTCCGCAGCCCGCCGCTCCGGCGGGCGCGGGATCCAACCCTTCCATCCGAGGAACACCATGCAAAAAACCACCCGTCTCGCCATCGCCAGCCTTCTCCTGGGTGCCGTTGCGTTGCCCGCAGCCGCCAAGGGCACTGTCGTCAACCAGGCCATCTCCGAAAGCGAGGTGCTGGGCGCCCAGCAAGCCTGGTGCAAGGCACTGGTGGACATCAGCACGGCACACACCACGGGTGGCCAGGCTGCTGCCAAGGCGCTCGCTGAAAAAGTGCTCGACAGCGCGTATGGCTACCAGATGGGCGCCGTGCTGTTCAAGCCGACCCTGACGGAAGCACCGCAGACTTTCCGCGTGACGCGCGACGGTGCGCTTGCGTATTTTGTGGGTGGCAACGCGGCATTTCCCAAGGACACCGGCTTTGCACTGAAGGGCTGGACCAAGTGCGAGATCGCCAACAGCGCGATGTTCATCGCGGGCGACTCGGCCAGCACCATGGGCAACGTGATGATCACGGACAAGTCCGGCAAGGTGACCACCGTTGACAAGACCTGGACCTTCGTGAAGGACGATGCAGGCAAGCTGCGCATCGTCGTGCACCATTCTTCGCTGCCATTCGCCAGCAAGTGATCCACACCTGTGCGGTGCGGCCGGCGCAGTCCCGGCTGCGCCGCAGGTATCGGGGCGCGGCTCCATAATCCGGGCGTTCTTTCAGGGCCTACCCATGTACCGCGCACGACTTTCTCTCGCGTTTGCCGCCCTGGTGGCACTGGTGTGCATCCAGGCCGCCTTGGTCTACTGGGGGGCGCATCGCGTCAACGACTACGCCCAGCACAGCCGCCTGGCCAGCGATATCCAGGCCGAGCTGCTGGACCTTTCTGCCAACAAGCAGCGGCTGCGCGTGTGGGCCATGCAGCGCCTGATGAACGCCGACGCGCAACCCGAACAGCGCGAGCGTCTGGTGGCCGCCATGTACGCCAGCACCGCAAACCTGGAAGACCTCGTCCGGCGTGACCTTGCCCTCTGGAACGAACTGGTACGTCGCGAAGGCGTGAGCATGCCCGCCGAGGTGCCCCAGCTGGTGGGCGTGACGGAGCTGCTGCACGACAACATCAAGGCGGTCGAGGCGCGGCTGGCCCAACTGGTGCCTCTGGAACAGGGGGCTGACTTTCCGGCCCTTTGGGGCGAGCTCACCCAGGTGTTCGACATGGCGCGGGGGCGCGACCTGCGCGAGCTGATCAACGGTGCCATTGCACACCAGCGCGCTGCCGTTCCGGTGGCACGGGCCGCCACGGAGCGAGGGCTGGATGCGCTGCGCGGGCAGGCCATCGGGCTGGCACTGGTCACGCTGGCGGTGGCTGCGGCGCTGGCGCTGCACCTGACCCGACGCTTGCAGCGGCCTCTGGCCCGGCTGCTGGCAGGCACGCAGGCACTGCAGGCAGGGGCGCTGGACCATCGCGTGGCGACAGGTTCCAACGATGAATTCGACCGCGTGGCCCAGCACTTCAACGCCATGGCAGCCGAGCTGCAGCAGCACCGTGTGCGCGCCGATGCTGCGCGCCGGGGGCTGGAAGACGCCGTGCAGGCCCGCACGCACGAGCTGAGTGCAGCGCACGCCACCCTGCAAAGCCTGGACCAGCGGCGCCGGCAGCTGTTTGCCGACCTGGGCCACGAGCTGCGCACCCCAGCGACCGCCATCCGCGGCGAGGCCGAGATCGCACTCCGTGGCGGCGACAAGCCGGTGGACGAGTACCGCCAGACGCTGACGCGCATCGTGGGCGGCGTCGACCAACTCACCCGCGTGATCCAGGATCTGCTGCTGATTGCCCGCGCTGAGGCCGACGGGCTGGTGATGCATACCGCCCCCGCGGACTTGCGTGCGCTGCTGGGCGATGCAGCCGAGCAGGCCGCAGCGCTCGGGGCATCGCACGGTGTGCAGGTGCAATGGCCGGCCGACGCGCACGAAGGCAATGGCGCCAGGTTGCCGCCCGAAGACCCCGTGACCGTGTATGCCGACGCTGACCGGCTGCGCCAGGCGCTGGTGATCGTGCTGGACAACGCGGTGCGCTACTCGGCTGCCGGATCCACTGTGCGGGTGGGCGTCTACGGCGTTGCGGAAGGTGTGGAAGTGCTGGTGCGCGACGAGGGCATTGGCATCGACGCGGACGAAATGCCCCGCGTGTTCGAGCGCTTTGTGCGTGGACGCAGGGCGCGTGCCCACCGGGCTGATGGAACGGGTATCGGCCTGTCGATTGCGCAGGCCATTGTGCAGGCGCACCATGGCTCGATCAGCATTGCCAGCGTGCCCCGGCAGGGCACGGCGGTGCGTATTGCGCTGCCTGTGGCGGGGGCGTCAACGAAGTGAATGCACGGAAGGCTGAAAAGGAATGAACAACATCCTGGTGGTGGAAGACGACTCTCGGGTGGCTGACTTTCTGGTGCGTGGGCTGCGGGCCGAGGGCTATCGCGTCGAGCTGGCCCGCACCGGGCCCGAAGGCCTGGCCATGGCGCGGGGCGCGCAGGCCGATGCGCTCTTGATCCTGGACCTGATGCTGCCGGGCCTGAGTGGCCTGGAGCTGTGCCAGACCCTGCGTGCCGAAGGTCGCCACATCCCTGTGCTGATGCTCAGCGCCCTGAGCAACACCGAAGACAAGGTCAACGGACTGCGCCTTGGCGCCGACGACTACCTTGGCAAACCCTTTGCTTTCGAGGAACTGCTGGCCCGCATCGAGGCACTCTTGCGCCGTGGCCGCGAGCAGCGCCCCCGTGCCAGCACCTTGCAGGTCGCTGATCTGGTGCTGGACCTGGAGCGCATGCACGCCAGCCGTGCCGGTCAGACCATCGCGCTCACGGCGCGCGAGCTGGCGTTTCTGGAGTTGCTCATGAGTGCGCCCGGCCGTGTGTACAGCCGCGAACGCATCCTGTCGAACGTCTGGGGCACCAACGAGGACCCCTTGACCAACGTCGTCGATGTGTACGTGCGCCGCTTGCGCACCAAGATCGACGAGGGCCACGCGCTGGCGCTGATCAAGACGGTGCGCGGTTTTGGTTACCGGTTGGATGCATCGACGGACGCAACGCCGATGGTGTGAAAGGTCGCTGGGTGGGGCCGCCCCGGATGGGGTGCGGCCGCTGCACCCGTTTCCGGTGCTTCAACGATGGGCGCGCGAGTGCGCGAAGCGCCCGCAAGGCCGTTTGCACGTGGCAGGTGCACGTGGCAGGGCTGCCCGCCCGCCTACCCCTTCCAGGTGAACGGAAACTTGAACTGCTTTACAAAACCGCTCGGAACATAGTCGCCCAGCACTCCGTACTGTTCGGGCCACAGTTTCGTGCTTTTCACTGCGGTGCCGAACAGGTAGTCCAGGAACGCAAAGTGCGCCGCGTAGTTCTTGTCCAGCGCTTCCTGGTCTTGGCTGTGGTGCCAGTGGTGGAAGTTGGGTGTGACCAGGACGTAGCGCAGCGGCCCCAGGCGCACGCTCACGTTGGCATGGTTGAACACTGCCTGGAAGCCCACGATCACGATGTACGCATCGATCACTTCCTTGCTGAAACCGAGCACGTAGATGGGCGCGAGCACCAGTGTGCGGGTGATGATGAGTTCCAGGATGTGCTGGCGGGAGCCGGCCATCCAGTCCATGCTTTTGACGCTGTGGTGCACGGCGTGCAGGCGCCACAGCAGCGGCACCTCGTGGTATGCGCGGTGCGTCCAGTACTGCACCAGGTCGGCCACCAGCACGATGAGGAACAGCGCCACCCAGAAGTTCAGGCCCTGCACCCAGCCGCGGATGCCGTCATTGGCGGCCCAGCCAAAGAACTTGTGCACCATGAGGTTGGTGGCCAGCAGCACGAAGCCCACCACCATGTGGTTGACGATGAAATGGTGGAAGTCGGTTTGCCATTCGGCGCGGAACACGGGCTGGTCCTTGCGCAGCGCAAACAGCTTCTCGATGAAGATGAAGATCAGCGAGCTGCCCAGCAGATCGAGGATGAACCAGTCCAGGCCGATGTAGGGCGTGTTGTCGGGGAAGTTCGGGTCCACCTCCACCTTGTGCCCGCCCAGCAGTGCTGTGAGCACCACCATCGCAAACGCAAAGCTGGCCAGCCAGCGCGCACGGTTGAACAAAATGTTCACCAGCGAGATGCCGCCCGCAACTGCCATGGCCCCCAGCATGATGTTCCGGATCACTGCCACGTCATAGCTCTTGCGCAGCTGGGGCGTGGTCAGGTATTCGGGGAAGTGAAAGGCCAGCACGCCCAGAAAGCACAGGATGGCCAGCGTGAGCGCGATCACGCCGGACACCAGCCCTCGCCCGCGCCGCAGGGCGCCGTGGCTTTCGGTGAATTCGTTGAGCTTGTCGATTTCGAGCATGGGTTCCCTCCCGGCCTGACGCGGCCATTGATGTGCTTTTGTGGCGCGAGTGTAGCGACCGGCAGGCACGCCAGCTGCGCCACCGGGCCCCTAGAATTCCGCCCATGAACATCCCTTCACACCAGCTGAGCATGACCGTGCTCATGTCGCCCGACATGGCGAATTTTTCGGGCAATGTGCACGGCGGTGCCATCCTCAAGCTGCTCGACCAGGTCGCCTACTCGTGCGCCAGCCGTTACTCGGCGTGTTACGTGGTCACGCTGAGCGTGGACCAGGTGATGTTCCTGCAGCCCATCCATGTGGGGGAACTGGTGACCTTTCTGGCCAGCGTCAATTACACGGGTTCATCGTCGATGGAGATTGGCATCAAGGTGGTGGCCGAGGACATCCGCTCGCAGGTGGTGCGCCATGTGAACAGCTGCTTTTTCACGATGGTGGCGGTGGACGAGTCGCGCAAGCCCGTGCAGGTGCCCCGCCTGTCGCCCTCCACGCCGGATGAGCGGCGCCGCTGGGACGCCGCCTTGCTGCGCAAGTCCCTGCGCAAGGAGTTGGCCGAGCGGTTCGAGCAGGTGCGCAACCCCCCCGCGCGGCGCACCTATGCCGCGCCGCGGCTGCGCCCCGCCAGCGACACTGCCTGCAGCGACAGGCCGTCGATCTCGTGCGTGATGCCTGACAGCACGTTCGCCACCACGGCGAATTCGCGCCCGTGCTGACCTGCGCGGGCGGCCATCACCTGTGCGTTGAAGCTCACTACCTTGGCCTCGCGCGCCACGGTCTGTATGGATGCGACGATGCTTGCCAGCTCCTTCATGAGCCGTTCTGATTGGGCCTTGCTCACCTGATCGAACGCGGTCGTGGCGGTGTTGAGCGCATCGAGCACGGCGTCGGTGGTCTCGACCAGCTTGCCCAGCGCTTCTTCGGTGCGCGGGCTGTGGCGCTCGGCCAGGTCCAGCACGGTGCCTACCTGCTGCGCAAACGCGTCGATGGTGCTGCCCACGCCCTGCGGGCCCTGGTAGGCGGTACGAACGATGTCGGCGCCCACGGCGTCGAGATGGCGGGGTGTATCGACCAGCCTGGCCTGGCTGTCGATGAAAAGTTTCAGAGAAGTGCGTGCGGCCTTCATGTGCAGATCGCTGCCGCGTGCGGCCAGCACGGTCTGCAGCACCATGCGCTGCGACAGCATGCGCTGGCGCGCCGCGATGTTGACGAGGGACATGCCGCTGTCGCCGGGCGATGCGAGGCGGGTGGGCGAAGTGGATGCCGCTGCTGCGATGGGCAGCGCGCGCGGGCGGATGGAGTCGGGAAGGGCGGCCATGGTGTTCCTTGTTCCGATTGCATTCGGGCCCCATTCACCAAGCAATAGCCGCGCCAGCGTGGGCCTTGGGGCCCATCGCGGTCAGACCGCGCGCTGCTGCGCCAAGCCGGTGTTGTTGTGGCTGTGTGCAGCGCGGGCGCTTGCGTCTGCGCTGGCCAGTGCCATGCCCTGCACCACATCGCCCACCACGATGACAGATGGGCTCGCCAGGCCTTCGCGCACGATGGTGTCGTGCAGTGTGCCCAGCGTGGCCACGGCATGCCGCTGCTGCGGCAGGCTGGCGTGCTGGATGATGGCCACGGGTGTGTCGGCCGGCAGGCCGGTCAGCAGCTCCTGCTGAATCATGGCGGCGCCGCTCACACCCATGTAGATCACCAGCGTGAGCCTGGCATCGCGGGCCGTGGCAGCCAGCTGGCGCCAGTCGGTGCCGGTGTCGCCCGGCTTGGCATGGCCGGTGACAAACACCACGCCGTGTGCATGCTCGCGGTGCGTGAGCGGAACGCCCAGCGATGTGAGTCCCGCCAGCCCGGCCGTGATGCCGTTGATGACCGTGACCTGCACCCCCGCTGCGCGCAGGTGTTCCACCTCTTCGCCGCCGCGGCCAAAGATGAACGGGTCGCCACCCTTGAGGCGCACCACGTTCTCGCCCTCGTTCACCGCCATCAGCATCAGCTTTTCGATGAAGGCCTGCGGCGTGCTCTTGCAGCCGCCGCGCTTGCCCACATAGACGACACGGGCCTTGGGCGATGCACAGGCCACGATGGCGTCGCTGACCAGATCGTCCACCAGCAGCACCGTGGCAGCCTGGATGGCCTTGAGGGCCTTGATCGTCAGCAGTTCCGGGTCTCCGGGGCCTGCGCCCACCAGCGTGCAGCTGCCACCGGTTCCCAGGTGGGGCCGGGACGGGGGGAGTGTGTTGTCGGGTGTGGGGCGGCTCATGGCGTTGTCTCCGAAGCGGTGTCTTGCGCAGTTCGCACAGCGATTTGCAAGATGTGTTCCACCTGCCGCCTTATCGCTGGCGGGATGGGCAGCTCGCCCGCCATCACCTGGCGCGTGTAGGCAGCCGTGGTGTCCACGTCGATACCGGCTGGCAGCCCGGGGACCTCGCTCGCGGTGCCCGGCTGCTGCTCGCCCAGCACGCGGTGCACGCCATGCACAAAGCCGTCGTATCGCGGGGTGCGGCGCGGGTCGGTCGCGACCTCGCCTTCGAGCCCGCGAGAGAGCAGGGCGCTCATGCGCAGGGTGGTGAACACCGCCTGCAGCATGTCGAAGTACTCCGGGTGGGTGTAGGCGGTGACCACCACCGACGGCCCTGCGCACGGGCACATCAGCTTGACCACGCTGTGCCCCGGATTGCGCAGGCCCACCACCTCGCGTACGGCCAGCAGGCGTGCCAGGCCGGCATGCAGGTGCTGGGTGTGGATGTGGCGTACTGTGCCGTTTGCTATCTTTTCAGGAGCTTTCAGGGCAGGTACCTCTAGCGCTTCAAGCACATCCGATGCGAGAACCCGCCGCGCCTCGGTACGCATGCCGTGCAGCAGCACAGGCAGGCCTTCGCGCGCCAGGAGCAGTGCCAGCAGCGGCGTCAGCACCGGCAGCTTGCGGGCACCGTTGTAGCTCGGCAGCACGATCAGCGGGCGGTCGGTAGCGGGCAGCATTGCCACGCGTTGGTGCGTGGCATCCAGAAAGCCGCACATCTCCTCGGCCGTCTCGCCCTTGATGCGCATGGCCAGACAGAAGGCGCCGATCTCCAGGTCGGTGACCTGGCCGTCCAGCACCTGGCCGAACAGGTCGGCCGCCTGCTCGCGCGAGAGTGGCTTGGCGCCGCGTGCGCCACGCCCAATCTCTTTGATGTACTGGCTAATGCCCATGGTTTTTTTGGTGGGACTTGTGAAACAGGGCGCCAGCGTCGTTGTTTCGGCTTACCGTACTCGGCGTACTGTCTGCGCCGAAAGCGCCTAGCTGGTGCCCTGTTGCACAAGTCCTGGTGGGGTTTGTTGGTTCGAGCGCTATTTTCCTGCAAGCAAGAGAACTTTTGGTTATATGGCGGCCTGTGCGAGCGGTTGGAACGCCAGACGCCCCGCGCTACGCACCATTCGCTTGAGTTCTGGCACGCACGAGCCGCAGTTGGTGCCGCAGCGCAGCTGGCCCTGCAGCTGCGCCAGGCGGTCGTCATCGGTGCCGTGGCACTGCGCCAGGGCGGTGGTGATGGCGGCGTCGGTGACGTTGAAGCAGGTGCACACCGGTTTGCCGCGCGACTGCACGGCCACGGGGGCCTTGGCGCCAGGCACCAGCAGCAGGCGGCCGTAGGTTTGTGCGGGCAGTTCTTCCTGCAGCAGGGTCTTGAGCCAGCCTTCGGCGCTG
>LNFM01026967.1_pt1 | contig 15200 bp, 16 predicted proteins | sample 596031 | NCBI WGS metagenome assembly LNFM01 (sample SAMN04254537, study PRJNA301005) | activated carbon metagenome | isolation source: dual media filters at the Ann Arbor, Michigan drinking water treatment plant | place: USA: Ann Arbor | reverse complement strand
CCCGCCATCGCCCACCTCAAGATGTCCACTATCGATGGTGGACATCTAGCAGGCACTCTATCTCGCCGTCAGAGCGGGGACACCGGACGGATACATCCAGACCATTCCGGCGACCGTAAGCGAAGCACCCTACATTCTCGATGGGCTGTTGATGACAGATGCTGGGCGGCGCGTGCGCGAACAGTTTACCGACACCGGCGGATTTACCGATCACGTCTTCGCGGTGACATCTCTGCTTGGCTATCGTTTTGTGCCCCGCATCCGCGATCTTCCCTCAACGCGGCTCTACGTCTTTGAGCCAGCCGCCGTTCCGAAAGAACTGCGCGGCCTCCTCGGCGGCAAGATCAAGGAGGCACAGATTATTGCCAATTGGCCGGATATCCTGCGCAGCGCAGCCACTATGGCGGCAGGCATTATACCTCCCAGCCAGCTTCTGCGCAAATTCGCGGCCTATCCGCGCCAACATGACCTCGCTCTGGCCTTGCGAGAAATCGGCCGCGTCGAGCGCACGCTCTTCATCATTGATTGGCTGCTGGACGCCGACATGCAGCGTCGTGCCCAAATCGGCCTGAACAAGGGCGAGGCGCATCACGCCCTGAAAAACGCCCTTCGCATCGGTCGCCAGGGCGAAATCCGGGATCGCACCGCTGAGGGGCAGCATTACCGCATGGCTGGCCTAAACCTGCTTACAGCCATCGTTATCCATTGGAACACCCTCCACCTCGGTCAGGCCGCCGCCAAACGAAAACAGGAGGGCCAAAGCACCCCGGCAGACCTTCTCGCCCACATCTCGCCCCTCGGATGGGCACATATTCTCCTCACCGGCGAATACAGGTGGCCAAAAAACCGATGAAAACCCCTTAGCGTAGGATTCCGCCCCCACCCGGAACAGACCCCGGACGTATGAAATACCGCCAAGATCGTCACAGCGTCGGGATCAACCTCGTAGACGATCAGATAAGGCAAGTCCGCGATGCTGAGTTCCCGCGTCTCAGGATGCCGTCCGGGGCGACCCAGGGCCGGAAACTCAGGCAGCTTCTCTGCCGCACTCACGATTCCCCAATACACCCTCTCAGCTGCGCCAGGATTATCCAGAGCGATGTAATCCACGATCCCTTCAAGATCGCGGGCAGCAGGTTCAGCAATGACCAGCTGCTTCAACGTGACCAGCCGTGCTTTGCGGCTATCCCGGCAAAGACCTCGCCCGCAGGCGCGACCTTGCCTTCGCGGGCTGCGGCGATGCCGTCTCTGATCCGTTCCATCTGCCAAGTGTTGGCTTCAAGATACTGCTCAATTGCCTGATTGACGATGTAGTTGCGTGAACGGTCCATCGCACCGGCCAGGGCGTCGATCTCGGCCACCTTGGCTGTACGGATGGTGATTGGTTCGGATGCGGCGCGCTGCGGCATTTTGTGCTCCATTGTAATCACCTGTAATCATAGCATCGTTTGGGGCGTAGTCCAAGCTGCGAACCGCGCCGGAACAGGCCGCACCCCTTCCCTGCGCACCTTGATGGACCAGATACTTATTGATTAATCGGATTTTTTTGTTTATCCGGTTAATACAAATACCAGATTACTTCAGGAGCATCCATGCCCACAGTTGTCATAGCGTCTCCCAAGGGCGGGGCCGGGAAGTCCACCACGGCGGTCCTCCTGGGAACAGAGCTTGCTCACGCGGGCGCAAACGTTGTCATGCTGGACTGCGACCCGAACCAGTCTCTGACCTTATGGGCAGACCGTGGGCCGCTGCCCGACCGGATCAGTGTTCTGTCGAGCGTCAGCGAATCTGACATCGTGAAAACCATCAAACGGCACGATACAGACGGCCAAATCGTGATTGTTGACTTGGAAGGCGTGGCATCCCGCCTTGTCTCCCGCGCGATCTCTCAGGCTGATCTGGTCATTACGCCTATGCGTGCCACCACCCTGGACGCAACAATCGGCGTCCGCGCCCTGCAACTCATCTCGGAAGAGGAAGAGGCGCTGGACCGGAAGATTCCGCATGCCGTTGTCTTCACCATGACGAAGGCCATCAGGTCCAAGCAGCATAGTGGCATCGCCGGGTCTCTGGCGGAGCAGGGGGTGGATCTGATCAATCCACCGCTAATGGAGCGTGCAGCCTTTTCGGCGCTTTTCGAGTTCGGAGGCGACCTGCATACCATGCCCGCGCAAGGCAACATGGAAGGCGCTATCGAGAACGCAGCGCAGTTCGCGCAGGCTGTCTATCAACGACTGGCCGGGGAGGTGTGAGATGACTGACAAGCCGTTCAACATCGACCTTGGCCGTCTGAAGACGCGCGAAAAAGACAGGAGCGCGCAGGCTGTTGAGAAGACCGACAGGGCAGGGGAAGAGCTGGGCTTTGTTGCGCGGGAGCCTCAGAAGAAGCGAGGACGGAAGCCAAGCCCCCGAACCGGACAGGTGCACGCCAAGGTTATGCCCGGAATTTCAGACGAAATTGCCAACGAGGCAAGGCGCAGGGGCGTTCAGCAAGGGGTCATCATCGAAGAGGCATGGAGGCTGTATAAAGACAAATCCGGTATATGAAATTATCCGGTATTTTTTCTGTTCTGCATCCACTTGCGGCAGAAGCCCAGGAAAGCTGCTTCAGGATTGCGCGGTGTTTCAGGCAGCCACTGCCGCCATTCCCGTTCAAGGTAATGAACATCATGTCCGGGGGCGAGCATGCGCGCGGTCTCGTAGACATCAGGATCAAGTTGCGGCGCTACAGCTTGCGGCAGGACGACTTTGACGTTCTGTCGGTTCGTGAAAAGAACCGTGTCCTCTTGCTCGTCCATTTCTATGGAATAGTCGGGCATGTGGTCGTGCGACTGGTCTTCGCGGATGATGTTCATGACCAGCCGCCGGAACTCCCGCAGCGTTGAGTTTGATCCACATTTCTTCTGAAGAAGTGACAGGCCGATCCGCCATTCCTTTTGTGCGCCACAATGCTTGCGGGCAATCTCGTAGATGCGGCGTTCGAGAGGTTTGCGAAGACGGAAATAGTCACGATGAAGGGTCAGCACTTCCTTGGACCGGATCGCATTGAACACCCAATCCGAGAGCTTAACCTCGACCTCCTGCATCCGCCCGTCACGCGTTTCCCGGACAACCTCGGCGCTTTCGATCAGCCCGAATGTCCGGAACACTTCCTGACCACCTGTCACGATATTGGTGCTGATCCGTGTCCCTGCTAACCGTTCCAACGCTGCTTTGAGCTGAGCGTACCCCGAACCAGCCGTATTCCGATTGGTTGCCACAAGCATGTCGAAAGCCCGGAAACGAACCGCTTGCGACACTTCCTTGCCTTCGTTGATAGCCGTCATGAGCTGACTAGAGACATTTCCTGTTTTGGGAACGATCGGCTGAGGGTCAGCCCAAAAGCACGGTCGACAGCAGGTTCACGTTCAGCACGATAATCACGGCCGCAATCAACCAACAGAGGCCGGTCAGCCAGCGGGGTGCGACCAGTTCGCCCATCTTGGCGCGGCTGGCTGTGAACATCACCAAGGGCACTATGGCGAAGGGAAGCTGGAATGACAGCACCACCTGACTCAGGATCAAAAGCTCACCCACACCACCGCTGCCGTAGAGCAGGATCACGAAGATCGCTGGGATGATGGCAAGGCCCCGGGTAATCAGCCGCCGCGCCCAAGGGGCGATGCGCAGGTTGATGAAACCTTCCATCACGATCTGTCCGGCCATGGTGGCGGTGACAGTAGAGTTCAGCCCCGCGCAGAGGAGTGCCACACCGAACAGGACCGGCGCGAGCGACGAGCCGAGCAAGGGCTCCAGCAACAGATGCGCCTTGTCAATTTCGGCTACGTCGTTTTGCCCCACGGTGTAGAAAGCAGCAGCGGCCAGGATCAGGATCGATGCATTGATCGTCAGCGCGAACATCAGTGCGATGGTGCTGTCCCAAGTCGCCAACCTCAGCGCCTCGCGCTTCGAGGGCAGATCAAGCCCGAAGGCGCGAGTCTGCACGATCCCCGAATGCAGGTATAGGTTATGCGGCATTACCGTCGCCCCGATAATGCCAAGAGCGAGGTAGAGCATCGTCGGGTTGTTGAAAATCTCGCGGCTTGGGGCAAAGCCTGCGATGACCTCGCCCCAGACTGGGTCGGCCTGAGCAATCAACACGACAAAACAGGCCGCGATCAGCGCCATCAGCGAGATGATCAGCGCCTCGATCCAGCGGAACCCCTTGTTCTGCAGCCACAGGATCAGGAACACGTCGGCGGCTGTGATGAAGATGCCGATCTCGAGCGGGATGCCGAAGAGCAGGTTGAGGCCGATGGCCGTGCCGATCACCTCGGCCAGGTCTGTGGCGATGATGGCCAGTTCGGCAAAGATCCAGAGCGGGACGGACATCCATTTCGGGAAAGCATCGCGGCAGGCCTGCGCCAGATCGCGGCCCGAGGCGACAGCCAGCCGCGCGCAGAGAGACTGCAGGAGGATCGCCATGATGTTCGACAGAAGCGCGACGAACAAGAGCGTGTAACCGAACGCCGCGCCACCGGCGAGCGAGGTCGCCCAGTTGCCGGGGTCCATATAGCCCACTGCCACCAGATAACCGGGACCGATGAAGGCGAGGAACCGGCGGAACCGGCTGGTGCCACCGTTCCCGACCGCGATGGTGCGGAAGACTTCGGAAAGGGAGGGAGTCTCGCTTTCCTGCCGCCAGGCATTGGTCGTCATGGCTCTTGGCACTCCTGGCTTGATCGCGCCCGACAAGACGCGGCGCATAAAGTTAGACAATGCTAACATTCTGCCCCGCGCCTTTACTTGTCAATCCATCCCGTGCGAGACTATTCACATGACAGAGTTCGATCCTGCACCCCAAGCCACAACGGATGACCGGCCCGCGGACCTGCGCGCCGGGGCGTTTCAGGGTGTTCGCGAAGCCCGGCGCAATGAACTAGCCGAGGACTATGTCGAACTGATCGCCGAACTGATCCACCAACACGGCGAAGCGCGCCCCGTAGACATCGCCGCCCGGCTTGGTGTGAAGGTGCCGACAGTGAGCAAGACGCTCGACCGTCTGGCGCGGGAGGGACTGATCACCCGCGCGAAGTATCGCTCGGTGTTTTTGACGGACACAGGCCGTGCGCTCGCGAAGGAATGTCGGCGGCGGCACGAGATCGTGCTACGCTTTCTCATCAGTCTGGGCCTTGATCCCGAGACAGCGGAACGCGATGCCGAAGGCATCGAGCACCATGTCAGCGAGCGAACGCTGGCCCTGTTTTCAGCCTTCGCCAACCGGTCCTGAAGGCCTTCAGCTATTCTCGACCGCATCTCCAGCCGTTTGCCATTAAGGAAGAAGGTTGGCGTTTGGCGGATAGCCAAGGCTTCCACGTCGGCCGCATCCTGATTCAGGATACCAGTGATGCCCGGGAAGAACTGGTCCGTCTCGGCCTTTTCAAGATCGAGGCCTGCAGCCCCGGCAATCTCCCAGGCGACATCCATCTCGGGCGAGCCATGGACAGCCCAGCCTGGTTGCTGTTCCAGCAGCGCATCCAGCACCGGCTCGAACTTGTCTTGCATCCGCGCAGCCTCGAGGATGCGCACTGCCTCGTCCGAGCCTTCATGGAAAACGGTGTAGCGCAGCACCACCCGGACCTGCGTCGGGAACTGCCGCCGGATTTCCTGCACCACGGGGTGGTATGCACGGCAGGCCTCGCAGGAGGGATCGAAGAATTCAACCAGTGTGACGGCGGCATCGGCGGGGCCGAAGCTAGGGGAGTAGTCACGGACCAAGAGGGCCTGATCCTCGGGGCGTCGCGGCGCTGTTTCAGCACGAAGGCGCCACCCGCGAAGGCAGCAACACCAAGTGCGGAGGCTCCAAGGATAAGGGTGCGGCGGTTCATGTGCGGTGTCCTTTCGGCAGGATGAGACAGGCAAGGATCGCCGCAAAGGCGACCGCTGAGAGATAGGGGATCGGCAGGCCAAGGATCATCTGCGCCTCACCGGTGCAGGAGGGGCCATTTTCAGTGCATGGCACGATCGGTGCGGGCAGGATCCCTGCGTACAGGCCCGAATGCCATGCCGCAAGTGCGAGCCCGGCGAAAGCCAACGGCAAGCCATAGGTGCGCGCCATCCCGTCTCCCCGCCAGAGCGACAGGCCAAGGATCGGCACCAAGGGGAACATGGCGATACGCTGATACCAGCAGAGCGTGCAGGGCATCTGACCAAGCACCTCTCCGATGAAGAGCGCACCAAGCGTGGCCGCCAGTGCGATCAGGAAAGCGACGGTCAAGGAAAGGTCGTCACGCGACAGGCTCTGCGGGTCAGCTTTGGTCAAGAACCGGCTCCTTGCGGCGACGAAGGGGAAGCGAGGCGGCAAGGATCAGACGTTGAACGTGGGCCAGTGCCAGTCACGCCAATAGAAATCAAGGAAATCAGTCACGGCACCCTGCCGAAGCCGGTCGATGATGTTGCCAAGCGCCCCGCCCACGACCAGTGCAAAGCCTGCCCTTTCCAAAGCAGGTTGCGCCCGGAATGCCATGACGGCGAAGGCGATGGTCAGTGCGCCCGTCAGCGCAGCCATCAGAAGGGGCTTACCCGCCATGAACCCGCCCATCATGCCAAAGCTCGCGCCGGTATTGAACCCGAGGGAAAGGTTGAGGCCCGGCAGGACCGGGACCGCAGTCCCCTGCGACAGCAGCGACAGCGCTGCGGTCTTGGTCAACTGGTCTGCCACCACTGCGGCAGCAATCAGCGAAGTCAGCATCACCCTGGTCATTCTACGGCCTTGCTCTTGATGCCGATCCAGCGTGGGACCGACGCGGCGTAACGATCATAGTCCGGCCCGATCGCCGCGCGCAGGGCGGCCTCTTCCGACCTGACTTGCGTGCTGGCCGACCAGAGGAACAGGAGCGGGGCCAGGACCGTAGGGATTGCCGGAACCGCCATCGCAACACCCACCAGCAGCGCCGCTTGACCCACAAAGGTTGGGTTGCGACTGAAACGGTAAAGCCCGCCCGAAACCAGATCGCCCGTCTCGCCGCCCACCAAGCCGACGCGCCAGGATGATCCCATCGACATCTGCGCGGCAAAGGCCACCATCGCGCCAAGCCCCGCGACAAAGACCCCGATCAGACCAAGGAGGACGCCGCGCCCCTCGGTCCAAAGCGGATCGATCTTGTGCAGGATAGGCACGGCGAGCCAGAGGAGCGGCCCGAAGAACGCCAAGGCAAAGGCCACGCGAAACCCGATTGCCGCCAGCCGATCGCGCCCCGTGGCGCGGGCGAACAGCCATACAGGCCGACCCGCCGCTTTCGCGGCCAGCGCGCTGCCCCAAAAGAACAGGGCCAGATAGCCGAAGAGAAGGGCCAGTGCGGCCCAGCCGAAACCGGAGATCATCGTCCTACGCCTCCCGTTCCGGATTGAACCGCAGCAGGCGCAGCGCGTTCAGCGTCACCAGCACAGTCGCTCCGGTGTCAGCCAGGATCGCGATCCAGAGACCGGTCAGACCGAATACCGAGGTCACGAGGAAGACGGCTTTCAGCCCGAGCGCGATGGTCACGTTCTGGCGGATGTTGGCCATCGCAGCGCGCGACAGACGGATCGTGGCGGGAATGTCGGTCACTCGGTCACGAAGAATGGCCGCATCGGCCGTTTCCAGCGCCACATCAGTTCCCGAGCCCATCGCCACGCCAACGCTTGCCTGTTTGAGCGCGGGGGCGTCGTTGATGCCGTCGCCGATCATCATCACGCTGCCTTGGGTACCGATCTCGCGGATATAGGCGAGCTTGTCCTCGGGCAGCATGTCGGCCTCGAACTTCAGCCCAAGACTTCCGGCAATCGCGGCGGCCGTGCGCGGGTTGTCCCCGGTCAGGATCACCGATGTCACTCCCATGGCCGTCAACTGGCGCACCGCGTCTTTGGCATCCGCACGCGGCTCGTCTCGCATGGCGATAAGGCCCAGCGGGGTCTTTTCGCGGAACACGGCGACGGCGGTCTTTCCGTCCTCCTCAAAAATCGTGGCCTGCCGAAGACCGATGCCATCGAGCCCGCCATGCTCCATCGCATAACGGGGCGAGGATACATAGGCCACCGCGCCGCCCACGGTTGCAACAACGCCTTTGCCCATCAGGGCCTTGGCATCCTGCGACGGCAGCGCGGAAACGCCCGCGTCCTTGGCCTTGTTCAGGATCGCAATCGCCAGCGGGTGGCTCGACCCTGTTTCGACGCCCGCAGCAACGGCAAGAAGCTCGGCCTCGGTCGTTGCCCCGAACGGCACCACATCCGTCACCTGCGGGCGGCCATGCGTCAGCGTTCCGGTCTTGTCGAAGGTCACGACCTCCACCTTCGCCGCCGCCTCGATCACTGCGCCGCCCTTCATCAACAGCCCACGCCGCGCCCCGGTGGACATGGCGGAGGCAATGGAGGCGGGGACCGAAATGACCAGCGCGCAAGGGCAGCCGATCAGGAGCAAGGCAAGGCCGCGATACACCCAGGTGTCCCAGGGTTGACCGAATGCCAGCGGCGGTACCACCACGACCAGCGCCGCAACGGCGACGATTGCGGGCATATACCAGCGGCTGAAACGGTCTATGAAGCGTTCGGTCGGCGCGCGCGCCTCCTCGGCCTCTTCGACCAAGCGGATGATGCGGGCGATGGTGTTGTCTTCCGCGCCCTTGGTGACCTTCACCCGCAGCGCGGCCTCAGTGTTGATTGCGCCTGCAAAGACCGCATCCCCCGGCCCGCGCGTTTTGGGGACGCTTTCGCCGGTGACCGGGCTTTCGTCCACGCCCGAGGTGCCATCCAGGATCTCGCCATCGGCCGGAATCCGGTCGCCGGGGCGAACAAGCACGGTCTGGCCGATGGTCAGGCTTGCGGCGGGCACCTCACGCGTGGTGTCGCCGGTGACCAGTTGTGCCGTTTTCGGGACAAGGTTCGCCAAGGCCCTGATGCCGTCTCGCGCCTTGCCAGCGGCCACGCCTTCGAGCACCTCGCCTACGGCGAACAGGAAAACGACCAGCGCCGCTTCTTCCGCCGCGTTGATGAACAGCGCGCCGATGGCCGCGATGGTCATCAGGCTTTCGATGGTGAAGGGCTGACCCATGCGCAAGGCGGAGAAGGCACGCTGCGCCACTGGGGCCACGCCGATCAGACAGGCGGCGACAAAGGCCCATTTGCCGATCTCGGGCGCAAGATACTCGATGATCCAGGCCGCACCGAGCAACAGCGCGGTGAAGATGACCAGCTTGCCCTTGGCCGTCTGATACCAGCGCTTGCCCCGGTCGGCGGGGTCATCATGGACATGGCCGGGGCTGCCGTGACCGCTGTCGTCGCGCTTTGCGGCGGCCGCCTTCGGGCCGTGGTCGTGCCCGGCGTGATCGTGGCCCTCATGTGCCGCATGGTCATCGTCATGCCCATCGTGGGCACCGGGCAGAACGAAGTCCTTCTTCGCCCCAGCCGCGCGTGGCGCAATCTGATAGCCAAGCGCACGGACGGTCTTCTCGATCTTGTCCCGCTTGGTCTGCGTCTCGTCCAGGGTCAGCCGCAGGCGCTCCGTCATGATCCCGACCTCGACGCCGCTTACCCCCGGAAGACGCGCCACCGCATCCCTGATCTTGGTCGCGCAGGACCCGCAGTCCATGCCCGTCACGGTCCAGTCGCAGTACGTTTCGCGTGCAGCTTCCGACATTGTCATTCCTCCTGCCGCAGGGCGGGCAGTTGCTTTCATCGAATCAAGAACCTAATGTCTCTAGCAACTATAGCTTCAAGGGGAATCTGATGCTGACCATCGGAAAACTGGGCGAGGCAGCCGGGGTGAAGGTTCCGACGATCCGCTATTACGAACAGATCGGCCTTTTGCCCGAGGCGGAACGCAGCGCGGGCAACCAGCGGCTCTATGGCCGCAAGGCGATGGAGCGTCTGGCGTTCATCCGGCATGCGCGCGATCTGGGTTTCACGCTGGAAGCGATCCGCGATCTCCTCAGCTTGTCGGACAGACCCGACCAGTCGTGTGCCGCCGCAGATGCCATCGCAAGGGCGCAACTGGCCGAAATTGAAAGCCGCCTTGCCCGCCTGACCGCGCTGAAGGCCGAACTCGAACGCATGGTCGTGCAATGCGCAGGCGGGAAGATCGCCGACTGCCGGGTCATAGAGGTGCTGGGAGACCATTCCCTGTGCGCGACAGATCACCGCCACCCAGAAAGCGAGGTGCCGTCATGACCGCGCCCGGCACACTCGCCATCTATGCCGGAGCGGCCCTGGCCGAAATCCTCGGCTGCTTTGCCGTCTGGGCCTGGATGCGGCAAGGCGCAAGCCCGCTCTGGCTGCTGCCTGGCCTGGTTAGCCTCGCCGTGTTCGCCTGGCTTCTCACGTTTGCCCCGGCCGATTTCGCGGGGCGCGCTTATGCGGCCTATGGCGGTGTCTACATCGCTGCCTCTCTCGTCTGGCTTTGGCTTGTCGAGAAGCAGCGTCCGGATGCTTGGGACATGACGGGTGCTGCGATTTGCTTGCTCGGCGCAGCAATCATCCTTCTTGCGCCCCGGGCGGCTTGATCAACAACAACACTCGGTCAACCGTTTGTGCGTTGTCGAAATTGTCTCCTCATGTCATGCACGTCGAATGTCGTGGATTGTCCGATCATTTCTTGCGGTGCTTTTGGCTGTGTCCCTGTTCGGGGCCGCAGTCAGTGAGGTATCGGCCGGACTTGCAGCGGAGATTGCGGCAGCTGCCGACCCGTGCTGCGAAGGCGATTGCCCTGAGGACACGGCATGCGGCGTCGCCTGCGAAATGATGGCGCGTGGCGGGATGACATTGCTCGCCCTGGTACAAGTCCCCGGGCTTTCTGTTGCCGCAGAGGCATCTGCTGCAGTTCTGATGCTTCCTGACCTGCATCCTCCATCCGGGCTTCCGCCGGATGGCTTGAGGCGACCTCCCCGCGTTTGACCCTGCCGCGTGCGTAAGCACGCGGATGATGCTGTTTGCACCTGCGCCGATTGGCTTCGCGGGTGCACGATCGCTGCAATCAAAGGGTCTTCCTCATGACAAACATGTTTCGCCGCATCTGCGGCTCCGTTCTGGCACTTCTCATTGGCGCATCTGCCCTCTGGGCAGGTGCCGGCGACTACCGTTTCGAAGTCGTCTCGACCGACCATCGTGTCGGATCTGGGGTGACGATTGAACTTCGTCTGACCGATCTTCGCACCGGCGAGCCGGTCGAGGGCGCGGTTATTTATGCCACGCGCATGGACATGGCCCCCGACGGGATGGAGATGATGACCTCACCCGTCACTGCATTGCCGGCCGAAGGTCCGGGCACTTACCTGTTCAGCACGGACCTCACCATGGCGGGGGGATGGCGGTTCTCGGTGGCGGCCAAGGTGCAAGGTGAAGCTGAAACCGTCAAGGCAGAGCTGGAACTGAGAGCCGAGCCATGAGCGCATTTGGCAAACTGACTGCTGCAGTCGACCGCTGGCGAAAAGGGGATCACCGTGGCCAGCCTGATGGGCATGGCTGAGATGCAGATTGCCGTGTTGATGGGCAATGACGCAGTCGCCATGTCGGGTGCTGACGCCCCTGAAACAGAGCCGCCCGGCCCAGTGATCTACTGGAGGCATCCAGATGGGTTGCCCGAATGGTCGGTATCCGAGCGGCAAACGGCGGATGGGCGCGCCTTCCTGCCTGTCCTCGCCAGCGAAGATCTCTCGCTGGGCCCTGCGCCTGAGCCCAGTTCAGAAATGGCGATGGCGATGGCCGAAACAGGTGAGCGGACCATCCTCTACTACCGCAACCCGATGGGCCTGCCCGACACCTCGCCAGTGCCGAAGCAGGATTCAATGGAGATGGATTACATCCCCGTCTATGACGGTGAAGACAGTGATGACGGCTCGGTCACTGTCAGCCCTGGCAAGTTGCAGCGCACCGGGGTTCGAACGGCCGAAGCGGTGTTGGCACCCCTGGCGGCCACATTGCGCGCGCCGGGAATCGTGGAACTGGACGAACGCCGGATCAGTGTCATCTCGCTGCGCGCAGACGCCTTCATAGAAACGGTTGCCGATGTGACTACGGGCAGCACGATCGCCGAAGGTGCACCGCTCGTGACGCTCTATTCACCCGAGATCGCTGCCGCACTTGCACAGTTAAGGGAGGGCGCGCGGCAACGATTGGAAAACCTCGGCGTGCCGGGAGAGGTGATCGACCGCATCGCGACCGAGGGCCAGACGACGGTCAGCATCCCAATCATGGCCCCGCGCAGCGGCGTGGTGCTGGAGAGAATGGCGGTTGAGGGCATGATGTCGGAAGCGGGTGAGACGCTGTTTCGCATCGCTGACACCTCGACCGTCTGGGTGATCGCCGAAGTGCCTGAAGCGGCACTGATGGAGATTGCGGTAGGAGCAGAGGTTCGCGTGAGTTTTCGGGGCCTCACGGATGGCCCGATTCCGGGCCGTATCGACACCATTTACCCCGAGATCGATATGATGACCCGCACTGGAAAGCTGAGGATTGAATTGCCGAACCCGGACGGACGCCTGCGCGCCAACATGTTCGCCGAGGTCGAAATCATGCTCGGCGGCGCTCCCGTGGTGCAGGTGCCAGAGGGTGCTGTGATCGACACCGGCGACCGGCAGGTGGTGATTCTTGATCTGGGCGAAGGGCGGTTCCGGCCTGAACCGGTGACCGTAGGGCGCAAGGGCGGCGGAATGATCGAGATCGTCAGCGGCGTGGGCGCGGGCGACGTGGTGGTGAGCTCTGCCACCTTCTTGATCGACGCCGAAAGCAACCTCAATGCGGCTTTGGCTGCCCTTGCAGCGCCCGAAGCCACCCCGGAGGCCAACCCATGATCGCCCGCATTATCGAATGGTCGGCCCGCAACGTGTTGCTGGTTCTGTTTGCCACCGTCTTTACCGTGGCTGCGGGCCTTTGGTCCCTGCGCACACTGCCGATCGACGCCATTCCCGATCTGTCGGATGTGCAGGTGATCGTGCTGACCGAATACCCGGGGCAAGCGCCGCAGGTCGTCGAGGATCAGGTCACCTATCCTCTGACTTCGGCCATGCTGACAGTGCCGCAGTCGCGGGTGGTGCGGGGGTTTTCCTTCTTTGGCATCTCCTTCGTCTACGTCATCTTTGAGGACGGCGTTGACCCCTATTGGGCGCGCTCGCGCGTGCTGGAATACCTCAACGCCGCCGCCGCACGCCTGCCGGACGGCGTGACACCCGCGCTTGGCCCCGATGCAACGGGCGTGGGCTGGGTTTACCAATACGCGCTGAAAGGCGAGAACCTGAGCCTTGCCGAGTTGCGGTCCCTGCAGGACTGGGTAATGCGCTTTGGCATCAGCCGGGCTGATGGCGTGTCGGAAGTCGCCAGCGTCGGCGGCTTCGTCAAACAATACTCGATCACTGTCGATCCGGTGCGGATGCGGGCGCTCGGCATCACCCTGTCCGAGATCGGTGAGGCGGTTGCGGCCAGCAACATGGACACCGGCGGGCGCACGGTCGAGCTGTCGGAATTCGAGTTCATGGTGCGCGGGCGCGGCTATCTGGACGGCATCGCCGATCTGGAGATGGTCCCGATCCGCGCCGAAGGGGGCGTGCCGGTTCTGCTGCGCGATCTTGCGCGGGTCGAGATCGTGCCCGACGAGCGCCGGGGCATCGCAGAGCTTGATGGCGAGGGCGAAGTGGCCAGCGGCATCGTACTTCAGCGCGTGGGTGCCAATGCACTTGATGTGATCGACAACGCCAAGGCCGAGATCGACACCATTGCGCAAAGCCTGCCCGAGGGGGTGGAGATCGTCACGGTCTATGACCGCTCAAGCCTGATCCTCTCGGCCATCGAGACCCTTCGCACCACGCTGTTGGAGGAAAGCATCGTCGTGGCGCTGGTCACCTTCGTGTTCCTTCTACACGTTCGGTCATCGTTGGTGGCGATCATCATGCTTCCCGTTGGCCTTCTCATGGCCTTCACTGCAATGCGTGCGCTTGGCATCGGGGCCAACATCATGAGCCTTGGCGGCATCGCCATTGCAATCGGTGCGATGATCGACGCCGCCATCGTGATGATCGAGAATGCCCACAAGCATCTCGAACGGGCGGAACTTGGCAAGCCACGGGTCGAGGTGCTGATCGAGGCTGCGTCCGAGGTCGGCCCCGCGCTCTTCTTCAGCCTGCTGATCATCACCGTCTCCTTCCTGCCGATCTTCGCGCTGGAGGGGCAAGAGGGCCGGCTCTTCGGTCCCTTGGCTGCAACCAAGACCTTTGCCATGGCGGCGGCGGCGCTGTTGTCGGTAACGCTTGTCCCCGCGCTGATGGTGATCTTCGTGCGCGGGCGGATCGTGCCCGAACACAAGAACCCGGTGAACCGCGCCCTGATCGCGATCTACCGACCCCTCATCCAATGGGTGCTACGGGCGCGGGTGTTCACAATCACGCTCGCGCTGGTGGCACTGGTCGCCACAATCTGGCCCGCGCGGCAGTTGGGGTCTGAGTTCATGCCCGCACTGGACGAAGGCACGATGATGTACATGCCCACCACCCTGCCGGGCTTGTCCGTCACCAAAGCAGCGGAACTGATGCAGATACAGGACCGCATCATCCGCAGCTTCCCGGAAGTCGAGACCGTCTTCGGCAAGGCGGGACGTGCGCTGACGGCAACTGACCCGGCCCCTACCGAAATGTTCGAGACGATCATTCAGCTGAAGCCGAAGGATGAGTGGCGCGAGGGCGTAACGATGGAGTCATTGCGCGCCGAGATGGACGCCGCCCTGCAATTTCCCGGCGTCTCGAACGCATGGACCCAGCCGATCCGCGCTCGCATCGATATGCTGGCCACCGGCATCCGCACGCCTGTGGGGGTGAAAGTCTTCGGCACCGACCTGACAGAAATGGAGGCAGTCGCGCGGCAGGTCGAGGCGGTGTTGCGGAATGTTCCCGGCACCACCAGCGCCTATGCTGAACGGGTGATCGGCGGCTATTACCTCGACATCGTGCCGGACCGTGTACGGCTGGCGCGTTACGGCCTGTCGATCCAGGACGTCCAGGAGGTGATTGCCATGGCGCTTGGGGCCGAGGCGATCACCCAGACCGTCGAGGGACGCGAGCGCTACAACGTAGCACTGCGCTATCCCGCAGCGCTGCGACAGGATCCCGATGCCATCGCGCAAGAGGTTCAGGTCGCGCTTCCGGGTGGTGGCACTGTGCCCCTGGGCGAGGTCGCCGCTGTCGAGCGTACACGGGGTGCGACGT
>LNFM01008688.1_pt1 | contig 15200 bp, 14 predicted proteins | sample 596031 | NCBI WGS metagenome assembly LNFM01 (sample SAMN04254537, study PRJNA301005) | activated carbon metagenome | isolation source: dual media filters at the Ann Arbor, Michigan drinking water treatment plant | place: USA: Ann Arbor | reverse complement strand
CTCGCGGCCAAGGGATTTCTTGTCGACAGGAATGAGACGTCCGCCACCGGTTTGGATTTTGCGATAGATGCCGAGCAGCTGCTTCTGTGCTTTCTCGAGCAGCTTGATGACGCGGCCGGTATATGGCGCATCCTCCTCGTCGTGCGTCTTCTGCGTACGCAGAAGAACAAGGTCACCGATGCCGGGGGCGGGGCCTGCACTAGGTTTGCGCCCGAAGTTCAGTCGAATGCGTGGGGCCGCGCCGAATTCGGAATCGTCCCACTCCAGCGGCTCTGCCAACAGTTCGCCGTCGCTGTCGCGTGCGACGATGTTTGCCATCACCGTGCCGCCGACTTCGCCGGCAACGCTTACGTTGCGGCGGCGGCCTTTGATCTCACCGTCGTCTTTCAGGTCGCGGAGCAGGGATTTCAGTTGCACTTTGCTTGCGCCGTCGAGGCGAAACGCGCGGATGATGTCGCGCTTCGAGACGTCGCCGCCGCGCTCGGAGATGAATGCGATGATTTCTGCCCGCGACGGCAGTTCGCCGTGCGGTTTCGGGTCTTTGAATTTTTTCTTTGGTTTTTTGGTCAATTCAGCTCTCGTCGAGGCGCCGCGAAGAGCCGGGACAAGCCCGGCTCATTCGAAGACGAGAATCTAAACTACTCTTCCGTCTTCGTGGTTTCGTCAGCGCCGTTTTCTTTTTTCTTCTTCGGTGCAGCCTTTTTCTTGGCTGCGGCTTTTTTCTTCGGCTTCTCGGCGTCATCGCCTGTGCCGTTGATTTCCTTGGCTTTCCTCGCCTTGGCAGGCTTCTTGGCTGCCTTACCGCCGCCGGTTTTGCCGCTCTTGGCGTCGATCAAAGCAACCGCTTCTTCAAGCGTTACGGTTGCGGGATCTGCCGACGAGGGCAGGGTCGCGTTGACCTTGTTGTGCGAGACGTAGGCGCCATAGCGGCCTTCGTGCTGTGTCACCGGCCCACCGAGCGTGGGATGGTCGCCAAGTGCGCGCCCCTGCGGCTTGCGGCGTCCGCGGCCAGGACCGCGCGCGATTTTCTCTGCGATCAACGTGACGGCACGGTTCAAGCCGACAGTCAGTACTTCGTCGCCGTCGGTCAGGCTCGCGTAGGTGTCCTGATGCTTCACGTAAGGACCGAAGCGGCCATAGCCTGCGACGATCGGCTCGCCGCTCTCGGGGTGCTTTCCGACTTCGCGCGGAAGCTTGAGTAAATCCTGCGCGGTGTCGAAGTCGAGTTCGTGGGCGTCGAAATTCTTCGGGATGCTTGCGCGCTTCGGCTTCGTGAGAATGGGCTTACCGCCCTTTTTCGTTTTCTCGCCGGTGTCTTCTGCTTCGCCGAGCTGAATGTAGGGACCGAAACGGCCGGAGCGAACCGTGATCATCTTCTTGGTTTCTGGGTCTTCGCCAAGCTCTCTGGTCGCTGACAACTCGCCTTCGCCCGGCGCGCTTAGTGCGCGGGTGAAGCGGCACTCGGGATAGTTCGAGCAGCCGATGAAGGCGCCGAACTTACCGACCTTGAGGCCGAGACGGCCGTTGCCGCATTGCGGGCATTGCCGCGCGTCCGAACCGTCCGCCTTCAGCGGGAAGTTGTGCTCGTTCAGCAGCGCATCGAGAACGTCGATGACTTCCTTGATACGCAGGTCTTTGGTTTCCGCGACCGCCCCGGTGAAGCCGGTCCAGAAGTCGCGCAGGACGGTCTTGTAGTCGAGTTCGTGGTTCGCGATTTCGTCCAGCTTGCCTTCGAGGTCCGCGGTGAAATCATATTCGACGTAGCGCGGGAAATAGGATTCCAGAAATGCGACAACGATGCGGCCCTTGTCTTCCGGAATGATGCGCTTCTTGTCGAGCCGCGTGTAGGTGCGGTCGCGCAGCACCTGAAGAATAGATGCGTAGGTGGAAGGGCGGCCAATGCCGAGTTCTTCCATCCGCTTCACGAGCGAGGCTTCGGAGAAGCGCGGCGGCGGCTCGGTGAAGTGCTGATCGATCTTGAGTTCGTTTTTCTTGAGCGCTTCGCCCTGGCTCATTGCGGGCAGGCGGCGCGCGTCTTCGTCTTCGAAATCGTCGTCGCGGCTTTCGTTGTAGAGGGTGAGGAAGCCGTCGAACTTTACGACCGTGCCGGTCGCGCGAAGGTTCACGAGCTTGTACGCGCCTCCCGAAACATTGGCATCGATCTCCACAGTCGTGCGCTCAAGCTCCGCACTTTCCATCTGGCAGGCGAGGGTGCGGGTCCAGATCAGGTCATAGAGCTTGGCCTGATCGGCTTCCAGCTTGCGCGCCATGTCTTTCGGGTGGCGGCGAAGATCGGTCGGGCGGATCGCTTCGTGCGCTTCCTGCGCGTTCTTCGATTTGTTTTTGTAGATGCGCGGGGAGTCAGGAAGATAATTCTTGCCGTAGTCCGACGCGATCACGTTGCGCGCTTCCGTAATTGCTTCCGGCGCGAGGTCGATGCCGTCGGTACGCATATAAGTGATAAGGCCGGTGGTCTCGCCGTCGATCTCGATGCCTTCATAGAGGCGCTGCGCGAGACGCATGGTGTGCGAGGGCGCGAAGCCGAGCTTGCGGCTCGCTTCCTGCTGCAGGGTCGAAGTCGTGAACGGCGGGTAGGGATTACGCTTCGCGGGCTTCGCTTCGATCGAAGTGACTTTGTAACTCGCGGCGTTCAGTGCTTTCTCGAAATCGCGCGCTTCTTTCTCTGAGCCGACATCGAGGCGCGAAATCTTCTTGCCGTCTGCGCCGACAAGACGCGCTTCGAATGCGTCGCCGCGCGGCGTGGCTAGCGTTGCCGCGACCGACCAGTACTCCTGCGGTTTGAAGGCTTCGATCTCGCGCTCGCGGTCGCAGACAAGACGAAGTGCGACTGACTGCACGCGGCCCGCGGAGCGAGCGCCGGGGAGTTTGCGCCACAACACGGGAGAGAGCGTGAAGCCGACGAGATAGTCGAGCGCGCGGCGGGCGAGATAAGCGTCCACCAGCGAGTGATCGATCTCGCGCGGATGCGCCATCGCCTCTTGCACGGCGGCCTTGGTGATGGCGTTGAAGACGACGCGGTCGACCTTCTGATCTGTCAGGGCGCGCTTTTCTTTCAGCACCTCAAGCACGTGCCAGGAAATAGCTTCGCCTTCGCGGTCAGGATCGGTTGCGAGAATGAGGCGGTCGGCGCCTTTCACTGCGGCGGCGATTTCGGCAAGGCGCTTTTGCGCCTTGCCGTCCACCTGCCAGATCATTTTGAAATCGTCGTCGGGAGCGACCGAGCCGTCTTTCGGCGGCAGATCGCGGACATGGCCGTAGGACGCAAGTACCTCGTAGCCGGGCCCGAGATACTTGTTGATCGTCTTCGCCTTGGCGGGCGACTCGACAATGACGACGTTCATTCAGCGTCCAAAATCTTTTCGCGAACGAGGGAAAAATGAGCCCGCTGCCTCGCGGGGCGGCGGGAACATGGTGAGATCGGCTGGCATAGTCAAATCGCTTGCCTAAAGCGGAACGATTAAGGCGGCCTAACCGCTGCCCGTAATAGGAGAATATTGAAACAATACAACTTAAAGTATAGGTTCCGATTCCGAGGTCTTTTGCAGGCGGACCATGACGGAAACTGGCTCAGAAGGCGGGAAAGCCCGTCCGGAGGAGGTTGCGGCTTATATCGCCGTCATGACCGCCGAGATGGTGCGCCTGGCCCGCAAACACAACCTCGAGGCGCTCGGCTACCTTCTCGATGTCGCCCGGATGGAGGCGCTCGAGCAGTCCGGCAAAGGCTCTGAAGGGGGAGCCCAGCGAATCGCCTGATTTTCAGACCAGCGAGATCATCCCGCCGCCGTGGCGTTCGATGCGGCCCGCGAGTTCCAGTTCCAGAAGCGCGATCTGCACCTCTCCCGGTTTCGCTTTCGCCTCGCGCACCAGATCGTCGAGCGTCACCGGCGTGCTGCCGAGAAGCGAAGCCACACGCGCGCGCAGTTCTTCGCCGCTCTGCGGCGACTGTTCCGCAATTTCAATCTCGGGTTCGCGGATCACGGGCGTTTGCGCCAGCCCCAGCATGGGTTTGAGGTTCTCGATCACGTCCGCCGCGGATGTCACGAGGGTCGCGCCCTGCTTGATGAGCCGGTTGGTGCCGCCCGCACGCGGGTCTGCCGGAGAGCCTGGGACTGCAAACACCTCGCGGCCCTGTTCGCCTGCGAGCCGCGCGGTGATCAGGGAGCCGGACCGCTCCGCTGCTTCGACCACGACAATGCCGGCGGCGAGCCCGGAAATAAGCCTGTTGCGGCGAGGGAAGTCGCGTGCGCGCGGCTCCCAGCGATGCGGCATTTCGCTGACGGCTGCGCCTTGCCCCACGATCGTTTCGAGCAGGTTCTGGTTTTCGGCGGGATAAGGTTTGGCGTGTCCGCCAGCGAGCACTGCGACGGTACCAGATGACACCGAGGCACGATGCGCGGCTGAGTCGATCCCGCGGGCGAGGCCGGAGACGACGATGAAGCCTGCTTCACCGAATTCTTGCGCGAGCTTCGCCGCATAGCGCATTCCCGCCACCGAGGCATTGCGCGCACCGACGATGGCAATCGCGGGACGCATGAATACTTCTGCATCTCCGCGGATTGCGAGCAGCGGGGGCGGGTCGTCGATTTCGCGCAAGAGCTTCGGGTAGCCCGCTTCGCCAAGCGCAACATAGCGGACGCCGAGGCGCGCGGCTTCCTTCAATTCAGCTTCAGCTTCGTCGCGGCCCGGAATTTTCACGAGCGACTTGCCCCCGCGCCGGGCGAGTTCGGGGAGGAGGCGTACCGCCGGACCGGCACCGCCGAACTGGTTTACGAGAATCCGGAAGGTACGCGGGCCGACGTTCTCGGCGCGGATCAGACGGAGCCAGTCGATGCGCTGGTCTTCCGTCAGGCGGAAGGCATCGGCGCGTTTCATGGAAAGGACGATCCGCGATTTCCCGGCGCAAGACAACGACGGCGCTCCCGCAAGGCCTCGCGGAAGGATTTGTTAACCATGAACCCGATACCTTCGATGCCATTGCAGCCAAAGGTTTCCGGCAATGTTTCCGCGCTCCTTCCGCGCCCAGGTAGGGCAGCGAATGGCCATCTGGGCGGGAATGCTCGGGTTTCTGTTCACACTCTATGCGGCCGTCGAGATCATCCAGACGGTCCGGATGGCAGGCTTCTCCGAGAAGATCGCGAACACGTCAGCCGCGCTGCAAACTCATAACAACGCCTATAACGCCTTCTCGATGGTCGCGCGGGGCTTGGACTCCGAAGTGCACGCAAAGACGGTGCTTACTGCACTCTCCGAAATTCGCGCGCTCGTGAAGGACGACAACATCCTGAAGCCTGCAGCGGCAATGGTGGAAGCTGCTGCAACGCTTGCGCCGCTCGCGCTCAATCACCCCGACCGTCCGAAAGTCTTGCAGGCGCTGGTCGAGCGCCGTGCGGAGATCGAAAAGCAGCTCATCGCGCGCGTCGCAGGAAGCCAGGAAGAACTGGCGACGATGATCTCGCACGACCGGAAGAACAAAATCCTGATCGTGCTGCTTTCGATGTTCGTGATCGGGCAGATCCTGTTTCTCGAATACCGCTGGCTCGTGAAGCCGTTGAGCCGCATGGCGGTGGTGCTGCGCGGCGGGCGAAAGTTTTCGCAGTCGCTCTCAAACGACGCGCTGCGCCGCGACGAAGTCGGCGCACTCGCGCGCTCGCTCGTAAACCACTTCGCATTGGTGAAGCGGGAAGAGGAGTTGTCGCGGGTCGAGAAAACCAAGCTCTCTGATCGCATCTCGCGCCAGGACAATCTCAAGCGCGAAAGCCTCGCATTCCAGACTCGGATCGACGAGATCGTGCGCCGGCTTGAGGATCAGGCAGGCCAGATGTCGGTGGCCTCCAAGGAATTGCTCGCTATTTCCTCAAATGCGGATGAGCGCGCGACCGCGAGTGCAGATTCCACGCAGCGGGTTTCCGAGCATGTCGATGTTGTCGCATCCTCGATCGACGGCATCGCAAGCACCATGACGAACGTGGTCGCGGAGACCGAGCGGACTTCGCGCGTAACGGCTGCCGCGCGCGAACTTGTGCAGGCCGCCAACGAAGATGCCCGTGCACTGACCGAATCCGCACGCACCATCGAAACCGTGATCGCGCTCATTCAGGATGTCGCGAGCCAGACCAACTTGCTTGCGCTGAACGCCACGATTGAGGCCGCTAGAGCCGGAGAGGCGGGGCGCGGGTTTGCAGTCGTCGCTTCGGAAGTGAAGTCGCTTGCCACCAAGACCGCGCAGGCGACCGAGGAGATCCGCGAGGGGCTGAATGGCATCACCGATTCTTCGCTCCGTATCGCGGAGCGGGTGAACAAGCTCGTTGGCTCGATTGAACAGGTCGATAGCGGCGCAGGCGCGATCTCGGCGTCGATCCGCGAACAACACTCCAACTCGCAAAAAATCACTTCAAACACCGCGCGAACCGCAGAAGATGTGCGCGGGCTTGCCGAAACCTTCCAGCATGTCGCGAGCCTGATCGCCGACGCGAAGCGCGCGGCGCGGCTTGTCACAGAAGTTTCCGCCGAACTCGGCCAGCAGTCACGCGACCTGCGCACGTCCGTTGATCGCTTCGTCGCGAGCAGCGAGGAGATCGCAGCATGAGCATGGCGACAGAAACAGACATCAAGGCCGCGGAATCAAAATCCGCCACCTCGTCGCATCATGCAGTGCGGCCGTACAGGTTGGCCGCGAAGGTTTTTCACTGGCTGACAGCCGCGCTGATTGTCTTCATGATCGCAAGCGGCGTCATCATGAAACAGCTCGGCAGCGGCGCGCTGATGGATTTCATTTTCACGCTCCACAAAACAACAGGTGCGCTGATCGTCGTACTCGTGATCGGACGGTTTCTGTATCGCGCCGTTCTACCCGACCCTTCATGGAAGCCGGAGCAGTACCGGCGTCCTTATATTCACTATCTGCTCTACGCACTGCTGATCGTGGTGCCGTTGTTAGGCTGGGCCGGCATTTCGGATTTCGGCGCGCGTGGAATCTTCTTCGGCTTGTCGCTGCCTGCGATCTGGCCGGAAGGAGCGGGCTGGGCGGATTTCCTGTTCGAGTCGCACGCCTATGCCGCTTTCGCGATGCTGGTCGTGATCGCGCTGCATATTGGCATGGCCGTGCAGGACTACATGACGCGTTCGCGCTGGGAAGCTGCGGAAGAAGACTAGCGCTGCTACTTCTTCTTCGATCCGATCTTGGATTCGTTTCCGGCAAGCAGCCGCGAAATGTTTTCGCTGTGCTTCCACCAGACCAAAATCGCGATGATCAGAAATAGTGCCGCGACCGGCGGATAGCCGAGGAAATAAAGAATGACCGGGCTCGCCGCGGTGGCAACCAGCGCTGCGAGCGAGGAGTAGCGCGACGCGACCGCCACTGCGATCCAGACGAGTGCTGCGCCGACTGCCGCCTGCCATGCGATGCCGAGGAGCACGCCGAGGAAGGTCGCAACACCTTTGCCGCCTTTGAACTTCAGCCACACCGGATACATGTGCCCGATGATTGCGCCGATGCCGGCGAGCACAGCGCCGATGCCGGTCGCGGTTTCGTTGCCGAAGCGCGCTGCAAGCCAAACCGCAATCGTTCCCTTCAGCATGTCGCAAAGCAGCGTCGCCGCAGCGAGTGCCTTGTTGCCGGTGCGCAGCACGTTGGTCGCGCCGATATTGCCGGAGCCTATTTTGCGCACGTCGCCTAGGCCTGCGTATTTCGTGAGCAGGAGCCCGAACGGGATCGAGCCGAGCAGATAACCGAGTGCGAAATCGATAACGTAGGTCAAAGTTTCCATCGCCTAAACGTATTCGTAGACGGTGCGGCCCGCAACGATGGTGCGGGTGGCGCGGCCCGAAAGTTTCGCGCCGTCGAACGCGGTGTTGGTACAGCGCGATTTCAACGTGTCGCGGTCCAGCACCCAGGGCACATCAGGGTCGAACACCACGACGTCGGCCGGAGAGCCGGGGCGGAGCGAGCCACCCGGTAGCTCGAGCAATTCTGCAGGGCGCGTCGACATCGCGCGGATCAGCGCGGGCAAAGTGATCGAACCGTCGTGTACGAGGCGGAGGCCGACCGGCAGCATGGTTTCCAGACCGATTGCGCCGAACGCGGCTTCCGCGAAGGGCAGGCGCTTCACTTCGACGTCCTGCGGATCGTGGTCCGACATGATGACATCGATCAAGCCTTCGGCGACAGCGGCAGCCAGCGCCGCGCGGTCCTGTTCGCCGCGCAGCGGCGGGCGCAGTTTCAGGAAGGTCTTGTAAGAGCCGATGTCGTTTTCGTTCAGCGCAAGATGGTTGATCGAAGCAGATGCAGTTACTTTTAGTCCGCGATCCTTCGCGCGCTTGAGCACGTCGAGCGAGTCCATGCAGGTGATGGAGGCGGCGTGATAGCGCCCGCCTGTGATCTCGACGAGACGAATGTCGCGCTCGAGCATGATCGTCTCGGCGGCTTTAGGTGCGCCGGAGAGACCGAGGCGCGCGGCAAACTCGCCAGCGTTCATCACGCCGGAGCCGGTGAGGTTCTGCTCCTCGGTATGATGCACGATGAGGGCGTCAAAATCGCGGGCGTAAGTCAGCGCGCGGCGGAAGACGTTCGCATTCATTACGCTCTTTGCGCCTTCGGTGAAGGCGACGGCGCCTGCGGCTTTCAATAGACCGATCTCGGTCATCTCATTGCCTTCGAGGCCTTTCGTCAGCGCAGCCATCGGATGAATGTGGACGACCGCGTTGTCTCGCGCGCGGCGCAGCACGAAGTCCACCGTTGCCGGATCGTCGATCGGCGGATCGGTTTCCGGCTGGCAGATCACTGTTGTGACACCGCCTGCCGCTGCTGCGTGGCTCGCGGTGGCTAAGGTCTCGCGGTGTTCTGCACCGGGCTCGCCGATGAAGGCGCGTATATCGATGAGGCCGGGCGCGATCACCTGGCCGTTTACATCGACGATCTCGGTGCCTTCCGGCGCGCCGGATGCGCGGATGTTTTTCCCTGCTTCCTTGATCACGCCGTCGGCAATCAGCACATCGCCGCGCTGGTCAAGATCGCGCGACGGGTCGATCACGCGTGCGTTCGCGAGCAGGAGCGGGCGGTTTTCGTTGCGGGCGATCATCTGAATACCCGCCGTTGCAGGATGCTGAAGGCGACCCAGAGCGCGATCACGAAGAGCACTGCGCCAATGCTGAGTGCGATATGCAACGGATTGCTGAAGTCTTCAGAGCGGAACAGCCAGAGCATCAGAAGGTAGCCGAGGCCGCCGATGGTCGAAACGACAAGAGCGAGCAAAGCAAAAGTATAGAGGATCGCCATGTACCATCGCTGGCTCATGAAGAGCGAGATAATTTTTCCGATCACCATCTCAACGATGTAAGCGATCATGTGCAGGTCTCACGCATTCGGCAGATTCCGTGCGAGTGCTTCCAGCACCGCCATGCGCACCGCGACACCCATCTCGACCTGCTCGCGGATCAGCGACTGTGCGCCGTCCGCGACGGAGGACTCAATCTCGACGCCGCGGTTCATCGGGCCGGGATGCATCACCAGCGCGTCAGGCTTTGCGAATTTCAGCTTCGCGGGGTCGAGGCCGTAATAATGGAAGTATTCGCGGGATGACGGGATCAGCGACCCCGCCATGCGCTCGCGCTGTAACCGCAGCATCATCACGATGTCGGCGTCGCGCAGGCCCTCGCGCATGTCGCGATGAACTTCGACGCCCATGCGCTCGATGCCGGAAGGGAGCAGCGTTGAAGGCGCGACGACGCGCACGCGGGCGCCCATGGTGTTCAGGAGAATGATGTTTGAGCGCGCGACACGCGAGTGCGCGATGTCGCCGCAGATAGCGACCGTCAGGCCCTGCAAGCGATGCTTGTTACGTCGGATTGTGAGAGCGTCGAGGAGCGCCTGCGTCGGGTGTTCATGCGCGCCGTCGCCGGCATTGATAACAGAGCATTCGACTTTCTGGGAAAGCAGTTCCACTGCGCCGGAGGCGGCGTGGCGCACGACAATCATGTCGGGGTGCATCGCGTTCAGCGTCAGCGCGGTATCGAGCAGCGTTTCGCCCTTCCTGATCGAGGAGGAGGCGATCGACATATTCATCACGTCGGCGCCGAGGCGTTTTCCGGCAAGCTCGAAGGAGCTTTGCGTGCGGGTGGAAGCCTCGAAAAAAAGATTAATCTGGGTGCGGCCCGAGAGCGTCGTGCGCTTTTTCTGGACCTGGCGGTTCAGATCGACAAATTCCTCGGCGAGATCGAGGAGGCCCGTGATGTCGGAAGCGGAAAGCCCTTCGATGCCCAGCAAGTGGCGTTGCGCCAGCGCGAAGGTGGAAGGACTACGAGATGTCATTAAAGGCAACCGCATAGACCCATCGCGCGCGCATCGCAAGCGGCGATTGCCATGTTAGATTAACGGTCCACGAAAAGCAGAAGCCCCATGACCGTAACGTCACCTTTCGCCACCCACGAAGTCTTCAACCAGTCGCCACCAATCGGCGACGTGGACCTCTTTACGTCCGATCTGGCATTGAAAGAGGCAGTGCAGGCTTTCGGCGCGGGAAACTCCGCAGACTCACTTACTACATTCGGGAAGAGCTTCGGCAGCGCGGAAATGGCGGACCTCGCGCGCCTCGCGAACGAGTACACTCCGAAGTTACGCACGCACGACCGGCAGGGCCACCGGGCCGATGTGGTTGAATTTTATCCGGCCTATCACCGCTTCATGGAAGCGAGCATCAAGGCTGGCGTTCACGCCTCGGTCTGGGCGGCGGACGGCTCGCTCGTGCCCGGCGAGCATGTCGCTCGCTCCGCTCGCCACTATCTCGCAAGCGAAGTGGAGCAGGGGCATCTCTGCCCGGTCACGATGACCCATGCTGCGGCTGGCGCGCTTCGCGCGGAGCCATCGCTCGCACGCGAGTGGCTGCCGCGCATCCGTTCCCGCGAATACGATCCGCGCTTCCTTCCCGCCACGCAGAAGAAGGGCGTCACTTTCGGCATGGGCATGACCGAAAAGCAGGGCGGCACTGACGTGCGCCAGAACACAACACGCGCGGAGCAGGACGGCGAAGCCTATCGGCTGACTGGGCATAAATGGTTTTTCTCTGCGCCAATGTGCGACGCGTTTCTCGTGCTCGCGCAGGCGAAAGGCGGACTCACCTGTTTCCTGGTGCCGCGTCACAAGCCGGACGGCACGCCGAACGCGCTTCGGCTCATGCGGCTGAAAGAGAAACTCGGCAACCGCTCGAATGCGTCAAGTGAAGTCGAGTTCGAAGGCGCTTACGCGCAGCGCTGCGGCGCGGAGGGCGATGGCGTGAAGACCATTATCGGCATGGTGCAGCTCACGCGCCTCGACTGCGTCACCGGCTCGCTTGGCATCATGCAGGGTGCGCTGCGCTATGCGGTGCATCACACGCGCTATCGCACCGTGTTCCAGAAGAAGCTGATCGACCAGCCGCTTATGCAGATGGTGCTAAGCGATCTGGCGCTTGAGCGCGAGGGCGCGCTTGCGCTCGCGCTACGGCTTGCGAGTGCTTTCGACAGATCGGAGAGCGACGCGGACGAGGCGGCTTACGCCCGTATCGTCACGCCTGCTGCAAAAATGTGGGTCTGCAAGGCGACGCCGGGTTTTGTGTACGAAGCGCTCGAATGTCTCGGTGGCAACGGTTACGTGGAGGAGGGGCCGCTTGCGCGCTTTTTCCGCGAGAGTCCGCTGAACGCGATCTGGGAAGGTTCCGGCAACGTCATGGCGCTCGATCTTCTTCGGGGTGCCGCCCGCGAGCCCGAGGCAGTGCAGCGCGTGCTGGCATCGCTCGAGAAAGCGACCCGCGATCTTCCGAACGCGTCGAAAGCGATAGAGTTGGTGAAGACCGGATTCACAAGCCCGGACCGTGAAGCGCTGGCGCGCCGCACGACCGAACTGCTCGCGTTGCTCGCGGCGGCTGCGGCGCTCGCGAAAAGCGCTCCCGCGGAGGTTGCCGAGGCCTTCGCAGCCCGCCGGCTTGGGGGCCTTGCGATCCGGAACTTCGGGAACCCGATGCAGGGGCAAAGCGTTGAGCGCCTGATCGACCGTTGTTTCCGGCGGGCGGCATAGCCAGCTCACAGGAATGACTTGTTCTAACAGCCGCTCGCGGGTCTTCGATCATTCGCGGCAGCGGCCAGGATGAGGCTTTGAATCAAATGACGAAGTTTACCCGTATTGCCCTTTCGACGAGCGCTGCTGTTGCGCTTCTTGCCGGTGCGTCCTCGCTTTCTGCGAACGCCGCCCCGCTGGGCGCCAATTTCGAATCGCTCAAGACTGCGGCTCCGTCTGCGGCCGAGTCCGTGCAGTACCGCCGTTACCGCAATCGCAATCTCGCGATCGGCCTCGGCGCCTTTGGCGCCGGCGTCATCGTCGGCGGTGCGATTGCGAACCGCGGCTACTACCACGACGACCACTACGGCTATTACGGCCAGCCCTACGGCTACTACCAGGACCCGTATGGTTACTACTCGGCTCCGAGCAGCAGCCAGCCGACCGGCTATGAGAATCTGTCCGATACTGTTCGATAATAACGACATCGTGACCGGGGGCTCAAGCGAGCCCCCGGTTATCCCTTTGCGGCGACAAGGTTTTCGTAATACAGCCGCCTTATGAACACCGTACTCCATTCAGGCGGGGTTCATGCCGGAGGAGCGAAATTCCACCCCGAGCGCGCAACTCGAAGCGCGCAATCAGCGAGGCTAACGACAATGAAGACATTCAAGCTCTACAAATTCGTGCTGGCCCTCGTTGCCGCCGTACTCATCTCGGCTGCCGCGAGCGAGATCAACACCGCTTACGCCGCGCCGGCTGCTTCGGCGCAGAATTTCAAGGGTACGGTTCAGGAACAGACCACCGACGTGCAGTGGCGACGTCGCAGCAACCGCTGGGTTGGCCCGGCTGTTGCGCTCGGCATCTTCGGTGCCGCTGCGGCTGCTGCCGCCGCACAGAACCGCGGTTACTACGAGCAGCCCTATGGCTACTACGAGCAGCCGCGCCGCTCGCGTTGCTGGGTACAGACCGGCCCCTATCAGGGTCAGGGCTACTGGGCCTGGTGCTAATTCGATCGGTTTCCCGATCACAACAGAACGGCGGGCTTCGGCCCGCCGTTTTCGTTTCTAGAGACCGAGAGCCGCGGCGATGAAGAGTGCGGCCGGGATCGAAACCAGTGCCACGAAAATCTGGATTGTCAGGATGCGCGCGAGCATCGGCGCGTCGCCGCCCATCTGGCGCGCCAGCATGTAGCCGTTCGGCGCGGAAGGCACCGAGGAGGCAATCGCAATGACCGCGAGCGCCGGCCAGCCGACGCCAGCGAAATAACCCGTACCGATCGCGATTGCGGGCAAGAGCAGCATCTTCACACCAACTGCGACCAGCACTGCCGCGTCGATCTTGTGCACGGTTCTGAGATCGAGGCCCGCGCCGACAATCATGAGGCCGAGAGGCAGCGACGCCTGACCCAGCACGTTCATGAAACCCGCGAATACTTTCGGGAGCGGCACGCCGGCTGCGTTAAACGCGATGCCGAGGCCGCATGCCCAGATGAACGGGTTCTTCAAAAGATGAATGAGAACGTGCTTCACCTTGGCGGGAGAATTCGGCGCGTAGCGCGCAAGGACGACGACGCTCAGCACATTGATGAGCGGGATCATGCTCGCGAGCGCAACCGCCGCGATGGCGAGGCCTTGTTCGCCGAGCAAAGTGGCGGCGACGCCGACCGCGATATAGGTGTTCCAGCGCACGCCGCCTTGAAACACCGAAGTATAGGACGGACCCGACCAGCCGAAAGCTTTCTGCATCGGCACCCGAAGCGCGATCAATACGACGGAGCTTGTGACGATCGCGGTCACGAGCGCTGCGAACACGCCCCAGATCGGCACCTTGGAAAGATCCGCAGTCGCGGTCGCGAGAAAAAGAAGCGCGGGGAAGAGGACGTAATATGTGAGGTCCTCGAGCGAGTCCCAGGCGTTCTCGTTCTTGAGCAAGGTGCGCTTCAGAAACACGCCGAGCGCGACCAGCAGAAAGACCGGAACGAGGGCATTGAATACGGCTTGCATTACCTCATTCCATAGCCGAGGCGGTCGAGCGCGCCTTGCAGAATGTAGGCGGCGGCGACCTTGTCCACGACTTCGTCGCGGCGTTTGCGCGAGGTGTCTGCCTCGATCAAAGTGCGTTCGACCGCGGCGGTCGATAGGCGCTCGTCCCAGAACACGATCAGAAGATCGGTAAGCGGCGTGAGGTTGCGCACAAACGCGCGTGCCGACTGCGCGCTCGGTCCCTCGGAGCCGTCCATGTTCATCGGCAGTCCGATTACGAGGCCGCCGACGCCGAATTTTTCCGCGAGCGCAAGCAGCTTGTCTGCGTCGGCCTTGAACTTGCCGCGCGGCAGCGTTTCTAGCGGTGTCGCGATGGTGCGGTTCACGTCGGAGAGTGCAAGGCCGATGGTCTTCTCGCCGAGGTCGACGCCGATCAGCCTCGCATTTGGCGCGAGGAGGGCGGAGAGTTCGTCGATTTCGCTGATGCGGGCGGGCATATGACGCAACAGGCGGTAGCATGGGCCGCGTTGCCGCGCCAAGCGCACCGCCTCATACTCGATTCAACGAAAAATCATTGGAAAGTTCTTGGGAGGAAGCGATGCGTGTTACCTGGTTCGGCCATTCGGCATTCCGGCTCGATTTCGGCGGGAAAAGCGTGCTGATCGACCCGTTCTTTACGGGCAACCCGGCGTTTGCGGGCGACAAGAAAGAGGCCGCCAAGGGCACCACGCATATTCTGATCACGCACAGCCACTCAGACCACATCGGCGATAGTGCGGACATCGCCAAGGAACTCGACATTCCGGTCGTGAGCCACTTTGAAATCTGCATGTGGTTGAACGGCAAGGGCGTGAAGAAAATCGATCCGATGAATATCGGCGGCACCACCGATCAGGGCGGCTTCACGACGACCCTCGTGCGCGCGGATCACTCCTCCACCATGATCGAGGACGGGCAGTTCGCGGTGATGGGCAATCCGGGCGGCGTCATCGTGAAGGCGCCGGGGGAGCCGACGGTTTATCATGTCGGCGACACCGACATCTTCTCCGACATGGCGCTCATCAACGAGATCCATCAGCCACAGGTGGCATTCGTGCCGGTCGGCGACCGTTTTACCATGGGCGGCAAGGTCGCAGGCATGGCGGTGAAGCGCTTCTTCAAGGGACTGA
>LNFM01011074.1_pt1 | contig 15201 bp, 17 predicted proteins | sample 596031 | NCBI WGS metagenome assembly LNFM01 (sample SAMN04254537, study PRJNA301005) | activated carbon metagenome | isolation source: dual media filters at the Ann Arbor, Michigan drinking water treatment plant | place: USA: Ann Arbor | reverse complement strand
CCCCCGCCACTCCAGTAAGACACAGCTAAATTTGGCTGTATGCCATTTCGGCCCAGTGGCACCTCAATCGGCATACTTCCCGTCAGAGCCCCTGTAAAAGGGTCCGACTGAAATGAAACCGATGTACGGGGCAACGGCACGTCTGCATCGCCCTCGGTCGCGGATGCAAGACCGACAAATGCTGATGCATACCCAACAGCCATCGTGAGGATCAGGACGAAGAGATGAGACATCGGCAGGACTCCTTGGTGAGGCGGACTTCACTGTCCGCGCGACGGAGTCTACGGAGTTTTTTCATCGACACAATCCCGACAAATTAACTAACCCATATGGCTGCCCCCAAACGGGTCCCTCCAAATGGGGGGGTTTCACAGGAGAGCACCTCTCTGGGGTGGTGGATTGAGACGAGGTGTTTAGATTCTGGAGAACGAACGGACAATTACTGAGTTGAGACAGGTGACCGAGGAAGAAGAACAGAACTCACCGCTGCGCGTGACTGCTACGACGGACCGAAGCCCTGATCTTTTTTCAATTCCAACCTGGCTTCCAGCTCATTTTGCCGCTCTTTCAAGATCACGGCGGTTGGCTCAATGCCCGCAACGAGAAACTTCCCTTCAAGCGTGTCGCCTTGATGGATGATAAAGATATCCGTCCCCCTACCGAGAAATGCGCGCTGTCTGCCATCCTGCTGCAGATAGCCCAGATAGCGATATTGCCCCATCTGCTCGCGTAGCTGCCGGACCAGGGCTTCCTTTTGCTGCCGCGCTGCTACGGCGGCAAGTTCTTCCGGAGACGGTTGTGGTGGGGGCGGAGGAACCGGCACCTGGACCTGTGGAGGTGCTGGCGGCGGTGGTAGCGCCGCGGACTTGGCAGGTTTCCGTGCCGAAATGGTTCGCGCAGCGGCGGTCAGCTGCGACCGCTCCATCGGAACAAACAGATTGCGCTTTGGCGTCACCGGCAAATCATCCCCCAGCAACTTCATCGGCAGGACGGCATACTCATCGCTCTGGCCTCGCTGATTCGGCGTCGCATCAGGCCTTGGCCCCGACTTGAATCTCAACGGCACTTCCTGCGGTGGGGTCTCTGTCATCCACCGCACGCCGATGAGCGCAAGCAGTACACAGAGCAACCCGCATAGCAATACCGGTTTCGTTCGAGCCGTCATGATTCCTCTGCGGTCAGAGGAACCGGCCGAAGGAAGGTGGCCACGGTGATATTGCACACCACGACGTGCGACTTCGCCTGAGCCGACTTGTCGGCCCTGGCCGCATCGAGACTCTCGATCACCAGATAGGACTTGGCCGTTTCCAGCCGATGCAGAAACCGATAGACGGCCCCATAATCTCCGCTCACTTTGAATGACATCGTCGCCTTCACCGGCAACGGGCCTTCCCGCTTCGCCACACGATAGGCCATCCCTGGAATGCCGACCTGTTCCGCTCGCCCAAGCTCTGTAATCGCCACAGCCAGAGAAGCAAACTCCTCTTCTGTCGGCAATCCCTGCCAGACGCCTGCAACCTCACGCGCCGCCTCCCCTGCGCGCGCTTGAAGGGCCCGTGCGGCCAGAAGCTGGCCTTGTTGTTGTTTGGTTTTCTCGTACGCCTGCTCGGCCGCGCGGACTCGCTGATCACCCGGCACCCACACCAACAGATAGGCAGAAACGGCCAGCGCGGTGGAGATCAGCGCCAACATGATGAGAGGCACTAACCCACGTTGTGCTACCGGAGACAGCCGCAGGCCACCACGTGTCAGCTTCATTCCACCAGCCTCGTCTTCACAACGCTGGACGGTAGGACACCGTCAGACTATATTCAACGGCGCGTGGATCCGGCCGTTCGTCCACATGACTCACTGCGCGAGCGAGGCCACCGTGTGACGAGGCGGCGTCCCCGCGCATTTCATGCTTGCCCAGCACCGCCTGACGAAACGCTCGATGGTGCTGCAACTGCTGCACAAAGCGATCAAGATCGTGCAGATGCTCCGCCACCCCTTCCAGCACCACGATGGATTCGTCGAACTTTGGCTTGATACTCGTGATCGAGACCTGCGCCGGCACAGCCTCTTCAAGATCGCTCAGTAATCTGGTCCAGGAAAAGCGTCGCTTTTCCGCCAACTGATTCGCAAAAGCCACGTCCGCCTGGAGCATTTCCAGCTGTTCAGCCGACCGGCTCAGCCCCTCGGCATCCATTTTCTGCTTGAACGCTCGATTCCCCGCCTCGCTTCGCCCGGCGGCTTGTTCATACTGGCCGGCCGTCTCCTCTAAGGTGTGACTGTCCCAGACCCACCACCCGGCCAACCCCACCGTCGCCATGACCCACAGCATGAGGCTCCGTTGAATCCAACGCACCATCCCGATTTCAGACGATTCGAACGGGATATGAACCGGCGTAAACGCAGGACGGCTGCTCGATGGCAATTGTCGCTCCAGCCTCCATTGCCACTTTATCTTCATGCAGTCACCAGGCTCGCCAGCGCGCACAGACCACCGACTGACAGCGGAGCGGCGCGCATCGTCATGGCGGTCACTTGTTGCGCTGCCGGACGCACTGAGACGGTCCAAGCTTGATCGCCTGTCGGCATCCATGACAGGGCGTCACTCGAACCGGCACGACTCCCTTCCCCCACTGGAACGGCCCCCACCATGTACAACGATGACCGTTGCGGCGCGGCACGCTCGGCCCGGTGCGGAAAGCGGTCATCGAAGTATTGCAACGATGCCAAGACAGCCGCCCTCCGATCCGTGATCGATACCTGCTTCACCCGCCGACGAAGAAAGACCGGCACCCCGTCTCGGAACGCCATCAAGAGGAACCCCTCGTCCGCCCAATCCACCAGAAAGGTCTCGGCCTCTGCGCTCAAAAGCGGGCGATAGAGATCACAGAGCTGCAACGTCGATAACCCGATCGAGACAGGCAATAGCCCCGCTTCTTCACAGACCGCTCGATACTGATCCAGAATCGGCTTTCGCACCGCTGCGGCTAACACCGACACGGATACCGACGGGTGATCAGGTTTCGATTGCGTCCCGCGCGCAACCGGGGCGCCGTAGACTCGATATCCCAAAAGGCTCTCATCCACGGCGATCCCCTCGTCATGCTGAAATCGCCACTGCAAGACGGCCCGGCGTTCCTCTTCTCCTGTCGGCCATTCGTCGAAGGAGAACACGGCGAGCTGCGCACAGGCCACCGGAAGACTCACCGCCACCGTGGAGGCTCCGAGAGACTTGGCGAGGGCTCGCAGCTCCTGCACACACTGCGATCGATCGGTGATGTTCAACTCCGTCGTTGAAGGCACCAGGAGTCCCGGCGATAACGCTCGCTCCTCGACCTGTGTAATGGAGAGGTCCCCCCCCCACCCGCGCCGACCTTTCACCAACGTCATGCCATCGTGTCGAAGGCTCAGGCCGAACCGTGGACGATGTACGGGGAAAAGTGACAAGATCGAGTCCTACCCAATGAACGTCATACGATTAACTTCTTTCATCGTCGTTTCACCGGCCTGCACTTTTTCAATGCCGGCCTGACGGAGCGTCGTCATCCCTTGCGCCAGGGCGACCGCCCGTATTTCCGAGGGCGCCTGCCGTGCAAGAATCATTTCCTTGATCTGATCGGTGACCGGCAGGAATTCGGTGATCGCATGACGCCCGCGAAACCCGAGCCCGTGACATTCCACACAGCCTTTTCCTTCATAGACCGGCCGGTCCATGAACAGCTCGGGGGGAAATCCCCACTGTTCACATTGCTGTGGCGTCACGGCCACCGGCACCTTGCACGCCTCGCAGAGGTTCCGAACCAGCCGTTGCGCCATAATGCAGTTCAACGACGAGACGAAGTTGTAGGGTTCGATCCCCATGTTCACAAACCGGCCGATCACATCGAACGCGTTGTTGGCATGAACTGTCGAAAAGACCAGGTGCCCGGTCAGCGCCGACTGAATGGCGATCTGCGCCGTCTCCGCATCGCGAATTTCTCCCACCATGATCTTGTCCGGATCGTGCCGCAAAATGGACCGGAGGCCTCGCGCAAACGTCAGCCCCTTCTTTTCATTGACCGGAATCTGCACAACACCTTTCAACTGATACTCGACGGGATCTTCAATCGTAATGATCTTGTCTTCCTTGGTGTTGACCTCGTTGAGCGCCGCATACAGTGTCGTCGTCTTCCCACTCCCGGTCGGTCCCGTCACCAGCACCATCCCATACGACGCGGTGATGGCCCGGCGGAACCGTTGCAGATCCTCCCGCTTCAGGCCCAGCGCATCCAGGTGAATGCCTCGCTGGCCTGACGTAAACTCTTCCTTCGCCAGAATGCGGATGACCACCGACTCGCCGAAGGCGCTCGGCAGGACGGAGACACGGAAATCGATCGTCCGGCGCTCGATGCGGAGCTTGAAGCGTCCGTCCTGCGGAACGCGCCGCTCGGCGATATCCAACTCCGACATGACCTTGATGCGGGACACCAGCGGATTGTGGAACCGGAGATCCAGCGGCTCCATGGCCAGGTACAGGACTCCATCGATGCGATACTTCACCTCCGTCACACCGTCCGCCGGCTCCAGATGGATATCGCTCGCGCGTTTCTCCAGCGCGTTCAGAATGATCGTGTCGACCAGCTGCACGACAGGACTCTGGTCCTTGGTATTCTTGTCGACCGAGTACTGTTCTTCCCCCTGCTCGTTCTCCTGGACGAGGAGCGGCCGGAACTCATCCTTGACCCGGGCCACCATCTGCGCATTCCGCTCACTCTCCTTGAGCGCCTCCGTGATGGAGGACCCCGGTGCGACCACCAGGCGACATTCCCTCTTCAAGGCGGCTTCCACCTGATCAAGCACGCGAAGGTCTTGTGGATCAGGCACTGCAATGGTCAAGACCCCATCGAGTTCATGCATCGGCACGAAACTATATTGCCGCATCAGCTCGACGGGGATGGAGGAGAAGGCGTCGAAGTCGACACGAAAATCCGTCAACGGGTCGTACGGCAGACCGCACTGTTCGGCCAGCAGCTCCGCGAGCTGGGTATCGGAAATGACCCGTGCCTCAATTAAGAGGCCTTGAAGTGTCCGTTGCGATCCCCGCGCACGCGCAGCAAAGGAGTTCAGAACCTCGGGCTCCAGCCAGCGATGTTCGAGCAGGAGATCGAGGAACGGTCGCTGTCGCAATACGGTCGGCATGATGCTCAGTCCACCTCAACGTCGAAGGGCGCGATGCGATGCTCGCTTAGGACCCGCTCTGAGACGGACCCGGAATGGTCAGCAATTGGCCCGATTGCACGACATCTCCATCAAGATAATTCGCTCGCCGGAGCTCTGTAACGGAGACATGATAGCGACGGGCGATTCTCCACAGCGTGTCACCCGATTGCACGGTAACCTGTGCCAATGACTCCGGCACGCGGCCTGGCGTCACGATCGGAACGGCAGACGCCAACCCACCCGCGGTAGCATGTGCGCCCGTCGCAGGCGGCACCGTCTCCCCGTGGGCGTGACGGGCGAGGCGCTTTTTCTGTCCGCTCCCGGCTGGCACGTTGTCATGCACAGCCTGCGCGGCGGTCACATGACCCAATTGCGCCTTGAGCTGCCCGACCTCAGCAGTCAACGCTAGAACCGTTCGCTCCAACGCAGTCACAGCATCGGCATTACGCGCCTGGCCGGCCTCGGCCTGTTCACCCTGCCGGCGCTCGACATCCATCTGTCGCGCCTCCAGCTCTCGTCGTACCGTGAGGAGCGAGTGATGGGCCTCGGCATTCTCCTGCCGCAATTGCGCGACGAGCTGCCGGAGCTCCTGCAATTCCGCTTCTTTCTTCGCCGCTGCGATCCGTGCAGCCGCCAGTTCGGCTCGCATGGCCGCCACTTCAGCCTCTCGATCACGGACCGTTCCTGCAGAAGCTGATGACACCTGCGAGGCAGATTCAACGGTAGCCTGCGCCGCACAGCCGGAGAGCAGCGACAGGCAGAGCACAACAGCCGGCAGCTGAACGGCCCGGAGTTGAAGTGATGGCCTCACCATTGATTGTAGGGGCTCCCATCGGCGCTCACGTACGTGCTCCCGCTATGGACATCCACGACCCCCCCCTCGTCCTTGTCGACGATCTCCTGCCAGGTCATCGGCGATTTCGTCATGGGATCGACCGGCACTTGCCGTAAATACCCCGTCTTCACGACATCGGCTAACATCGTGGGATTGACACCACGATCCGCGCGATACTGATCGAGTACATCCCGCATCGTCAGCAACGTTCTCCGCAAGGCTGTTTCCTTGGCCTTCACGACCGACTCCTGCCAGAGCGGTTCTGCGAGCGTCGCCAGAATCGCGACAACACTGATTACAATCAGTAATTCGATGAGGGTATAGCCTTGGTCATGATGCCGCATTGCCCGACTCCCTCTTGCCGCTAGCGCGCATGCAGCAGCGCACGGCCTGTCCCCCCTGGCAACGGGGCTCCATCCTCCCGCACTGCATCGAGCGTCAGCGGGATGTCACCCTTCCCTTTCACCTGAAAGAACAGCATGGCCAGCACCCCTTCACCGGCAGCGCCGGTCCCCTGCGGGCGGAGCGTCAACGATACCCGTCCATCCGTCGCTCGCGCGGCCACGGCGGCCAGACCAGGTCCGACCCGGCGAAACTCCACCTGATTCGGATCAAATGTCAGGGTCGCCACGGTCCCGCCAAATGCCGTGAGCTGAGGCGTCAGGATATCCACACGCACTTCCTGCCCCACCCCCGCACTGAGATCAGCAGGCGTCAGGTACAAGCCCCCTGCCAGACGCGCGTTGTCGACCGGCACAGTGGCGGTGGTTGGAACGGGTGTGGATCCGACCGGAGTACCAGCCGCCTGAGTAGGAAGCAGCGGCGGACCAGGTTCAAGCTGAGGAAGCACGCTGCTGGCTGCGGAGGTCCCTTGAGCCGGAACTCGACCGGCAAGACCAGCCTCGCCTCCACGACTCGCCCCCGGAGCGAGCCCGGTCTGCGACACCGGCACGACCCGCGGAGCAAATAACTGTTCGGTCGCATAGAGACTATCCGTCCCGGACCAGAAGGCCTGTTGCACAATCGGGGGGGCCGAGAGGCTCCGCACCACACGCGGCGTAATGGTCAAGACGACTTCGGTCGACACCTGATCCACCGTAGTCGAAGTAAAGAGCTGTCCGATCCATGGGATATCTCCTAAGATCGGCACCGATGAACGCGTCTTGCGGTCTTCGTCTTGAATGAGCCCTGCCAGCACAACCGTTTCGTCATCCTTCAACATGAGCACGGTTTCCGCCATACGCGTGCCGAATTTGAACTGTTTGATTTCCGGGCTGGCCTGCAAGGTAACCTGATCGCCCAGGCGAGTGACTTCCACTTTCAGCTTGAGGGTCACTTCATCGGTCAGATTGACGCTGGGCTCGACCGTAAGCTTCACGCCCGTGTCCTTGAACTCAATCGACGTGACCGTCGAGGTTGTCGGAACGGCGCCGGTCGCCGCCTGTCCCGGCAACACGTTCGTCGTGGATAACAGAATCGGCTGCTTGTCGCCGATGTTGATACTGGCCGCTTTATTGTTGAGCACCCGGAGCTTCGGCGAGGCCAGCGTCTTGGCGTCGGAGTCCTGCTTGAAGAAATCGATCAGGACACTGGCAGGCAGCGAGAACAGGTAACTCCCGGTCCCGATCGCCGTCAGCTCTTGAAACTTGAACGTGGTGGGAGACGTGGAAATTCCGCCCGACCCGTTGGGCGGATTGATCCCGGCGCCGGCCGCCTTGGCGAAATTGAGCCCGTACTTCAGACTTTTCGTGCGGTTGACCTCCAGCACTTCAAGGTCAAGCTCCACTTCCGGCTCGCGCCGGTCGATCGCAAACAGGAGCTTTTCCGCGAGCTGAATCTTGGCTGGCTCATCGCGGACGACAATCGCATTGATTTTTTCATCGACATAGATCTTCTTGCTGTCCAGGAGCGTGCGAACCAGATTCACCGCATCCTTGGCCTTCGCATTGGAGAGATAGAAGGTCCGCATCAGGAGGTCCTGATACTGGGCCTGCTTCTGCTTATTGTTCGGCATCACCAGCAACGTGTCGGCAGCCACCTTCTGCGCGACCATCCCATTCGTGTTCAGGATCAAGCTCAACGCTTCGTCGAAGGGAAGGTCTTTGATGAAGATCGTGACGGGATCATCCCGAACCTCTTTATCGAAGATGACGTTGACCCCGGCAGTGCGGGCGAGAATTTCAAACACCTCGCGCAACTTGGCATTCTGAAACCGCAGCGTAATCGGCTGCGTGGTTCCCCCTACCATCTTGGCGGCGCGCTGTTGCTTCGTCAGATCGGTAATTCCCTCCAAGGCCTGGGCGAGTCCAGGATCCAATTCAGCGGCGCGCTCAAAGGCGGTGAGCGCTTCCTCGATACGGCCCAAACCCTTGAGCTTCTCCGCTCCATGCAATTGATCGCGGGCCTCCTTCAACCGGAGCGCATCCTGCATGCTCACCTGATAGTCCGGCTTGGAGGGATCCAGCCCGAAGGCCAGTTTCAACTCTCGCACCGCCTCAGGAATACGCTGCTCCTCCAAGGCACGCCGCCCATCGGCATAATGCCGAATTGCCGCCTGCTCCTTGGCGCGATCCATCCGCGCTTGAATGTCGGGACTCAACCGATCCTTTTTCAAGGCCTCCCGGTACGCCGCCACGGCCTGATCCCACTCCCCACTCTTCGCATACCCGTCCGCCTTCTTGAGTTCAGCCGAGCTGCACCCGGCGATCATGACCATCAACAAGACAGGCCCGTAGAGGCGACAGGCGCGCTGTAAACAAGAGAGACGGTGAAGATCCAGAGATTCCATGATCCGACTTTCACTAGAAAATAAATTTAAGTCCCACGATGGACAGTCCGCTATTCGAAAACGGCACTGCCCGCACCCAGCGCACGTCCATCAAGGTGGGCGTCCGCACCCCCACCGTCGAACTGAGTATCCGCACGAGCCACACATCGCCCACCGCAGGAGCTTCGTCGACCAAGAGGCAGAGGCCTGTACTGCTGAGGTTCAGACTTAGCCCGATACGATCATGTACGGCCACACCATGCTGATCGATGTGGGGACCCGAATGCTCAAACATGACGCGGTGCATCATTGGCGCTCGATCAGAATGGGACAGGAGTTGGTGGAAATGGTTCCATTCCTCCCAATGGTTATGTTCTGATTCCATGAGTAGCCCGTGCGGCGTTCTACGCCCCGCAACTCAACTGCACAACCCCCCCATGTTTCTCCCCTCCAATGTGTCCCTCCATTTGGGGGGATTGATCCTGTTGAGCGAAGAGACTACAAGGCCATTCCTGAACTAGGACCATTCTTATCCCTAAGAGTTGTCGTTCGAGACACGTGCATAAGGCCATTCAGCCTGTCACCTAGGGCCTTTTGGTCTTGCGCCGAGTTTAGGAATGCTCCATCATGGAGGCCGTTCGATCATGAACTATCTTCCTACGATGACAAGACCATCTCCTGAAGACAGAGGACCGGAACACGGCCAGAGGCCCTGCACGGCATCCGGCGTTCTTCTGTTGTCCGTCAACCACGATATCCTTTACGTGTCTTCTGACGGCTTTGGGATTCTCCAGCAACTCCATCAGTTTGAAGACGAATATCCCCCATCCATGACGCTGCCCCAGTCGGTCCAGCAGATTTGCCTTGAACTCGACAACGCGCGCTGCGAGCGAACGACACCCGTCGAATGGGCATCGATCCAACTTCAGCGAACCACCGGCCCTGCGTCGACTCCGGTGACGCTCCGGGGATTTGTCATTCCCGAATGGGGCACGCCGCTGACCTGTCGCTTACTCATCCTGTTCGAAGCACACCAGGCAGCACCGCCCGTCACCGACGGCATCAAAGAAACGCTCCCGCTGACAGAGCGGCAACAGGCCATCGCCAAGGGATTGATTCGCGGACTGACCAATAAAGAGCTGGCGAACGAACTGCACATCAGCGCGCACACCGTTAAAGAATACGTTCGCGTGATCATGGGGAAAGTGCAGGCGTCGACGCGAGCCGGCGTCGTGGCTCGACTCTCCGGGGCTTATCAGATGGATCTTACCCCGATGGTGGCGCACAGTAAGGCGGGACGCCACCCAGCATCGGGACACAAGGCCCTAAGCTGAACGACCGCGCTCAAGCGTCCTGCCACGAGTCGTATGGAACGACCGCATCCAACCACTCTCGCCTTCCTGATTCCTCTCCTCTTCTTTGTCTCGCCCACAAGGCTGACGACGGCGTGGGGTGCGCAGATGTATGTCTGTCGGGATACCGCCAATGGTCAGGTCTTTACCGATAGCCCTGCGCAACTCGATCGATGCGAACTTTTGGCACCGGCTCCGCCATCGCCGACCGGAGCAATGAGCAGCGCATTCCCGCCACCGGTCCAATCCTACCTCCCTCCGCCCATCGTCGCGCCGCCTTCTGAAATATCTGCACCGCCATTGCCTCCACCACCTCCCCACGATGGACTGAGTACAGGCTTCATTCCTCCAGCCGCTCAGGTTGTCCCGCCCGCTGTCGCAGTTGGCATCCCTCCGGCAGAGACTCCACCACCCTGCCCAATCGGGATCAATCCCTTGAATCGGTTCAGCGCGCCACCCTGCCCCCGACGCGAGCAGCCCTCTCCAATCTCCGGAAGCCCGATCCCTGCCGACCAGCCTTCTTCAGTGACACCGCAATAGACGCAAGGTAAGGGATGGGACAATGCAGGAGAGTGTCGGAGACTCGACGCGAGCCTGCCGTTGGCGGACTTTCTCAACAGTCTGCTAAGGAGTCACAGCAGCGCTGGTATATGACTGAATCTCTTGCGGGCGATAGATTCTCAATCGGCGAGGATGGGTACTGCTCGACACCTGCCCCGTCTCCCGGTCCAATCGATACTCCCCCCCAAAGGGTTCGTGGGGAATGGCGGTGAGCAATCCGGCTTCAACGAGGCGTTGCAACGAGAACGGGAATCCACCAAAGCGATCGGCATAGGCCGCCAGAGCGTGTTCGATCCGGAGCAGATCGCGTTCAATCACCGCTTCATCGCGCCGGCGATCGAGCGAGGCCAGGACCAGAGGATCTTGGGTCGTCGCCCGAACGGACGCGAGAAACGTCATAGCCAGATCTGGATTCTTCGCTTCGGCATAGAGCCGCGCGGCCAACTCCGGCACATAGGCAGGCCGCCCCGGCAAGCGTGCCGCCGTCGCCATCGCCTCGGCGGCGCCTTGATAGTTCTGTTGATGAAAAAACAGGTTAAAACCAAGTTGAAACGGCAAGCGCCACGCCGTGGGATTTGCCGCGATGCCCTTTCGCAGCAACCGATTGCTCCACTCGACTTGCCCTGCCAATTCCGATAACACCACCGCACCGGCGTCATAGGCATAGACAAACTGCGGATCGAGCGTCGTGATCACATCCAACGCATGCGCCGCCCATTCATAGTCTTCCATCGGCACCTCGTGCTGCCCCAACACTTGAATGACCTGAAGCCACAAGAGATCGGCGCCCATATGCCGATAGCCCAGTAAGAGCGGTTTCAGCACCTCTCCAGGAGGCAATGCCCGAAGCTGTTCCTTCGTTGCCACCAGATTGCTGCCACGGCGATCCAGATCCTGCTGGAGCCACCAGATCACAGCCACGAGGATAACCAGTGCCACCCCGACAAGGAGCGTCTTCCGCAGACGAATGAACCCTGCGCAACTCAACCCACGACCTGCCTCGAGACCCCAGGCAGAATCCTGTACTGCGTGAGTCATCGTGTCGGAAGAAACCGGAGGCGACATGCTGATCCTCTACTTACGACCTACTAATACGAATTTGGGGAACAATCCACCACATGACTCACTTCCGACACCATAAAGCCGCCCAATTGGCCATTGCCATCCAAGTCGCTGACCGCTTGCGCGGTAAAGCCGCGCGTCGGCCCGTTCGCCGCACCTGTGCCGATCGGCGAGGGCCAGTTCGGGCAACCGTTCGTCACAGGACCAGGCGCAGGCGTGGCTTGCTGGCTCGCGGCGAGGAGATAGTTGTAGCGCACCTGTCCAGAGGGCGTGAATCCAACATCGCCGAACGTCCCGACCGCCGGCGCAGCCCCACCCGTCACGGGATTCACGCAGAGCGCCCCCGGCGTGGATGCCGTCGCCGCGACCGGCCAGGGAATCTGCGCGCCATTAACCGGGATAATGCCGGGCCATCCATTATTCTGGACGGAGAGGTAGCAGGAGCGATCCGCTGAAAACGTCAGCTCCGCCGTCTTGATGCCGGCGAGATTGGTCTTGGCTTCGATGGTTTTTGATTTCAATTGATACGAGAGGAAGTTCGGAATTGCGCGACGACGATCATCAACTCAATGAGGGTAAATCCGTGCTCTCTTCTTCGTTCCTGGGTTGTCATGGTAGTGCCTCCTTGGACATGACTCAGGCCTATGCCGGTGCCTTGATGGGAAGGAGGCTAGCGAGAATGGAGGAAGACAACAATCCCGACAAATGTGTCCCCCCAGATGGGGGGATAGGGGTTGTTGATTGGAGATAAAGGGCAATCATGAAGTGATCGCTTCGAGCTGTCGCAAAAAGTTTTTTCGAGGAACGAAGCAAGCAGGCAGTTTGAGAATGAGACTGGCTATCGCAGTCCAGAGGAGTTCGAGCGGCAGGCGACTGTCGCGTGATTTTCGTGCCTGTTATTCCGGAGCCATTTCAACCTGACACCACTACTTCTTTAAGTTACAAATAACCAAGCTGTCGAGCAAGAACCAGCAATCGTTGGATAGCAAGAATGCTTGCGATGGCAACAAAAAGAGAGCCAATCAGGTAGGATAGAAATATCTCCCCCTGCCGTCCCAGCAGTGACCAAAGAGTGGACTTTGTTATCCAAGGACGCAACCAGGGTGGAGGATCCAGAAAAATGTTGGTCCCATTCTTGGTTGATCGTATTATCATTATCCCCAAAATGACAAAAACCTGAAGCCACATGACTTCAGACAGAAGCTGAAATAGTGGGGTCTCCTTTTCCATCGCTCTCTCCCGCATTATCTACAACCACTCTACGACACGGTTGCATCAACAAGAATCTAGGCTAATCTCAACCGACTACTTTGATATAGAAAACGGAAGTCCCATTCCAAAACCAAAGCCCATAGACATGCCCCCTTGTAACGTCGTTTGTGAACCAGGGCCTGAGCTTGGGTCATTGTAGATATAGGTTCCAATACTGCCTTCAAACCCAAATCCCACATCACCAACGTGATGTTGGTATGCTGTCACATTTATGTTAACTGGATCTAGATTTGATGGCGGCTCATCAACAGAGCACTGAAGCGGCACCTTAATTTCAGGCGGTACGGTGATCGTGGTTCGGCACCCCCTCAAAGTGCATTGAAATCCATTAACTCCAAATGTACCTGAGACACCGATATCTGCACTAACCAGTCCTGTTGGATCTATATATGTTAGTGGACCATTTCCAACATAGACATAGAAATTAGCACTCCCACCCCTAAACTCAATCGGATCTTCCGCAACAAACCGTTGAAGTCTCGGATGATAATACCGTGCTCGATAGTAGTATAGCCCTGAGCCATCATCTTCCCGTCCCGTGTACTTGTAACTGTTCGTATTAGCTGCTCCCGTCTGAGACGCATAGCCAAAGGGTTCATAGGTGTACTGCGTCTGAATCGTGCCGGTGCCATCACCCAGTGCAACGGTTGAGCCGAGGGCGTCTGTGAGGAGGCCACGCGTGCCTGCCCCATCGGTTCTGGTGAGGAATTCATCGATCCCGAGGCCGGTCAACAGATTGGCCGTAACCGTGGCCCCGGCCTTTTCCTGCACAGGATTCAGCCCGTCATAGACAAAATTGGTCGTGGTGCCTTGAATCGTCTTGCCCGTTCGTCGACCGAAGGAGTCATAGGAGAAAGAAGCTAGGTCGCTGTGCCGCCGGCATCGGTCACAGTCTGAAGATTGCCATTGAAGTCATACGTGAGCGTGTTCGTTCCGAACGTCGTCTGCTGATTGTTGACGTTGTAACTCGCCGTGGCGAGTGCTGGAGGAATCGTGCTTCTCGCGAAAGACCCGCCCTGCTTGATCCGATTCCCTGCCGCATCATAGGTGTAAGTGAGATCGCCGATGACGGTCGCGCCTTGCTTATACGTGAGACTGAGCAACTCGGAGGCCGCATTGTACACATAGACGACACTGTTTCCGTTCGGCAGCGTGAGGCTGGTTCGTCGGTCGGCATCGTCATAGCCGATGGTCACGAGATTCGCTCCTTGCGTGATCTGGGTCAGCCGGTTGGCATTGTCATAGGTGTAGCTCACCGTCGGCTGTCCGGCCACAGTCATGGTCGTGCGACGAGAGGCGTTGTCATAGGTGTAGGTGAGCGTCCCCTGCGCCGTGACTTCTTGTGTAAGGCGGTCTAAGCCGTCATAGGTTCTCGTAATCGTAGCAGTGACCATATTCCCCGCATCTTTTTCCTGTATCTGCGTGAGTCGATTCCCGGCATCATAGGTGTAGTTCGTCGAGGTGCCGTCCTGATAGGTCGCTTTGGTACGTCGTCACCTGGCTCTTGCGATCCGTGACCGTCGCGACGTTGCCATTGTTATCGTAGGTGTAGGTCTCAGTCTTGAGCAGCGGATCTTTCCGCGTCGCCGTCCGGTTCATATTGTTATAGGTATAGACCGTCTGCTGACTCTTCGCATCGGTGACGGTGAGGAGATTACTGTTCGCATCATAGGTGAACGCCGTATTTCCGTTGATCGCATCGACCAGTTGCGTGATCCGGTCGAGGGCATCGGGCGTATAGAGTGTCTTCTGCCCCAGCGGATTGGTCACGTTGCGCAGCCGCCCGGCGGCATCGAGGATGCGCTGGGTCTCCCGATTCAACGGGTCTTTGATCTTGACCAAGTCGCCGAGTTCATAGGTGAAGGTGGTGATGTTATTGAGCGAATCTTTGATCGTGAGCGGCTGGCCCGCGTTGTTCACCGTAATCGTCGTGGTCTTGTGCTGAGCAAAACAGCCCCACGCATGCGGCATGCATGACGACGCTTTTCCTTCCATTCCCTAGCGCTTGAATCCCCTCTGACCTCATGCTCGCCCTTTGGCCCCACACGACTCTTTCGTATAGACTAATCCTGCCCGGCGACACTTCCGTCGATACCGGGCAGAAACCGCCGAGAAATCCCCCATTCATCCGTCTAAATCAGCCCCTTCCGATAGAGGCGGCT
>LNFM01008686.1_pt1 | contig 15203 bp, 15 predicted proteins | sample 596031 | NCBI WGS metagenome assembly LNFM01 (sample SAMN04254537, study PRJNA301005) | activated carbon metagenome | isolation source: dual media filters at the Ann Arbor, Michigan drinking water treatment plant | place: USA: Ann Arbor | reverse complement strand
TTCAAATCTTGCCCCCGCAACCAAAATTCTCGAACAATAACAACAACTTATGAATTGGGAAACGCCGGCCGCGAGGTCGGCGTTTTGCTTTGTGACAGGTCCTGTGACAGGTTCTGTGACGTCACAGAAGAGCGGCATGCTCCTCGGTAGGTCCGTTTGACCTTTGGGTCTGTGTCAGCGGCGCCCAGTGACGCTATTCGGTCTCGGTGGTTGCGGACTTCGGCAAGTTTGCTGCTACGTCCCTGAACGCTGCGAGCGCCGCCTCCAGGTGATCGATGATCTCCTGCTGCAGCACATCAGGCGGAGGCAGCCCCGCCAGGTTGTCCAGGCTGTCGTCCTTGAGCCAGAACACATCCAGGCTCGCCTTGTCGCGCGCAATCAGCTCGTCGTAGCTGTAGAAGCGGAAGCGCTCGCCGGGCTCACGCTGGTGCCGGTTCTCCGGCCGGTAGCAGGCCACGAACTCCTCCAGGTCGTCGTAGGTCAGCTGCCGCGTCTTCAGGGTGAAGTGCTTGTTCGTGCGCAGGTCGTAGAACCACACGCCCTGGGTCTGCACCGTGCCGTCCTTCGGCCGCGCATCGAAGAACACCACGTTGGCCTTCACGCCCTGGGCGTAGAAGATGCCGGTGGGCAGCCGCAGTATGGTGTGCACGTCGCAGGTCTCCAGCCACTTGCGCCGGATCTTCTCGCCGGCCCCGCCTTCGAACAGCACGTTGTCGGGCAGCACCACGGCCGCCTTGCCGCGCGCACCGAGCATGGCCACGATGTGCTGCAGGAAGTTCAGCTGCTTGTTCGACGTGGTCGTCCAGAAGTCTCGCCTCTCGTAGGTGAGCGACTCGCGGTCGTCCTCGCCTTCGGCGTTGGTGAAGGTCATGCTGCTCTTCTTGCCGAAGGGCGGATTGGCCAGCACGTAGTCGAAGGTTCGCGGGGGCTCGGTCAGCAGCGCGTCGGCGCGTTCCACGGTCGGTTCGCCCACCAGGTCGCCGACGTTGTGCAGGAACAGGTTCATCAGGCACAGCCGCCGTGTCCCGGGCACGATCTCGTTGCCGTAGAAGGTTTCCTGCCGCAGGAAGGCCGCCTGCTTCTTGTTCAGCGTCTGCCCCGGCCGTGTGAGCCAGTTGTAGGCCCCCAGGAAGAAGCCGCCGGTGCCGCAGGCCGGGTCGGCGATGGTCTTCATCGGCTCGGGCTGCATGCACTCCACCATCGCGCGGATCACGGCCCGTGGCGTGAAGTACTGGCCGGCCCCGCTCTTGGTGTCCTCGGCGTTCTTTTGCAGCAGGCCTTCGTACAGGTCGCCCTTGGTGTCGGCGTCCATGCCCACCCAGCTTTCGGCGTCGATCATCTGCACCAGCCGCGCCAGCTTGGCCGGGTCCTGGATCTTGTTCTGGGCCTTGAAGAAGATGGCACCCAGCATGCCGCCTTCCTGCCCCAGCTTGTGCAGCGTGGCCAGGTACTGCGTCTCCAGCGGCTCGCCGGTCTTCGTGCGCAGGTCTGGCCAGCCATAGCCCGCAGGTACCTGTGTGGCGCGGCCGTAGGGCGGCTGGGTGTACTCGTGCGCCATCTTGAGGAACAGCAGGTAGGTCAGCTGCTCCAGGTAGTCGCCGTAGCCGACGCCGTCGTCCTTCAGCGTGTGGCAGAAGTTCCAGACTTTCTGGATCAAGGCGGACGTGTTCATTCGGTCTTTGGTGCCGTCATGTAGGCCTGTCTCGGGTCGTTGGGCCGGGGGTAGGCGCGCAGTAGCCGGCCCTCCTGCACCAGGGGATGGAGGATGCGCTTTCGGAGGTCAGAGCCGTCGGTGTCGCGCCGGCCCAGCAGTGTTGCCAAGGCGCGCAGGCCGATGAACCGGCTCTCGCAGAGTTGCAACACCACCTCGCGCACCACTTCGGGCGGCGCGCGCTTCCGGGTGCTCACCGGCAGGGCCAGCCGCTGCAACTGGGCCAGTTCCTCGGGGCCGAAGGCGCCGATGGCCAGGGCGACCGGTTTGTCCCCGCCCAGCCGCTCCGTGTCCGGAGCTTGCGGGGCTAGCTCCGGCGTGAGCTCCGGTGTTTGTGGGATCAGCTCCGGTGGTAAGGCGCCTAGCTCCGGAGGCAAGCCGCTAGCGCCCTCGCCAAGGGCCACCAACTCCGGCTGGAAGCCTGCCTTCACCTGCCATGGCAGGAAGTAGACCATGCCGCGGCCTACCCCGTCGGGCACCAGGAAGCCATCGCGCACCAGGCGAGCCAGGCGCTTGGTGATATCCGCCGGGTGGTCCGAGGACAACTCGCGCAGCCGCGTGTGGTTCAGCACGCCGTCTGCCGCCGTCAGCACCAGTGCCAGCCGTTCCAGCTCAGGCAGCGCGGCGAAGCGTGTGCCGAAGTGCGTTTCCACCTCGGCCACCGCTGCCGGAGGCAGCAGGCTGGTCATGTGCAGTTCCATCAGCGTCTGTTCAGGCTGCGGAATCTGGTACAGCGAAGGGCGCCGCCAGTGCTGCCCGGCCCAGTTGCTGTAGATCTTGGGTACGCCCGAGCCTGCGTGATCGCCATAACCCACGAGCTGGAACATGGTCTGAAGCCGCCGGTTGCGGCAATCGCTGTTGCCGCCCACCACGGCCTGCTCGGGAGGCACCCGCATCAGGCCCGGGTTGCGAAAGCCGAACATGTCAGGGCGCTTCACCACCAGTACCGAAACCCTGCCGGAAAAGTCCGCATGAATCAGCGTGTTGACCAGCGCCTCGCGCAGCGACTCATGCAGCGGTGAGTCTTCGATGCGCTGCCCCTCCTGCAATTGGAACGGCATCTTCAGATCGGCCGTCAGCTTCTGGTACACACGACGGAAGAAGTCGTAGACGTTGCCGGACCAGCTGCCGTCCGGCACCAGCCGGTCTACCCAGCGCCGCTCGCGCCGCGCTTCGGGCCGCTCCTGGTAGTCCAGCATGTAGTGCGGCAGCTCATCGCGGATCACCTCGGCGCGCCCGAACATCAGCAGGCCCGCCAGGCGCAAACCGTTGGTGCCCTCTTCGCGATTCTTGCCCCACGCGCCCATGCGTTCCAGGAAGTCGGGCACGCCCAGATCAGCCCACACATGGCCGGGCCGCGCGGCGGCAAAGCGGTTGCGGTAGGCCGACACGGTGTCCATGTCCAGGTCGCCGAAATCAAAGCCTTTCAGGATGCGCTCGTCGCGAGAGTCCTCCACACGCTCGGCCAGCATGCGGCGCACGTCCTCGTCGTCTGCCGTGTAGTCACCCTCATGGCGCCGCACGTAGGTGCCGCCGAAGGGGTTGCTGCCCAGGTGCACGGGCTTGGCGCGCCGCGGCGCGCGCGGCACCTCCACGCGCAGAACGGTGCGGCCCTCCACATCGACGGGCTGCACATGGGCTTCGGTCAGCAGGTTGCTGCTGACCTGCTTGCGGTTGTGCAGGTTGTCCCACAGCGCCTTGCGCACGCGCTCCACGTCGGCCAAGCCAACGGCGGTGAACTGGCCGCGCGGCTTTTCCTGAATACCCAGCCACACCACGCCGCCCTCGCCGTTGGCCATGGCGCAGTAGGTCCTCCAGAAATCGTCGGGCAGCTCGCCGCGCCCTTCGCGGCCCAGCGCCGACTTGCACTCGACGTCCACGCGCTCGGCCAGTGCGGCCACGTCGTCGAGGGTCATCGATTCACTCATGCCGCAATCTTCGCCTTGCGTGGGCGGCGCGCTGTGGGTTTGTCGCCGGCGGCACTGCGTAGGGCGCGGATGCGTTCGAGCAGCACGCTGGCCGGCTCGTCGTTCGGGTCTTGCGGCACGAGTTGGCCGGAGAAGGCGGCGCGGAGGATGTTCTGGCGCTGGGCGAAGCACAGCTTATTGAGGCGCTCCAACTCGTAAGTCATGGTCTCGCACGCCTGTTCTGCGACGGTCCACCGCAACAGCGCAGCCTCCATCTCAGGATAGGACGGGAGCGGAATCATGATGCTTCGAAGTGCGGCTTGGCCGATGTTGCGCATGGAGTCTTGATTGCCTGTCGCAAGGGTCTCGATCTGGCGCCTTCCCATCGGGCTGCGCAAAGCCAGCAGCGTCCATCTCTTGACACGCTCGTCGGCGAATCTCAGCCTGAGCGATTTGTCGCTCAACATGATCTGACGTGTCGTGCGGTGAACGATCACGCACGCTCCGACGAGCTCCACTGTGTTGGCGCGAGATAACAAGAAATCTCCGCCGTGGATGAAGTACCTCTCATTGACCATCGCGGGATCAACGCAGGTCTTGCTCTCTTCCTCGTTGTATTCGCCCCAGCTCAAGGCACTGACCTTTACAACGCCGACTTCATCGCATTGAGGAGGGCGCTCCTCGCACTTGAAACTCTTGCCAGCATCGATCCCTATCACTATGTCACTCAGGGGAACCTCCCTCCAGGGACGCTCGCCGTTTCCTCCTACGGCTAACATCAAGAGGGATCGACGGTAAAGCGTGAGCTTGCGTTGGGCTGCTGACAGTTCTTCCGATGCCGCATTGAGCTCCGAGAGCAACTCATCGAGCTTGAAGCCGATGAATTGCCGCTCACTGCTTGGAGGCAATGGAACCAGAATCTGCCGCAAGCGTTCCTGCCCGATGTTGCGCATCGACTCCTGATTACCAGAAGCTAGGGCCTCGATCTGATCACGGCCTGCCTTGCTGCGCAGGTACTGAAGCACCCACGGCTTCAACTCCTCTATAGCAAAGTGAAGTCGAAGGATCTTGTCGCTGAGCATCAATCGCTTCGACACGCGTCCGACGATGACGCACGCACCCACCAGTTCGATGGTGTTGGCGCGTGAGAAGAGAAAGTCGCCCGGCCTGACGAAGTAGTCGGGATCGATGCGTTCTGCGTCCACGCAAGTCTTACTCTCGCTTTCCTGGTACTCGCCCCAGGACACCGCGCTGACCTTGATCACGCCTACCTCGTGCGCCTCGGGCGGACGTTCCTCGCACTTGAAGCTCTTGCCGCTGTCGATGGCCGTGAGAAGTTCGCCCAGCGGTACCAGTGACCATCCTGCAGACAGGGCACAGGGATCGATCAAGCCACCAACTCCTCATTCATCTCCAGCATCACACCATCGAGCTCCGCGCCGAACAAGCCCCACGCCTTCTGCAACCCACCCCGGTTGGCAAACTCCGCGAAGTCGAAGTCCTCACGCGCCACGCTGCAACTGGCTGCGATGTGGTCCTTCATCAATCGCAGCCACTCGGTCTGCTCGGGCGTGAAGGCCGTGCCCCGCTGCGCGTTGTGGCGGAAGATCCAGGTCTGGAACCGACGGTCCACGGCGTCCTGGAAGGGCCGCAGCTCCGCATCCAGGCCGATGGCAAAGCGCACCAACTGCACCAGGTCGGTCAGCTGCCGCCGAACGTCCGCGCCCTGCACCTGACTGCCCTGCACACGCGCGTAGGCGGCCCACAGCCGCTCGGTGGTCAGCATCAGCGGCGGCCGGGCCAGGCGCTGGTGCAGGTCTTCAATCATCTCGAAGGTCAGCGCGCGGCGCTGGTAGGGCTGGGCGTAGAAGAAGGACAACGCCTCGATCTGATCCTTGTGCTGGGCGATGTACTCGGCAAAGCGCTGGATGTCGGCTTGGGCCTTCTCTGCTGCCTGCTGGCTGTAGCCGCTGAAGGTGACAGTGTCCAGGTTGATGTGGTCGATGATCTGCTCGGCATCGCGCCGGGCCGATTCGATCGCCTCTCTCAGCTCGGGCTCGTCGAAGGGCGCGCAGGCAGCCGCCACGCGGGCCGAGCGGGCCTCGGCCAGTTCCTCGGGCGTCAGCGTGTCCTCGCTGCGTGTGATGCCACCGCGTGCCGCAGCGTCCAGCGCATCGCGCACCACTGCATCCGCATCCAGCGCGTTCAGCAGCTCACGGCCGAACTGCTGCACCGGCACACCGCCGGTCACCTTGGCCAGGCGGGCTTGTGCATCGGCGTCCAACGTCTTGCCCAGGCGCAGCAGGCGGTTGGCCAGCGAGGTGACGGTGTCGTCGTCGCGGCTGCCCATGGCCACGCCCAGCAACAGGTCCTTCAACGGCACCGTCGGCTTCTTCTCCAGCGGGCGGCTGTCGGTTTTGCAGCTCTTCTCCACGCCCACGGCGTCGATCAGCACGAAGCGGCTCTTGGCACCCTCGGCGCTGCCGGACACGCGGCGCAGCGCGTCGGCGTCCAGGCTGCGCACGCCGCGGCCCTTCATCTGCTCGTAGTAGCCCCGGCTGCGTACGTCGCGCATGAACAGCAGCATCTCCAGCGGCTTCACGTCAGTGCCAGTGGCGATCATGTCCACGGTGACGGCAATGCGCGGGTGAAAGTCGTTGCGGAAGGCGGTGAGCACCCCTTCGGCGTCCTTCTCGCCATAGGTCACCTTGCGGCAGAAGGCATTGCCCTGGGCATAGACCTCGCGAACGGTCTGCACGATGTCGTCAGCGTGGCTGTCGGTCTTGGCGAAGATCAGCGTTTTGGGCGTTTCCTTGCGGCGCGGAAAGATCTCTGTCTCCACCGCCAGCTTCATGGCCTCAATGACCTTGCGGATCTGGCTGGGGTTGACGACCGAGCGGTCCAGGTCCTTGCCCGTGTAGGCCTCATCGTCTTCGGTCTGGGTCCAGCGCTTCTTGCGTGTCTGGCGGTCGCGGCGGTCCACCCAGGACCGGGCCCGCACCACTTCGCCCTTGGAAGTGATCTCGGTGACGATCTCGTAGACGTCATAGCCCACGTTCACGCCATCGGCCACGGACTGCTCGTAGCCATACTCCGCCACGATGTTTTCGTTGAAGAAGCCGAAGGTGCGCTTGTCGGGTGTGGCCGTCAGCCCGACGAGGAAGGCGTCGAAGTAGTCCAGCACCTGCTTCCACAGGTTGTAGATGCTGCGGTGGCACTCGTCGATGACGATGACATCGAAGGTCTCGACCGGTACGGCCGCGCTGTAGCGCACGAGCTTGGCCTGGGCCTGGCGCTGCTGCACCTCGTTGAGCGAGGTGTCTTCGGCGGATTCATCGATGGGCTCGCCAGACAGCACCGAGTACATGCGCTGGATGGTGCTGATCACCACCTGCGCATGGGGGTCGATGGCGGGCCCCGCGAGCCGTTGCACGCCGTACAGCTCGGTGAACTTGCGGGCATCGTCGGCCGGCTGGTAGGCCATGAACTCCTGATGCGCCTGCTTGCCCAGGTTGCGTGTGTCCACCAGAAAAAGCACGCGCTTGGCGCCGCCGAACTTCAGCAGCCGGTAGACCGATGTGATGGCCGTGAAGGTCTTGCCAGCGCCGGTGGCCATGTGCACCAGCGAGCGTGGACGGTTCTCGGCCAGCGACTTCTCCAGGCCCGTGACGGCACTGACCTGGCAGTCGCGCAGCCCGGCTTCGGGCAATGCTGGCATCGCATTGGCCAGCCGCCCGCGGAAGGTGCTGGGTGCGGCAAGCCACTCGGCCAGCTGCTGTGGCTGGAAGAAGTGGAACAGCTCTCTTGAGCGGGGCAGGGGATCCAGCCCGTCCGTGAACCGGATGATCTGGCCCGTGGCCTCGAACAGGAATCGCAGCGGCCGCCCGGCCTTGCGCCACTTCAATGTCGCATTGGCATAGCGCTCGGTCTGCGCCTCGTGCTCCGTGATGCGCTGGCCCTCTTCGTCACGCTTGGCCTCGATGACACCGACCGGCTCACGGTCCACCAGCAACATGTAGTCGGCGGGTCCGGAATCGGTAGGGAACTCTCGCACGGCCACGCCGCGGCTGGCGGCCGGATTGAACTGCACCATGTCCTGAACCACCCAGCCCGCCTGCTGAAGCCGCTGGTCGATCAGTTCACGCGCTTTGTCTTCCGGCTTGGTCATCGTTCTGACTGAGCTTCCGCGGCCGTGAGGTCAAGGGTTCGAAGGGTCGGCTGGCAGGTGTTCGACGAGATCTTCGATCCGGCAACCGAAGTAGGTGCACAGCCGGTCGAGAGTGTCGGTACCCGTGCTGTGGCCCTTGTGGTTCAGGATCTTCGATAGCGTCATCCGATTGACGCCCGTGGCTTCAGCCACCTCCTGAATGGTGATGCGGCGTGACTCCTTGAACTGCTTCTTCTCGATCTGCTCTGCGAGCTTGAATCGGATCACACGATGCCTCTAGAACACGTTTGATAAAAAAAAGTGTCAAAAGCTCTTGCAAAGCATCGAGCGATGACTAAGATATGCATCAGACGCCAATCAATAGCGGCGTTTGATCACTCTGGTTATCAACTGCGATGGAGATTAGCATGAGCCACACCTACCTGACGACAGACGAGCTGTCGTCAAAGATCAAGTACGACGCGCGCACCATCCGAGAGCGGCTGAAGGACAGCGTGCTGATCGAAGGCAAGCACTACTTCCGGCCCTTTGGTGGTCGCAAGATCCTGTACCTGTGGGAGGTCATCGAGCGCGACATGATCGCAGTCGGTGTGGCCGAGTCCCGCACCGAGATTCCGATGGCCAACGGCGGGGTACTGCATGGCTAAGGTCACCGCTCGCAAGGAGACTGGTCGCCTGGTCATCGACTTCTTCTTCCGGGGCGTGCGATGCCGGGAGCAGACGGCGCTTGTCGACAACGCGGCCAACCGCAAGCTGCTGCAGACTGTCGTCAACCGAATCAAGAAGGCCAAGGCTGACGGCAGCTTCCGCTACCCGGACTTCTTCCCCCACAGCACCCTCTGCGCGCGATTCGACGGACCGCCTGCGTCCTCAAGGCGTGCGGACGAGCCCCCTCAAGTCGAAGTGGCACCGCCCGCCCCAACCCCCACCTTCCGCACCTTCGCCGACGACTGGCTCACCAACCACAGCGTCGAGTGGCGCCGCTCCCACATCCGCGTGCTGCGCTCCACCATCGACGGCCACCTGGTGCCGTACTTCGGCGACAGGCCCGTGGGCCAGATCGGCAAGTCCGACATCCTGGCCCTTCGCAACAAGCTGGCCGAAGTGCCCGGCCGCGCAGGCAAGGGCCTGTCGGCCAAGCGCATCAACGGCATCCTGGCGCCGCTGCGGCAGATGCTGGCCGAGGCCGCCGAGATCCACGGCTTCACCTCGCCGGCCGTGAACATCAAGCCGCTGCGCGTGCGCAAGAGCGACGTCCAGCCCTTCACCCTGACGGAGGTCCAGACCGTCATCCAGCGTTGCCGGGCCGACTACCGCCACTACTTCGTCACCCGCTTCTTCACCGGCATGCGCACCGGCGAAGTCCACGGCCTCAAGTGGAAGTACGTCGACTTCGAGCGCCGCTTGATCCTGGTGCGCGAGACCTTCGTGCTCGGCGAAGACGAGTACACCAAGACCGACAGCTCCCAGCGCGACATCCAGATGAGCCAGGTCGTCTTCGACGCCCTGCGCCAGCAGCACGCAGCCACCGCCAAGCTCAGCGAGTACGTCTTCTGCAACCGCGCCGGCGAACCGCTGGACAACAAGAACTTCAGCGACCGCGTCTGGTACCCGCTGTTGCGCCACCTGGGCCTGCCCCCGCGCCGGCCCTACCAGATGCGCCACACCGCCGCCACGCTGTGGCTGGCCTCGGGCGAGGCGCCCGAGTGGATCGCACGCCAGCTCGGCCACGCCAGCACCGAGATGCTGTTCCGCGTCTACAGCCGCTACGTGCCCAACCTCACCCGGCGCGACGGCTCGGCCATCGACCGGCTGCTGGCCTCGCGCTTTGCCGGCATCAGCGAAGTCGAGACGGTCGCCAGGCAGCTGCCTTCGCCCAAGGAACAGCCGCCGCCAGCGAACGACGGCGACGGGGCGAGATGGGCCCTCGCCGCCTGATTCACCGCCTGATCCGCCACCCCTGATCCACCGCAGCTTCAGCGTCATGCCAGCCGGGACCCGCCAAGCGGGCCGCCGGCAGGGCAGGGCGGAGCTCACCGCGAACCACTTCGACGCTTCCTGAGGTCCCCGTCATGAACCCCATCGCCACCCACCGCCCTTCCGCGAACCCACCCTTTCCCTTCGTCAAGCCCCGCCGCCACCCGAACTGCCTGTTCCTCGTGGTCCACCTGCGCAACGCCCCCTGCAGGCGGCTTCGCCGTCAGTTCTTCGGCCGCATGCACGCCGAAGCCCGACGCCTGGGCATCGTGCTGAGCCACAAGCTCGGCGTGTGCCTGCTGTTCGGCGCCGAACGCATCTGCACCAACGCCCACCGGCACCAGATGCTCAACTGGCTGATCGACCAGCCCGAGGTGGCCTCGGTCGGCATCGGCGAGCTGGCACACCTCGCCGACGTCTTCCAGCGCCGCATCCGGGCCGTCCGCCATGACGCCTCGGCCCCGCTGGAGGCCGCCTTCGCCGACGCCCTGGCCGAACGCGTGGCCGGCGGCGCGTTGGCGCAGTGGACGCAATACGTCAAGGGGCGCATGCAATGAGCCGCCGCCCCTCCGCACAGTCGTCCGCACAGCCGTCCGCACAGTCACCCGCACAGTCGTCCGCGCGGGCGACCCTGTCGTTTCCGCTCGACCGGCCCGGCGCCGTCTACCTGCTACCGCACTTCAACCGCAAGCGCTTCAAGGTCGGCTGGAGCCACCGACCCTTGCAACGCATCCAGCAGTTGCCGGAGTTCGCTGCCAAGGCCCTGGATCTTCGTGCCACGCAGGTCGCCTGGTTCTCCCGGGCGCAGCGGGCGCACGAGGTCGAGCAGCTGCTGCACCGCGGGCTGGCGCCCTACAGCGTCGAGCTGGACCACCGGGGCGACGGCCACACCGAGTGGTTCGACACCCGGGGCTTCCTGCTGGCGCGCCGCATCATCGTCCTCATGCCGGCGGCCGGGAGCCGGGATCGCCCCAACCGGACCCCGATCCGTTTGCAGCTCCTGTCCGAGGCTGAGGAGGCCCCGGCGCCGGGCACCCAGGCGCTGCTGCCGCGCGAGCCCGGCGCGCTGGACGCCTGGTACCGCATCGAAGACCTCTGGCTGCGCCTGGGCGAGCAAGTGCCCCTGGCACTGGAACTCGACTCGGTCGACCGCAATCAGCGCTGCCTGCTCTGGTTGGGCCTGCGCCGCCTGGACGCGCCGCGCAGCTTTCTGTTGCGCAGCCGCACCGTGAACCTGGAGACCTACCAGTGGCATGAAGACGGTCAGCGGCGCAGCCTGGTCACCCTAATGGACTGGCACCAGGACGACCTCGCCCTGCACCTGGTCCCCGGCAGCCAGCTGCGTCGCTGGGGAGACGGCGACATCGTCGCAGACCTCTTGCGGCAACACTTGGCCCGCCACGCCATCCCACTGCACCCGGAGCGCAGCCGATGAGCGGGGAGCCCTATAGCCAGGCGCTTAAGGCCGGGCGTTCAAAGCCGGGCGTTGAGCACAAGCTCCGAGAGCGTGACCCCGAGCGCCGCAGCCACGCGCGTCATCGACATCAGACCGACGTTCTGCTCACCGCGCTCGATGCTCGACATGTACGAGCGGTCGACTCCGGAGCGGTAAGCCAGCTCCTCCTGCGAGATCCCGCGCTCCTTGCGCGCTTCGCGGACGGACGCCCCGAAGGCCACCAGCACGGGGTGACCAGCGTGGGTGGGCGAAGCGCGGGGCATGCCCAATGGTCATGATTTGACGACGGTCGCACCACGGACGATCATCTACAGAACTTCAGCTATTTCTCAGTGGAGACCTCATGAATCCCCTCAATCGCAGGTCCCTCGTCTCTCTGGCGCTGCGGACACTGTTCCTCCCGCTGGCCTTCGTGCTGCTGTCGGTGCCCGGCTGCGGGGGTGGCGAGACGGCAAGCCCTTCGGCCTCGGTCGCCAGCGCCGAGAACTGGGCGCGACTGCGCGAGTTCACGCTGGCGCCGGGTGTCCTGCGCAGGCCGGCCACCGCCATCGAGCAGCAGAACCTGCGGGTGGACTACCTGGTGGACTTCCAGTCCAACACGCACCTGCCGACCTTCCAGCTGGTCGGGCACCTGCTGCCGAAGGGCGAGGCCCTGTTGTCGCCGGACTCGGGGCTGAACCGGGTGGTGGTCCAGTTCTGCGGTCAGCAGGCCTACGCCTGTGGTGAGCCCTTCACGCGGCTGTGCACCTTGACGGTGGGGTGGCTCGACCAGGCCAAGCGGCGGCTGCAGTGCGGTGCCGGCGACCCGGCGGTGGAGGTGGCGCCGGGGCCGTACGTGTTCGTGGCCTCGGCTTGCTACACCGACAGCAAGGGGACGCGTGTCTGCAACAGCATCAGCCGGGACGTGGTCCTGCAGTAGGCGGCATGTTGGAAAAGCCACCCCTCGCACCGTCAACGATTCACGTCGTCGAGTCCGGTGATCCTCGGGAAGCGCTGGAGCGGGAGCTGTTCCTGGCCATCGCGCTGGGTGGGGATCGGCGGCGGATCGAGGTATTGAACCGGATGCTGACGCCGGCGGCCAATGAGGTGCTGGCAGTGGCGACTGCCGACGTGGGGGTGGCCAGACGACGGGCGGGCAGGCGCGACCCGGGCTTTAAGGAAAGTCCACGGAAAGTCCAGTCATTCATGCCCACACCCCTTGGCACGTCTACAGGCACGGGAAGCCCCGTGAACGTGGGCGTGGGGGGTATGGGCCACATCACGGGAGAACTCACTTGAAGCACATTGCACTTGGCGCGACCGCAGCGGCGGTCCTTTCGATCCTCGCCGGATGCGCCAGCATCACCCCCACCGTGGAGACAACCCCGGGGTATGCCATCTATGACATCAAGGCCGCCCCCGGCTTGACGCACTCGCAGGTGGCTGCCGCGGTGAAGACCTCGCTGCAGAAGAGCATGAGCACGGTGCAAATCACCAATGCCATCCCGCCCTCGCCGCTGCCGGAGAAGGCCGGGCGGTTCCAGCTGGTCTCGCCGCTCAAGGGAACGGGTCTGGCGGCGCTCGCGGCGGCGTCTGGCCAGAGCCTGCAGGTGCCGAGCTGCGAGGGCGCGATCATGACCGCCCAGGCTGCCGACTCGTCGATGCGCATGTACGGAGAGGCGACGAGCTTCTTTGCCTGTGTGATGCCGTACCAGGGCGGCTGGGCTCTCAACGTCTACACGACGTTCCGCAAAGCCTCCGGCGCCTTCAACCCGCAGACGATGGCCGCCACGATCTTGAAGCCGCTGACCGGCGACTCCAGCCAGTTCATTCCGCGCACCATCAACGGCATGGTGGAGGCCGTGCGTGCGACCGGCGCGACGATCACGCTGGTGGAGGCTTTTCCGTCATGACCGGGCCTCGCGGATTGGTGGCACTGATCACTCTGGGTCTTGCGATCGCGGGCCTGCTCGGTTGCTCACCGGGGCGGCAAGCAGGGGTGGCTTCGCCGGCAGCGGTGGAAACCTCCCCCTTGGCCCAGGCAGAGCTCTGCGTGACCTCGGAGGTGCGGCTGGAGTCCGGCTGCAAGCCAGGGCAGCGCGTGGTCTTCATGCCCGAGCGCTTCGGCAACGAGCAACTGCCGGTGATGTTCGCGTCGATGAATTGCGACCTTCGCTATGCGGTGGCCATGACCAACGGAGGGGTCACCTGCATCTTCATGAAGGCGCGTGCGCCACAGGCCCCGAGCGAGGCGGGTGAGTCTGGGGTGGCGGGGCCGGCGCAGGCGCCCAGTGCTCCGGCGGGCAAGTGAAGGCGCGTCGCTGACCTGGGGTGGGCCCTGTCATGCGGGAGGGAAGCGTGGGATCGCTTCCCCGGGGCAGGCTGCCGATCGGCCGGCCACGCGAACACGGCGCAGGTCGGAGTGTCAGCCGCGGCAGCCTCGGTGGGACGGCGATGCTCGGAAATCCGGGGCCACGTGTTGCCCCGGGCCCTGATCCGCTCTGCAGCGTCGATCACGGTCGGGGACGCCCGCCCTTGGTCGGGAACCTTGAGCAGCATCGCGTCCGGCCGCGCCATCTGTTGGATGGCGAAGCGCTCAACGTCTAACCGTCTGCCCGTGCCAAACGCCACCGTGTCGAACCCGAAGCGCCGGACACCCTGCAGGCAGTCATGCCGTCGCGGCCGCAGGTGCTGTCTGCAAGCCCAGGTCTGCGGCGCGGCGCTTGAGCAGGCCGATGCTGTCCGACAGCGGGCCGGGCTGAACTGCAGCAACAGTTAAGGCTTGTGTGACACCTGCCCTCACACGCAGGCGGTCGCGCTACTCCAGTGTGTCCGGGCATGTGTTGCATAAGCCTTAAAGGCAGATGTCGTGCGCCGCGTCAATGCGGTTTCGGCAGGCCGGCGCCCACCCCGTTGACGATGCTGCCGCGACCTCGGGCCCAGGCCGGCCAACACCGCCTGTGTGGCGTGGATGATGGTGAAGTACATGGCGTCCATCGCCGCGTGCCAGTCCGCTGCGGTCAGCTCGAAGGGCGGCGTGCGCTGCGCGGCGCCGGCGGTGCTGAGCAGCATGTCCACCGGTCTCAGTGCGGCTTTGACGTTGCGCACAATCGCCTCGGCGTCTTTCGCGTGGAGCAGGTCGGCCGCGACGGTGCGCACCGCATGTCCCTGCTGCTGCAGCCAGCGGGCGCTGACCTGCAGGTTATCCGCCGATCGGGAGGCGATGGCGATCCGGGCCCCTTCGACTGCGAACGCATGTGCGCAGGCCAGGCCGATGCCCTTGCTACCCCCGGTGATCAGCACCACCTGTCCTGTCAGTCCCAGGTCCATGCGATCACTCCGTGAACATCGACTGATGATCCGCCTATGGAGCGATCACCCCCTGGGGCTGCCCGCCCGGCTGTCCCCTGCGCGCACCGCGAATCGTATCGACAAGGCCCAGGCAGTCTGCGGGGCAGCGATCGCTCCGCCAAGCCACATGCTGGTCCGGACGTGACAGCACCAGCGCCCGGTCGTACACCTCGGCACCGGTATCGGCGTCTAGATCGAGCACCTGCATCGGAACCCCACGGCTGCGCGCCGCCGACAACAGGGGCTCCACATCCACCCATGCATCTCGTCGGATCAGGGTGTAGCCGCTGCCCAGCGCGTCGTACAGGGAACGGCCATCCTTCAGCCACACGTGCGGCGTGCGACATCCGGGTACGGTCGACGGCGTGAATGTCGACATCGTGTAGGTCGGCGCGGGCTCGTCGTCGTAGGCGATCAATGGGGAGTGATCGTAGAAGTAGCCGAAGTTCAAGCCGCCGCAACAGTACTGCTGCACGTTGAGGTCGTAGAGGGCACGACCTGCGGCAGTCCGCGCTGCCTCGCCTTCGTTTCCCTCCGCTTCAATGTTCGCAGGGACGCCCTCTCGCTGCGCCTGCAACGCGAGCGCGTGGTTCATCGCGAATCGGGAGACCTGCTCCGTGATCGGCAGGCGTTCCGCTTCATAGGCTTCCAGCA
>LNFM01010285.1_pt1 | contig 15204 bp, 14 predicted proteins | sample 596031 | NCBI WGS metagenome assembly LNFM01 (sample SAMN04254537, study PRJNA301005) | activated carbon metagenome | isolation source: dual media filters at the Ann Arbor, Michigan drinking water treatment plant | place: USA: Ann Arbor | reverse complement strand
GTGCCGGCGATCGTGCTATCGTTCGACATTGGTCCCCGCTCTTCATTGTTCGCGGCAGGACCCCGATCGGCAGACCAAACGCTGCAAGGTGGAGACACAGATCGAATGAAGCCGAGGGAACTCTTCGATGCGTGTCGTCGAGTCGACACTGCCGTTCCATCGTCGCTGTCAGTCGATTGCTGTGGCCCTCTCCCTCGCTCATCACGCCGGCAGGATGGAAGCCCCCTCCACCTCGCCTTGGTCCACGTCTCGGCGCCCCACGCGTCGTCGCGATGGCCCGACTCTTAGACAGCTTCATTGAGCGGCGCAAACGCTACGAGTGCGCACTAGTACCCGAAATCTCTTCGCTCTCGTGTGCTACTCGATTGACAACTTACGAGATCGGATTCTGCGTCGCGCACGCGAGGCGATCTCGCTCAACATCTAGCGCTCATTCGCGAGCGCTCTTCGATAAACACGAATCGTATGTCGGTCGGCGATTAAGCGTCCAAACGAACTCGAGCGATTCCGGAAAAAAATAATTTGTGCCGCCGCCGGCAAAAAAAACGCCGCTCGAAGAGCGGCGCACGCGGCCTCGTCATACGCTGCCCGACTCTCTCAGCTCATCGCCTTGACGCGCGCGGCGAGGCGCGAGACACGACGAGCGGCAGCGTTGGCGGCGACGACTCCCTTGGTCGCACCGCGCTGGATCTCGGGGCGGCAGTCTTGTCGCCCGACTTGATCGCTTCCTCGACCTTCTTGATCGAGCCGCGCACGCGGCTGCGGCGCGCGCTGTTCACGGCAGTCCGGCGCTCGGTCTGGCGGGCGCGCTTCTCAGCCGACTTGTGACTAGCCATGCAATCCTCGTTCCTCGGAAGGGCGGGCTTATACGAGCCGGTCGGCGGCCGGTCAACCCCGGCAAAACCTCCGGATCTAGCGGTGTTTCCAGATCGCCTTGCGCTTGTCGGCAAAGGCCGCCATCCCCTCGGCGCGATCGTCGAAGGCGAAAGTGGCATGGAAGGTGCGACGTTCGAAGCGGATGCCTTCGTCGAGCGTGGTCTCGAAAGCGCGGTTGACCGCCTCCTTGGCGACCATGGTCGCCGGCAGCGACATGCCGGCGATCTTCTCGGCCGTGGCGATCGCATCGTCCATCAGCTGGGCGAGCGGTACGACCCTGCTGACCAGGCCGCAGCGCTCGGCTTCCGCGGCGTCCATCATGCGGCCGGTGAGGACGAGGTCCATCGCCTTCGACTTGCCGATGAAGCGCGGCAGCCGCTGTGTGCCGCCGGCGCCCGGTATGGTGCCGAGGGTGATCTCCGGCTGGCCGAACCTGGCGTTGTCGGCCGCGATGATGAAATCGCACATCATGGCCATCTCGCAGCCGCCGCCCAGGGCGAAGCCCGCCACCGCGGCGATGATCGGCTTGCGGACGCGGCTCACCTTCTCCCAGCCGACGGTGATGAAGTCCTCGAGGAAGACGTCCTGGTACGTCTTGTCCTTCATCTCCTTGATGTCTGCGCCGGCCGCGAAGGCGCGCTCGCTGCCGGTCAGGACCATGCAGCCGATCGCTGCGTCGTCCTCGAAGGCGTCGAGCGCCTGGCCGAGCTCGCGCACTAGGTCGGCGCAAAGCGCGTTCAAGGACTTGGGCCGATCGAGGCGGATGATCCCGACGCGGCCCCGGATCTCGGTGCGAATGTTCTGGTAGTCGGCCATGTGATCCTTCCCGTGCTGAGGTGCTTGGCTAGCGCTGGCAGTGGCTGCAATAGAACGTCGAGCGACCGGACTGGACGAGGCGGCGTACCGCCCTGCCGCAGTCGCGGGTCGGGCAGAGCGCGCCGGCGCGGTCGTAGACATTGAAGCGGGTCTGAAAATAGCCGAGCTCGCCGCCCGGCTGGACGTGATCGCGCAATGTCGACCCGCCATCGTCGATCGAGCGCAGCAACACCTGCTTGATCGCCGAGACGAGACGCTGGGCGCGCTCACCCTGCACGCCGGCCAGGAACAGCGCCTCGCAGGCATAGATGTTGCCGACGCCGACCAGCGTCTTCTGGTCGAGCAGGGCGGCCTTGATCGGGGTGCGCCGTCCGGCCAGGCGTTCGGCCAGAACCGCGCCGTCGAACGACGCGTCGAGCGGCTCGGGCCCCAGAGCCTTGAACAGCCTGTGGCCGGCAATGGCGTCGTCGCGCTCCAGCAGCATCAGCCCGAAGCGCCGGGCATCGTTGAAGCGGACCTGCCAGCCCTGGTCGGTCTCCAGCACCACGTGATCGTGCCTGTCGAACGGATGCTGGGCGGCGCTCGCCGCATCGTGCAGCGTCATCCGGCCGGACATGCCGAGATGGGCGATCAGGGTCTGGCGATCGTCGAGGCGAATCAGCAGGTACTTGGCCCGCCGGTCGATGCCGAGCACCTCGCGACCTTCGAGCCGCTGCACAAAGCGCGAAGGCAGGGGAACCCTGAGGTCGCGCCGCCGCTGCAGGACGCGCACCAGACGACGGCCAACCAGCCTGGGCAACAGGCCGCGCCGAACGGTCTCGACCTCGGGAAGTTCCGGCACGGGCCGCGGGCCTCAGCTGCCCCGCTCGCCGAACAAGGCTGTCCCCACCCGCACATGGGTCGCCCCCAGCCTGACGGCCTTCTCGTAGTCCGCGCTCATGCCCATGCTGACCGAGGCAAGATGATTGCGCGCCGCCAGCTTGGCGAGCAGGGCGAAATGCAGGGCGGGCTCCTCGTCGACCGGGGGGATGCACATCAGCCCGACGACAGGCAGTCTATAGGTGTCGCGACAGACGGCGACGAAGGCGTCCACCTCGGCCGGCGCGACTCCGGCCTTCTGGGCTTCCTCGCCGGTGTTGACCTGGATGTAGCAGCGCGGCCGTCGATCGCCGCGCGCCATCTCCTTGGCAAGGCTCGCCGCCAGCCGCTCGCGGTCGACCGACTGGATAACGTCGAACAGCGCCACGGCCTCGCGTGCCTTGTTGGTCTGCAGCGGTCCGATCAGGTGCAGCTCGAGGTCGGGATACTCCGACTTGAGAGCGGGGAACTTGCCTTCGGCCTCCTGAACGCGGTTCTCGCCGAAGACGCGCTGGCCCGCTTGCAACAGCTCGCGCACGCGGTCTGCGCCGTGTGTCTTGGACACGGCGACGAGGGTGACGGAGGCGGGGTCGCGTCCGGCCTCGCGGGCCGCCGCGGCGATGCGCTGGCGCACGGCGGCCAGGCGGTCGGTGGTCGTGGTCATGCGTCCAGGCTGGCGCGGGCGACGAGCGCCTCTTCGTTGTCGGGGTCGCTGGCAAGCGAGGCGTCGAGCACGTCGCGGGCTCGGTCGCGTTCGCCGAGGGCAGCGAGGCAGATGCCGTAATTGGCCAGAAGCCTGGGATCGCCCGGCAGGCCCTGCAGGGCCTGCTCATGCAGCGGCCGCGCCTCCGAAGCCCGCTCGAGATCGACCAGGACGCTGGCGAGATTGGTCAGGACAAAGGGATCGCTGCCTGCAGCACGCTGGGCACGCTTGAGCGTCCGGCGAGCCTCCTCGAACCGCTTGAGGCCGCGCAGGGCCAGCCCATGGTTGTTGAGCGCCCGTGAATCGTCGGGCGATTCCTTCAAGTGCGGCTCCAGGACTGCCAGCGCCTCGCCATAGGCGCGGCGGCCGATCTGCAGCAGCGACAAATTCAGGACGGCATCGCGATCGAGCGGATTCTGCTGCACATGCTCGTTCAGCAGCGCCACAGCTTCGTCGCTGCGGCCGAGCGCCGACTTGGCGAGCGCCAGCGTGTTGCGGCCTCCCTTGAAGCCGGGATCGAGCTCCAGGGCGCGCTGCAGCGGGCCGAGCGCCTCTTCCGGACGCCCGGCATGATAGAGAATGAAGCCCAGGGCATGGTGCAAGGCCGCCGCCTCGGGGGCCAGCTCGACCGCCTGGCCGGCTTCGGAGATCGCTTCCTCGTGATGGCCCTGCGACGCCAGCGCCAGCGCCCGGTCGCCCATGATCTGGCTGCGCCGGCCGACATCCTCGCCGGCGTCCGCCATGGCCTGGTCGAGGACCTCGAGAGCGGCACCCGGCTGTCCGCAGCGGTACAGGGCATGGCCCAGCATGTTGCGCAGGCGGGCCAGCAGGGGCTTGGGGGGCGGTCGCCCCTCGTGCTCGGCCCGTTCCATGTCGTTCAACAACTCGCCGAGCTCACGCTCGGCCGCCGCGTGGCGGCCCTGATCCATGTGGATACCGGCCAGCGCCAGCCTCGCATCGGCATGGTTTGGCGCCTGCCGGATCGTATCGCGGAAACGTCGCGCTGCCTCGTCCAGGCGGCCTTGTCGGCGCGCCACCAGGCCGAGGTTGTAGGACAGCATCGGCTCCTTGGGGTCCTTGGCGATCGCCTTGCGCCACAACTGCTCCGCGTCGTCGAGCGCCCCGCGCTGCGACAGGCAGACGGCGAGGAAGTGCAGGATATCGGGCCGCTCGCCGTAGCGTGCGAGGGCATTGCGGAACAGCGGCTCGGCCCGATCGAACCAGCCGGCGCGCACGTACTGCAGGCCGGCTTGCAGGTCGGGATCGGGCGGCGGCGGTGTCGGGGAAGGGGGACGGGGCGCGACGGCCATGGCGGGCTGTGTAGACCCACGCCGCAGCCAAGGCTACACGAAATGCCGTGGTCAAGGATCTCGATCTGTTCGCTGCGGCGATGGTCGGCGTGAAGCCGCTCGCCAGCCGCAAGCGGCGTGCGCGGCCAACGGCCAGCGCGATTCCGCGGCCGAAGAAGGACAGACCCGTTGGCCGCCTCGACAAGGCTGCGGTGCATCAGGCGGCGGGCAAGACGCCCGCCGTCCTCGCCCGCCCGACGGCCCGGCCCCGGCCGTCGGTCACCGAGCTGTCGCCCGACGATGGGGCGTTCGATCGCGAGCTGTCGCGTCAGCTGTCGCGCGGCAAGCTGGTGCCGCAGGCGTCGCTCGACCTGCACCACCTGACGCTGGCGGCGGCGGAACGGGCGGTCCGCCGGTTCCTCGTCGAGTCATCGGCGCAGAACCGGCGAATCGTGCTGATCGTCACCGGCAAGGGCGTCCGCCTCGAGGGCGGGCGCGTGCTGGGCGGGCGCATTCGCGCCGAGTTCGTCGGCTGGCTGAATCGCGCCGACAATCGCGACCTCGTGCGCGGCGTCCGCTCGGCGCACGCCCGGCATGGCGGCGGCGGTGCCTTCTACGTGCTGCTGCGCCGCCGCTCGTCGGCCAGCAGCCGTTCCTTGCGTGCCACCCCCCAGCGATAGCCGGTGAGGCTGCCGCGCGCGCCGACCGCCCGATGGCAGGGAATGACGACGGCGGCCTGGTTGGTGGCGCAGGCCCGACCGACGGCGCGCGCCGCTGCGGGCTCGCCGATGCTGCGGGCAATCTCGCCATAGCTCCTCGTCTCGCCCGGCGGGATCTCGGTGAGCGCCTTCCACACCTTCCACTGGAAGGCCGTGCCGACGATGTCGAGCGGGGCGTCGGGCGCATCGAGGGCCGACGGCTTGCGGCCGTAGAGGCGGGCGAGGACCGCGGCGACGCGCGGCTTGAGCAGGCTGTCGTCGCGCGCGATGTCGGCCGACGGGAAGTCGCGCTTGAGGTCCGCTTCGAGGGCGCGGTCGCTGTCGCCCAGGAAAATCGCGGCGATGCCTCTCCGGGTCGTCGCCACCAGCACCCGACCATAGTCGGATTCGACAGTGGTGTAGTCGATGTGCGCCCCCGCGCCGCCCTTGGCATAGGTGGCGGGCGTCATGCCCAGGGTCTTGTCGCTGGTCTCGTAGACGCGGCTCGGCGAGCCGTAGCCCGCGCCGTAGAGCGCATCGGCCACGGTCTCGCCGTCGCGCAACGCCTTGCGGAAGCGCTCGCGCTTGCGCGCCACCAGCCAGTCGCGGGGATTGACCCCGAGCTCGGCGACGAAGCGCTTGCTGAGCGCGCCGCTGGAGAGGCCGACCCGGCGGGCGACCTCGCCGAGCGAGGGCGGCGCATCGGCATCCGGCGAGTCGAAGAGCGCGCAGGCACGCGCGACCGGCTTGCTGAGGCCGCCCTCCAGGGCGACGCCGGCCAGCCAATCGCGCGGCTTGCAGCGCTTGCAGGGACGGAAGCCCGCGGCCTCGGCGGCATCCGGCGTGGGGTGGAACGCCACGTTGCGCCTGAGCGGCCTGCGCGCCGCGCAGGAGGGCCGGCAATAGACCCCGGTCGTCTTGACCGAGAACCAGAACCGGCCGTTGTAGGTCCGGTCGCGCCCCAGCACGGCCTCCCAGCACGCGTCGGGGCTGGGCATGGCGGTCGTGGCGAGAGCCGGGGTGGCGAGGGTGAGCGAGTGTTGGGTCATGGCGCCATATGAGCCCCCTGACCCAACCTGCTCTATCCGGCTGCCGACGGCAATTCGTGTCCTCGATGACGATTGCTGGAAGCGCGCCGCGCTGTGGCGCCCCGTCTTGGGGAGGCAAGGGGCGCCACGTCACGGGGTGGGGTGCGGCGGCGCGCTCCCAGCAAGCCTCGGGGCACTGCGCTGGTCAGGCCCAGAAGCCCTTGTCGGACTCGCCCCGGGCGGTCGCCCGGTCGAGCCCGATGTCGCGCAGGAGGCGCTCGTCGAGCTCCCCCAGCTGACGTCGCGATTTGGCGAGCTCGGCGCGAGTCATGATGGTCTCGAACCCGACCGCGACCACACCGGCCAGCAGCGCCACGGCGCGGCCGAAGGTGAAGGGGGAGGCTTCCGCGCGGGCGAGATCCCGTACGCTGGACAGGGTCGACATGACTTAGCTCCGTTTGAAACGGACTGGGCACCGGATGGCCCCATACGTCTCGTTTCCGCGGTTCATTTGCGATACAATCCTCAATTGTTCAAAGGATGAAACCTCGGGAGAGGCTTAGAATTTCTATGATCGAGTTTGTCCCATGAGCCGCTCTCAGCTGCCGCTCAACGCCCTTCGGGCCTTCGAGGCGGCAGCACGCCACGCGAGCTTCACGCACGCCGCCGAGGAACTGCACGTCACGCAGGCGGCCGTCAGCCACCAGGTGAAGGCGCTCGAGGAGCGGCTGGGCGTCGCGCTGTTCGTGCGCCGTCCGCGTGGCCTCGAGATCACCGGCGAGGGTTCTGCCCTGCTGCCCGACCTGCGCGATGCCTTCGACCGTATGACCAACGCGCTGGAGCGAGTCGGCCGCAAGGCCAACTCGGGCACGCTCAATGTCAGCCTGGTCACCACCTTCGCGCTCGGCTGGCTGGCGCAGCGCCTGCATCGCTTCCAGGCCAAGCATCCGGAGATCGAGGTGCGCATGACGACGACGCAGCGGCGCGTCGATTTCGCCCGCGAGGACTGCGACTGCGCCATCCGCTTCACCGTGCAGCCTGAGCCCGATCTGCATGCAACGCGGCTGTTTTCCGACGTTCTGACGCCTCTCTGCGGCCGTCGCTATCGCGACAAGCTGAAGACGCTCGAGGACCTGAAGCGCGTGCCGTTCATCGACATGACCTACGACCCGGAGTGGGCGATCTGGCTGCGCGCGGTCGGCATGGGAGATTTCAAGCCCAAGCGCGTGCTGACGTTCGATTCGACGATGATCGCGGTCGAGGCGGCGATGGAGGGAGCCGGGGTCGCCGTCGGGCCGCCGCAGCTGTTCCGCGAGGAGCTCGCCTCGGGCAGGTTGTTCCAACCCTTCCCGCAGATCGTCGACAGCGGCAAGGCGTGGTGGTTCGTGTGCCCGCCAGCCTCGGCCAGCCGGCCGAAGACCAGGGCGTTCGAGGAATGGCTGATCGAGGAGCTCAGTGCGCCGCAGGCGCGCGTGTCGCGCCCGGCGCTCGCCGCCGCCAACCGGCGCTGATCTGCGACCGATTGTGCCCGGCCAGCCGGCGCGCTTGTGCCGGCCCGGGCGGGCACCTAGAAAAAGTCGGGCGGGCATTTTGCCAGCCCTGAAGAATTCTAATGGAGGACCGACCTTGCCGAGCTGGCTGAGCGGTGCCCGAAAGCCGACCGCCCACGCGGTGGGAAAGCTCTTGATCGGCGACCCGTGGGCGCGCGGGGTGTCGGACGTCGCGCCGGAATGCGGCGGCTTCTTCACGGTGACGAACAAGAGCGGGACGGCGGACCGCCTGGTGTCGGCCAGCAGCAGTCTGGCCGAGCGGATCGAGATTCACGCCATCAAGGTGGTCGGCGGCGACATCAAGATGCGGCCGTTGCCGGACGGCCTGCGCATCCCCGCCGAGACCACCTTGACCCTGAAGCCGCGCGGCTATCACCTGCTGCTGCTCGGGCTCAAGGCGCCGCTGACAAAGGGGGAGTCGCTGCCGGTGACGCTGGTCTTCGACGAGGCCGGCAGCGTCGAGCTCGAGCTCGTCATCCGTGCGCCCGGGCCGGTCGGCGGGGAGATCCTGGTCGAGTAGGACTCAGCGCGGATAGCGGTGGCGCTCGCCAAAGGCGTCCTCGACGAGCAGTCCCGGCGGATCGTCGCCGAGATAGCCCGGGCCGATTGGCACCTTGCCATGGCCGCCCGGCACGTCCAGCACGTAGGTCGGTTGGGCGAGGCCCGACAAGCGGCCGCGCAAGGCCTTCATCAGCGCCTGGCCACGCTCGATCGGGACCCGGAAGTGGCCGGTTCCGCGCACCAGGTCGGGATGATGCAGGTAGTAGGGCTTCACGCGGGCCGTCACGAGGGCGCGCATCAGCCGGTCGAGGGTCTCGACATCGTCGTTGATGCCGGCCAGCAGCACCGTCTGGCCCAGCAGGGGAATGCCCGCGTCGGCCAGGCGGGCCAGGGCGGCGCGCGTCGGCGGCGCCAGCTCGCGCGGATGATTGCAGTGAACGCCGAGCCACAGCGCGGCGCGGCGCCCGCGGAGGGCGGTCACCAGCTCGTCGGTCACCCGTCCGGGATCGACGATGGGTACCCGGCTGTGAATGCGCAGCACCGCCACATGGGAGAGCGCGTCGAGGCGTGCGAGCAGCTCGGCGAGGCGCCGCGGTGCCAGCATCAGCGGGTCGCCGCCGGTCAGGATGACCTCCCAGATCTCGCGATGGTCGCGGATGTAGGCCAGCGCGGCGTCGAGCTCGGCGCCCGACAGGGCCTCGCCGCCGGGACCGACCTTCTCGCGCCGGAAGCAGAAGCGGCAGTAGACGGGACAGACATGCAGCGGCTTCAGCAGCACGCGGTCGGGATAGCGGTGCACGATGCCCTTGACCGGTGATCGCGCCTCGTCGCCGATCGGGTCGGCGAGCTCGTCGGGCGAGATCTCGGTCTCCGCGATGTCCGGCACGAATTGCCGGGCGATCGGATCACGCGCAGGATCGCGCCGGTCGATCAGGGCCAGCATGTCGGGTGTCAGCGCGATCGCCATCGACTGCGCCGCCTCGGCCAGCCGCGGGTCGGCCGTCAGCAGGCGCTCGCGCTCGAGCGCTTCCAGGCTGCGCAACGTCTCCATGGCGCCGTGCCATAGCGCGAAACGTTGCGGCCAACCAGCCACATCAGTTCCTCCCCCGTCAGCGGGCAGGGCATTCGCGTGCAGCAAAAAAGCCGTCATCCCGAGCGGAGCCGCCCGCGGCGCAGTCGAGGGACCTTTCTTGCTGATGCTCCAACAAGAGAGGTCCCTCCACTACGCCTCGCTACGTTCGGCTCCGGTCGGGATGACGGTGCTATTGGGCCAAATGCGAAATGCCCTGCCGATCACGGGGCGCGGAGCGCCGGAGCAATAGTGCTCATCGCACCTCTGCCCGCGCATGCCGGCGCAGCGCAAAGCCTTCATAGCCCCTGGCGGCCACGGCGTCGCAGTGGCGCTTGTAGCGGTCGAAGCCGCCGACATAGGGCATGAACACGCGCGGCTTGCCGGGGATGTTGGCGCCCACGTACCAGGAATTTGCCAGCGGATAGAGCGTGCTGTCGGCGACGGCGTTGACGTGGGTCACCCACTCGGCCTCGGCCTGCGCCGATGCCTCGATGCGATCGAGGCCACGCGCCTGCATATGGTCGAGGCAGTCGGCGATCCAGTCGACGTGCTGCTCGATCGACGCGATCATCTGCGTCTTCACGCCGGGGCTGCCCGGCCCGGTGACGACGAACATGTTGGGAAAGCCCGACGCCATCAGCCCGAGATAGGTGAGCGGCCCGCCTTCCCAGTGGTCGCGCAGCACCGCGCCCGTGCTGGTGCGCACGTCGATCTCGCGCAGCGCGCCGGTCATGGCGTCGAAGCCGGTGGCGAACACGATGGCGTCGAGCTCGAACGCCTGCCCGCCCACCGTTCGAAGCCCGGTCTCGGTGATGCGGTCGATCGGATCGCTGCGGACGTCGACCAGCGTGACGTTGTCGCGGTTGTAGGTCTCGTAATAGTCCGTGTCGAGGCAGAGCCGCTTGGTGCCGATCGGGTGATCCTTGGGCGCCAGCAGCTCGGCGGTACGCGGGTCCTTCACCGTGCTCCGGATCTTGTTGCGCACGAACTCCGACGCCGTGTCGTTGGCTTCCTTGCTCACCAGCAGGTCGGTGTAGGCATAGAGGAAGCTGATGCTGCCGCCCTCCTGCCACTTGGATTCGTAGGCTTCGTTGCGCGCGTCGTCGGGGATGGCGAGCGCCGGATGGGTCGGCTTGGCATGGCCGGCGATCGCGAAGGGCGTGTCCGCCGCCGCCCGGCGCCGCGCCGGGTATTCCGCTTTGTGGCTGCGCTCGCGCGTCGGGTCCATCGGCGCATTGCGCGCCGGCAGGCTGAAGTTGGCGGTGCGCTGGAAGACATGCAGGTGGCTCGCCTGACGGGCGATGAGCGGGATCATCTGGACGCCCGACGAGCCGGTGCCGATCACGCCGACGCGCAGCCCGCTGAAGTCGACACCCTCGTGCGGCCACAGGCCGGAATGGTACCACTTGCCGCGGAAGCTCCCGAGGCCGGGGAAGTCGGGCACGCGCGGCGTCGACAGGTTGCCGGCCGCCATCACGCAATAGCGTGCCCGGATCGTCTCGCCTCCGGCCGTTGCCAGCTGCCACTGATTGGCTGCGTCGTCGAACAGGGCGGAGACGATGCGGGTGTCGAGCTGCACGTCGCGGCGCAAGTCGAAGCGGTCGGCGACGTGATTGATGTAGCGCAGGATCTCGGGCTGGGTGCCGTAGCGCTCCGGCCATTGCCATTCCTGCTGCAGCTCGTCGGAGAAGCTGTAGGAATATTCCAGGCTTTCGACGTCGCAGCGCGCGCCGGGATAGCGGTTCCAGAACCAGGTTCCGCCGATCCCCGAGCCGGCCTCGTAGGCGCGGACCTTCAGGCCCTGGCCGCGCAGTCGATGGATGGCATAGAGGCCGGCGAGGCCACCTCCGACGATGGCGACATCGAGGGAAGTGACGGCGGGTTGGCGGGCGACGGGACCGTGCGAGGCGTCGGGCATGGTTGATCCGGTGATCTTCTGCTGTGCGGTTGGTCGGGTTCGTGAGGTGTTCCGCACGGTCACCTGTTAGGCGCGTTTTTGCAAGGTTCGACCCCTCCGCCTCGCTGGGACCCGGCATGCGTGCAGAGCGGTCCAGCAAGACGGCGAGCATGATGGCTGCATGCATGTTTCAGGCTTATGATCCATGGATGACAAGGCGGCCCCGCTAGCTCCGTGGACCAGTCGATCCCTTCGGCGTCCGCGCGGATTGCTGCCTCGGAACCCACCGTCGGGGCCCTGCCGCGGCGGCAGCGGTCGCGCTTCCGCGTGCCGCTGTCGCCGAAGATCCTGACGGCCGTCGTCGTCGTGCTGCTGGCGCTGGCCTATGGCGGCTACGAGCTCTACCTGCGATGGACCCACATCTACGAGTACGATGCCCGCGTCAGCGCCGACATCGTGACCATCTCCAGCCGCGCCGACGGCCTGGTGATTGAGATGCCGGCGCCGGAAGGCACCCGCGTCGCCGCCGGCCAGATGGTGGCGCGGATCGACGATCGCACGGTCAAGCTGCGCGCCGATTCGATCCGCGCCCAGATCGAGGGCGTGCGCGCGGAGCGCACCAAGCTGCGCGCCGAGCGCCGTCTCGGCCTCAGCCAGGTCGACGCCCAGACCAAGACGCGTATCGCGGCCGTCGAGGCACGGGCCAAGGCTCGGTCGGCGGCGCAGTCCGATCTCGACCTCGCCAAGCTCGATTTCGAGCGCAACAAGGTGCTGTTCGAGCGCCGCGTCGTCGGCGAGCGGCAATTGCAGGTGGCCCAGGCAGCGGTCGAGAAGCTGGAAGCCCAGGTCCTGCAATCCAAGGCCGAGCACCAGCAGGCGCTGGGCGCCCTCGAGGAGGCCAAGGCCGAGACCGACAGGCTCGCCGTCATCGACGCCCAGATTGCCGCCCTCGACCATCAGGTGGCCAACCTGGCGGCGCAGCTGCGCCAGCAGGTGGTCGACGCCGAGGATCGCACCATCCGCAGCCCGATCCCGGCCGTGATCGACCGCACGTTCGTGCTGCCCGGCGAGTATGTCGCCTCGGGCCAGCGCATCCTGCTGCTGCACAATCCCGACGAGGTCTGGGTCGAGGCCAACATCAAGGAGACCCACGTCGGCCGGCTCAAGCTCGGCCAGAAGGTGGTCGTCTCGGTCGACGCCTATCCCGGCGACAAGTTCGTCGGCCGAGTCGCGCGCATCGGCAGCGCCACCACGGCCCGCTTCGCCCTGCTGCCGACGCCCAATCCCTCCGGCAATTTCACCAAGATCACCCAGCGCGTGCCGGTCAAGATCGACATCGTCGAGATGCCCAAGCGGCTGACGCCGGGAATGATGGTCGAAGTCGAAATTGACGTCCGCTAGCAGCGCCGGCGAGCCCGACCCCGTTCAGACCGCGCAGGTCCTGGGCGAGCGCTTCGGCCCGGCCTATCGCTGGCTGGTCACCATCACCGGCATGGTCGGCATTGTCTCCATGGTGCTGGCGATGACCACGGTCAACGTGGCGGTGCCCGACGTGATGGGCGCCTTCGGCATCGGCCAGGACAAGGCGCAGTGGATGTCGTCGGCCTACATGGCGACCATGACCGCAGGCATGCTGATCAACGCCTGGGTCGTGGGCGTGCTGGGCGAACGCCGCACCTTCGTCGGCTCGCTGGTGTTCTTCTCGATCGGCGCGGTGATGGGCGGCTCGGCGCCCAACGAGGACATCCTGATCTTCTCGCGCATCCTGCAGGGTTTCAGTGCCGGCATCGCCCAGCCGCTGGTGATGGCCACCATCTTCACGGTCTTTCCGCCCGAGCGCCGCGGCATGGCGATGGGCGTGTTCGGCCTCGGCGTCGTGTTCGCCCCGGCGATCGGCCCGACCATGGGCGGGTTGATGATCGAGTACTTTTCCTGGCGCTACGTCTTCTACCTCTCGCTTCCGTTCTGCGTCATCGCCGCAGCCATGGGCATGGTGTTCATGCCGACCCGGCGGATTCCCAAGGTCATCCCGCCGTTCGACTGGCTGGGCTTCGGCCTGCTCTGCCTCGCCCTGTTCGGCCTGATGACCGGCATCGCCGACGGCCAGCGCGAAGGCTGGGAGTCCGACACGATCGTGCTGCGGCTGACCGTCGGCGCCGTGGCCAGCGTGGCCTTCGTCGCCTGGGAGCTGTACACGCCGCGGGCGCTGCTCGACATGCGCATCTTCGCCAGCATCGAGTTCTCGGCGGCGGCCCTGATCGCCTTCATCTTCGGCGCCGGCATGATGGGCTCGACCTACGTCATCCCGGTGTTCGTGCAGACCATCATCGGTTTCACGCCGCTGCTCGCCGGCCTGATGATGATGCCGGCCGGCATCATGCTGGCCTTCATCTTCCCGCTCGCCGGACGGATGTCGGACGCCATGCCGGCCTCGACCATGATCATCTTCGGGCTGGTCCTGTTCGCCGGCGGCTTCGCCTTCATGACGGCAGCCGACGTCGATTCGACGTTCTGGACCCTGGTCGCCATGGTCATGGTCTCGCGGCTCGGCCTCGGATTCATCAATCCCAGCCTCAACGCGGCCTCGCTCAAGGCGCTGCCCGCCGACAAGGTGCGCCAGGGCGCCGGCGTCGCCAACTTCATGCGCCAGCTCGGCGGCGCCTTCGGCATCAACGGGATGGTGGCGTTCTTCGAGGTGCGCACGCGTTTCCATGCCGACGCGCTCACCGCGACGCAGGATTGGGGCAACCGCACATCCGAGCGCCTGATCACCCTGGTCGAGCAGCTCCTGCAGAGGGACGGCTTGCCGCTGCAGCAGCAGAAGGCGGGGGCGCTGGAGTTTCTTTCCGCGATGCTGCATGCCAAGGCGCAAATGATGGCGTTCTCCGACACCTTCATCATCGTCGGCGTGGTCGCCTTGGCAGCCCTGGTGCCCGCCGCCATGCTGTCACGCTCGGAGCGACGCACGCGCCGGCTGGCCTGGACCGTGAGCGGGCGCTAGCTTCCCGACGACCGAGGCCCAGAGAAGGAAGCAGCGCATGGCCGTGCACCCGGCAATCACCCCCAGGCAATGGACGCCGTCGGCGACGCTGCCCAAGGATCCCGTGTCGTTCGCCGGAGTCACGGCCGCCGAGATGCTCGAGCGCGCGCGCGGGCTGGTGCCGGTGTTCGCCGAGCGGGCGGCCGAGTGCGAACGCCAGCGTCGCCTGATCGACGACAACGAGCGCGACCTGCACCGCACCGGCCTGTTCCGCATCATGCAGCCGGCGCGGGTCGGCGGGCCCGAGCTCGATCTGCGCCTCATGGTCGATGTCTGCACCGAGATCGCAAAGGTCTGCCCGTCGAGCTCGTGGAATCTCGGCAACCTCTCCAGCCACCACTGGCTGCTCGGCTACTTCGAGCCGGAGATGCAGGAGGAGATCTGGAGCGCCTCGCCCGACACGCTGATCGCCACCTCGCTCGCCTTCGCCGCGGGGCGTGGGCGCAAGGTCACTGGCGGCTACGAGGTCAGCGGCCGCTGGCCGCTGTCGTCGGGCGTCGACAACTCGGACTGGAACATGCTGGGCTTCATCGTGCGCGAGCGCGACGACGGCCCGCCGGTCGACCAGCGCTTCGCTCTCGTCCATCGCTCGCAGTACGAGATCATCGACAACTGGCATGCGGTCGGGCTGGCCGGCACCGGCTCCAAGGACGTCGCCACCAGCAAGCTGTTCGTGCCCGATATCCAGACGATCACGGCGTGGGCGCTCAATGGCCAGCCGCATCCGGGCTCGACGGTCAATCCCGGGCCGATCTTCCGGCTGCCGCTGCTGGCGCTCGGGCCCTATGTCCTGTCGGGCGTCCTGCTGGGATGCGCCAAGGGCGCCTACGAATCGACGGTCGGCGCGGCGCGCCGCCGGCTCACCACCAACACAGG
>LNFM01008685.1_pt1 | contig 15205 bp, 14 predicted proteins | sample 596031 | NCBI WGS metagenome assembly LNFM01 (sample SAMN04254537, study PRJNA301005) | activated carbon metagenome | isolation source: dual media filters at the Ann Arbor, Michigan drinking water treatment plant | place: USA: Ann Arbor | reverse complement strand
AGGGGTCGGACCCCTGCGACACCCGCAGCCCCCGGGCCACGTCCACGATCGCGCCCACGACCACGACCACGCCACGACCACGCCCACGGCGCTCACGCCCGAACTCGCTCGCCGACATTCGCTTCCTGGCGGTCCGAGCGCTGAACAATGTTCGTTGTTGACTCGTAGTCAGTAACGATGCGATGCCTGCGCGCATGCGGATCAGCATCGCGGCGCTGGTGGTCTTGGTCGGGTGTGGCGTTCCCGGGCGGACCGACGATGGGACGACCGACGAGGTCTCCGACGACATCGGCGAAGACACGACCACCGACGCCGTGCCGGGCGACGTCAGCGCGGTCGCGTTCACGCAGGCCGTGGGCGGCGCGATGTTCGTGAACCCGGATGCGTTCCCGACGATCCCCGTGCGCGTACGCATCGAGGGGACGGCCTCGGCCGTGTCCGTGGCGCTCGATGGTGCGGCGGTCGACGCGGTCGCCGAGGGCGATGAGTGGGTCGCGCAGGTGCCGGTGGGCGCCCTTCCGGCGGGCGAGCATGCGCTCGTCGCGACGGCGGATGGCGTCACGGCGATGGCGACGCTCGTCGTCGGACGCGAGGGCATCCAGTGGACCAGCATCGCGACCAACGGCAACGCGGGGACCCCGCGGCTGCACACGCGCGATGGGCGCCTCTACCTCACGTGGACCGATGGCAGCCGCGGTCCGCGGACGGCGTGGGTCCAGGAGATCGATGGCGGCGGGCGCGCGGTCGGCCCTCGCACCGCACTGGTCGCGGGCGACGAGGACGTGCTGTATGCGCGGGCGGCCCTCGGGGCCGCGGGCATGGGCGTCCTGTATCAGACCCGCGGCGGACCGTACGTGAACCGGTTCGTGCGCGTCGGACTCGACGGCGCGCTCCAGGGGGAGGTCGTTCCGCTCGACGGTGATCGGTACGGATCGTATGGCGGTGACATCGTGTGGACCGGCACGGACTTCGAAGTCGCGTGGCGCACGAACAACGGCGCGGGCACGAGCTCCGTGCACTGGATGCGCGTCGAGGAGGCGACCGGGGCGGTGACGGGCCCGATCATCGCGGCCGCGGCCGGTAACGATGATCCGGACGGCGGCTTCGATCCGATCACGCCCCTCTCGGTGCAGCCGGGGCTCGTGGCCTTCATGCGCTACCGGTACGACGCCGCGCTCGACTTCTCGATCAAGCGGTGCCAGGTGGCGACGATCGAGAACGCGGCGGCGAGCATCGAGCTGGCCGCGATCGGCAGCGGCTGGTCGTGGGACGAGGACTGCCGGGTGGTGGACGGCGGCACGGGGCCGCTCGTGCTGCGAGCCGGGTCGTCGTTGACCGACGAGAGCACGTCGCCGCCGGTGGAGCTGTTCGCGACGCGGTCGCCGCTCGCCGGGAACCGTGGCAACGGGACGATGGCGGTCAGCGCCCCCGACCAGCGCGGCGAGCCGAACGTCGTCCCGACGGCGGGGCTGCCCGTGATGGTCTGGAGCGACGCGCGGAGCTACGCGGAGGACATCACGACGGGCCAGATCGAGCTGTATGCGGCGCCGCTGGCGGAGAGCCTCGTGGCGGGGGCGCCCATCCGGTTTGCCCACACCCGGCTCATCAACAGCACGGCCGAGCCGCGCGGCGTGGCTGCCGGGGCCAACGCGATCGTCACCTGGATCGACGAGCGGCACGGCGGCAGCATCGTGAACCCGCAGCCCGAGGTCTACATCGAGACGATCTGGCAGTGATCGCGCTACATCTATGACGTGAGTCTGCGCGGAGCGCTCGACGCGGTCCTGTCCGAGCTTCCCGTGCGGCTGGCGCATCCGGGCTCCGGGGGAGCGGCGTGCCGGGCGATCAGTGACGTCTACGACCGCGAGATCGCCGTGCGCTTCGAGGCCGCGGCGGCCGATCTGCCGGGGCCACTCGCGCTCGTCGCGACGGGAGGGTGGGCGCGCCGCGAGCTGGCGCCGTACTCGGACATCGACTTTCTCGTGCTGCACGACGGCGACGAGGCGAGCGCGAAGGCCCTCTGCGACCGGCTGCTCTATCCGCTGTGGGACGAGAAGCTCGCCATCGGGCACGCGGTACGCGAACCCCGGGCGGCGGCGCGCCTGGCGAAGGACGACCTCGCGACGGCGACGGCCCTCCTGGATGCGCGGCACATCGCGGGCGCCTCGAAGCTGACCGCCGACCTGATGCGCGCGACGCTGTCGCAGATCGCGCCGGGCGGGAACCCGAACGAGCTCATCGCGCTCCTTGCCGCGGAGAAGAAGGGGCGGCATGCGCGGTTCGGAGCGTCGCTCTATCTCCTCGAGCCGAATCTCAAGCAAGGCATCGGCGGGCTGCGCGACCTCGCGACGGCGCTGTGGTGTGCGGCGGTACGCTGGCGTCCCCCCCGGCCGGGGCAGCCCAACGTGGACATGCCGGCGCTGGTCGCGGAGCTCATCGCGGCGGGGCACCTCACGCGGCGCCAGGGCCTCGTCCTCGAGAATGCGCGCGACTTCTTGCTGCGCATCCGTGCGCTCGTGCACCTCACCGTGAAGCGGCGCTTCGATCAGCTCACGTTCGAGATCCAGGAGGCCGTCGCGCCGCCGCTGTATCCCGACGCGAAGGCGGGCGAGGGCGACGTCCGCGGCGCGGTGGCGCCCGCCGTCGAGGCCCTGATGCGCGACTACTACCTGCACGCGCGGGGCGTGCAGAACATCAGCGATCGGTTGCTCGAGGCCACGCGCGTCCCCGCTCGCACGAAGCCGCGCATCGCGGCCATCGACGAGTCATTCCTGACGTTCAACGGCGAGCTCGCGCTGAAGGACCCCAAGCTGTTCGCCGATCGTCCGAGCGAGATGGTGCGCCTGTTCCGCGTCGCCGTCGGCGAGAAGCTGCCCGTCTATGGCCACACGCGCGAGCTGGCCGCCGAGACCCTCGCGAAGGATGCGACGCCCCTCGGCGCGGATGCCAAGGCCGCGCGGCTGTTCCTCGAGGCGCTCGCCGACATTCGCGATGCGGAGCAGCCTTCGGCGCTCGACACGATGAACCAGCTCGGCGTGCTCTCGGCGCTGATGCCCGAGTGGCTGCCGTGTGTGGGACGCGTGCAGCACGACCTCTATCACGTGTACACCGTCGACCAGCATCAGCTCCTCGCGGTGGCGATGCAGAAGCGGCTCGCCCGCGGTGAGCTGGCGGACCAGCATCCGCTCGCGACCGAGCTCTGGCGCGAGGTCGCTCGACCGACGGCGCTGTTCCTCGGCACGCTGCTCCACGACGTCGGGAAGCCGATGGGGAAGGGGCACGCCGAGAAGGGCGCGGTGGCGGCGGAGCGCATCGCGCTGCGCCTCGGCATGACCGCGGACGATGCCGACCTCGTCGAGTTCCTCGTGCGACAGCACCTGACCATGTCGACGCTCTCGCAGCGGCGCGACCTGTCGGATCCCGAGGTCATCGCGCGCTTCGCGGAGCGCGTGGAGACCGAGGAGCGACTCGTGCAGCTCTACCTGCTGACGCTGTGCGACTCGGCGATGACGAACCCCGACAATCTCTCGGCCTGGAAGGCGAACCTGCTCGCCGAGCTCATGCGCAAGACGCGCGAGCACTTCCGCGGCGGCGCGCTGCGGGAGAGCCGGAGTGAGGACGCGAACGCGGAGGTGAAGGCGCGCATCACGCAGCTCGCCGAGGGGGAGCCCGACGTTCAGACGATCGTCGAGGGCATCGATCCGCGCCTGTTCACGCAACTCACGCCCCGCCAGGCCGCGCGCAACGTGAAGCTCGTGGCGGCCGCCCGCACGCGCACGCCTCGCGTCGGGCTCGCCGTGAACTGCTGGCCGCTCAAGGGCCACAGCGAGGTCGCCATCGTCGCGCCCGACGCCCCGGGGGTGCTCGCCGCGATCGCCGGTGCGCTGACGGCCAGCCGACTCGATGTCCTCGGCGCCGTGCTCGGTCACGTCGACCTCGCGGAGGGGCGCCTCGTCACCGACGTGTTCTACGTGCGTGACCTGAAGGGCGCGGCGATCGCGGAGGACGATCCGCGGTGGGCGCGCCTGGAGGAGGATCTACGCGCGCTCGTGGGCGGTCCGTCGCCGGATCACGACGCGGTCGCCACGCTCATCGCTCGCCGCCGTCCGCGCTCGGGCCTGCCGAAGCGCATCACCCCCGGCGTCATCACCGACATCAAGCTCCACGACGAGTCCACGCAGGCGACGATCGTCGAGGTCTCCACGCTCGATCGCGTCGGCGTGCTCTACGCGATCACGCAGACGCTCGCGGATCTCGATCTCGACATCTCGCTCGCGAAGGTCACCACCGAGGGCGAGAAGGTCGCCGACGTCTTCTACGTCACGCGCCGCGGCCAGCGCATCACCGACGAGGAAGAGCGAGCGCAGCTCGTGAAACGCCTGCGCGAAGCCGTCGAGGCGCCGGGGCTGACGGGCACGTGAGCGTCCTCGACTTGCCGCCGGGCATCGGCCTCCTGGGCGCGCCGCTCGGCACCTTCCGTTCGCCACGGCGCTCGCGACGCCTCGCCGGCTTGTCACTACTCGCGACGGTCGCGCTGGGCCTCGCCACCTGGTACGTCGCTACCCGCCACGGCTGGCATCGCCATCTCTCGAGCCAGCTCACGCTGCCCATCGCCTTCATGGCGCTCGCCGGCATGGGGCTCGCGGTGCGCAGCGCCCAGGTCACCATCACGCGGGATGGCGTCCGGTGGGGCTGGCGTTCCCTCAGCTTCCTCCAGTCAAAGGCGCGCATCGCGATGGCCCACGTCTACCGTGACGGCGTCTCGCTCGAGGCGAAGCGAGGCTCGCGGTGGTTCCTCGCTGCGCGTGATTGGGATCGCTTCGACGCCCTGGTGCGCCAGCTCCGGCGGGCCGAGCTCCCCGTGGCCGAGTATCCAGGCACGGCGCCGCTGCGCGCCCGACTGCAGAGCTACGGGCGGTTTCTCGACGGCATCCTGATCGTGGCCGTGGCGCTCGCGGCGATCGTGCTCGTGTGGGCCGTGCCGCCTCACTAGCGACGACCAAGCGGCGCGAACATCGCGGCCTGGCGGCGGTGCGGCCTCGAGCTCGGGCATGGTGCCTGCACTACCGCTGGTCATGACGCCTCCGCATGTGAAGCCTGAACGGGGCGCAGCCGGCTATATCCTCGCGTGGGTGCTCGGGATCCCGATTCCGATCCTCCTGATCGTGTACCTCGTCTCGCGCTGCTAGTCCCCGTCGAGCACGCTCCCGCGGCAGATCCAGCGTAAGGGCGGTCCGCCCAGCGCGTTGAATCCGTCGACGGCGCCGTCTTGGTGCCCGATAGGAGGAGTCCGTGATCGACTCGCTTTGCTCTGGTGGCCGCCGCGCCGCCCTGCTCGTGATCTGCCTCGCGTTCGCATCGGCCTGTGCTGCTTCGAAGGCGCCCATGATGGCGTCGTCCGCGATGGCCCAGCCCGCGGCGGCGGCGGCGGTGCCGCTCCAGCAATCCCTGTTCTCCAAGGATCCGAACGGCCATCTGTCCGAGGAGGATCTGCAGCGGATCCTCGCCTCGCCGATCGAGCTCGAGTTGCCGGCGCGCGTCGGCGTCCTGCCGATCACCACGGCCACGGATTGGCGCGGTCCCAATCCCGACGAACGAGTCCCGGCCGGTACCCCGAACTTCGTGCGCTCGCTGCGCAAGGATCCGGCATTCACGCTGGTGACGGAGACGATGGTCATTCCGTCGGGCGCGCTCGGCATGGAGGCCCTGCGCGAGATCGCGGCGCGCTATCGGCTGCGTTACATCGTGCTCTATCGCGAGGTGCTCGCGAAGGAGGGCTCGTTGAATCCGTGGGCGTGGGGCTACCTCACCGGCGTCGGGGCCCTGTTCCTCCCCGGCCAGCGGCAGGAGGTGTTCGGCTACATCGAGGCGAGCATGTTCGACGTGAAGACCGGGCTCCTGATGTTCACCACGCGTCGCGCCGTGCAGGGCTCTCAGCACACGAACCAGTGGCGCAAGCAGGCGAAGCTGGATCAGCTCGCCGCGACGTTGACGTCGAAGTTCGCACCCGACCTCGCGAAGGATGTCCTCGCGGATCTCCGTCGGTTCGCGAGTGCGGCGGTCGCGGAGAACGAACAGCGCCGGGGCACCGCGGTCGTCTCGGTCCCGCCGGCCATCCAGCCGGCGCCGATCGCGACGGATCCCTAGCCGCGCGGACTAGCGCCGTACGACGCGGGCCCGGAAGCCGCCCTCGACCCACACGTGGCGGTTCTGGCGTGTCTTCTGCCACCGGCCCGGCGTGTAGACGTAGCCCGGCCGCTCCTTGACGTAGTAGCCGTCCCGCCAGCCCCAGCGCCCGCTGCGGCGCTCCCAGTGGCCCTCGACGAAGACGTGGCCCGGGCGGTACGAGACGACCTCGGCGCGCGGCGGCGGCGGGGAATCGGTCACGACGAGCGCTTCGCCGGCACACGCCGGCACCGCCAGAGCGGTACCGAGGACCAGGAGGGGGGCCAGGAGCTTGTGAAGGGTCATGGCGAGGACCAGAGCAATGGGTGGACCGCGGTCCTCGTCGAGCAACGCCGCGTAGTTGACGGACGCTGATCGCGCCAAACGGGCTCGGGCGTGCGGAGCCGCGCGGCGACCACGCACTACGAAGATCACCTTTGCTACGATGCCCAGCGATGCGGATCGGTTGGTGTTGAACCCGGGCGACTCCGTCGGACAGCACCGGGTCACGCGACTGATCGGGCGGGGAGGGATGGGCTCGGTATACGCAGCAGAGCACACGCTGCTCGGCCGCACGGTCGCGATCAAGGTGCTGCTCCCCGAGCTCACCCAGAACGCGGACATCGTGCAGCGCTTCTTCAACGAGGCGCGGGCGACGACCGCGATCCATCACCCCGGTATCGTCGAGGTGTTCGACTTCGGATGGACGTCCGAGGGCGCGGCGTACATCGTGATGGAGTACCTGCGCGGCGAGTCGCTCGCGGCGCGGATCGAGAGCAAGCGGGTGAGCTGGGCGCACGCCGTCGTGTTGATGCGGCAGCTCGCGGGGGTGCTCGCGGCGGCGCACGCGCAGGGCATCGTTCATCGCGATCTCAAGCCCGACAACATCTTTCTGGTCTCCGATCCCGAGGTGCCAGGCGGCGAGCGCGTGAAGCTCCTCGACTTCGGGATCGCGAAGCTCTTGAATCACGCGGCCACCTCGAACCCGACGCGCACGGGCTCGGTGCTCGGCACGCCGACGTACATGGCGCCCGAGCAGTGCCGCGGCGTGACGATCGATCACCGCGCGGATCTGTACGCGGTGGGCTGCGTGCTGTTCGAGTTGCTCACGGGGCGGCCGCCTTTCGATGGCGAAGGATCGGGCGACATTCTCGCCGCGCACATCCACGTGCCGCCGCCGCTCACGAGCCGGTTCGTGTCCGGTGTGCCCGCGGATCTCGAGGCGCTCGTGCAGGCGCTGCTCGTCAAGCAGCCCTCGCAACGCTTGCAGACGGCGAACGAGCTCGTGCGGGCGATCGACGGCCTCGGCTCGATCGGCACCGGCGCGCACGCCCCGATGACGGTGGTGATGCCGACGCCGGCCCCGACGATGCCGACGACGCTGTCGGGGGCCGCGAGCGCGCGCAGCACCCCGCCGAGCCCGCGGAACCGGTACCTGACGGTCGGCATCCTCGCCGTGCTCGCGACCGCGGCCGCGGGCATCGTCGTGGTCGCCCGGCGCGACCCGGGGACGCCTCAGCAGCGACTCGTCGCACCGGTCGCCGCGCCCGCCGCGCTCGTGCCGATCGATGTCGAGTCCACACCGGCCGGTGCGCGGGTCTATCTCGACGCGAAGCTGCTCGGTGTGACGCCATTCCACGGCGAGGTGCCGCGCGCCGCCCGCGAGGCGACGCTCGAGATCACGCTGTCCGGGTTCCGGACGCAGACGCTACGCGTGTCGGTCGACCAGGCGATCGCGCAGCGGATCGAGCTCGAGGCGACGCCCTGACGCGAGGGCTAGGGCTTGGCGCCGTTCGTGATCCACAGCAAGAACAGCTTGTAGTCCGGATCATCGACGGTCAGGAACGTGGCGTTCGGGTGGTTCTGCGGTGGCGTCGGCTCGTAGAGCGGCTTGGTCAGCAGCAGCGAGTCGGCGGGCGCGAGCAGGTTCACGACGCCGGGACGCGCGAGGATCGCCGCGAGCACGTCGGTCGCCAGGCCGTCGTACGGGAGGATCGCCCCCGTGCCGGTCGCGGTGTGGCAGTTCGCGCAGCCGAGGCCGCCCGCGGAGGCCTTCTGAAGGCGCGGGTAGATGTCGGTGCTGAACAGCGGGTCGGTGGGCGGCGGCGGGGGCGGCGTACCGCCGATCTCACCGCCGACGAGGGAGAGCGTCGCGCCATCGGCGAAGGCGCTGAAGGGACCGCGCACGTCCATCAGGGTGCCGCCCTCGTCGTACGTGACCCGAACCGCGTGATCGCCGGGCGGCACGTTCAGGAACACGATGCGCGTCTTGCCGTCGGCGAGCGTCGTGGTGAGCTGCGGCGGATTCGTCACGATGATGTCGCCACCCGGACCGACCGCGTAGGGACCGTTGATGCCGGGCACCGGGATGTTGTCCGCGACGCCGACGAGGGTGATGCCCGCGAGCGGAACCTCCCCGAGCGGGGTGCCGTCGGGCTTGCGCAGCTCGGACAGCACGAACGCGTTGAGCAGCGACGGGGCCTGGCCCGTGGCGCCGATGTACTGCCGGGTGATGTACGGCGTCGAGAGCGCATACGCGTTCTGGACGACATCCGTGTCGCCGATGAGGGCGGGCAGGTTGCGGGTCGCCTTGTAGTTGGTGCGCGTGACCGTGACCACGACCGCGCTGCCGACCGGCATGGGCGAGAACGTGAAGGCGCCATCGACGCCCGATGTGGCGGTCGGGGCCGGATCGAGACCCTCTGCGGACAGCGCCGCGTTCGCGAGCGCGTCGGTCTCGATGTAGTCCATCGTCATGCCAGACAGGACGCGGGTCTCCTCGACCGGGGTGTCGTCCCCGGGGTCGTCGGTCGGGGTGTCATCGGCGACATCGTTGGTCACCTGATCGGTGTCGTCGGTGTCATCGTCGCCTTCGGGGGCGCCACCCACGCAGGCGGGCACCACGAGGGCCGTCATAAGTAAAGCGAGGATTTTCCGCATCCCAGTGCCTCCGCCGGCGCTCTACATCAAAGGATGTGCCAGTAACACCGGTGTCTTATCTGGCTCTTGCACAAGTTGTGATGGGGCCTCACGACTCCACCACTGGGGGGCCAGCCCCCATGGGCGGCGTCGACACGATCAGAGGGGGCGAGTAAGGTGCGCCATGCTCGAGGACCAGCTTCGAGAAGCCCTTACCTTCGACGACGTTCTGCTCGTTCCGGCGTTCAGCGAGGTGATCCCGCGCGACGTCGATGTGGCCACGCGCGTGACGCCCGCGATCCCTCTGCGGATCCCGCTGGTGTCGTCCGCGATGGACACCGTGACCGAAGCGGCCACGGCGATCCGCATGGCCCGCGAAGGTGGCATCGGCTTCATCCACAAGAACCTGACCATCGAGGACCAGGCGCGCGAAGTGACACGCGTGAAGAAGGCGCAGTCCGGCGTCGTTGTCGACCCGGTGACCATCGCGCCGTCGAGCACCCTCGAGCAGGCGCTGGCCGTGATGCGCCACTCGCGCGTCAGCGGTCTGCCGGTCGTCGACGCCGAGAAGCGGGTGCTCGGCATCCTCACCAACCGCGACGTCCGCTTCGAGAAGAAGCTCTCGCTGCAGGTCGGCGAGGTGATGACGAAGAACCCGGTGACGGTGAAGGACGGCGTGGGGCTCGAGGAAGCCAAGGAGCTCCTCCACAAGCACCGCATCGAGAAGCTGCTGGTGGTCGACGCCGCCGGCAAGCTGAAGGGGCTCATCACGACGCGCGACATCGAGCAGGCGGAGAGCAATCCGACCTCGGCCACCGATGACATGGGCCGCCTCCGGGTCGGCGCGGCGGTCGGGGTGGGCGCGGACCGCATCGCACGCATCGAGGCACTGGTCGCGGCCGGCTGCGACATCATCTGCATCGACACGGCACACGGTCACTCCGCGGGGGTCCTCGAGGCCTGCCGCGAGACGCGCAAGGCGTTCCCCAAGCTCCAGCTCGTCGCCGGCAACGTCGCGACGTTCGAGGCCACGAAGGCGCTCATCGAGACCGGCGTCAACGCGGTCAAGGTGGGTGTCGGTCCCGGCTCGATCTGCACCACGCGCATCGTGGCCGGCGTTGGCGTCCCGCAGCTCACCGCCATCGGGGATGCGGTCTCCGCCGCCCGCGGCACAGGCGTCGCCATCATCGCCGACGGCGGCATCAAGTTCTCCGGCGACGTCGCGAAGGCGCTCGCCGCGGGGGCGGACACCGTCATGATCGGGTCGCTGTTCGCCGGGACCGACGAGGCGCCGGGCGAGGTCGTCCTGCTACAGGGCCGCTCCTACAAGAGCTACCGCGGCATGGGCTCCATCGGCGCGATGAAGGAAGGCTCGAAGGACCGCTACTTCCAGGCCGATGTCGAGACGCCGCAGAAGCTCGTGCCCGAAGGCATCGAGGGCCGCGTGCCGTACAAGGGGCCGCTCCGCGATTCCATCTATCAGCTCGTCGGCGGCCTCCGCGCGTCGATGGGCTATCTCGGCGCCGCGACCATCGCGGAGCTGCATGCGAAGGCGCGCTTCGTGAAGATCTCGTCGGCCGGACTCCGGGAGAGCCACGTCCACGACGTCATCATCACGAAGGAAGCGCCGAACTACCGAATGGAGTAGCCGTGGGTCACCAGGTCATCGTCGTCCTCGATTTCGGCTCCCAGTACACCCAGCTCATCGCGCGTCGCATCCGCGAGCAGGCTGTCTACTGCGAGATCCATCCGTACACGATCGCGACGGACCCGGAGCTCGCACAGCTCCGCGCGCTCAAGCCGACCGGCATCGTGCTCTCGGGCGGTCCATCGTCGGTCTACGAGGACGGCGCGCCGACCATCGTCCCCGCCGTCTACGATCTCGGCGTCCCCGTCCTCGGCATCTGCTACGGCGCACAGCTCACCGCGCTGCTCCTGGGCGGCAAGGTCCGCTCCGCCGAGCGTCGCGAGTACGGCCGCGCCAGCATCAAGGTGCTGCGCGCCGATGGCCCGCTGAAGACCGTGACCGTCGGCGAGGAGCTCGCAGTATGGGCGTCGCACGGCGACCACGTCGATGCGCTGCCGCCGGGCTTCGTGCACACCGCATCGTCCGCCAACTGCGAGATGAGCGGGTTCGCGAACCCCGCACGCAAGATCGACTGCCTCCAGTTCCACCCCGAGGTCGTCCACACCCCGCGTGGCGCCGAGCTCCTCGGCAACTGGCTGTTCGGCGTCGTCGGCGCGGCCGGTGACTGGTCGATGGCGTCGTTCGTCGACGAAGCCGTCGCGCGCATCCGCGCCCAGGTCGGCGAGCAGGGCCGCGTCATCTGCGGCCTCTCCGGTGGCGTCGACTCGAGCGTCGCGGCCGCCCTCATCCACAAGGCGATCGGCGACCGCCTGACCTGCATCTTCGTCGACAACGGCCTCCTCCGCAAAGGCGAGCGCGAGCAGGTCCGCGCGATGTTCGGCGACCATTTCAAGGACGCCGCCGGCACGAGTGGCGGCGGCAGCGGCGCCGAATGGCGGCGCGGTTCGATCGACCTGCGCGTGATCGACGCCGAGGCCCGCTTCCTCGAGAAGCTCGCGGATGTCTCGGACCCCGAGAAGAAGCGCAAGATCATCGGCTACGAGTTCATCGCCGTCTTCGACGAGGAAGCGAAGACCATCGAGAATGCGAAGTTCCTCGCGCAGGGCACGCTCTATCCCGACGTCATCGAGTCGGTCTCCTTCAAGGGCCCGTCCGCCGTCATCAAGTCGCACCACAACGTCGGCGGCCTCCCCGAGAAGATGAAGCTCTCCCTCGTCGAGCCGCTCCGCGAGCTCTTCAAGGACGAGGTCCGCCAGCTCGGCCTCGAGCTCGGCCTCCCGCGCCACATGGTGATGCGCCAGCCCTTCCCGGGCCCGGGCCTCGCCGTCCGCTGCCTCGGCTCCCTCACCAAGCCGCGCCTCGACGTGCTCCGCGCCGCCGACGCCATCATCGACGAGGAGATCCGCGCGGCCGGCCTCTACGAGTCGATCTGGCAGTCCTTCGGCGTGCTGCTCCCCGTCCGCTCCGTCGGCGTCATGGGCGATGCGCGCACCTACGAGGAGGCCCTGGCCCTCCGCGCCGTCCACTCGAAGGACGGCATGACCGCCGACTGGGTCCCGCTGCCCTACGACCTTCTCGCGCGCATCTCGACGCGCGTCATCAACGAGTGCCGCGGCATCAACCGCGTCGTCTACGACATCACGAGCAAGCCCCCCGGCACCATCGAGTGGGAATAGCCCCCGTGGCGCTCCAGCTCCTCGGTCACCACTTCTCGTCGTACACGCAGAAGGTCAAGACGGCCCTCTACGAGAACGGCCTCGCCTTCGACTTCCGCGAGATCGGGCCCGACCACCCCGATGTCGTCGCGGAGTGGCTCCGGCGCTGGCCCCTCGCGCGCTTCCCCGTCCTCGTCGATGGCGCGCGTCACGTCGTCGAGACCTCCGTCATCATCGAGTACCTCCAGCTCGTCCATCCGGGCCCCGTCCAGCTCATCCCGTCGGATCCGATGGCCGCGCTCGACGTTCGCCTGATGGACCGCTTCTTCGATCTCCACGTCATGAACGCGGCGAACGAGGCCGTCGCGGGGGCCCTCACCGGCGATGCAGCACTGCGCGCCCACGGTCTCGCCACAGCCGTGAAGAAGCTCGACCTGGCCTACCCGTGGCTCGACGAGCACATGCGCGGCAAGCAGTGGGCGTGCGGCGATGCCTTCACGATGGCCGACTGTGCCGCCGCGATGTCCCTCTTCTACGCCGACTGGGTCCACCGCATCCCGCCGCAGTTCGAGCGCGTCCACGCCTACCGGGCCCGGCTCCTCGCGCGCCCGTCCTTCGCCCGCTGCGTCGACGAGGCCCGCTACTTCCGCAAGTACTTCCCGCTCGGCGCCCCCGATCGGGACTGAGACGCGGCGCCCTCACCGGTGCCATTTGGCGTTGGCGGCGCGGCTGCACGTAGCGACCGGCCCGCAACTACCCTGCGGTCATGGTCCGTGCTTGGCTCGGCCACGCGCTCGCCCTCGCGGCGTGTAGCTCGTCGGATGACGCGGACCTCGTTCCCTACGAGGACGAGCAGCCGGCCACGTTCGTCCTCGACACGCGGATCGAGCCCGGAGCGACGGTCACGCTCGACGGTGAGAGGTTGCCGCACGAGGCGGCCGTCCGCCAGTTCGAGGTCGCTTCGCAGCAAGCGCTCGCAGAGATGCGGTACGAGGTCGCGATCACCCGAGGGGACCAGAGCGAAATCATGTTCGTTGGCTCCTTCTGCGCCTTCGAGCCCAACGGACCCGTCGTGCACGAGACATATGTCCTCTACGTCGGCCCGTCGGATCTGGCGCAGCCGCTGTCGCTCGGTACCAGTGGAACATGCCGACACGCCAATGGCGTCCGGTCGAGCTGGATCGCCGACTGATGTGCGCCGCACGCGCGACCACGACCAATCACTGGCGACGTGGGGTTCGACGACGCAGGTACGGGCTGTCGCTGCCGGCCCTCGTCTGTGCCGTCTTGCTCGCCGCATGCGAGGCAGAGCCTGCAATCGGGATGGTCGAAGCGTTGCCTGATGCAGATGCGCCGATGCCCATCGAGCTCGTGGTCACAGTTGGCGCAGCCGCTGGGCTCGTCGCATCTGTAGACGGGGTCGACCTCCCCAACTGGGCCTCGGTGACTCGTGTGCTGCCAGACCGCACCGCGCTGGCTGTGGCCGAGGTCCCGCTCTCCGTCCGTCGCGCTGACGACGTGGCCGCCGTCGTTGTGCGCAGCGTCTGCACGGACACCGGCTTCCATCAGTGGCGAGAGGGCGTGCTCGTACGCGAGCGATTGCAGCTCTCGTTTCAGTGGCCGGAGAGCGAGCCTGCTCCACGGCGGAACGCCAGTGGTACCTGCGAGTACCTCGACGGCGTCATCGAGGGCTGGGCGCCCTGACGATGAGGGCGGCAATAGCAGCCCAGGGCCTTGACTGCCGACGTGGCGGCCACCGAAGCGCTGGTCGACGGCATTCGGGGGTACGCTCGGTGCGCGTGATGCGAAGCGTGATCATCGTGGCGCTGCTGGCGACGAGCGCGCAGGCGGATGTCGACTGGACGACGGGCATGGTGCAGGGCCGAGGCGTCGGCGTGGCGAACCGGGCGGCGCCGAATCCGGCAACGGCGCGTGGGCCGGCGCGGCGCGCGGCGGAGGACGCGGCGCGGGTGCGGTTGCGCGAGGAGATTGCGGGGCTGCCGGTGGCGAGCGGCGGGACAGTGAGGGAGGCGGCGAAGGACAAGGCCGTGCAGGCGCGCGTGGAGCAGGCGATCGCGGATGCGATCGCGGTGAGCGCCGAGCCGGAGACGGACGGGTCGTGGATCGTGACGCTGGCGGTGCCGACGGAGGCGATCCGGCAGGCGCTGGCGGGGCCGCGCGTGTTCGATGTCGCGACGGATGACGACGGGCCGCCGGTGGTGATCGTCGAGGGAGCAGCGGCGACACCGGCCATCGGGTGGAAGGTCGGGGCGATCGCGGGCGCCGTGATCTTCGCGAAGGCCGCGCCCGCGTGGGCGAAGGGCGCCCCGAAGGTGAAGGCGACGGGGGCGAGCCAGGGCGTGATCGAGCTGGCGCCGACGGGGAGTGCGTCGACGCTGTTTGTCGTCGTGACGCCGTAGGGCGCGAGCCCACGCGCCCCGCGTCAGAGCTTCGGCTGGTGGGCGCGGCGGCGGCGAATACCGCGCGCGACGAGAAAGCCGATGACGGCGGCGAGCGCGATCACATCGACGGGGATGAAGATCTGCTTCGGCCTGTGGTGGACATTCGGGGGCTGCTCGACGGTGCCTTGGTCGGGGCTCGGGGCAAAGTAGAGCTCGTGGGTGCCCCGGCGTGGGCCCTCGTCGACAAACACGGAGGCGTGGCGCTGCGGCGTGACGCGGGCGAGGGCGTCGACCGGGCCGAGGTGGCCAGCGTGGAGGAGCCGCGCGCGCCAGGGCGTGCCGTCGAGGGTGGCGCGGTAGCGCTGGTCGGAGAGGAAGTAGACGCGGAGGGAGCGGTCGGGCGCGGACGTCTCGGTGGCGGGCTCGCGGTACGGATAGAAGGGCTGGTCGGTCTGGAAGGTCATCGCGACGTTTCC
>LNFM01008683.1_pt1 | contig 15206 bp, 18 predicted proteins | sample 596031 | NCBI WGS metagenome assembly LNFM01 (sample SAMN04254537, study PRJNA301005) | activated carbon metagenome | isolation source: dual media filters at the Ann Arbor, Michigan drinking water treatment plant | place: USA: Ann Arbor | reverse complement strand
TATCGAGACAAAAAAAACTATCGACTTTGTCGTTCTAGTTTTCAGTCTGCTTTGGTTATGATTCAAAATAATCAACAGCATCCTAAGTACCGTGAGATAAAAAATTTCTTCGATGAGTGCAATCTTGCCCTTGAGGGTCGATATTAATGGCTGCTTTAACCATCAAAAAAGCAGGAATGCCTTACTCTGAAATCAACCTTGTTGAAGGCCGAAGTTATCTTGCGGGCCGCAAACCTGACTGTGATATACCTTTAGATGCAGAAAAAGCCATTTCCCGTGAGCATTTAAAAATTAAGTTAGAAAATGGCAACCTACATGTTGAGTGCCTGTCAAAATTAGCCAACTTAACAACTTCCGGCGTGCCTGTTATGACAGTGGATTTACAAACAGGTGGGCAATTTTCAGTGGGTCCCTTTGATTTTCAATTTTCCACAGTTGTTGATAATCAGCATTTAAGCCAGCCCTCGTCAGCTATTTCTGAAGTTATTTCCATGGATGATAAAACAGTCATTCAGAAAACAACTCTTTCTGCTGTCGTTAAACTTTTAAGTCCGGATGGTGACTTGCTGCACTTATTTCGCCTAGAAGGAAAAGACAGTTGGACAGCTGGCCGTGATGTCAGTGCAGAAATATTAATTAATGATCACCGAGTGAGCCGAAAGCAATTCGAAGTTAGAAAAATAAATAATTATTATGAGATTATTGATGCTGGAAGTGTAAATGGCACTTTTGTTAATGAAAAGCTTCTCGAGAATCAAAGTCCTGTTGTACTAAGAAGCGGTGATGTGATTCGAGTTCTGGATCATCAGCTCATTTTTGAAATGCATGATCCACAATTTACAGCAAAAGTTGAAAATTTAGCTCCCATGGTGATTGACAACAATGATGCCTTCAGTGACGAACAAGTGGAGTTTGCTGAAGAAGAGCAGCTTCAAGAGCCCGAAATTTCCCATGACTTTGCACCCATGGAAGACGGGAAAGCTGCCAAAGAAAAAAAACTTAAAATTGCCATTGGTGTTGGTGTGGTATTGATCGCACTTTTTTATGTTTTTGCAGGAGATGGGTCTTCCAGCAGTGCGCCGAGTTCAAAAGCCCCAGCAGCAGCTGATCCATTGTCAGCTTTATCAGCCCAACAAAAAAGCGAGTACCGACAATCCTTAGAGCTTTCGAAGCGATACTTTATGGAAGGTAACTACAGTTTATCATTATCTGAAGTTGAAGACCTTATAAAAACCTATTCAGTCACGGACCCTGAAGCAGAAAAATTAAAAAATACTGCTATTGCTGCCATTGAAACTCAAAAACAATTACTTAAGCAGGAAAAAGAAGAAAAAGAGCGGCAAGTGATGGAAGCTAAAATTTCCGTTGCAACTGTTGAGTGCGGAAATCAACTTCAACGATTCAATTCTGAAGAAGAATTGGATCAATGTTTACTTGAGGTCCTGCAGCTTAACCCAAGTCATCCGGCTATTTTAAATGTTAAAACTCAATTTCAATCTTTAGAAGCCGATCGCATGGTCAAAAAGCAGCAGCAAGCTGATTATGCAAACAGAGCTCAACAGCTTCGAAACCTGCATGAAAAAGCTCAAAAGATCGAAAAAGAAGGTGACTATATCGCGACCTTGCAGGCCTATCAAAATGTAATCAATTCGAACTTGCCTGATCCTGGTGGGTTAAAAAATAGCAGTAAGAATTATATTAAAAAATTAAAAGATGAAATGGCTCGAAAAATTAAAAAGTACGAATCTGATGCAGCTCAAGCGAAATCAGCAGGTCAGTTGAAGCAAGCTGTTTTAACTTTAAGAATGGCCATCGAAATAGATCCCACTCGAGATGATTTGAAAGAATCAGCTGAAGAAGTTAAAAATGAGCTTAGAAAACAAATGATGGTTTACTATCAAGAAGGTATTTTAGAGGAAAGTTTTGGTAACGTAGAGGGCGGTGACAACCGAGCAGGAGCAAAAGAAAAGTGGAAAAAAATTATTGAAACTGATTTACCTGACGGTGAGTATTACAAGAAAGCTTTTATTAAACTTAAAAAATACGGAGCGCAGTAGTGAAATGGTCAGAGCGTTCGTATAATACCAATTTACTAAGGCCCAAGCCCTTGATTCACCGTGATGAATCACAAAAGTTCATTCTTATTATGACTCCGTGGGGGTCTCAAGAAGAGTGTCAAAAAGTGATGGATTTTTCCATTCAGCACCTTTTAACAGTCAGACAAGATCAAGAGCACACATCTGCCTTTCAAAAAATCTTAAGTTTATCTAATGAGGCCAATGAACTGAGGCAGGTGTCACTTTTAGCGAATGATTTTTTATTTCGTAATATCAATGCTGAGTCCCATGAACTTGTAATCGAATTTTTATTTTTGGCATTCAATAAAAGGCAGGTTTCCTGGGTCCAATTGGGATGTCCCCATCTGTTTCTTAAAAAAAAGGATCAAGGCACCCAGCCGATTTCTTGTTACCCGGAAACCTTACAGACTTTGCAACAGTTTCCACTGCCATCCTATCACTTAGGATCGGATTCAACCGTAGCACCCCGTTGTGGTGATTTATTTTTAAATAAAAGTGACGAGCTGATTCTTTTGTCATCAAGTCAAATTCCTAATTCCATCTGGCAGAATAAAGAAAAAAAGGACATCGAGCTTTGGACAGATGAAATGACGAAGGAAAGTGATTCACAGCCGTTCTGGCTGGGTCGATTGCAAATCGATTAAGCGATTGATTTTTCGGTCCACGTTACGAAAAAATGTTCTATGTTCAGGAGTGCGAAAATAAATTTCCACCCGAGATATGACAGAATCCATGTCCTCTTCCACATCCCATATTCCAGATAAAGCACGGTTCATCCGAACAATGGAAGTTTGAATCAATTTTTCTTCTAGAATTTTTTCCCATTTTCTTGATTTGTTTTCTTGATCCTGCAAGCTGAGCATTTCAATAAAACTACTATCCGTGCACTTTTTGACATCTTTGTTATCAAGTCCTGTGTTAATGAGGCTTAAGCATGGATCTAATTTAACTTCAGGGAGATTTAAATTTTTATGGGCCAGCCATTGTAGCTGCGGAACTTTCCAAGCTTCAGAGGCCGATTTAAGACCTCGCCAATCACCGGATTCAATAAGAGCACGAGCCGTCCAAGCTCGTAATCCATTGGGTATATTGTTCCAAGAAGTCGAGGCCGTTGCTGATTTAATATTTTCATATTTTAAAGAAAGCCAGTCCCAATAATTAAAATTCCATCGGCTCAGTTTTGGAATCTCAGGGCTGACAAAGGGTTCCAATTTCAGCTCGTTAGCCACTTTTTTGAAGCTTTCAATGGAAGCTTCTGCAATGGGACCTGATAATGGTGTTGTTTCCAAACGATCTGTCAGAGTGCGATAAACTTTGGGATTCTTATCATGAAAATAAAGTTCTTCATCTGCGATCAAAGCGTATTGCATGGGAGATCCCAATTGCCATTGACTCCATGAAGATTCTACTAAGTGAATTCTTGAATGACTAAATGTGGAATTAGGTTGGGTTAATGATAACAATAAAGAGGCCGTTTCCAATCGACCTGTAGGACGCTTTCCACCTAGGGATTCGATCAGTGAAGTCCCCACATCGGCTAAAGAAATATTTTTATCCATGGCCCAGCTGACAGGTGCATCTCTTTTGTTTTGTGTGGGTTTCCAAAAAAATCCCACTTGTGATGATTCACTGTGCAAATTCATATTGGGATTGATGACCTTCCGGTCATAAAGATTTCTTCCTTGAAGCCCTACTAATAAAAAGTGGGTTGTGTCCCACAAGCCTTTTTTCTTTAAAGATTCAATCATTTCAAAAAGAGTGGAATCAAATTCGTCGAGCTGACTATTAAAACTTTTTTCCCTTGGGTCGCCGAAGGAATTAACCAGAGGTCGACTCAAAAATCGCAGATCAGGAACGTAAAACACAACTAAAAATGATTCATTTTGAATATTGTCAATCCACTCAAAAAAGACATCTGAATTTTTTTTGAATGTTCGAAGCCATGGGTTCTGCTGAATATTAAGAAAGTCTTCGAAGGACTCAAAGCCTGGCCCTAGGCCTGTTTTTTTTAATAGAGGTGGGCCCCCCGAGAGAAACAAAGTGCGAAAGTTTTTCTGGTGAGCCAATTTTCCAATTGTCATGATCTGGGGAGATAAAAACTCATTATTTTTTCGAAACCCATTATCGATGGGATGGAGTCCAGTCATGATGCTTGATAACGCGGGACCACTCAGTAAACTTGTGGTGTAGGCGTGGGTCCATTTAACAGACTCATTACAAAGAATAGCAATGCCTGAATTTTTTTCTGAGCGGTCCTCGCTGCAAGAGGCGTCGGCAAAACTGAGTTGGTCCACGGCAATAATAACATAGGACACAGGCTTTTTACCTGTGCAGCCTGTGCTAAGTATCAAGGCCAAGACCAGAATACAGATGTGAAACAGAGCGATGTGCTTCATGAGTTGACCCCGTCGAGTACGCTTCAGCATAATACCAATAAGATTTTGCGATTGAAAAGTGCAGATGTCACCTGAAAGGGGTTTATCTCATGTTAATAACAGAAAAAATTATTTCAGTAGCTCACTACGTGGACCAGTTGGTCCTATGGGTTTTAATAATACTAAGCATATTAAGTGTAGGCATGATCTTAGAAAGATTTTTTGCACTTCGTAAGGTGTCAGCTGAATCAGCAAAAGTTCGAGCTCGTATTAAGCTCGCTCTGCAGGGGAACTCAGTGGAAGATTTCGAAACCATAGCAAAAGATTTGAACTCTCTTGAAGGCCGAGCCGCTCACTACGCTTTAAGACACATCAAAGATTCTGGAACCAAAGGTTTAGAAGAAGTTTTTAACACTTACACTTTAACTGAAAGACCTGACTTAGAAAGATTCCTCAATTTCTTGGCGACTATCGGATCCAATGCTCCCTATATCGGTCTTTTTGGAACTGTTCTAGGAATCATGAAAGCCTTCAACGACCTTGCACAGGCCTCTGATGCGGGACAACAGACTGTTATGGCAGGTATTGCACTTGCCCTGGTGGCCACTGCCGCAGGTCTATTTGTGGCCATTCCCGCTGTGATTTTTTACAACTATTATAACAAGCAGGTAAAAAGTATTTTGCAAAGTTTAGATTCGGTTAAAGAACTCGGTTTGGCTTACGCAAAAAAGAAAGGCCTCTAAAATGGCTGGCCAGTATAATCAAGGCGATGAAACCATCGCTGATATAAACGTCGTTCCGTTGGTCGACATTATTCTTGTGGTGCTGATTATTTTTATGGTGACTGCGCCGATGATTATGAAACCTTCAATAAAAGTCAATTTGCCCCAGGCGGCCAGTGGCGAGCAAACAACGCAAACACAATTGAATGTGACGATTGCAGCCAACGGAAATTTATCTCTCAATGGGAAAGCTTCGGATGCCAATCAGATCACAGAAGAGGCAAAAAAAGCTCTGGCTGAAAACCCTGACATTCAAGCTGTTATCGCTGCAGATCGAGACGTTCCCCATGGGACAGTGGTGCAAATTTTGGATCTTATTAAAACCGTTGGAATTAAAAAGTTCGCTATTAGCATTGATAAAAAATAGACCCAGATTCTCAAGTTGAGACCTTGCTAAGCCTCATGTATTTTTTGTTTCTGCCGATACGTCAAAATGATGGCAGTACGTTGGGTTGTATTATTCTTAGTTTTTATTAGTGCAGCATTGGCCGCCTCTCAATATCGTACAATTTCAACTGTTGCACCTGTCAATAAACCTGAAGTCCCTCACGATCCCTTAACCCTCATTGAACTGAATTGTGGGCGAAAGTTAGCTAGCGAGATGCGGGTCAATAGTCCGTGGGCTCAAATTAAAGGACGCTTTTGTAAGCCAGGCCGAGGTAAATTAGTTGAAATTACGAATCAGTCTAATGGCTTTACAGCTTCGGTCTTTGATCTAGGTGGCGATAACTATAAAACGGATCTCATTCAGCTTAAAAATGGTGATAATAAGATATTGATTCGTTATCAGACCCAAGATGGATCTTCAGAAGAGCAAACTGTATTTGTTGAATCCACGCATATCTAGTTAAAATCAAACAGCTTTTTTAAATCTTTATTCAATGCATAAATCTTGTAAATCGGGCTTGCCGATAAAGCGTTTCTTTCTGTAGTTTCGGGTGATGTTGCACCCCCTACTGGATTGGCAAGAATTGAAAAACCGCAGTGATATTCATCTAGCTCGTAAAATTTGGCATATGACCATGGTCTTTGTGATGTTTGCCATCCAATTCCATGCCTCCTACGCAGTATCGGCTACCATTCTTATCTTTGCTTTTGTTGTGTTTGTTTCTGTGGATTTCTTTCGGCAGAAGTCTGAAAAGCTGAATCAGTTTGCCCTGACTTTGATGGGGCCTTTGATGCGCCAACAGGAATTAAAAGGCATTGCAGGCACAACCTATTTATTGTCAGGTGTTCTGGTTATTTTTCTGCTTTTTGCTCCGTCCATTGTTTCTTTATCGATTCTTTTTTTAGCATTTGCTGATCCCATTGCCAGTTATGTGGGGATTCGTTACGGAAAAGATAAAATTCTTGGTAGTAAAACCATTCAAGGATTTTTAGCTGCCTACGCCGTTTGTGCTCTTGTGACTTTTCTATTTTTAAACACTTTTGAAATTCAACTCAGCCGGCAATTGATTGTGGCTTTACTTGCAGGTCTGGTGGGAGCATTAGCAGAACTTATTCCAGTTGCTAAATTAGATGATAATTTTACGATGCCAATACTGTCTGCTTTTGGACTCAGTTTCCTGTTTTATTTTTTTGATATCTCTAACCAAATTGTTCTGTTTAGTTTTTAAAAATCGGAGTCATAATGCCCACCAGTTCTTACGAAGCTCAAGAATTAGCTGAAACCCAAGGTCGTCGGGTCGGCATGTATATCTATATTCTTCCCAATCTCATGACGACTTGTAATTTATTTGCGGGATTTTTTTCCATCATCCAAGCCATCCGCGGTGAGTTTCTACTAGCTTCTTACGCCATTGTTGTAGCAGCTATTTTCGATCAATTAGATGGGCGTCTGGCAAGATTGACTCGCTCCACTTCAAAATTCGGTGCTGAATATGATTCCATTTGCGATGTGGTCAGCTTCGGAATTGCTCCTGCGCTGTTACTGTTCCAGTGGGCTTTAGAGCCTTTTGGTCGAATCGGTTGGGTCGCCTGTTTCCTTTTTGTGGCTTGCGGTGCTTTAAGGCTCGCAAGATTTAATGTGCAAGTGAATGTGGTCGAAGGAAATTACTTTCAAGGCCTTCCCATTCCCATGGCGGCAGGGATCGTGGCATCATCCGTATTAGCTTTCACTGATCTTGGATGGGAAGCTTTAGGTAGCCGGTTGATCTTGTTTATGACCATGCTTCTTGCATTGGTGATGGTCAGCACTTTCCGTTACCGCAGTTTTAAGGATTTAGACCTCAAAGAGCGAATGCCATTTCATTATTTATTGATGGGAGTGGGAATCATTTTCGTTGTGGCTTTAAGACCTGAAGTGATGCTGTTTGTCCTATTTATGGCCTACGCGGCAACCGGTGCTATTTTTGGAATTTTTCGCTTAGGTAAAAACGTTAAGAAAATTCGCAGCAGTGTGTACGCACCCGCTTCAACGAATGAACAAGATTTAGTCGAGGAAGTGGATGACGAACCTCAAAAAACTTAAAGTTGGAGTCGTAGGTGCCACTGGAATGGTGGGACAAACCTTTCTTAATCTGATCGAAGAACGAAATTTTCCAGTCTCTGAGTTAAAGCCTTTTGCAAGCGAAAGTTCACTGGGAAAAACGGTTTCCTGTTTAGGAAAGCATTGGCCCACTGAAGTTTTAAAAGCTGGTTGTTTTGACGGACTTGATTTAGTTTTTATTGCCACTGGTGATGAGCTCAGTCTTGAGTGGTCGCCTCAAGCTGTCAAAGCGGGGGCCTTTGTGGTGGATAACTCGGCGGCTTTTCGTATGAACGAACAATGCCATTTAGTTGTTCCGGAAATCAATCTCAAACTAATCGATAGAACTAAGCCACAAATTATTGCGAACCCCAATTGTACAACCATCCAACTTGTTATGGCTTTGAAACCCCTTCAGGATTTGTTTGGACTCGAAAGTGTTCAGGTCAGCTCCTACCAAGCTGTTTCGGGTGCTGGTGCCCCAGGTTACGAAGAGCTTTTGTCACAAACAAAAGATTTCGAAAACTCAAATCCTCAGCCCAAAACCTTTCCTCATCCCATTTTGTTTAATGCCATTCCTCAGATTGGCTCTTTTAATGATCAAGGTTTTTCCAGTGAAGAAGTGAAAGTGATGAGCGAGACGAAAAAAATTCTGTCGCAGCCGGATTTGCAAGTTTCAGCCTTCACTGTTCGGGTCCCTGTTTTGAATGCGCACTCAGAATCGGTATGGGTGACTTTTAAGAAAGAAACAACTCGAGATCAAGTGGTTCAGGCCTTAGAAAATTTTCCTGGAATCAAAGTCATCGATCAGCCCAAGAAAAGCGAATACCCCATGGCCAGAAATGCTTCAGGTCAGGATGAAGTCTTCGTGGGCCGCATTCATCAGGATCCTGGGCACCCTAGAAGATGGATGCTGTGGGTGGTGGCTGATAACCTCAGAAAAGGTGCCGCTTTAAATGGAATTCAAATAGCTGAAGGAATTTTTGACATTCGACCTGGCCTATGATCGGCTTAAAGAGTGAAAACTCTGCTTTTTTTACTTCTATCATCATCAGCCTTTGCCACAGTGACTCTAACTAATGCTTTAGGAACTTCCAAATTTGTAAAAGAAACGGATGGAAGTGTTACGCTCTACGGTGGTATTCAAGGTGGAAACGTCGTTCCTGCTACCTATGGCTGTGATGTTAATAATACCTGTAACACTTGCCGTGGAAATCCAGCCAGCAATCCCGCTCAACAAGTGGCTTGTAATATCACAGGGGTCTTTAAAGAAACGGTCGTCACATTTATTGGAACTCAAACCACCAATCTAGCGAATGGTCGCTTTGTATTATGTAATGGAAACACTGAAATTGATCGAACCAACAACTTAAGTGAAAATTTACAAACCACTTGGGGTGAAATCTGTGATGGCATCGATGGTAGTGATTCCAGTTGCTCAACCAACGTCAATCAAACTTTAACTTTTGGTGTGGGTACTGGTTGCACGGATATCGGTAATGAAAAGGTCAATGTTAAAGTCACCACTCGAATCGTGGACATTGAGCCTAACAACGCAGCAACAAATAATACCTACATTCCACCGGCTCTTCCAGTTTTGCCTAATACAGAACCCATTCCTGATGATTGCACAGCCGCCACGGGAGTTTGTTTTTTCCGAGTCTTTCCAGGAGACGGGAAAATATTTTTGGACCGAGAATTAGGTGTTGGTTTAGCAGCCAGCTTTCCTCAAATTTCCAACACTATCGTGCATGATAAAATAGTTCTATTTTTTCGTGAAACAGGTACAGCCATTGATGATGAATCACAAGATTTTGAAACCTTCAGTGCCATCACAACTGCCGATGATTATGGACTTATTTCTGTTGCATCTAATGGGGAAGTCAGTGGTGAATCCATCGATGGACTTACAAACGACACCCGTTACTGTTTTAAAATTGGCAGCCAAGACACGGCTGGAAATATCGATCAAATTTCTTCCACGGACTGTAGTATTGCCGGAGAAGGTGATATCAACAATGCAACTTCAGATTGTCGAAATGTGTGTACAGTGCCTTCGGAAGTCTTTGGCCTGGTATCAGATACCAATTGTTTCATTGCAACAGCCGCTTATGGCAGCCCCTTGGATCCCCATGTGAATCGACTTCGTGAATTTAAAAATCAATTTTTAGTGCCTCACCCTTGGGGTAAAAAGTTTGTGAAAGCTTACTATTCTATCAGCCCACCTATTGCCAAGTTTATATCTGAGAATGAAATTTTAAGATCCATTGTGCGCTTGTTTTTATGGCCTGTGGTTTTTGCTGTGGAACTGATTCTTCAATTTGGGTTCATGGTTCTGTTAACTCCATTGATCCTCATGTCTTTTTATTTAGTTATTAAAAAAAGCTGGGCCATTGCTAAGTGAAAAAAGTCTTAGCGCTTCTACTTCTTTTTTCAGTTTTACAGGCACAAGAAAGTGCAACACCCAAGTCCGATGGAAAGTCCTTAATTAAATCAAAAAAAATTAAACATCCAGGTGCAAAGGACGGTCTTTATTTGATCGATGAAGACGGTGTTTACCATTACAAGGTTCCGACCCGAGCCAAAAAAGATTATACCATGTATTTTCGTTTTGTTTCCCAATCGCCGCCAGAAGCGACCACCAATGTGGCCGGGCAAGATTTAAATTACTCTGACTTTTATGGCTCTGCCAATTTAATGGGTTTGGATTTTATCTACGAGTGGCAGCCCATTAAAAACTTTGGAAAAGCAGGATTCCAATTAGGTGCAGGTCTATCCATTGCCAATGGCCGAGGCTATTTTGGCTCCGGTGATACTCGAGAACCCTTGGAAGGCTACACTCTTTTTTCCATTCCATTACTGGCCGGAGTGATTTACCGCTTTGAGTATGCGAATCAACAATGGTTTGTACCCTATGTTTCTGGCGGCCTTATATATAACGGTTTTGTCGAGTACCGTGATGACGGTGAAAACAACATCGTGGGCTCGCCTGCAGGTTACGGGGCTGGTGGAATTTTGCTAAATCTGACCGCTTTTAATAAGCAACTGGCGTTTATTATGGACCGAGAGTATGGTTACAGCAATTTATGGCTGACTTTCGAATTTCGTCTCAATCAAGGTTTCAACGAAGACTTGGATATTTCATCCGATCAATTAAGTTTTGGCATCGGAGCCGACTACTAATTGTAGTAAGTGCTTTTTTGTTTTCCGGTTGCACACAAAAGCACGAATTGGGATCTCAAAAAAATCCTATTAAATTTTATTTAGTCCCTGGGCAAGAAATTCAAGTTCTGAAAGACGCCTCAAAATCTTTAAAAGCTTTTTTAGAAAAAGAAACGGGCCTTTTTTTTGATGTGCAAGTACCCGTCAGCTATATCGCTCTGGTCGAATCCTTCGGCACGAGGCGGGCCGACGTGGGAATTGTAAATACCTTTGGCTATATTATTGCCCATGAAAAATATGGTGTGACCGCTCAGCTACGAATTATCAGTTACGGGCGTAATCACTATTTTGGTCAAATATTAGCACACAAAGATGGTGTGAAATCGGTCGCTGATATCAAAGATAAAAAATTTGCTTTTGTGGATCCAGCCTCAACTTCAGGTTATTTATTAGCTGCGAAGTTATTTAAAGACCGCGGTATTAAGCCCAAAGAATTTGTTTTTGCTGGTCGCCACGATTCTGTGGTCAGCATGGTCTACCAAAAACAAGTGGATGCAGGTGCTACTTTTCATGTGCCAGAAAAAAATGAAAAGGGACAATCCATGGATGCCAGGCGTTTGATTCGCACTCAGTATCCAGACGTTGAAGAGAAGGTCGTGATCCTTGAAAAGACAGGTCCTATTCCCAATGATCCTGTGATTTTCCGAAAAGACTTCCCACCAGAATTACAGAAAAAAATTGTTGAGCTGTTACGTGTCTTTGTAAAATCTGAGGAAGGGCTGAAAACTTTTAAAGCTTTATTTAACGTCACAGATTTCGAGCCCGCTGTGGACTCTGATTATGACCTTGTTCGTACTATGCTAAAAGATCTGGGCCGAGAAGCTCAGGATTTTTTATAAATCTGAAGCTCTTGATAGCCAGTGGTGGGATCGATTTCTCGTTTAAATTCGTAATCATCACACTCAACGATTAAAATCTCGGCCGTTGTGTTGATCAAACAACCGGGCACCACATGTCCGCCAAGTATATGTCCCTTAGAATCAGCTACAGACATATGAAGATGAACTCCATTTTTTGATAAAGTTCCTTGAAGGCTTAAGATTTCAAAGGCTTCATTTTTTTCTAAAATGGTCTGAGAATTAGCCATGCGAAGTTTTAAGCGACTTAGTGAACCTATGCCTGAAACAACAAATGCAGCTGATAAGTTATTTTTTTCAGCTGCCAGAGTGAGCTCGGCTTTTAAATCCTGATCAGGAAGAAGTCTAAGTGGTAACATCATTGCGGAGAGCTTTCTTTAACAATCGGGTTCTTTTGCCAGTCATGGACATATTGAAAAAGTCTAGGGAAGCGATCCTGAAGTTTTTCCTGGGCGTAACGAAGGTGTAAATAATCAACAAAACAAATGACAGACACTTCTTGAATACCCAATTCAGATTTTGAAAAAGCCATTAAGTGATTTTGTAGAAACTCGAGGGCATTGTGAATTTTTTCTTTTTGCCTGTTATCAAAACCAAGATCGAACTTATCAGGACTGCGCTGACTTTCATAACGCCTTAATACAGCGGCTTCCATTCCTCCATCAGCAATGGACTGCACATTTAAGGCTTTCCAAAGTTCGGGTCCATTGGGAAAAAATTGTGATCCCGTTTTCAGACTGGCCAAGTACTGACAAATAAAAGGGGAGTTTGTTAAAATTTCTTCCTCACGAGTCATAAGGGCAGGAATTTTAATCAGAGGATTGATTTTTTTATAATGGTCATCTTTTTGATAAACATCCACGCTGATCATCTCGATCTCTTTTAATAAACCTAAGGAATGGGCTGTCATTCGAACTTTTCTGGCAAAGGGCGAAGTTTTTGAAAGAAACAGTTTCACGAAGCACCTCGATGTGAAATTAACTTGGGTCTGATCATACAGAAAGAAATCCAAGGCCCCAAACTTGACGCGCCGTCACGAATCATGTACCTGTCACATCATGAAAATTCGCATGGAAGTGGCCTATAAAGGGACCGATTTTTGTGGTTGGCAACGGCAGAACCACGGAGAGCTTAAAAGTGTCTCCCACGTGCTTCAAGAAGCCCTGGAGAAAGTCTTTCAACAGAAGATTAAGATGTATGGCTCAGGACGCACTGATGCCGGTGTACACGCTCTGGCTCAACACTGTCATTTCACTGTGGAAAAAGACGAAAATATATTTAAAACTTGGGACCTCGCCTGGGCCATGAAGTCCTTATTGCCTGACACGATTACGGTCAGAAAAGTTTGGATTGCACCCCATGATTTTCACAGCACTCTTTCGGCAATTGGTAAGACCTACAAATACTTTATTTATTCGAACCCTCGATCAAACCCCTTTTTGAGGCCCCACTCCCACTGGGTCCGATTTCCTTTAGATATCAATCTGCTGAATCAGTACGCAGAAGTGATTATTGGCGAGCATGATTTCAAATCTTTCCAGTCTGTGGGGACCGAAGTGGCGCACACAAGACGAAAAATCATGAAAGCTCGTTGGATTCTTAAGTCACCTAAAGAACTTGAGTTTTCTGTCACTGGCAGTGGCTTTTTAAAGCAAATGGTAAGAAATCTTGTGGGCACCATGTTGATGCTTGAGAAGGAAAAAGCCAGTCCTGACAAGTTAAAAGAAATTTTAAAAGCCCTGGACCGAAAGAAGGCTGGAGCCCCCGCACCCCCCGAAGGATTATTTCTTTGGAAAGTTTATTATCCACGAGAACTTGACAATAGGTGCCGCGAACTTTAAAAAGTGTGGTCTTGTCATTGGAGTAAATAATGAAAACCATGAAAACTTGGAACGCCAAGCCTGAAGAAGTCACTCACAAATGGGTCATCGTCGATGCCGCCGGTCACCGCGTGGGTCGTGTTGCTACTCATATCGCCAATCTATTAAGAGGCAAAAACTCACCTGAGTTCACTCCTCATGTTGATACAGGCTCTTTTGTTATTGTTGTAAACACTGACAAAATTGAACTCACTGGTGGAAAAGCCATTTCTAAAAAGTATTTCACTCACTCTCGCTTTTTTGGTTCTTTGAAATCAAAAACAGCTGAACAAATGATGGGTGAAGACTCTACATTCGTTTTATCTGAAGCGGTTCGTGGAATGCTTCCAACAAATAAGCTTTCTCGTCATCTTATCCAAAAATTAAAAGCTTACCCTGGTGCAGATCATCCTCATGCTCCGCAAAAACCAGAAGCTTATGTTATTCCAACTCATAAAGGTCTTAAAAAGTAGGTCACAATTATGGCAATTAAATCAAAAGAACAATACATCTTAGCTACTGGTCGCCGTAAGACAAGCGCCGCCCGTGTTTTCATGAAGCCTGGAAAAGGCTCACTCACAATCAACGGGAAAAAAGCTGAACAATACTTAACTCGCTTACAATCTCAGATGGTGATCATGCAACCCATGGAACTTTTAGCTCAAACTGGAAAGTTTGATTTGAAAGTAACCGTAACGGGTGGTGGCGAATCTGGACAAGCTGGTGCGATCCGACACGCAGTGACTCGTGCACTGATTGCTTTTAACCCTGAATGGAAACTTCAGTTGAAAAAAGCGGGTTACGTTATTCGTGATCCTCGTATGGTCGAGCGTAAGAAGTACGGCTTGGCTGGTGCGCGTCGTCGTTACCAATACTCCAAGAGATAATTTTTATCTCTCAAGGATTGAAATTAAAAGACCCTCAAGATGGAATCTTGGGGGTTTTTTGTTTGACCTATCTAGGTCCGTTTTGTACCTGTTGTGTGTCAATAAACTAAAAATCTTTTTCAAAGGAAAAAAATGAAAACTTTAATAGCTGCTCTTTTGTTCTCTGTTGTTGCGCAAGCACAAACTGTTAATGCCAATGGTGCTTTGCAATTGGACTGCATGGTTCCTGTTGATGGCGGAACTCCTGTTATCAAGGTTGTGATCGAAGCAGTAGAAGAATCACAAGGTGATTTCATGACTGTTGCGATTTCTGAGCCTCAAGCTGAACTTCTTTATTTCAATCAACTTGAAAAAGGTGCTTTCCGTGCAGGATTGGCTGAAGGTCAATTGATCGCACTCGTCATCACTGACGGTGTGGCTTTAGAAAACGGCGCTATTCGCAATGCGGGTTTCTTGGTTCTTGGTAAAGACACAACTGGTTTTCAGGGCTTTATCTCTGTAAACAACTCTTTCTACCCACTTGCCTGTAAATAAACTGTCTCAAATATAGACTTTTTTCTGTAGGGGTCTCTCAAAATGAGAGACCCCTTTTTTTTAATCGAAGTTTTGTCAGTCTCAAATTATGATTAAGCAATGAGGGGGAGTCTCATGAATAAATGGATTCCAGTTATTGCAGGTG
>LNFM01010756.1_pt1 | contig 15209 bp, 17 predicted proteins | sample 596031 | NCBI WGS metagenome assembly LNFM01 (sample SAMN04254537, study PRJNA301005) | activated carbon metagenome | isolation source: dual media filters at the Ann Arbor, Michigan drinking water treatment plant | place: USA: Ann Arbor | reverse complement strand
AGCAGCCACCCCAGGCAGACAAGTGCGGTACGGTACATGCGAGCGCTCCCGGTCTTGTTGCCGCAGTAGAATCCGTTAGCAGGCCTGGGGCGAGCACGCGTTGGGCTGCATCGGAAAGATGTTGCCTTGCCATGGCCCTATGCCATTCCCGATGACCGCGTTGTTCCCAACGCCGACCTTGTAGCGCCTCAACTGTCCACCTGAACCTTCCGAAGGATAAAAGTCCGCGTAGATGCCAAGCTGACCGTTGCCAGTGATGTTGTTGCCGAGGACTATGGCACCGTCCTCGAGAACAACTGCGCCGTTGCCACCATTTCCAGACACCGTGTTGTTCTCGATGCGGCAGCCGCCGGTGCACGCGATGCCATGCTGGCCGTTGCCCGAAATCGTGCTGAAAGAGACCGTGGCATAGCCGATGCCGGCGTCGGGAGGGGGGTTGCCGGTTGCTTCCGTGACCCCGTTCGTCCCGTTGGCAACCAGCCGCATGCGGAGCACGGTCAGGAACTGCGCGATGCTGCGTATGCCGGAAAGAGAAAAACCGCGCACCGTGCCATTCTCTACGGTCAGGCTGCGGTTGAACGAGGTGATGCCGTTGCGCCCGACGCCGCTGCCAGCAAGCGTGAAGCCGCCCATATCGATGGAGATCTCGTTGGCGCGCGCCTCGATGCCGTTGACGGCCGTCGTGACGACGAGGTTCGATCCAAGCCGGTAGCTGCCGCCGACGCTGATCGTGACGGGAAAGCCTGGCGTGTCGCCGGGCGTGACGTTGCCGGCCAGCGCATCGGCCTGGGTGAAGACGACGACGCCGTGGTCGTTGGTGAGAGCAAGCGCTGGCGACGCTGCAAAAAGCGATGCCGACACAAGCGAGGCGACTGCGATGCGGTTCATGACATGCTCCCCTTGGTTGATCCCTGGAGACACTTGGCATCGAAAGATGCCGTAAGGTCAAGTCCGACAGGAATGCGGTCCGCTGAGCGATCACGGAGGGTCCGCGCAGGCTGGCGAGCAGGCATTGGGCTGCATCGGGATGTAGGAGCCAACTATTCCGGAGATGCTCCCGACGACCGTGTTGTTGCCCGCGCCGCCGGTGCCGCCGAATACGATCCCGTATGGAAAATTCCCAGCGACCAGATTTCCTAGGGCCATTGAGAAGGATCCATCGAAGTCGATCCCCACCGACTGGTTGAACGACACGTTGTTGTTTTCGACACGGCAGTAGGAGGCGCATGTGATGCCCATGGCCGTGTTTTCAATGACCTTGCTGCCGTTCACACTCGCAAATGCCGCGCCTGGTTCAGCGTTGACGCCGTGACGGCCATTGGCCGTGACGACCATGTCTTCGACGGCGAGGAACTGAGCGACAGAGCGAATTCCATCGAGCGTGAAGCCCCGCACCGTGCCATGCTGGACCTTAATGTTCCGGTTGAAGCTCGTCACGCCGTTGCGACCGACGCCGCTGCCGGCCAGCGTGAAGCCTGCCATGTCGATCGACACCTCGTTGGCGCGCACTTCGATGCCGTTTGCCTGCGTCGTGACGATCAGGTTCGATCCCATCCTGTAGCTGCCGCCCTTGGCGATCGTCACCGGAAAGCCCGGCGTATCACCGGGCGTGACGTTGCCCGCCAGCGCATCGGCCAGGGTGAACACGACGATGCCGTTGTCGTTGGTCAGGGCGGATGCCGGTCCGGCAATGGACAGCGATAGACATGTGACACACGCAAGCAGGACGCGATTCATCTGACAGCTCCGTCGTGGGTGGACCCTGCCGGCGATTTGGCAACGGATGCTGACGTGGCGTCAAGGGGATGCGCGGTCAGGCGATGCCATAGCGCGGGTCTGGCTGGATTATGTCCGTTGTCTACCAGGGAGGCGCAGCTCGGCGCGCGCATGCCGTGGCGGAACCGTCCCGGATAAGCATTTCTTCAGTTTTTGCACGTCAGTGTCTCCAGCGACGCGGACACCTGAGGGGGAAATTGCGCACCGTCGGCCATGAGGTGAAATCGTGAAGTCATATCCGATATCGGCCAACGAAGAAAATCGCCTTTCCGCTCTGCACGCGCTGGAAATCATCGATACACTGCCGGAACCTGCATTCGACGCCGTGGTCGCCCTGGCGGGGAAATACTTCAGTTGTCCCGTCGCTCTGGTCACGTTGCTCGACGAGAACCGCCAGTGGTTCAAGGCATGCGCCGGACTGAACATCGCCGAGACTGCGCGCGACCTGGCGTTCTGCAACCACACGATCCTCTCCCCCGATGTCTTTGTCGTGCCGGACGCAACGCTGGACGACAGGTTCGCTCAGAACAGCCTGGTGACCGACTATCCCGGCATACGCTTTTATGCCGGCTATCCCCTGGCGCCCGACGGCGAACACCGTTTCGGCTCCTTCAGCGTCATTGACACGGTGCCGCGCTCGTTTTCGGAAGCCGACAGGACGGCCCTGGCCCATTTCGGCCGGATCGTCGAGGCACTCCTGCGCGCGCACGCCCTCGAGACCGCATTGGCGAGCGAGCGCAAGACGCGCGACCTCAACGCCAATCTGCGGCTGCTGGCCCAGGCGGAGCGCCTGGCGGACATCGGCGCCTGGGAACTGGATCTCCAGACGCAGCGCATCACCTGGTCGGACAATCTTTTCGCGATCTACGACCTGCCCAAGGGACCCTTGCCGGAACTCGACATCCTCCAGGCCTTCTTCCCCGACGACGCCTGGCGCCGGATTACGGAATTCATGAGCACGGCGCCCGTCGACGGCGCGCCGTTCAGCCTCGAAACCTGCATCACGACCGCGACCGGTCGCACCAAGCAGGTGCAGAGCAGTGCGGAGGTCGAAGTGGTCGACGGTGTGGCGGTCGGGATAACGGGGGTGCTGCAGGACGTGACCGCCGCCCATGAAACGCGGCAGCTGCTGTGGAACGCCGCCAATGTCGACTTTCTGACCGGCGTGGCCAACCGGGCGCGCTTTCATGCCATTCTTGCCGAGCACCTGCAAAGCTCCGGGCAACAGGCGGAAGCGACCTCGCTGCTGCTGCTCGATCTCGACGGTTTCAAGGAGATCAACGACACGCTCGGACACCAGGCCGGCGACGACATACTGAAGGCCGTGGCCGAGCGGCTGGTGGCCTGCGCCCCGCCGCAGAGCGTCGTGGCGCGCCTGGGCGGCGACGAGTTTGCCGTCATCCTTCCCCATCACCAGGCAGAGCCGATCCACACGATCGCGGCCGACATGCTGCAGACCATCATGCCGCCCATCGAAGCCACCGGAGAACAGCTTCTGGTGACAGCGACGGCCGGCCTCGCGACCTTCCCCGCCGATGCCAGGAGCGCCGAGGAGCTGCTGCGCCGCGCCGACATTGCGCTCTACAACGGCAAGCGCCACGAGCGTGGCTCCGTCAGCCGGTTCGTCGCCAGCCTCTCCAACCTGTTCGACAAGCGTCGGCTGGCGATCGACAAGGTCGAACGCGCCATACTCGGCAACCGCCTGCTTCCCCACTACCAGCCGATCGTGCGGTTGAGCGACCGGGTGGTCTATGGCCACGAGGCGCTGGCGCGGATCGCCAATCTGGACGGGACGATCAGCGCGGCGGCGGACTTTGCCGACGCGTTCGGCGACCCGAGGTCCTGCCGGCGCATCGCCGAACGGATGCTGCACCTCGTGACCGCCGACGTCGCGCAGCTGAATGCGCTGGGCAGCGGCCCCGGGATTGTCAGCCTGAACGCATCGCAGGCCGACCTGAATTCGCTGGGATATCCCGAGCGGCTGCTGGCCAGGCTCGAGGAATGCGGCATCCGCCCGCAGGACATGACCCTCGAAGTGACGGAGACGCTTCTGCTGAGCACGGATGCGAAGGCCGTGCGGGCGGCCCTGCAGACGCTCAGCGACGCCGGCATGCGCATTGCGCTCGACGATTTCGGGACCGGCTATTCGTCGCTGACCCATCTGCGCGACTTCCCGCTGCACCAGATCAAGATCGACAAGTCATTCGTGTGCGGTATCGGTACCGGCGCTCAGAGCCCCGCGATCGTGCAGGCCCTGGTGGATCTCGCCCATGCGCTCGGCCTGTCTGTCGTGGCCGAAGGGATCGAAACCGAGGGGCAGTACGACTTCCTGCGCGCCATCGGCTGCGACGCGGGGCAGGGCTACCTCTTCGGCAAGGCGCAGCACGTCAATGCGCTCGCCCCCGGCCGGCAGCCAGCGATGGCGGTCGGCAATTCCCGGCTGGCCGGTTGACTGGCAGGTTTCAGGACATGGGTTCAAGCATAAAGACTGAACGGCAGTGGCGCCGCCGGCTCGTGGATTTTTCGGTCCGCGTCCTGTTTCCGACGCGCGGTATCCGCGACGTCAGCGAGGCACGGCTGCGGCTGCGCGATCTCGCCGAGGGCGGCGCGGCGCTGCATGCCGCCGGGCTCAGGGGCATTCCCGACTTCTTCTACCTCCAGTTCGGCGACGAGAAGTCGGAGCTGGTGGGCTGCTATGTCGTCGGCCGAAATCCCGACACGATCCACTGCCGGTTCAGCACGGAGCTGACGACGGCGGCGGTCGAGCGCATCATCGTGGAGCAGGACACGCTTGCGCTGTTCGACGCGCTGACGGAGGAGGCAGCCGGCGATGCCTATGACGAACTGGCGACGCTGCTGGACACCGCGCCGGGGGAATAGTCAGCAGGCCGGCACGCATCGGTTGGGGTCCAGCGGCAAGATCGTGCCAGACGTCGGCGTAGCTCCGTTGGAGACGATGAAATTGCCGCGGAAAGCGCCGCCGCCGAGAATGCCGTACTGAGCGTTGGACGTGATGAAATTGTCGATAACCAGCGTGTAGGAATCGGTGAGAATGCCCGATCCGCCATTGAAGGACACATCGCTGTCTTGAACGCGACAGTTACCCTTGCACACGATGCCATCGCCGAGATTCTCCGAAACAGTGCTGTTCGTTATCGTGACGTGCCTCCTGCCGGGGGTGTCGAAAGTATTGTCGTAGGTGGAAACGCCGTTCCGGCCGTTGGACACCGACCGCATCCCGTCCACCTCAAACAGGTCGCCGACGGACCTGATGCCGTCAAGCGTGAAGCCCCTGACGGTACCGCCGCGCACCGTCAGGCTGCGGTTGAAGCCGGTGACGCCATTTCTGCCCACGCCGCTGCCGGCGAGCGTGAAGCCGCCCAGGTCGACGGTGACCTCGTTGGCGCGGACCTCGATGCCGTTGACGGCCGTCGTGACGACGAGGTTCGAGCCCAGCCGGTAGCTGCCGCCTGCGCTGAGCGTGACCGGGAAGCCGGGCGTGTCGCCCGCAGTCACGCCGCCGGCCAGCGCATCGGCCTGGGTGAAGACGACGACGCCGTGATCGTTGGTGAGCGCAATCGCGGGGGAGGCCGCCAGAAGCACGACAATTGCAGGCGAGGCACGAAGAAGACGGTTCATGGCAAGCTCCAGCGGCCGAGATCCTTCACCGGCATATGGCAACGCCAGGTGCCGCAGCGTCAAGAGGCATGTTCCGTTATGGCGGCGGAGGGCAGTCCGGAACGCAGGCGTTGGGTTGCATGGCGATGTAAGGGCCCTGGATCTGCACGGCGTTTGCATTCTGGAGCACCGTATTGTTGCCGGCGCCACCCGGCGCGGCAAAGTACATGCCGTAGAATCCGTTCGATGTGGAGACGTTTCCCAAAGCCGTGCCGCCCTTGCCTCTGAAGTAGATGCCGAAAGCAGCATTGAGCGACACGATGTTGCTTTCGACAAGGCAGTGCTCGGTGCAGACGACGCCACTGGCGCCGTTGCGGGTGACGCTGCTGTCGGAGATGCGTGCGAACGCCATGACGTCGGGCTGCGATCCCGTGTCGTCGGCGATGACGCCGTTACGACCATTCGCCGTGACGATCATCTGGCTGACGGTGAGGAACGGGGCGATCGTGCGGATACCGTCGAGGGTGAAACCGCGGATGTTGCCATTCGCCACCCGCAAGGACCGGTTGAAGCTCGCGATCCCGTTTCGACCCGCGCCGCTGCCGGCGAGCGTGAAGCCGGCCATGTCGATCGAGACCTCGTTGGCGCGCACCTCGATGCCATTCACCAGGGTCGTGACGACGAGGTTCGAACCCAGCCTGTAGCTGCCGCCGACGCCGAGCGTCACCGGGAAGCCGGGCGCGTCGCCCGGCGAGACGTTGCCGGCCAGCGCATCGGCCTGGGTGAAGACGACGACGCCGTGGTCATTTGTGACCGCATGGGCTGGCGCGACCGACAAGGCGCCTGCAAACGCTACATATGCGATGCGCTTCATGACATTCTCCCCTCAATTGTCCTCAGAGGGCAATTGGCTGCAGTTGGTGCCCTTGGGTCAAGCTCGCTGACGGCGGCCAACCGTCGTCGCGATCCTTCGGCGATCTTCGCGAACCAAATCATTCGTTCATGGGGGTGGAAGGCCACATCCAACCGGCACGCACGCATTTGGCTGCATCGGGATGTGGCTACCACCTATCTGGTACGCACCGTTGTTTAGGACGGTGTTATTTCCGGTACCTCCGGCCTGGCTAAAATACATGCCGCTTAAAGTATTCGCAACAACCGAATTTCCGAGTGCAAATCCTCCAATTCCGATGAACAATATTCCTGACGCACCGTTGAACGACACCTGGCTGTTCTCAACACGGCAATAATCGGCGCAGAGGATACCAGTATCTATACTGGCCGTGATCGTGCTTCCGGCAACACGCGCGAAGGCCGTTCTAGCATATAGACCGCCGGCGGGATCGGCGAAAACGCCATACCGGCCGCTACCGGTGACCAGCATATTGCTCACCACCAAATACTGCGCGAGGCTGCGAACGCCGTCATTGGTGAACCCGCGAACGGTTCCGTTCATCACTTGGGTCGTTCGATTGAAACTGGTGACGCCGTTGCGTCCGACGCCGCTGCCGGCGAGCGTGAAGCCGCCCATGTCGATGGTGACCTCGTTGGCGCGGACCTCGATGCCGTTGACGGCCGAGGTCACCACCAGGTTGCTGGCGAGGCGATAGCTGCCGCCGACGCTGATCGTCACCGGGAAGCCGGGCGTGTCGCCGGGCGTGATGTTTCCCGCATTGACGGCGGCCTGGGTGATCAGGACCTGGCCGTCCTGGTTCGTGACGGCGTGGGCGGGCGATGCCGCCAGAAGCGCGACGGCTGCGAGAGATGCAACTGTGAGACGGTTCATGACGTGCTCCCAGAGGTTACTGCCTCTGAGGCCACTTGGCACCAGGAGGTGCCGTTACGTCAAGTTGCGAATACGGCGTTGCCATCAAGGAGGCGGAGGGCATGCCGGTAGGCAGGCATTGGGCTGCATCGGAACGTAGGAGCCGCTGATCTGCGGGTTGCCGTTGTACATGACGGTGTTGTTTCCCGCGCCGCCGGGGGCCGTGAAGGAGAGACCGAACCCGCCGGGGTTTTGCGTCACCGTATTGCCGAGGGCCAACCCGCCGAGGCCATAAAAGGTCACTCCCGAAGCGCCGTTCCCCGAGATCAGGCTGTTCTCGACCCGGCAGTTATCGCCGCATATGATCCCGTTGGAAGTGTTTGCCGTGACCTTGCTGCCGGCTATGCTCGCGAAGGCAACGGTGTCGGTGAACGGTCCCTGGGGATCGGCGAAGATGCCGTGTCGACCATTGCGCGTGACGAGCATGTCGCTGACAGACAGGTGCTGCGCTATGGTCCGTATTCCGTCATTGGTGAAGCCCCGCACATTGCCGCCCGCGACCCGCAACGAGCGGTTGAAACTCGCGATGCCGTTCCTGCCGACACCGCTGCCGACGAGCGTGAAGCCGCCCATGTCGATCGAAACCTCGTTGGCGCGCACCTCGATGCCGTTGACGGCAGAGGTCACCACCAGGTTCGAGGCCAGGCGGTAGCTGCCGCCGATGCTGATCGTCACCGGGAAGCCCGGCGTGTCACCGGGCGTGATGTTGCCGGCGTTGACGGCGGCCTGGGTGATGAGGACCTGGCCGTCCTGGTTGGTGACGGCGGATGCCGGCGAGGCCGACAACAGCGCTGCAAGGAAGAGAGAGGCGATTGCGCCGCGGGACATCGGAACTCCTGTTTGTCGTTTGAAGGAAGGCTCGCAACGCGCGTCGCCATTGTGCAATTCCGGCGCCGGACGGCGAAGCCGCGGTCGGCCACAGCTATGGCGGCGGTGGACAGGCGGGATCGCACGCGTTGGGTTGCAAATGAACCACGCCGCCGCTGATCTGGCCGGACAGGTTCTGGACGACCGTATTGTTGCCCGCGCCAACCAGACCTTCGGACACGATCCCGAAGCCATTATTCCCGCTTACGATGTTTCCCAGCATCAGCCCTCCGGCGCCGAGTATGGCGATTCCGTCCGATCCGTTGTCGGACACAAGGCTGTTCTCCACCCGGCAGTTGCGCCCGCACCGGATGCCGCCAACCCCGCTGGAAGTGATTTTGCTGTCCGCGACGCTCGCATATGAGACGCTCTCGCTAAAGACGCCGAGGGCCTGAGTATCGGTATATACGCCATAGCGGTTGTTGGCCGTGATCACCATGTTGTCGACCTCCAAAAACTGGGCGATGGTACGGACACCGTCAATTGTGAAGCCGCGGACCTAGCCGTTTGCCACCCGCAGCGCCCGGTTGAAGCTCGTGATCCCGTTCCGGCCCACGCCGCTGCCCGACAGCTTGAAGCCGCCCATGTCGATCGTGACGTCGTTGGCCTTGACCTCGATGCCGTTCGCCGCAGACGTGACCGTCAGGTTCGACCCCAGACGGTAGCTGCCGCCGACGCTGATCGTCACGGGAAAGCCGGGCGTGTCGCCCGGCGTGATGTTGCCGGCGTTGACGGCGGCCTGGGTGATCAGGACCTGTCCGTCCTGGTTCGTGACGGCGTGGGCGGGCGCCGCCACCAGCAGCGCGACGGCTGCGAGCGATGCGGATGCGATGCGGTTCATGACGTGCTCCCACAAACTGTTCAATGTGCACAAGTGGCGCCGGGCGCCGCACTTGCGCAAAGTGCTAAGAGGCGACACCACGTCTCCATCATGGTGGCTGGCATGCCGGATTGCAGGCATTGGGCTGCATCGCGATGTAGCTGCCGCTGATCTCCACGCTCCCATTGTCGAGAACCGTGTTGTTTCCCGCGCCGCCCTGCTGGCCGAAAAAGATGCCGTAGAAACCGTTCGACGTCACGACATTGCCGAGCGCCATGCCGCCCTTGCCCTCGAAAAAGATGCCGCTGGCCTGGTTCAGCGACAGGATGCTGTTTTCGACCAGGCAATGGTTGGTGCAGGTCACGCCGCTGGAAATGTTGTTCGTGATCCTGCTGTCGGTGACGCTGGCAAAGGAAACGGCGTCGAACGTCGCGCCGGTGTCGTCGGCATTGACGCCGTGACGGCCGTTGCCTGTCACGATCATCCTGTCGACCGTGAGGAAGGTTGCGACGCTACGGATGCCGTCGTTGAGGAAACCGCGGACATTGCCGTTGCTGATCCGCAGCGTGCGGTTGAAGCTGGTGATGCCGTTGCGGCCGGCGCCGCTGCCGGCCAGCGTGAAGCCGCCCATGTCGATCGAAACCTCGTTGGCGCGCACCTCGATGCCGTTCACCAGCGACGTAACGACGAGGTTGCTGGCCAGCCGATAGCTGCCGCCGACGCTGATGGTCACCGGGAAGCCGGGGGTGTCGCCGGGCGTGATGTTGCCGGCGTTGACGGCGGCCTGGGTGATGAGGACCTGGCCGTCCTGGTTGGTAACGGCGTGAGAGGGCGAAGCCGCCAGCAGCGCGACGGCTGCGAGCGAGGCACGTGCGATGCGGTTCATGGATAGCTCCAGTCGACCAGATCCTTCAGGGGCAGTTGGCACCAAGAGATGCCGTTGGGTCAAGCACTATCCGCGATGCAGTGGGACGGTGGACAACCTCAGTCGGCCGGATCGCGTGGTGCTGGCTCGGGCGCGTGCGACAGGGACGATGTCCCTTCACGGCGGCGGTTGGCATGCAGGGTTGCAGGCATTGGGTTGCAGCGGCAACCATGACCCGGCTATCTGGTTTGGGTTCAGCAAGAGGGTATTGTTGCCCGCGCCACCCGGTCCGTTGAAAGTTATTCCGGTTCCCCCGTTGTCGGAAACAATGTTGCCAAGCGCCAGACCTCCATATCCACCGAAGTCCACTCCGTTGCCGGAATTCCCCGACACGATACTGTTTTCGACGCGGCAATTCCGGCCGCATTCAATGCCAATTGCGTTGGCAGTAACCCTGCTCTGAATCACGCTCACGAAGGCGACGGCTGCAGGTGTCTGACCCAGGCCGAATTCGGCGAAAACGCCATTGCGCCCGTTGGCGGTGATCACCATGCCGGCAACCGACAAGAACTGGGCGATCGAACGCACTCCGTCATTGGTGAATCCGCGAACGATCCCGTCCTTGACGGTCGTTGTCCTGTTGAAGCTGGCAATGCCGTTGCGGCCGACGCCACTCCCGGCAAGCGTACGCCCGCCCATTTCGATCGTGACCTCGTTGGCCCGCACCTCGATCCCGTTGACCGCCGTCGTCACCGTGAGGTTCGTGGCCAGCCGATAGGTCCCCGGGATGGACAGCGTAATCGGAAAGCCGGGCGTGTCGCCGGGCGTAATGTTGCCGGCATTGACGGCTGCCTGCGAAATGAGGACGTCGCCGTTCTCATTGGTTACGGCGTGGGCGGGCAGGGAAAACAGCAGCGCCGCGGCTGCAAGCGTTGCGGATGCGATGCGCTTCATGAGGGACTCTCTTCGTTTGATCGCTTGTACGAAAGTCGGCACCAGGAGGTGCCTTGGGGTGAAGCCTCCACTATTGATAGCGGATGATCCATCACGGAGGAAAGCAGGAGGGAGAGCAGGCGTTCGGCTGCATTGACACATACTGGCCCAGGATGGACTCGGACTGGCCGATGATAGTGTTGTTTCCAGCTCCCCCCTTGCCCAGGAATCCAATCCCCGCCCCGCCATTCAATGTCAAAGTATTTCCCAGGACCGTGCATCCCCCGTCTGCGTAGCAATACACGCCATAGCTCTCGTTTTTTGAAACAGTGTTTCCTTCGACATGGCAGTGAGACGCACAGGATATTCCGTCATCGCCGTTCGAACTGATGTTGCTGTCAGTGATGCGGGCGAAATCAGCGCTGGGAGTGGACGGGTTAACTTCATGTGCGAAGACACCATCGCGACCATTTGCGACGACGATCATGTCATGCACTGTCAAGAACTGGGCTATCGACCGAATTCCGTCGAGCGTGAACCCTCGAACGTTGCCGTGCTCGACGCGCAGCGCCCGGTTGAAGCTTGCGATGCCGTTGCGTCCGACGCCGCTGCCTGCCAGCGTGAAGCCGCCCATGTCGATCGAGACTTCGTTTGCCCTGACCTCGATGCCGTTGACGGCCGTCGTGACGGTCAGGTTCGAGGCCAGCCTGTAGCTGCCGCCGACGCTGATCGTGACGGGGAAGCCCGGCGTGTCGCCGGGGGTTATGTTACCGGCGTTGACGGCGGCCTGGGTGATGAGGACCTGGCCGTCCTGGTTCGTGACGGCGTGGGCGGGGAGAGAAAACAGCAGCGCTGCGGCTGCGAACGCTGCACATGCGATGCGCTTCATGGAAAGCTCCGGCGAACGTGATCCCGCGACGCGCATTTGGCACCGAGAGATGCCGCTGCGTCAAGTTCTCCCGCGCCGCGCTCCTAGGGGGCAGGGCATGCCGGATTGCAAGCGTTTGGCTGCAGCGGAATATAGGGTCCGAAAATCTGGGGGCCGCCCGGAACAAAGGCATAGTTCTCGGTGAGCGTGTTGTTGCCGGCGCCGCCAGGCTTGTCGGAAAAGAAATAAATGCCCTGATACAGATTTTCTGTGACGACATTGCCGAGCGCCAGTCCCCCGCCTCCCGCGAAATAGATGCCGTTGCCGCCGTTGCCCGAGATGAGGTTGCTCTCGACGCGACAATGCTCCCCGCAGTTGATTCCGTGGTTTTGGTTGGCCGTGATACTGCTGGATGACACCGCAGCGTAGGCAGAGATGCCCGCGGTCGTCGAGCTCGGATCGGCAAATACGCCGTAGCGGCCGTTGGTTGAAATCACCATCTCGAGAATGGTCAGATTTGGCGCAATCGATCGCACGCCGTCAAATGCAAACCCTCGAACGTTACCGCCCTGCACACGAAGGGTCCGGTTGAAGCTCGCGATCCCGTTCCTGCCCACGCCGCTGCCGGCGAGCGTGAAGCCGCCCATGTCGATCGAAACCTCGTTGGCGCGCACCTCGATGCCGTTGACGGCCGTGGTGACGACGAGGTTGGAGGCGAGGCGGTAGCTGCCGCCGACGCTGATGGTCACGGGAAAGCCGGGCGTGTCGCCCGGCGTGACGTTGCCGGCATTGACCGCGGCCTGGGTGATCAGGACCTGGCCGTCCTGGTTGGTGACGGCGAGGGCCGGCGCCGCGGCCAGCAGAAGCACCAGGCAGACAATCGCGCGACGGTACATGGGAGGCTCCAGTCTGTCAGGCTGCAGTGATCTCGGTCAGCATGGCTGCGGCGAGCAGGCGTTGGGCTGCAACGGCAGGATGTCACCGGCCCAGGGCCCGGCGCCATTGCGGATGACGGCATTGTTGCCAGCGCTGATTTCGAGCTCAAGTATAAGACCGGGGAGTATAATGGCCGCAAAGACGCCGAACGCTCCGTTGCTGACAATGGAATTGCCCAGCAGGACGCCGCCCTGCTTCGTGACTTCAACGCCGTTCTGGCCATTTCCGTTTATCGTGCTGTTGTCGACGCGGCAGCCCGTCGTGCAGATGATCCCGTTGATCACATTGCCCGTGATCGTGCTGAAGGAGACCGTGGTATTGGCGATGGGAGTACCGGTCAGATTGGGATAGTCCTCTGCGACGCCGTTTCGGCCGTTGGAGAGCACGCGCATGCGTTCGACGCGCAGGGTCGTTGCGATGGTGCGCACGCCGTCGAGCGTAAAGCCTCTGACCGTGCCGTCCTGGACCGTCAGGGTGCGGTTGAAGCTGGTGATGCCGTTCCTGCCGATGCCGCTGCCGGCCAGCGTAAAGCCGCCCATGTCGAGGGAAACCTCGTTGGCGCGGACCTCGATGCCATTGACCGCCGTCGTGACGACGAGGTTCGAGCCCAGCCTGTAGCTGCCGCCGACGCTGATCGTCACCGGGAAGCCGGGCGCGTCGCCCGGCGTGACATTGCCGGCCAGCGCATCGGCCTGGGTGAAGACGACGACGCCGTGGTCGTCGGTCAGCGCAAGGGCGGGCGTGGCCGCCAGTAGAATGGCTGCAAAAGCTGCAAGGGCAGGATGGTTCATCTGGAGCTCCCGTAGACGTGATCCCAGCGGGCATTTGGCACCGGGAGATGCCGCAGCGTCAAGTCCTCCCGCCATGCGACCCTAGAGGGGTGGGCAGGCCGGACTGCACGCATTGGGCTGCATCTGGCGCACGGTGCCTGTCATTTGCCCGAGGGCGTTCTGCATGACGACGTTGTTTCCGGCACCACCACCAAAACTGTAGAAATAGATCCCGTTTTGGCCGTTCTCGGTGACGGTGTTGCCCAGCGCCAGCGCGCCGCTATCCGCAAAGACGATGCCATTCCCGACATTCTGGGAAATGAGGCTGTTCTCCACCCGGCAATGTCGGGCGCAAACGACCCCATCGAGCCCATTGGTGATGACCTTGCTGTTGGCGACGCTTGCATGGGAAGAGGCGTTGACGTTCGTGTCGTCGGTATAAACCCCGTAGCGCCCGTTGGCGGCGATCACCATGTGATCCACTGCCAGGAGCTGCCCGATCGTACGCACCCCATCCAGCGTGAAGCCGCGCACGCTGCCGTCGCGAACCCGCGTGTTGCGGTTGAAGCTCGTGATTCCGTTGCGGCCCACGCCGCTGCCCGCCAGCGTGCGCCCATTCATCTCGATGGTCACGTCATTGGCCCTGACCTCGATACCATTGACCGCCGTTGCCACCGTCAGGTTCGACGCCAAGCGGTATGTGCCGGGCAAGGACAGCGTGACCGGAAAGCCCGGCGTGTCGCCGGGCGTGATGTTGCCGGCATTCACCGCCGCCTGCGAGATGAGGACATCGCCATTGTCGTTGGTGACGGCCAGGGCCGGCGTTGCGGCAAGAAGGGCGACTGCGAGCACTGCATGGGCAGGACGGTTCATCGAAAGCTCCCCGTGGAAACACCTCTTGCGACGCATATGGCTATGGAGGGTGCCGCCGCGTCAAGGGGTGCGCTTTCCCTTGCGTCATTTGCCTTGCAAAGGCTGCGGGCCGACGTATTCTGCGGCGATCGGCAGGCGCTGGCATTGCCTGGCGCGGCCTCGAGCCTCAGGGAGTGATGTGATGCGGCCAGTTGCGCTAGTCTTCGCCCTGCTGTGCGGGCTTGCCGGAACGACCGCCCAGGCAATGGCGCAGGTCGTCGGCATCGTCGGCGACCGTTATGAGAGCTATTCGTCTCAGTACACGTGCGTGAACGTCAACTGCAACTTCTCATTCCCCTTGTTCGTTCTGCCGAACAACGCGCCGGGAACGCTGCTGATCGAGGAGATTTCGTGCAGCACAATGTCCGAGACCGAGGCTTTCAGCGCGAAATTCGGTCCGACGACGTCGGTGAATGAATTTGTAGGCAAGAAAAGTGCGGTCTTTCAATATACTTCTTTCCCTTATAATTCCTTCAGCAATAACTATTCAGCGAGTTTCCGCGCTCAGCCAAACATGATGTTGGTTCAGAACAGATATCTGACCATTAATATTTATTTCAATCCCAAGCCGAACGCGGTGATCTTCTACTCCAGCGCGACCTGCAGCATGTCGGGGCGAATTTTGCGCTAGGCAGGGAGGCAGGGACGGGCGACCAGCAGGCGGCGCGGGTTGGCGGCAGAGCCGTTTGCCGCGCACGAACCCCCGGTCCGGCACGATCTCATCATGGCACCTTCTGGTCTGGACGTGTCAAATGCTGATCTAGGAAAATATACCTTGACACCGTGACGGTGATCCTGTAGGTTTTGGCCATCGTCAAAAGTGTGCGGGTGGAAGGGGCAGGCGCGGTTGCGCAGCCCGAGGCACCCCCACCCCGTTTCGCGATCTCCACGTCGTTCCGATCGCTCACCGACCCTCCCCACAAGGGGGAGGGTAGATCGCGCGTTTCGCGTCCGAAGGGCGGGAAGGGAAGGCGTCGCGGGCGTCATCCCGGAATTAGAGTGCGAGCGAAGCGAGACGC
>LNFM01008677.1_pt1 | contig 15214 bp, 14 predicted proteins | sample 596031 | NCBI WGS metagenome assembly LNFM01 (sample SAMN04254537, study PRJNA301005) | activated carbon metagenome | isolation source: dual media filters at the Ann Arbor, Michigan drinking water treatment plant | place: USA: Ann Arbor | reverse complement strand
AATACTGAGATACGGCGGAAAACACAAAGACCTAGCGTACTGATCAAAATGGTGGGCGATGAAGGACTCGAACCTTCGACCCGCTGATTAAGAGCCCTGAAGTGCTGCTGCCCAAACCGCATTCGCGCCAATAGCTTAGCACTGACGCCACACATCCATGTCACGTCCATGTCGCGTACACGGGATCACAATAGCAGACTAGCCAACCGCTCCGACCTCTCGGACCTCCGGCGGTTGCTATCCTTGTCGTTAAAGAGGTGGCCGTAGACGTTGTATGTCATTTGGATGTCGGCGTGGCCCATCTCCACCTGAACGTCCTTGGGATTGGCGCCATCGTTGATGAGCATAGATGCATGGAAATGCCGGAGCCTATGAAAGTTGTGACGAGGCTCTACAAGAGGCTTGCCGTCCTTATGAACCGCCTCGCCGTTCTCATCTAACACTGGCATTGTGATGCCAGCAGCCAACTGCACCGGGAACCATGCTCTCCTAGTGATATTCGATAAGAACTCGGGTTTGCCAGTCTTGGTGGCGAACACTAGGGCATGACCGCCAGCCTCGAGCTTCCACTCTCGCAACATCTGTACGAGGTCGGCAGGGATAGGGATGCTCCGGTAGCCAGCCTTGCTCTTGGTAGTCTTAGCCACCACGCCGTTCTCGTCTGCTCGTTGCCACACATGGACACGGGCCTCTTGAAGATCGACAGCGGTCCAAGGCAAGCCGCGCACCTCACCGGCTCTCATGCCCGTATGGATGGCCAGGGCAATCATCACTCGATAGCGCCTCCACATCCGTCCCTTGGGACCAGGGATGGCCCTACGATCTAGTTCAGCCAGTATGGCTCGTACCTCGGCAACCTCGGGGACGACGACTTTCTCTTCCTCGGCGTTGTCCTTGCCCACCTGAACCAAGGTCGCGACGTTGGACGTCACAAGGCCCTGAAACATCGCCTCCGACAGAATGCCCTTGAGCGCCATCAGGCATTTCCTGGCCAGTGATCGCGAGACCTTGTTGAGCAGATGCTTCCTGAAATCCGCGACATCTGCCTGGCTGAGGTCAGTGAGCTTGATGCCTCCCAGATGCGGGATGACATAGGTGTTGGCCAGATAGTTGTATTGCCTCAGCGTGGAAGTTTCGGCCGGCCCATTGTCCTTTCGTCCATGCGTTACGGCTTCGATCCACCTCTGGGCAGCCTGGGCTACCGTAATCTTGGTAGCCGTAATCCTCTTAGCCCTGATGTCCCTGACGTTCTCAACTCTCCAAGTCTCGGCTTGCTTTTTAGTCGCGAAGGTCCTTTGGGTTCGGACCCATTTCTTCTGAAGCGGATCATATAGCTCGTGGTCGACTACGAAGGATGTACGCGGCCGCGGCTCCCTGCCTTCAGAAGCTGCGAGGCGCTTCTCCGTTGCAGGCACCCACTGCCTCTTACGAACGCTGCACATTGCCATAGCAGTTTATCCGATTAATCCCATGTAATGGCGCGATTATCATATAACGATATCATTAAACTACGAAATGAAATCAACCGAGTTGAATGCATTCGCCATTTAGACAAATCAATTTGTCTATCCAGAATTCCTACTATGGACTCCCCAACTAAATCAGCCGTTCGATTTCAGATTTTTCTGAAATCGAAGAGGAAATTAGATTTTGGATTTTCTTGAAATCGAGGAACAAATTCGTTTCCCTATGTCGATTTTGCTTGCACCTATGAAATGCGCCGATATCATCGGCGCCGGGTTCGTTACCTAGCGCGTTGGTTGCTCAGTGCCTGCAGGCTGACAAATTGGCAACCGCATCATCTCATCCGCGATAGTTCCGAGAACCGCTGCAGACGCTATCGCTCCTTGAAAAGCCCCAAACCAGGGGCCGGGAGCGATGATGCATGTCTACTGACCTCGCCCAACTACACAACGACCTCGGAGTCATCTGGGGAGCCTCGGCCATTGCGAAGGCAATCGGACGCACCAGACGGCAAACGTTCCATCTCTTGGACAAGGGAGAACTCAAGGGAGCGACTAAAATCGGGGGAAGGTGGTGCATCACAAGGGACGCGCTGCTTTCTAACTTCCAACAGCCCGTAGTGAGGTGACGGCGTGTAAGAGATGTCGTCATAAATTATGACGGCCTCAGTGATTGCTGCTGGCGTCTACGGGAACCAGCGATGTCAGATAGGTTGATGGAAATTCCATCAGGATAACTGCGATGGGCCCAGGTGGCATCGCCGATGTCGCATACGGCGTTGGAATTTCCAACAATGCCTCTAACAGGGCATGTCAGATGCTTTGATCAAAATTTGATCGCGTCACTTACTCGACCCGTTAGTAGGAACGAGCTTCATAGTAGCGATCGCCCACTAAGCAAATGCGCGTATCACATACGGTGGTCAAATTTCGACCACGGCTAGTGATGTGGATGCTCCCTCATATCATGCCGTCTTCTTGGCGAGCACGTGCTGTGCCCCCTGATTGCATCTATGCCGATCAGCTTCAGCTTGATCCGATTGAGAGGACACCCGCTAGGTCGGTGGTTCTCGCACCCTGCAGCGAGTTGTCGCAACCTATAACCCTAACTGTCAGCATGTCTGATGGTTCGCATATCCGTCAGCCGCGTATGTCCCGCCCCCGCGATTGCCGCCGTACAGGGCGGCCCGGTGCCATGGCCACCGTCATGCGGACGGATATCGATACTGCCGCCACGCGCCAACGTCGCAACGCGTGGCGTGTGTCCCCGACAAACGGGGACGACCACGCGATCGGACGGTCAAATATGTTTGGTTTCCCATCGGGCGGCATTGTGAAAACTGGGACATTATCCGATAATATAAGTCGTGATATAATCGACTGGGAGTTTCTAATATGGAAGCCGACGCTAACAACAAATATCCGAAAGTGGCCGTCAGTAAGGAGGCCCAGAAACTAATCAGGCACGTTGCCGTCGCCACCGATGCGAAGATCATGGATGTAGTGTTTGTTGGCGTAAAGCTTCTCCAGGAGAAGCTTGGACTGCCCGATCCTCCGATTAGAAAGCTGCCAGCCCGTGAATAAAGAAAAGCCCCTCAGCCAGCGGAGGGACTGAGGGGCATTAAGCACGTATGGCCGTGTACATTTCGGTGAGCGGAGTCTCAACAAAATGCCTCGTGATAATGGTGTTCCCCAACACCAAATTCAAGACCTTGACGGAACCATTACATATGGTTTGGGGACTATAGCCCGTCCGGATAACAATGTAGCACCGCATCCTTCCGTTGATAAGCGCGCTAAAGACAATGCGGTCTCTCTTCCTGATTTCTATGCATATATGCCCACGCACACATATATTTTCGTTCCAACTATGCAGCCTTGGCCTGCATCAAGCGTGGATGCGAGGATCGCGCCTATCCGAGTTGGCGTCGATGAGAAGAAGCAACCAAAGTATCAAAAGGCCAGCGCGTGGCTAGATAAGCATCGCCCTGTCGAGAGCATGTGTTGGTCTCCAGGAGACCCAACACTCATCAATGATCGCTTCCTCGATGTAGGAGGCTGGAGCCATCGCGCCGGCATCCGCAGTCTCAACGTCTACAAGCCGCCAAAGCTGAAGCATGGCGATGCCAGCCAAGCCGGACCTTGGCTAGAGTTAGTTCATAACGTCTATCGGGAAGAAGCTGAGCACCTGATTGCGTACTTCGCGCACCGCGTCCAGTGCCCTGGGATAAAGCCTAACCATGGCTTGGTACTCGGCGGTAAAATGGGAATTGGGAAAGATAGCATACTCGCTCCCGTCAAGGAGGCTGTCGGACCCTGGAACTTCAGAGACGTGTCTCCCACTGATATCATGGGGGAGAAGTGGAATGACTACGTGGCCTCAGTCGTGCTCCGGGTCAACGAGAACCGAGACCTCGGCGATGTAGACCGGTACTCATTCTACGATCACATGAAGACATATACTGCGTCGCCCCCTGACGTGATCCGATGCCAAGAGAAGTACATCCGACACTACGATGTTCTGAACGTTTGCGGCGTGATCTACACGACCAATCACAAGACAGATGGAATGTACCTTCCGGGTGATGATCGGCGTCACTACGTTGCCTGGTCTGATAGGGACAAGGCAGAATTCACCAAGGAATATTGGGATGGCCTATGGGCCTGGTATCAGGACGGCGGCTATGGACATGTGGCTGCACACTTAGCGCATTATGATCTGTCGAACTTCAATCCCAAAGCGCCACCGCCAAAGACCAAAGCATTCTGGGAGATCGTCAACGCCAATAGGTCCCCTGAGGCCACAGACATGAGCAACGTGCTCGACTATCTGAAGCACCCAGATGCTCTGACTCTGGACATGCTGATAGATGCCACAAACAGCACCGGAATGATGACTTTCGGCACGTGGCTCGAAGATCGAAGACACCGTCGGATGATCCCTATGCGATTGGAGGAGGCTGGCTATACGGCAGTTCTCAATCCAGGCAACAAGGATGGCCAGTGGAAGATCGGGGGTAGGAACAGGATCGTCTACGCGAAGGCGGGAGTGCCGGAGGTAGATCGAATTAAAGCCGTCCATGCTTTGGCGGATGCCGCCCGCCCCGCCCGTCCCTGAAGTCCGTGAAGTCCGTGATCCGCCATCTGTTACCCCACATCCATCCCCGCAATAATATTGCTTCATTGAAAGGATGCAAAACCACGGACTTCACGGACTACACGGACCGACCGCAACCCTGGATGGCAAATCCGCGCCAAATAGCTGGCAACCAATCGCAGTGATCACACACAAACGACCCGTACCATACTTAAAGAGAAGAACTATTCGGTGGCGGTGATGATCGATGGACCTGGCCCTCCGCGGCACGCGGCACAGTCAGCAGGCTTTGTGCATCGGGGCGTCCGACCCCTCATACATTTCGTCGATAGTAACTTCGCCGTCGTCCAACTTCTCCAGCCGCACATGCAATATCACTGAGCGGCGCTCAAACTTCCAGTGCAGGGCGCTCCGGGTCCTCTGCAACTGCCAGCCATCGTGCGCTAACCATTGCAACCAGTGGTCCAACTCCATCGCCCGTATGGGCCCCGCTTTGATCGCCATGGCCACCAACTTGTCATCACGAAAGAACCCGTAACCCTTTGCCCTCAAGGCGGTGGTGCCGGGCACACCACCCCACAGGACCGGCTTCTTGATCGTTACGCATTTCCCAGGTGGTGGCTCACTCTCACGAGATGAAGTGTCCGTTTCAGCAGTCATGATCCTGCTGAACTCTCCCTCAGGCATTCCTAGGTAGTGAGATATCCAAAATCGATCAGGCCGCAATTGAGCGTCTGCGGGCGCGAACACTCCCAAGCCCGCACTACCCGCAACTAGGAAAACCGCACTCCACGCTAGCCACCGGCGCCCCCGGCCCAGACCCAACAACTTCATCCCCCACAACCCCTTCGTGCCCATCAGCCATCAGTGCTGCCAATAGAACCTCACCCAGCCGCCAATGACTGTCATCTTGAGGCAACACCCCTTCGCGTATCGATCAACCGACCGCTCCGCGGTAAGCGGCCCATTCCACACCAATCCCGAACTAGACCAACACACTTGCCTAAGGTTTGAGCTTTGCCGCCTCCTCTATTAGAGACTCTAGATATGCAAGCGCCAATTCACCGACGGCAACTGGGTGCCTAATCTCTAGTGCTTTGCCGAGATGGGTCGTCGGTGGATCGAACTCATCACCGTACCGTTCGTCCTTGACGCGAACGAGGTGAGCGTGCTCACCCTCAACGGCTCTAAGTTTTATTTTCAGCCTCTCGGGTTGGTCCTTCTTAGTGCGGAATGACAGAGGGTGCTTAGGGTCATCAACGACCTCATATCCTTCACCTTCTACAATTTGCAGGCGAGAGCCACGGAATGTCTGGACGCCGCTTTCCAGACCGTGTTCGTCGGAGTTGCGTGCATGATGAATGTAGGACAGCAGTTCGTCGTTCTTGCGTAGGTGCTTCATCCGGCCAAACCATGCGTTCGACACTCCATTGGACTTAGCGCCTTGCTCCAGTTTGGAATAGATCGATCCTGCCGCCATAATGAGGTCGGTCCAGGCATCTTCGAACTCGGCAGGTGGGGTTGTCTTGTCTTGCATTTTGGCTACCGCCGCTTTGACGCGTTTCAAGCGGCGTCGTGCTTGTTCAACTGCAGTTGGAAGCATGGATGTTCTGGTGCCAAGATAAGAGAAATACTCGAATGCGATAGGCACATGACGTCCTCCGAACGAGAGGAGGTGCCGAACCTCTCCGATTTGATATCTATAGCAATGATCGCGCCCTCTCGTTGATGTTGTGGTAGTCACATGACATTTCCAAAAGTATGCATCTTTTGTGAGCAGGCCTCGTTGAGTCGTGAGCACATTTGGTCTAAGTGGACGCGAGATTTAATTGGAAGATCAGACTCGCAATATCATAGTCATCGGTCTTTCGCTGGCCATATATCCAGGCGGCAGGACCGCCTAGAGATTGGACGAAAGCGAACGACTGGAGGGCTCGACACGGCCAAGGTCAGGGCAGTCTGCAGTCATTGCAATAACGGCTGGATGAGTAGGCTTGACGAACGAGTCAAAAGGTCTGCCGGCCCGCTCATCCAAGGCAAGCCGTTCCGCATCGACGAAGCGACCCAGAACCTTCTTGCTCGTTGGTTGATTATGAAAATGATGGTCATCGAGTTCGCCCGTGATAACACAGCTAGCGAAGAAGCATTGATTGTCTCCACTCAGCGTGATCGAAAGCTGCTCATGGATGGTCTTCAGCCGGACACAAAATGGAGCATCTGGATTGGGCATCAAACATCGGCCGGACGAGGCCGAAGCTACGTCCGGCATGTAATTCCGACAGACGTGTCAAAAGGACCCTCGGAAGGTTTTCACGTTCTCGATGATCCACTCTTTGAGACGCAGACTTTCATCATGCGCGTCGGAAGTCTGGTGGCCATCGCCATATGCACTCGCTGGCCCGTCAGGGCAGAGCTTGAAGAGCGCTCCAGACACATCATCCGACAGATCCATTCCTCCAGCGAACCAGTCATCAATTGGCCGCCGATCTCCAGCCTTTCCGAGAACACACTTCGCGGACTAGAAACGGACCCCTGGCGCTTTTTTGGCTTCTGACCAGCGGCCGCCCCCGAGACCGAAGGCTGAGGCTCCAAACTAGATCGTGGACCCTCTTGGGAGGTTCTCAGCTACATTACATAGCCGCTTGAGCATTTCAGCGTTGATGTGATCGTTTTTAACGGGCAGTATTTTCTCCTCGTGCAGGTCACGCCCCATAATGCAGCAACCGCTACTATCAGTTAAGGCTGTCACTGCTTTTGCTCCGATGCCCGTCCCGGAAACGTAACGCTCCATCCTTCCAAACTGACGCTCTGCCGTCTCAATGCCAATGGCATCTGTCGGAAGCATGTTAGGCAGCATTTCTACCTGCAGATTGTCATTCAAAATTTTGGCGTGAACCATCGGCTTCCACGCATCTTCTGGCGATGGCTCACAAAGGATGATGTGAAGCATGCCAACAAAAGGAAAGCCGTCCCTCAATAAGCCTTTCGCCTGCGTGGTGCCGGATGGCTTTGGATGCCGACCACGGTTGCGGCGGCGAGAGCGGAACACTTTGACTTCAATCGCCATCACCTCACCCAGATGATAAACCCCATCAGACATGGGGATTATTACCACATCAAAATCTCCGGGCTTTTCGTGTGGGTTTAGCCCCAATGCTGTTCTTGGAACTGCACACGAGCAGAGAAAGCTTCTTTGTATTGTTCTTGGTCGAGGTCCGAGTGATGCATCGACCATGAAATCGAAGAACCAACGGAAGATGGTTGGCTGTGTAAGAATATTTCGGACGATTGCCTCTTCTGGCTCATCCAGGAGCGGGCGTGCAGATCTGACGACACCCTCAGAATTGATGTCTCGAATGTGGTAGCGGGCTGCGCCAATTATCTGCGCAGAGTTTCCCGACTCGTCGACCGCATCCATGCGTTAGCCCGCTCAGCCGAAGTGCGTCATGATCCTCTGCCCATACATCATTCGCGCATCAATTCCTGCGGGCAGACTGAAATCGTCCACACCTTATTCAAGTGATTGCGCCTGCGCTCAACTAGGTCCAGCCCAACTAAATGCATCGCCTATCGGCTGCCATCCTGAGTGGCCATGTCGCCTGTGAGCACGCCTTCCCGCCTGCACGTCTATCGCCCCATCCGCCTAGCCCCCGGCTTCACTAGATGACAGCGATCCATCTGATTTTGGCGGAAATTCCGCCACCTAATGTTATTCGTCCACCTTCACTAGTCTGGGCTCGACGAGTAAGAGCAGTGTCATAATTTATGACAGCAAATATCCCCCGCGAGCCCCTCTAGTCGTCCCTGTACCTAGCCCAAATCACGTGACATGGCGCGACATGACCATGCATCCCCCTGATTTTGGCCGCTTCCCCTCCTGACCCGCTTCCATGTGATCAGCGGGTCAAGCCCCCATCAAAAAGGAAAAAGCCCCCTTGCGGAGGCTAATCCCTACATCCTGTTCGCCGCAATTATGCAGCCTTCTTGGCCCTCTCAGGCTTCCTAGAAGCCTTTTCCCGAGCCTGTTCGATCATGCTTCGAGCAGTCGCCTCGTCACAACCAACTGCCTTCATCATGCTCCTAACAGCCGCAGTCATAGGATCGGCCGCCTTCTTCTCCACATTCACAATGTCCTTCAGCACGTCGATCTCGGCCAAGCTCTCTGAGTTGAGCATGACGTTCGGATCGAGAGCCCTGAGCATGGCCTGAGCCCGTATCTGAACCGTCTTGACGGCCAGTTCCAGTAGCTGCTGCTCGCTCAGGCCGGAGAAATCATAGACGATCTCCTTGGCGTACCTTGGGCTCTCTGCATTCCGCCTAAATGAGAAAGTGGACTTCACTTTCTTTCCCGCCAAACACTCAACCGAGCTGGAAAAGCTCTCTTCTTCCCCGATTTGCCGAAGCGTCTTATTGGCCATTGTCTTTCTCCCAATTTGTAATCACACGCTGAATTGCATGTGATTTATGCATTAAGACAGAGAGCCAAAAGCCCCTCAAGAAAATACCGCTTAAAACCAGAATGTTATCTCGCCATGCACTAATAATAGCGCCCTGCACTATGCATTATTATCTTGTTTCCACCTGTTATAGACAGCAACTAGCTTTTGAAATCCATATTAGACGAGCAAGATTTTTTCACAGTAGTGCACTGCACTAGGGGGGGTGGGTAGGCAGTTGGCTAGGTGTCTAGGCCAAGAGAACGACAGTGCGTGCTTAAGTGATCTACAAAGCCCCAATTTGGCATTTCAATTTCCTCTTATGATTTCTGGGGGATCGGCCATTCCATTTGCCGCTATCCCATGCCACAATTCTTTGTGGGCCAGTATCCCAGCCTTCTTGGCGGTTCTTGGCGATCCCTTGAACCTCAATGGGAAAGATGAAGTAGCTTCCGACTTCTGGATAAAACCACATAGCGGACAAACCAGCACCGCCACCGATGTAAATCCGGGGCCATCTACGGCTAGCCACAAATTTTAGGTGGCCCCATATTTCTCCTGTGACGGATGAGATGGGGCTAAGCTGAAGCTTATCGCACTACGGAGCCTACCATGCGCATCCTCATCGCTGCCCTCCTCTTGCTCATCTCAGCGCCTTCAGTGGCCAATGCGTTGGACCTTAGAAGCCCGGAGGCCACGGGCGAAACATTCGTGCTGAATGACGAACGGAGGCGGCGTGCTTATGCGCTTCTTGAAGCAACGGAGGCGCTACCTAAGACTGAGTTCGCTGTGCCGCAACTCGCAATCCACATCGAGAATTGCCTTATGGAGCTCACTGGCGCTCAATCTGGGGGCGTCAAACCTGAGGCGATTGAAAATCGCAAGCGCCTGCTCAGTCACTTGATCTTGGATTGCGTCGGCGTCTGGGGGCGCAGGAAGTTCGGAAAGCCCTGATTGATGCCGGACCCACTAGACAAGTTACGCCAATTCTTAACTGACAATGCAGCCAGCCGAGAGCTTGCCGAACTTGCCATGGAGCGCGATCGGCGTAAAAGCATCAAACCTCGAATTGCCAATCCCGAAAGTGGGAAATGATGACATCTGGGTTCAATCCGATGTTGTGGCGTCACGAGGCAGCGCGTGCATTGCATCGATGATCTTCATTGTCTCAACGCTCACCGTCGCCACTCGTAGCAGCAGCGTGATCATTTCTTCCTTGTGATCCGCAAAGCGGTACGTGTGGAAGTGTTTGGCAATCGTTGCGTCGCGTGGCGCCTTTTCCTTGTGCTGGTCTAAGACCCAATCCAGGCCGCTCCTGCTTCCCAACATGTACCTCCATGCCGCTTGGGGGATACCGCGCAGACTGGTCTCACTATCAATTTGAATGGCCCCACTGTGGACGTCCGATCGGAGAACTGGCTTCGCTGCTATGCCTGCGCGTTGAGACTTTTCGTCCCTGATATCTTCGCGATAAACCCGGAAGGGCGATGCCCTTTCGTAATTGAGGTGCAGGTCCATCAGGTGGCGACCCCATTCTTCCCACATCCAGAAATCTGGATAGAAAGCGATCCGAGGAAACTCTCGCTTTAAGTTCTGCGCATACGTCTCGCGATAAATCGGATCGTGTAGTTGAGCGTAGATGTAGTGGAAGATGGCGTCCTTCGTGATTGGTCGCGCCCGGCGTCCTTTGCCCTTAGTGTAATGTTCCGAAAAGCGGTTGAGCGCCCAGTCGGTTATATTATCGACGGCTTTACCATTTGCGTACCGGTACCTGCCGAGACAGACCGTCCCTGCCGCCGCCCCAACAAAGTGCAAATCGGGTAGCTCGCGCACACTCAGGGTAAGCCAAGGCTTCTGCGCTGATGGGTCGGTGAAGCAAATGGCAACATTGTCGGCGCCAGCAGGAAACACCTCGTTAGTTGACGCTGGCCGGTCCACAAAAAGTTTTGATTGATAATGCCACAAGGTAGCAAACGGCCGATAGGCGACCCGGCGCAATAAATTTGCATCAAACGGTTCCTTGGCGCCGGACCTCTTGCGCCGCCGCAAAGTCTCCGACCATTTGAGCGCGGGATCGGTCGACGTTTCGTCGGGGTCGGCTGACGAATAAGTTGTGCCGAGAAGATTAACCTTTTTCGAAAGCACATCTTCGTCATCATCGTACAGCCAATCGTCGCGATTGGTCGAAATTCCTAGCGTGAACAACTTGAAGATGGCGCGATCCTGACCGCGTAGTTCGTTGTCACGCGTTCCCTTATCGGCGATCGGGGTCAGCTGGCCGAAGTCGTTATCTGAATGATTGATCCAGTGGCCGTTCGCGTCGGGACGGACCTCCTCAAACTCCATGGCGTTGGCGCTTGTTGAAGCCAAAAACGCCAGCTTGTCTTCGGCAGTTTCAAACTCCGGACGGCGCGCATAGCGGATGGAACAACCCTTCGCACCCTTACGACGTACGAAGAACGAGATGGCTACCCCGATCTGTATGCCGAAGACGTTGTGAGTTGTGCCGGATAGCTTGGGATTGAGGCGAACGTCGCCCCCAAGATCAACGATCCAGATCTCATTGAACTCTTCGGCAACCGTCTTGCGGAAGCCGTCGAAGGTTTTGCGGTCGATGAAGCTCCGATTAGTTATGAAGGCGATGATGCCGTCTCCATTGATGTCGAGACGGTCTGAGGCCCACCTGAAGAAGCGGGCATACATGTCGTATAGCCTAGTCTTCTGGGCGTCAGAGGCCTTGATGTAGGTGCCCTTGATCAGCTCGTCGATCTTCGGATACTCGCGGTTTTTGTTATTGTCGTTGTCATTCTGCTGGTTTGCGTTGTACGGCGGGTTACCGATAATAACAGAGATCTTGCGTGCGTTCTGACGCCTGACGCGCTTGACGTTCTCTTCAGTAAAACTTGCAAACATATCGTGTTGGTGGCCCGCTCTGAGCCCCAGGGGAGACACGTTGTCGAGTGTGTCGACAAAGCAGAGGTTCTGGAATTCGTCATACTGGCCGGTCAACGCTGCGTAGGTCGACTCGATGTTGAGGTTGGCAACATAGTAGGGAAGGATCGCAACCTCGTTGGCGTGCAGTTCCTCGGCATACTTGTGCGCGATCTTTTTCCTGTCGCCGCGGAAGTATTCAAGCATTTCAGCGATGAACGTGCCGGTGCCTGTTGCCGGGTCTAGGATTTCGACATTACGATCGATGAGCCCCCGTTGAAAGTGCTTCCGGCACAGCCAGTCCGCCCCTTGGATCATGAAGCGCACGATCTCGTTCGGGGTGTACACGACGCCCAGACGATCCGCCGCTTTGATATTATAGACCTTGTAGAAGTTCTCGTAGATGACCTTGAGGAACGTTTGCTTCTCGGCGTGGCTGCTGATCTGCGCTGCCGACGCCCTGATCGCCGCGTAGTAGGGGTCTAGCGCTTTCAGCGTCTGCTTCTTTAGGCTGCCGGTGAAGAAGGTGTTCTCGAGAGCGTAGAGTTCTTTGGCGATGTTGTTATGCGTGTGGAAGTCGCTATCGTCGAATACCTTCGCGAAGATCTCCTCCGTCAAAATGTGCTGGATAAGCATCTCGCGAACGTCCGCCGTGCCAAGCATAGGATTGATCGTATCCTGCGCATGCTTGAGGAACTTGGCCTCAGCCTTCTGGTAGGCAAGATTGCTCGCGTGAGCGTCTTCGATCTTGGACCGCAACGCGGCCAGCACCGCCGGAAGATCGACCTTGAACTGCTGGACGGCCTTTCGGAATTCCGCGATCTCCGTCCGTTCATAAGCGAAGAAGAGCCCCATGAGCTTCTCGAAGAGCGGCGCCTCCACCATTGTGCAGCGCATCACCTCCTGCTTGTTCTGGATTAGGACGGCCGTGCGGCTGTCCTCGAAGATGATGTTGTCCTGCGGGTAGCCCTTGCGCTTCTTCTTCTCGATCTCCGCGTCGAGATCGTCATCCGTGTCCTTGGCTTCCCAATAACCGAACGGCACCCGGATTTGATGCAATAGCGCGCCGTCGACGTAGCAACGCTCCTTGGCCGGCGTCAGATGTTCGTGCTCGGCAATGAACACCAGGTCCTGCTGCCGTCCCCAGCCCTTAAGCAGGTCCTTGAAGGCTTCACGAACAACGCTCTCGCGGCTTGACCCGGACACTATCTTGATGCGGTCCAAATCGTTGAAATAATTGTGAATTAGTAGCTGGCTCATCCACTGTCCCCCCGCTCATGAGGACGGTAGCAGCGTTAACCGCGCATTCTCAAGCCGATATCGACAAGTTGTTCGCCATATCGATGGCGATGCGCGACACTACTTGGAGCGAAGCTGGTCGGCGAGGATCGGACTTTCGCCGGCTGCACGCCGCCCCGTGTGCGATCTCGACGAGACGACGATCCAACGCATATCAACAGCCTGCTGGATGATTTGTGTTGTGTGGCGAGGCCCACCCGCTAATCGTAGCAAGGCCGTTGTTACCTATGCAGACGTTGTCACGGCGAAGGAATTGCCAGGTGTGGCGTTGGAGGGATGATGTCGTACTGCGCTTATCTACGAGTACGAGGGTGAGTACCGTCCGGTCCGAGACGGCCTGGCCCTTCTGGAAATGCCATAACGCAAGGGATCCATGGTCCGAGATCAGGATGCCATTCGATTAACGGGCACGACTTTGATCTTAGCTTTCCTTGCTTTTCCAGTTTTTTGAGGTGCTGCTCGCAGGCGACCCCGTTGCAAATCGAGTAGATCGGATGCCGATCTTGGGCCTCAGTGCGGCCCGCAACACAGCACCCGATCAGAACCGCTAACATCATGGTCAACTTAGCCATTAATTTTCTCCACGGAAATCGAGTTCCGATGTCACCTCATTTAATTCTGACAACTTGCAAAATGAAAGGAGATCTCTGCCACGTGCGGCGACGCCGCCTCACGCTTTCGCCTTTCTGCCCGTGCCGTCGCGGCTGGTGGAATGAACATCATAGACACCTATCGTGATCCATAAGCTCGACATTTGAGCCTGTCACCGAGATGGCGAGTGGGAAGTCTCGGCTCGCGTCCAGAGCTGTCGGTAGGTCGAGATAGGCATTGTGCATCCGGCGGTGAAGCCGATGATGAGCACGACTTTGCCCTTGTAGGCTGACGGATAATTGCTAAGGTTGGTTCATTCAGCGCAAGTCTTATTGGGGGTGAAATATGGATACGAACATCCGTGTCTTATGCATCTTCTTCACTGGCGCTTTGCTCGGTGATATGGCTTTTGCATCTAAGCCTGCATCAGCGCAGCACGCGTATTCGGGCTATCCACAAGGGCTGCGCACGGGTGTACCCCGAGGGGTAAGTGCCGGAGTGCCACGAGGTGTCTACAGCGGCGTTCCTAACAATGTTCGCGTAGGCGTTCCTCGCGGTGTGAGTGCGGGTGTTCCGAGAAATGTCCGAGTTGGAGTGCCGCCAGGAGTGCGCACTGGAGTACCCGGCAACATCCGCGTGATGTCACCAACGGTTGGCGTACCTGGAAACATACGCACAGGCGCTCCCTCAGGCGCCCGTCTCGGAACTCCGACAGGTGTTGGTAGTTCGCAACCTGCAGGATCCTACGCGCCCGTAGTAAGAAATTCCGGCGCATCAACTTCAAATGTGGTCGGTGGCGTGCCGAGCAATGTCAGGGTCGTGCAACCTCGATCCACTCAATCAGACTCGCCGATGTTCAAGGGCGGCTGCCAACCGCAGCCAAAAATGCATCCTGTCACTCGCGGAGCTGTGCGCGGAGTTGCTCAGCAGCATCCATTTTTTAGAATTCTCGGCGCTGTTTCGGACCTATCGGGCTGCTAGGCAGATCCGACCGTTGCTCACGCAGAAATAAAGCGACAGCGCTAGGTGTTGCTGTGGACGACCCCATAAGCCGATCTTCCGCAGCGTCTGCAGGACGAGTGCTTTAACCTCGAACGCGGACTTCAACGCATGGCCCCATCAGCACTCAGATCCAACTAGCTTCATGTCACGCCCATGTCGCGTGGAGCACATGTGAACCCGTGGAACCACACGGGAACAGGCCGTAAATGCTGGATGTCATGTCACGTAAGTTCCATGCCAAATGTGACATGGAACATCGCGTATCAGAACATCCAACCGATTGCTGCTGTTCGGAATTTAATGGTGGGCGATGAAGGACTCGAACCTTCGACCCGCTGATTAAGAGTCAGCTGCTCTACCAACTGAGCTAATCGCCCTACCTTGGCCCGGCGGAT
>LNFM01009789.1_pt1 | contig 15217 bp, 29 predicted proteins | sample 596031 | NCBI WGS metagenome assembly LNFM01 (sample SAMN04254537, study PRJNA301005) | activated carbon metagenome | isolation source: dual media filters at the Ann Arbor, Michigan drinking water treatment plant | place: USA: Ann Arbor | reverse complement strand
GGTGACAACGCAATGCACGCTCTCGTCGGCGAGCTGCGCGAGGCCTTCCATCACATCGGCGTTGATGATGCGCACGCTCATGCCACCTGCCTCCGCTGCTGCTCGCTCTGAGCGGAGGCCATGGCCGATAGGATGTCCTTGTGAGGCTTGCCGCCGGCGACGATCTCGTCACGGCGCAGGCGGCCGGCGAACCAATCGGCACCCTCGCGCCAGACGAAGTAACGGCCGCAGTCCGAGCGCCAGAGGTACGTGCGATCGGGCTGCACGAAGCACTGCCAGCGCACATTGCCGAGCATGTAAGGCGCGATCGCTGTGGGGCGGAGGCTGGGCACGATCATGCGACAGCCTTTCCAGCGCCGACGGCCTGGTTCGCGAAGTTCGCCTCGAGGATGGCGCGCGCAACCTGCGGGCACACGCTGTTGCCGCAGAGGCGGATCTGATCCGTCTTCGTGACCGGCGTGCCGTCCGCCAGGCGGTCGATCACATAGTCATCGGGGAAGCCCTGCACGCGGAAGAGCTCACGCGGCGACAACATCCGCATTCCGATGTCGACGATCTGATACTCGACGCCCGACACAGCCACGAGGCCGAGACGCGCCTTGGCGGTGAGCGTGTGCGCTGGCGCCTTGAGCGAAGATAGCTGCCCGCCCTCGCCGTAGTATTTCATCAGGAAGGCGCGTACCTCCGCGATGTGCGTGCCCTGCCCTGTGACCGTAGGAAACGGTGTGCGGAGGTTGGCGCCGGTGCTGGTGCCGTAAAACTTCGAGAGGAACGCAGCGACGAGCTGCTGATGCGAACCCTTGGCAGTAAGCGTCGAAACCGGCTCATCGACCGTGTGGCCGACCATGCCCTCGTTGTGCTGCGCCATGTAGGCCGCGACGAGCGTCGATCCCTCACCGCCGCCAGTGACGGTCGGCAACGGCTCTTCGACCGTACGGCAGCGCGGCTCCTGCGTGGCGTGCTCGCCGTGACGCGGGACGAAGAACGGGGCAATCAACGCTTGCTCGCCGCGGTTCGCCGTCGTGATGGTGCGCAACGGCTCGTCGATATCGTGGACGCGCAGGTCCCCATGATGCGTGATCGGTACGACGAACGGCCTGGCGGCATCAATGACGAACCGCTTCACACCTCGAGCGACGCGGGCCATCGTCTTCTCGGCGAGCGGCTTCCTGCGGTCGAAGATCGACGGGCACGGGATCGACCAGTCGATGCACTCCGCGGCGGTGCGCCATGGCTTCAGCGCACCCATGGCGACCTCGAGCGCCTTCGGATCGCCGTGCGTCGGCGCCGGCCACTTGATCGGCAGCCCATCGCAGCGCGCGATCAGGAACAGGCGTTTCCTAATGGTCGGCGCCCCGTAGTCGCAAGCGCGGAGCTCGCGCCACTCGACGACATAGCCAGCTTGGCGCAGCCGATGGACGAACAGGTTGAACGTCTGCCCCTTCCGATCGGGGCACGGCAGGTTCTCGGTGGTGAGTGGGCCCCAGTCCTGGAACTCCTCCACGTTCTCGAGCGCGATGATGGCCGGCTTCATCGGTCGCGGCATCGCTGCCCAGCGCATCACGACCCACGCTAGCGCTCGGATGTTTTTCTTGCGCGGCTTGCCGCCCTTCGCCTTCGAGTGATGCGTGCAGTCCGGCGAAAACCATGCAAGGGCGATCGGCCGACCCTTGGCGATGGCGCGCGGATCCGATGCGAAGACATCCTCGATGAGATGTTGCGTGCGAGGGTGATTTACCGCGTGGACGCCCAGCGCAATCGGATCATGATTGATCGCCACGTCCGGCGCCGACCACGTCGCCATCTCGACACCGAGCGAGGCGCCACCACCGCCGGCAAAGTTGTCAATGATGAGCCACGGAATAGCCCTCCTGCGGTTGCTCATCGCATCACCCGATGCTGCATGAGGATGTTGATCATCTTTGCGAGGTCGCCCGTGGCGTTCCACAAGGCTGTGGCGAGCGCGTGCGGGTTCTCGATCCCGTGCTCGCGGAACCAGCGGCGCTCACCACGTGAGCCTACCGCCTCGAGGCTCATGTGCGGATCGTGCGATATCGGCAGGCCCCAGCGGTCCGTTGCGCGCATCGCAGCACCACGCTCGGCCTTGGCCTCGCCGCTCTTCAGGTGGTGCACTTGACCGCCCGGCATCGCGAGCGTGATGCAGCAGGGCATGAGCCGCAGCAGCGCGAGATGATCCTTCGAGTTGCCAGCACGCTTCTCGCGCTTCTTCGAGTTCGAGCGCCGACGCTCACCGCGCGGCTTCTTGAAGTTCCCGTAGACGTGAGGCTGGAAGATCTGCTGGGCGCGGCTCATTCGGCAGCCTCGGCGTCCAGAGCCTTGCTCGTGATCGGAACCGCGCGGCCGCAGTGCGGGCAGCACACAGACGCCGCGACGGAAGGTGAGCGCGCGAAAACGGCGATGAGAACCTCGGCTGCCTTCGCGCGCTGATCCTTTGGAATGCGCCAGCCGTAACCGTGGACGGTCTCAATCGCGACTCCGTGGGGGCGAAACATCCGACGCAGGTTCGCAATGTGCACGCCGAGATTGGCGCGCGCATCCTTCGGCCCACCATCCGGATCATGCCCCCATGCCTCGATGGTCAGTTCGGAGAGGCGGCACGCTGGCGCCCTAGAGTTGGCAAGGTAGATGCCAATCCGGAACCGAGTCCCGGGATGGTAAATTTTCATGGCTTGGCCTCCGTGAAGAGGTGCGGCCATAGCCGGCGAGCAGCTGCGTCAATGGCGGCGCGCAGGCGGCGACGGTGCTTCTGGTGCTTCGTCACGATATCGTTGTGGCCGCTGACCTCGGCCATGCTCGCTTCGATCATGACCCCGGTTGGATCGCGCGGCAGGATCACGAGGCTGTTCTGCCAGAGCACGCGCACGAGCGTCCGGGCGGTGATCTCCGACCCGCTCTGGATCAACAGCCAGTCGAGATGGCCGATGACCGCCGATCCGTTCACAGCACCCTTTCTCGAAACGCCGTGCCGGCGCTGGCCCATCTGCCGGGCACCGAGCCAGATCTCGTGCACGAGCTGACGGATCGCGGCCGGATCCTTGACGCCCGCCTGAACGCACGCGTTTACGATCGGATGCCCGAACTCGTGAACGCACTCGCGCAGCGGACCGGGCAGCATGTCGACCGCTTCGAGCTGACGCGTCCGATGATGCGAGATGGTCTGACTCATGGCGCGGCGCCTCCGGCGATCGCGAGCAGCCGCGCTCCCGGGACGTCGGGCCAGCGCTGCGAAACCTCGATCACACCTGCCGCTGCTGCCTGCTTGCCGACGTCGGCGGCTAGGACGTCGATCCAGTTCTGCCAGGAGGGGTCACCGCGGCGCACGGTGTGCGCGCCCTGCACGCGGCCTTGAGCGCGAGCGGGTGCGGCGCCCGCCTCGCAGGCGCCCGCTCGCGCGGTAGAAGATAAATCTTCATCTATAAGGTTAGGGCCGCAATTTGCTGGGTGGTTTGCTAGGTGGTTTGCGTCATGGGTTGCTAGGTGGTTTGCATGGTGGACCACCTTGCAATTTGCGTCCTGGCTTTTGGCCTCTTCGCCGAGCTGTGCATCCTGTGCATGACGAGGGGATTTCGACGCCCTCGCACCATCTTCCACCTTGCAATTTGCACGGTGGGTTACGGTGCTGCCGTCCGGTGCCTTCGTGGTGACTTCAAACTGCAGGAAGTACCGATCAAACAGCCGCTGGCCGTTCGTGGCGTCCTTCTCAGGTTTGATCTTGATGTAGCCGCCAGCGGACAGACGAGCGAGCGAGCGGCGCACGGTGTCGACTGAGCAGTTCGACCACTTGGCGATCGTCTCCTGCCCCGGGAAACACATGTTCCCGCCGCCTTCACCGTCATTGCAGTGCCACGCGAGCGCGAGCAACACGACCTTGTCGCTCGCGGAGCCGGGGTTCTGATCAGACGCCCAAAGATAGGCATGGAAGCTGCTCATCGTCGCCTCATGTCGGCGACCGAGATTGTTCCAGCGAGGCGATCGTGCTAGATTCTGATTCGCACGCGTCTCGACCGTGTCCCTCGGTCCTGGTGTTCCGGAAGCGCAAACTTCCGATGGTGTTCGTCCTGAAGTCCCCTAGCGCCAGCCGATCCCCTCGGCTGGCGCCATTCATTTGTGCTCGCCGTGTAGGATCGTGACCTCGGCCTCTTCGTCGCCGAACAGCAGGCGATCGACGGCGCTCTGACCGAGACTGACGAGCAAAGCGGCTAAGGCCAGTGCGCCGAGCGCAAAGAACCCGAGGTTGCGTACGGTCATCGGGATCTGCGCCGCCTCAATGAGGATCAGCAGCCCGAGCAACATCGCGAAGCTGAGCATGGCCGCAGCGCTGATGCCGATGAGGAGGAGGCGGCGCATCACGCGACGCTCGCCGTTGCAGGCTCTTCCGGAGCGTCATCGGGCACGGTAACCTCGACGCACTCCAATGGCTTCGGCTTGCGTATGCGGATCTCGACGATCGTATCGCGCTTAGCACGCTCAACATCCCCGTAGACGTCCGACCACGCCTCGTTGAATGCGGCTTCATCGCTGCACTCGACATCGTCGCGGATGAGATAGTCGCCATCCTCGTCGACCCGCACGCGCGCGGTGATCGTCACGATCTCGTCGTCAGCCTCGGCGGGCTTGTCCTCTGACATTGTCTTTCCCCTCTTGAGTTGCCGTTACTCACACGAACATCACGATCGCGAAGAGCACGCCGAAGCTGAGCCACGCGAAGAACTGCGCCGTCAGGGCCGACATCACGCCGGCAGCCAATGCACCGAGCGCCAACGCTCTTTCCGCTGCTGCCGCAGAGCGGTGAACTTTGCCTTGCGGCGCGCGTTCTTCCGCGCTCCGCGATACGTCGCCGCCGGCCGGATGCCCCGCCCCGCCCAAACCCAACGCTGCCTCTTCGCCGGAACGTGCCGAGCTGTCGTCTCTTCCATGACCCCCCCTATGCCGATACGCGCCCGCGCACGACGCCCCACGCCTCGAGCTGCTTCAGTGCGTGGTCCAGTCCGTAGCAGGTGACGACCGGCGCACCGGCGATCGCCAGGGCCGCGTGAGCGTTGCGCTGCGCGTCGCTGAGCAGTCCCTTTTCGGTCTTGAGCTCGAGGAACAGCGCGCGGCCGTCCTTGATGATGACGAGGTCCGGAACGCCAGCGACGACGCCCTGCGCCTTGAAGCGGACGGCCTCGATCTTGCCGCGCGTGCCGCCGTTGGCCGGGTGAAACCAGAAGACGCCGCGCGCGTGATAGGCCTCCAGGTGATCGATGACGGCTTCCTGGATTTGCGCCTCGGTCATTCGCTTGAGACGCGGACGGCGAGGCCTTCTCACTTCGCGCTCTTCCCAGGCGTTGCGGGCAGGCCGGCGCTTGCCGAGATCCTCGATGGCATCCGTGCGGCTCATGAGCCCCTCCCGGACGTCGGCGTGCGCAGGTTCGACAAGCCGAGCGCGATCGAGGCGGCGAGGAACGTCGCAGCGATGGCGGCGAGACCCTGGCGCCAGCCCTGCTCAGCGGCGAGGAACACCGTGATGGCGGAGGACGCCGAGAAAAACTGCCAGGAGAGCTTCTGACGGGGCGTCAGCGGCGGATCGGCCGGCGGCGTGGTGTTGGTCATGCGGCGGCCCTCATGGCTTCTGAGGCCTGCGCAGGCGGGATGCAGAATACGCGCCGCTTCTCACCGCCGAGCATCCGGTAACTCTTCTTGCCGACCTTGCCCGTGACGAGCACCGTCAATTCGCGGCTGACCGGGTTCCACGGGCGCGGCTGGATGCCCGCCTCGGCGCACATCGCGGCATAGGCGCGCTCGATGTCGAAGATGATGACTTCGCCGACGAGGCCGCGGCTATGGCACCAAGCCAGCAATCGCTCAGCGTGCTCCATCGGCGACAGCATCGGTTGCATGGTCCGCACCGGAGTCGGCACCGGGTCGGCGCTCGATGGCTCGGGAATCGGAGGCGAAGCGGCGGCCGGTGGCGGAATCGGCGGCGGATCAGCGGCGATCGGTGACTGCGCCGGCTCAGCGAATTGCGGCATCGCGACGTCGACCACCATCTCGCGCGACGCGTCATCGCGATGCGCGTCGGCCCATAGATCGCTGGTGCTGACGCCATGCAGAGCCGCATCCTGCTCGGTGATGCCGACGGCGTAGTCGGCGTTGAACCGGATGCGGAGTCGAACCCTCCCCGACGACGGCGCCAGCGGATCGGGCAGCGTCGGCTCAATACGGCGACGCACCGCAGCTGAGTCGGCGCGGCGGCGTCGCGATGGCAGTAGTCGATCCAGACAGGCCAACATGCTTCACCCGATCGCTTGACCGGGGTACGCGCGACAAGATCCCCACTCTCTGCCCGCACGGGGCAAGCCGATAGCGTTCGCCGGAAGCGGTGCTTCAAGCGTCGACGCCGAAAACGCTGATTGGAACTTCAACTAACCGGCCCAGCGCGCCGCACGCGCGCCGGTAACGCAGTACCAAGGGCCGTGTGGGAGAGGCGACTGGCTTGGCCTTGCCTCGGATTGACAGGTCCCCTCAGCTTTTTTCCCTTCCGACAGGGAGCACTGAGAGCGAAGACTGTTCTTGGCCACCTCGCCCACACGAACCTCGGCTTGGCAGCGGCGGCGGGGTTACAACGAACCGTGGATGGTTTTGCTCTCCGCACCCCACGATGAGGCACCAGATCAATCCCAGACGATTACCCCCGCCGGCCGCTCAGCCGGTCTAAGTCACTTCATGCAAGTCCCCCTCTTCCCCCTATTCAGCCTTGAGCAACCGCAGAACCTTCCTGCCCGTTAGGGTTAGGAACGGATTCCTGAACACCTATAAAATCGTTCGCCGTAACTTGGCCGGCGGTGACGACGCCTATGCGCTTGAGGGACTCCCAGCCCGGCCGAAGAGAACCATCCAGCCAGCGACTGACCGTCGACTTGTCTACGCTGACAAGCTCGGCGAACTTCGAAGGCATGATCTTCTTCTCGGTGAGCCAGTCGCTCAGTTGCATCGGCTGCCCCGTCCATTGACAAGGCCATAGTTGCGATTCTAGAAACTTAAGTCAAGAGTAGTTGCGTCATGAGCGACTAACCCTGTTGAATAACTAGAACTGGTTTTCTGAACCATGTTGCGTCACTTAGAAGCATGGTTCGGCACCGCATCAAAGAGATCCGCGAAGGTCGACGCCTCTCTCAGGAGGCGCTCGGTCAGCGCATAGGACGCACCAAGTCCACGATCTCGAAGCTTGAAAGCGGGGAAATCAAGTTGGACCTAGCCATGGCCAAGAAGATCGCGGACGCGCTAGATGTCGGCCTTCAGGATGTGCTCGCGATCGAGCCCGAAGGCCACAGCGAGCGAGCCAGCGGCTTCGACGACGATGCGGCTGAGTATTCTCCGCCACACGGCGACCCGCTCAAGGGCTACGAGTCGAACAACCAACATCTGATGACCGTCTCGTCGCCCGTGCTCGACAAGGTCGGAATCCAGACTGGCGACATCGTCATCGTTGATTATGGGCAAACCGCCGTCACGAACGTGAAACCGCTAAAGATGGTCGTCGTGCGCTATCATCCCACTGGCGATCCAGCCGAAGAGGGCGTGACGCTGTTGCGCCAGTTCGTGCCGCCGAGCATGTTGATCACCAACTCGAGCAAGCTCAACTTCCGTCAAATCGACATGGAAAAGGAAGTCGCCAGCATCGTTGGCGTGATCGAGAGTGTGCACCGGAAAATGTCGCGCCAGTGAGTCGTCGCGGCTCACTTCCTTCGGACCATGCCCGGAAAGCGGAGGCCGCTCGGCCCGAACTCGTCGAGGATCACGCGACACAGCACCTCGCTGCGGACGCCGCGGAATTGCTCGCGAGCTTCGTTCTGACCCTGGAAAAATGGATGGACACCAAGCGACTCTTGCGTTGAGATCGCATTCCATCTCACCGCGCCGTTGACGATGTCACCGTCTGAGTTGTTCGGCGTACGCCCAAATCGAGCTGCCGGCGTTTTGGCTAGTCGACATGGCGTCCCCTCAGCGAAAGCCATATCCTCCAGGTAGGAGTATCGGCCGAGATCGTACACCTCTTGCTCAGATAGGCAGTTCCGAGCCACACCCTTTGACTTGACGGCGAATTGCTCAAGTTCGGCGTTGACACGGGGCAGCATGTCCGGTTTTACGCGGGCCGCGGGCGATAAGGTGAAGACCTTCGTGGCCTCAGTCATTCCCCGATAAACGCACATGGCTTTGTCGTACGCGGCAAGCTCTGCGGGGCCACGCGCGTCGCGTCGGCTTGGGGCCTCAATCAACTGGGCAGCGGCATTCGTCGGATTGGCCACGGCTAAGAGCAATACTACCGCAACGGCTCCGCGACCCATTTCAGCCTCCTGATGACCAGCCCCGACTTATCTACCGCGCGCCCAAGTAGCGCGATAGTCACACCTCGCAGATGCATTGTTGCTTATTGTGAAACTCTTCTTGACGAGAGTTTCTTTTTACGCAACTCTACCCCCGTTACCGCACGCAAGTCATTCCACGGGGGACCTACCATGAATCCGCTCAACTACTTGTGGTCAGGGGCTAATTCGCCTCCGACCACGCCGCCGCCGGGCCTGCCGCTTGCCGGCAAGCTTTCCGGCAACGATTCCCGAAAGGGTTGCCAGCTGGCCCGGCAAACGTGGCGGCAACCGTCGCCGCACTATGCGCTCGCCACCGTACTCGGTTGCGCACGCAAGCCAATGTCTATCACCGAACTCGCCGAGGCCATGGGGGTCTCGGTCGGTGAAAGCTCGAAGCGGGTGAAGGCTGCCCGCTCGTTCGTCCGCACAAAGCGCGACGGTCGGCGGAAGCTCGTCTCGCTCAAGCGCGACATTCCCATGTCCGAGTGGCTGGCGCTGTTTGAGCCCGGGAGGCCCTCATGACGGACCTCTCGGACATCCGCTCGCGCCTTCACCTGGTCGGCAAGGCTGACAAGCCGCGTGAAGTCATACCGCTGCCGCTTGCTCGGACGTCGCCGAGGTCGGCTCCTGCGCTGCCGGCCGTGCCACTGACGGCGCTCGGCAACGACGCACTCCGGAAGCTCGCCCGGGACGTGGTTGCCGAAGAGATGCGCCGCGCCCGCGCCACGCACAATGCATGGGACGGGCCGCGGCTCACCCTCGACGAGGTTATCTCGTGGCTCGGCGGCGAGACCTATGACGCCCGCATCGAGAAGACCAGCAAGACGATCGGCCTTTCCGTTCTGCCGATCGCTCGCGAGGCCGAGGAGGGCGCGCCTTGAACGTCCTCGGCCGCCACATCCTGTCGGCGCCGGACATCCGCGCCGCTCTCATCCTGCGCAAGGAATGGCGCAGCGATCCCTTCTCCGACTGGCAGGCCGCGGCGCGGTTGCTGATGTCGCCGCCCAAGGTGCGCGACCTCATGCAGCGCCTGGTGATCGCAAATCTCGCCGGCTGCCGCATCGACCTCGTCGATGCCGGTTGGGTCTCGCACGTCTATCGCCTGCGCGTCGATCCTGCAGCGTCGCCATCTCGCTTCGATACCGCACTCGCCGAGGCCTATGACGCGTCCATCTGGGCGCAGCTCGAGCGCGTGCACGCAAAGATCACGGACCTGAAAGGGAAGATCTGATGCGCGCCCAAGCCGCTCTGCAGTTCGTCGGGCTTCTGCTCATCGTCGCCGGCGTCTTCATGCCGATCTTTGGCCTGCTCGTCGTCGATGGGCGCGCTGTGACGATGGAAGACATCGTGCCCATGGCCGGCGTGTTCATCGGTTTAGGGCTCGCGATCTACCTCCTCGGCAGCTGGCGCCACCTCTGCAACAGGAGCGGATCATGAGCGACCGCATCATCGCGGCCGGGTGCCTCGCCTTCTGGTGCGGCGTGGCGATCGAGAACCTTACGCAAACGCCGCTGCTCGTGCTCGTCGGAGTGCTGGCGCCATGAGGTGTCCTGTGTGCGCGCGCTGGTTCGATTACGGGCAGAGACGAGAGTTCCTGCGCATTTGGGATGAAGCCAAGACCCGCGCCGCGCGCATTCAAGTCGAGCTGATGGCGAAGCGCTTCGACGCGGCCATGGCCGAACTCGACACGCTCTTCGACTTCCTGTCGCGGCAGGACGTGTGCTGCGACCTGGTCGACCGCGAACTCGAAGAGGCCGAGAACGCCATGCTCGACAGGCAGGCCGGCGAAGCAATCTACCGGCTCGAGAAGTTCATCCATCCATCGGAGGCCGTCGCGTCATGACGAGTGCGCAGCAACAACGAGACGCGATGATCGTTCGAGATCTCGCCGTGAAGCTCACCACCGACATGATGGCGCTGCTCGGCCGGACGCTCGCGCTCGCCGAGACCGAGCAACAACGCACAGCGCTCGTGAACACATTCGGCCAGATCGCCTTCGAGACCACGACCAAATACGAGGCCACGTCCTTCAGAGGCACGATGGCCGGTAAAGGGGCGCAGCGCATCGCCAAGCTCTATCGCGCGCTGCTGAACTTCCACCGTTCCGACGATCGCAAGGACGACATCGAAGCCGCACTCGGCGATGTCGTCGCGCTCATGAACGCGGGCCGCATGATCAAAGACGAGAACTTCCTCGATGCCGTTCGGAGGAAAGGCATCGCGATACAGAATTCGGCCGACCCTTTGCCGGCGACCAAAGGGACTGGCTGACGCGCGGGGCGGTGGCAGTAGCGGGGGCGTGCAGAGGGCCCGATCCCCCTGGAATGACATCGAGGCCACTCGGCACGTTGCCACCGCCCCACGATCGAATTTGCGTAAGGCGCACCGCCGGCAAGAACCCTCACGCCGTGTAGGTCGCCTCCAAAGTGCAGGGCCGCGTATGGGGCCACAACATTGGAGACTGACATGAGACTGTTCTCACGAACGCTGGCGCCCCTTGCCGGCATCCTGATCGCCTTCACGCTACTGCCCGCGTTCGCTGCCGATCTCGGCGGCAAAATGAGCGGGATGCTTGCGGAGGTCGTCGACACGAGTCCGGCGCGCAAGGTCTTCACCGGCGTCTATATCGGCATCCATGGCGGAATGGATCTGTCGAGCACTGAAGTCGGGCTCGGCGGCCTCGGCATCGATGGCCTCTCCGGCAATGGTGAAGCGTACGGCATCCATGGCGGCTTCGACCTGCACGTGCGCGGCACGCCGATCGTGATCGGCATCATGGCCGACTGGACGGAGTCGAACGCGCGGTTCGCCGTCTCGCCCGGGTTGCTGTCTGCGGATCTCGAAGAGTCTTGGGCGGTCGTCGGCCGTATCGGCTACGCGCACGGCCACGTCCTTCCGTACGTCCTCGCTGGCTACACCGAGGCCGACGTCAGCGCGAAGATCCTCGGCACATCGATCGGCGGCACCAAGCTCGAGGGCTGGGTGTTCGGCGGCGGCGTCGAGTTCGCGTTGAACGGCGGCCTGTCTCTCGCGCTCGAGTATCGCTTCACAGACTTCGACAAGCTGAACTTCGGCGGTCCCGGCGGGCTCGATCTCGAAACCGAGCGGCACCAGGTGATGGCTGCCGTCCGTTACAAGTTCGGCAACTTCATGGAGGGGAAATGAAAGCGCTAGCAGCACTTCTGATCGCGATGAGCCTCGCGGCCTGCAATGGCACCGGCTCGCGCACCATGCACGGCGCTCGCACCTATGTCGGCGCCGGCGAACTCTGCGCCAAACACCGCTGGATGGAATGCGACGGCACCAGGACGCCGGCGCAGGCCAACGGCGGAGGCGGCTCGGGCGACTAACGCCATCGCACCCGAGCCGGGGCGGGTTGTGTCCCCCGGCATTTCAAGCGTCGGAGGCTTTTCATGTCACCCAACACCGAGCGGGTTCACCGCTACATCAGGGCTTATTCGACTGCCTACGGGATGATGCCACAAAGCAAAGAGATCGCTGGCGCACTCGGGTGGCGGTCCCACAACAGCGTCTATCGGGCTTTCAGCGAACTCGAGGCGGCTGGCTTGATCCGACGACGCGGCCGGTACTACGCGCTGCCGTCGAAGACCTGCAAGTGCCCGCGCTGCGGCACCGCCATCAATATCGAGGATGCGAGATCATGAGCGCAACCTTTGACTTCACCTCGCATGTCAGCCGCTTCGACCCCGATTGCTCTGACGCCATGGTCAAGGAGATCACGCAGCGCAAGGTCGCGGTGACGATGCTCTCCGAATGCCTGGAGTGGGCGCTGGCGCATCTATCAGAGAATGCGAAGCGCGACTTCGAGGCCGGTTACGCAACGCGCGTTCTGGCTGCGGTCAAAGAAGCAGAGGAGCGCGCCCGGTCATGACTACGAAGCCCATCCTCTTCTCCGGCCCCATGGTGCGCGCCTTGCTCGAGGGCAGGAAGACACAGACGAGGCGCCTGCTGAAGCCGCAGCCTGAGCTGCGCAACGGCGCTTGGTTCTGGAGGCATCCGAAGTACGACAATGGTCTCGGCTGCGACTATTTCCATTCGGTGACCGTCACACGGAGCGTGCGCGAATGCATGGCGCGCGCCATGCGGTTCGCCGTCGGCGATCTGCTGTGGGTGCGGGAGACGTGGACGGTCGACCCGCTCGGCGGCGGCCGTGGCGGTGGACTAGAGAGTTTCGATCTCTACGAACTCCGCTATCGGGCAGACGGCGCTCGGGTCGAACTCGAATACGTAGGTCCGATCGAGGATGATCCATACGTCCGGTACTACGATCGCCGCGTCGGCGATTGGTGGCCGTCGATCTTCATGCCCAAGCAGTTCTCACGCCTCACTCTCGAGGTGACAAACGTCAACGTCGAGAGACTGCAGGACATCAGTCGCGAGGATGCGATGGCCGAGGGCATTGAGCCCGACCAGATCGGCCGCTTCAACACAATCGCGTGGCGCAACTACGCCTACGGCAATCACCCCTTCAACTGCGCAATCGCCAGCTTCCGCTCTCTATGGAACAGCATCAACGGTGCCGACGCATGGGATGCGAACCCATGGGTCGTGGCCCTAACCTTCACCGTCCACAAGCGCAACGTCCACTCCATGCCCCAGCGCGTGAGGGAGGTCGCATGAGCAGCATCGAAACGCGGATCTCGAAAGCATGGCGCGTGCGGCCAGTTTGGTCAGATGACAGTGACATCATCCACGCGTCGACCGCGAGCAGGGCACGTGCCAGAATGTGGCGCGACCTGCGAGACCCCTACCCGTCGCTCGAATTCAAGCACATCGTCGTCCACCGCGCGCGGGCGCACGATCGCGAGCTGCCGATGCCGCATCGCGTTGTCGCGGAACTCACCGCCGAGCAGCGGCAGATCATCATGCACGCATACGGCGCCACGAGCCGCAGCCCTGGCTACCGCAATCATTTCTGCACACAGCCTTGCAGCCCAAACTTGCTCCGGCTGTCGTGGGAGTTCGGGATTTTCAGAGGCCCCTATGGTGAGGGTGCCTACGGAGACACCGGCAACTGGACCGGCGCCTTCTTCTACCTCACCGAATTCGGACAGCACGTCGCCCTGTCGATGCTGCCGACGTATCCAGGCGAGAGACCCTGATGCACCGCCCGGCCGTCCAGCGCCCGCCGCCGACGCCACGCGAGCTGCTCATACGGCTCGCGGAGGCCCTTGCCAGGCGGGCGGCCGACGAGGATGATGCGGCCGAAAGGGGGACCGGGGGACCATGCGAGTCGCCATCTATGCCCGCGGCGACCAAATAGCCCTCGCACGCGCTCGCGCGGACAAGGAAGGTTGGACCGTCGTCGAGGTCTACTCTGACGCTGCCATCTCCGGCTCTTTCTTGCACACCCGGCCCGGCCTCCTGGACATGATGGTGGCCGCCAAGGAAGGCCGCATCGATGCCGTGCTGACCGAGTCTCTCGATCGTCTTTCCCGAGACCAGTCCGACATGATAGGCCTCCACAAGCGCCTGACGCATTGGGGGATCAAGATCATCACCCTATCCGATGGCGAAGTGAACAAGCTCCACGTCGGCATCAAGAGCTTGGTCAATTCCATCTTCCTAGACGACCTCGCCCAGAAGACGCGGCGCGGCCAGCTCGGTCGCGTGCGTGAGGGCCGCTTCCCGGGCGGTCGCTGCTACGGCTACGACAACGTCCCAGGCGATGCCAGCAAGCGCGTCATCAACGAGGCCCAGGCGGCCATCGTGCGGCGGATCTATCAGGAGTACGTCGACGGGCGCTCGCCGTTCGATATCGCCGCCCAGCTCAATGCTGAGGGCGTCCCGTCGCCGTTCGGAGGGCAGTGGAACGCATCGACAATCAACGGCAGCCGGGCGCGCGCAAGCGGCATCATTTCGAATCCGCTCTACGCCGGCCGGCCGGTCTGGAATCGGCAGCGGTTCGTAAAGGATCCGGAGACGGGCAAGCGCACGCCCAAGATCAACCCGCAGAGCGAGTGGATCGAGGTGCACGTGCCGGAACTCGCCATCGTCGACGACGAGCTATTCGCCGCGGCCATGACAAAGCGGACGCGCTTTGCCGGCAAGTCCATCGTCCAGCGTCGGCGCCCCAAGCATCTGCTATCGGGTCTCGTTCATTGCGGGTGCTGCGGCGGCGCCATGATCGTCGCCCAGCGCGAGCGCTTCGGTTGCTCGAACGCTTTCAACAAGGGAACCTGTGAAAACCGCCGGCCAATCCGGATCGACGAGATCCAGGAGCGCGTGCTGGCCGTCCTCAAGGCCCAGCTCCTTGCGCCCGATGTGGTCGCAGCCGCCGTCGAAGCCTACCGGGAGCGCCGGCGCGAACTTGCCACAGCTCAGGCCGGGCGCCGTCGCCAGGCGCAGAAGGATCTTGCGACGGTCGATCGCAAGATCGCTGGCGTCATTTCAGCGATCGAGGCTGGCGGCGATCCTCGTGCGCTCGCTCAGCGCCTGAACGCGCGCGAGGCCGAGCGGCGCGAGATCGTGAGATGCCTGCCGGAGGAAGGCCAGGTCAGTGTCGTCGAGCTACACCCGCGCGCGGCGGACCGTTACCGGGCCAAGGTCGTCGAGATCCAGGAGGCTCTCGCCAGCGGCAGGGAGGCCGGCGCAGCGTCGATAGCGGCGGCCCGCGAGTTGATCGACCGGATCGTCGTCAAGCCCGGCGCGAAGTATGCGCCTCAAGGCCTTGAGCTGACTGGTAACCTAGCCGTACTTCTAGCAGATGATCCGGAGCCGTCGCAAAGTACGGTATTAATGGTAGCGGGAGGCGGACTTGAACCGCCGACCTAAGGATTATGAGACCTTCGCTCTAACCACCTGAGCTATCCCGCCACGACCGACGA
>LNFM01014949.1_pt1 | contig 15218 bp, 14 predicted proteins | sample 596031 | NCBI WGS metagenome assembly LNFM01 (sample SAMN04254537, study PRJNA301005) | activated carbon metagenome | isolation source: dual media filters at the Ann Arbor, Michigan drinking water treatment plant | place: USA: Ann Arbor | reverse complement strand
CCGCGCTCGACAACCTGGCGTCGTGGAAAATGGTGACGCCGCAGGCGCAGTGGATGCTGGTCGAGCGGCTGGACCACAACCTCGGCAAGATCCACGACATTCCGCTGGCGCGCTTCCGCATCACGCGTTACGCGCGCGACGGACGGACACCGGACGGTGAACCGCAGATCCTCGAAATCCCGGGAAGCACCTTCCGCAAGCGGGAGCTGGGCAAGGACGTCACCGACAAGGTGCTGGGCGGGCTGCCCGGCATCCAGAAGGAAGGCTGCGACGGCATCATCACCCAGGCGACCTTCGTGCTGCACCGGATGCCGCCGGCGATCCGCACGGTATGCCTGGAGTTCTTCAGCCCGGTGCGCGAAGCCGTGCCCTCGATCGTCGAGATCAAGCGTTACCTCGACGGCCATCCCGACGCGATACTCGCCGGCCTCGAGCATCTCGACGCGCGTTATGTGAAAGCCGTCGGCTACGCCACCAAGTCGCGCCGCGCCGGCCGCCCGAAAATGGTGCTGGTCGGCGACATCGTCGGCGAGAACGAGGATGCGGTCGCCGCCGCCGCCTCGCAGGTCGTGCGCATCGCCAACGCCCGCGGCGCCGAGGGCTTCATTGCCGTCTCCGCCGAGGCACGCAAGACCTTCTGGCTTGACCGCGCGCGCACCGCCGCCATTGCCCGCCATACCAATGCCTTCAAGATCAACGAGGATGTGGTGATCCCGCTGGAGCGCCTCGGCGACTACTCCGACGGCATCGAGCGCATCAACATCGAGCTGTCGATCCGCAACAAGCTGCGCATCCTCGACGCCGTCGAGGCCGTGCTTGCCGGCGAACTGCCGGTTGCTAATCCTGATCCCGGCGTCTCCGCGTCCGAGGTCATCGGCGACCGGCCGGCAAGGGCGCGGGCATTGCTCGAAGCCGCGCGGCTGCGCTGGCAATGGCTGCTCGACCACATCGATACCCCGCTGGATGCCCTGCGCCAGGGCCCGGACGATGTCCCGGGCTTCTACTCCTCGCTCCTCACGCCTGACGCCTCACAGTCTTCCCCGCTATTCCACGCGCTGCAGGATTACGGCATCCGGGTGTCCTGGAAGGAGGAAGTCCGCGCCCACCTCGCCGACCTGTTCAGCGGCCGCCCCTTCGCGAAGGTGATGGAGGCGGTGGATGCGGCCCACCGCCAGGCCCTGCGCGGGCGCGTGTTCGTCGCACTGCACATGCACGCCGGCGACGGCAACGTGCACACCAACATTCCGGTGAACTCCGACAACTACGCGATGCTGCAGGAGGCCGCCGAAGCGGTCGCGCGCATCATGCGCCTGGCCGAGTCGCTGGACGGCGTGATCTCCGGCGAACACGGCATCGGCATCACCAAGCTCGAATTCCTGCCGCCGGAACGTATTGCCGCCTTCCAGACGTACAAGCAGGCGGTGGATCCCCATGGCCATTTCAACAAGGGCAAGCTTTTGCCCGGCGCCGGCCTCGGCAATGCCTATACACCCAGTTTCTCGCTGCTCGGCGCCGAAAGCCTGATCCTCGAACATTCCGACGTCGGCGCGATCGCAAACTCGGTCAAGGACTGCCTGCGCTGCGGCAAGTGCAAGCCGGTCTGCGCGACCCATGTGCCGCGCGCCAACCTGCTCTACAGCCCGCGCAACAAGATCCTCGCCACCAGCCTGCTGATCGAGGCCTTTCTTTACGAGGAGCAGACGCGGCGCGGCATATCGCTGGAGCACTTCGACGAATTCGGCGATGTCGCCGACCATTGCACGGTGTGCCACAAGTGCCTGAATCCCTGTCCGGTGGACATCGATTTTGGCGACGTGTCGGTGGTGATGCGCAATTTCCTGCGCCAGCGCGGCAAAAAACGCTTCAACGCCGGCGCAAAAGCCTCGATGTTTTTCCTCAATGCCACCGACCCGCGCACCATCAACATCACGCGCAAGCTGATGATCGACTGGGGCTTCAAGGCGCAGCGCCTCGCCCACGGCGCGGCGAAGGCGCTGGGTTTCGCCGGGCAGCAGACACGCCGGCCGCCGGCCACCACCGGCAAGCCGCAGATACGCACACAGGTCATCCACTTCATCAACAAGCCGATGCCCGGCCGGCTGCCGAAGAAGGCCTCACGCGCGCTGCTCGACATCGAGGACGCGCGCATGGTGCCGGTGATCCGCGATCCGGCAAAAGTCACCGAGGATTCGGATGCGGTGTTCTATTTTCCCGGCTGCGGCTCCGAGCGGCTGTTCAGCCAGGTCGGGCTCGCCACCCAGGCGATGCTCTTCGACCTCGGCGTGCAGACCGTGCTGCCGCCGGGCTACCTGTGCTGCGGTTACCCGCAGACCGCGGCCGGCGAGGAAGCCAAAGGGCAGGCCATCACCACCGCCAACCGCGTGCTGTTCCATCGAGTCGCGCACACGCTGAACTACCTCGACATCAAGACCGTGATCGTGTCCTGCGGCACCTGCATGGACCAGTTGCAGAAATACGAATTCGGGAAAATATTCCCCGGCTGCCGCCTGCTCGACATCCACGAATACCTGCTGGAGCAGGGCGTCAAGCTCGACGGCGTCAGCGGCGCACGTTACATGTACCACGACCCCTGCCACACGCCGATGAAAACCCACGCGCCGATGAAAGTGGTCAACACGCTGATGGCGGCACCGGTCACCCTCAGCGAACGCTGCTGCGGCGAATCGGGAACGCTGGCGGTGACACGTCCCGACATCTCGACCCAGGTGCGTTTCCGCAAGGAGGAGGAACTGCGCCGCGGGGCGGCAAAGTTGCGCGACGATGCCGGCGATGGCAAGGTGAAGATCCTGACTTCCTGCCCGTCCTGCCTGCAGGGCCTTGCGCGCTTCGGCGATGATGCCGGCACGGAAGCGGACTACATCGTTGTCGAAATGGCACGGCAACTGCTGGGCGCGCAGTGGATGGAGAATTACGTGGCAAAAGCCAATGACGGCGGCATCGAGAGGGTTCTGCTGTGACTCGTGCAATTTGGCACGGACCGGCGCACGCAATCTGTCGTGGATCGGCGACATGTGCGATATTCACTTGCGCCGCCTCTTCCCTGATCCGAATAATGCGTACCCCATACCCGCGGGATACGCCATGGCCACCGTCTTGAGTGCAACACCCGGACTGCTGAAAATCTCCGACGCCGCATCGACTGCCGCATTCACTGCGCAGCTCGCTGCGGCCAATCCTGCGCAGCGCCAGGCGCAATTGCTGACGCAGCTGCGCCTGCTGGCCGACACGCGGATCGCCGGCGGCGAGCACCTGCGGGTGCTTGAAGCCCTGCGCGATACCGTGCTGGAAACACAGCATGCACGGAGCCGCGAATACTGGGGCAAGCCGGTGCCCTTCGACAGCGAAACCCGCGAGATTTTTGACCGCAGCATCGCGCTGTGGCGCGCCTTTGCCGACGCCTATGAATCACTGATCGCCGACATGGCGGAAGCCGCGCCGGAACTGGCGGAGCATGCCGAAACCGTCTGTTACCGCGCGCTGCGCTGCACCGGCTTTGCAATGACGGCGCACAACCGCGCCTATTACACGGTACCGGCAGCCCTGTGGCAGCAGCTGCACCGGCTCTACGCCTTTGCCGAAAGCGCCGAAGTCACCTCGACGCCGGTCAGCGAAGGCGGCGGCGCCAGCAACGTCAACCTCGCCTACCTGCAGATCGTGCTCACCCAGCGCGCCAACCCGGACTCGCTGTCCCTGCTGCAGATGAATACCGTCGACCGCGCGCTGGCACAATGGGTCGCACTGGCCAGCCTGTCAGTTGCCGCACCGGCGGTCGGCAGCGACACCACGCTGGCCGTCGATCTCGAATCGGCGGAAGGCGCGCGCCGCCTGAAAAACCTCAAGGGCAGCAAGCTGCGTTACCTCGACCTCGAACAGGTCGGCGAAAAACTCCGCCACACCGCGATTGCCCTGAAAACCCAGGCTCCGGAAAAACTCGGGCTCGGCCTGATCCCGCGCGAGGACTGCGAAAAGCTGATGCTCAGCCTGCACTCGAACTGGATCGTCCCCGGCACCGGCCGTGTCGATGAGCGCAAGCCGGTCTCGTTCAATGTGCTGGTCTCCGGCACACTGGCCGCCATGCATTTCAACATCAGCGGCAAACCCTTCGCGCCGCCCGATGCCGGGTTGTCGTCGCGCGCGCGCTTCGAGATGGCCGGATTCGAGCGGGTCGACGGACCGGGCCTCGGCGAAGCCTCGGTGCGCAGCCGCACCCTGGAAACCTGGACCGTCGCCAACCAGAGTGCGTCCGGAATTCTCGGCCTCTGCCGCAAATCATCCAGCACCACCCAGCTGACGCACAACCAGTTGCTCGGCCTGGTCGCACCCAACGGCAAAACACACATCGGCATGGTGCAGAGATTGTCGGTGGACATGGATGGCACGGCCTGGTTCGGTTTCCGGCTGCTGCGGACCAAGGCCACCGCTGTCGCAGCACGCCAGGCGACCAACGAGGCCGCTTACGACCGCGCACTGCTGCTGGCCGCCGGTCCCGGCGGCGAACCACCCTCTATCCTGGTCGTCCCCGGCACCTGGGCGGCAAACCGCGTGCTCGACGTCAACGACGGCAAGCCGCAGCGAATCCGCCTCACCGGACTCCTCGACAGTGGCGCCAACTTCGAGCGCGCAAGCTACGTTCCCGCTTGAGCGGTCGCCGCTCCGTGCGGACACTGCCGGCACTGGTTTCTTTTCACCGGACTATGCCGCGGCACGCAGCCGCTTCCGCTCGCTGGCACGCAGCGCGGGCGCAGCGCTGGATGCGCTGCCGCTGGCCGCACGCGGCCCGCTCGACGAATCCCTGACCATCGACATCGCCTGGCTCGGCAATTCCCGGCCCCGGCGCGTGATGCTGCACATCACCGGTGTACATGGCGTGGAAGCCTTCGCCGGATCGGCGGCACAGCTCGCGCTGCTGACCGCGCCGCCGACGCTGCCCGCCGACGGCGCGCTGATCCTGCTGCATGTGTTGAATCCCTACGGCATGGCCTGGCTGCGCCGCGCCAACGAGCACAACGTCGATCTCAACCGCAATTTCCATCTCGACAGCGGCATCTGGACCGGCGCGCCGCCACTTTACAAGCGCCTCGATCCCCTGCTCAATCCGGCATCCCCGCCGGCACGCGACGCCTTCGCCCTGCGCCTCGCCGCCGCAGGCATGCGCCATGGCGTGCATGCGGTGCGGCAGGCGATCGCCCATGGCCAGCACCGTTATCCGCGCGGACTGTTCTACGGCGGCGCGGAGCTGCAGCCCGGGCCGCGGCTGTTCATCGACTGGCTGCGGCAACGACTGGACATGGCGGAAGGGGTGTTCGCCGTCGACATGCACACGGGGCTCGGTCCGCACGGCGAGGACACGCTGATCCTCGAACCCGGCGTCGGCACAGCCTCCGTTGCGGCACTGCAGGCTGCGCTGCGGCGGCCGCTGAGGGGCGGCAGTGCTGCGCCTGTGGCTTACACGGTGCGCGGCAGCCTCGGTGCCGCCTTGCCGCGACTGCTGCCCGGAGCCCGTGTCGAATTCGTGCTCCAGGAAATCGGCACCTGGTCGACCCTGCGCGTGATCAGCGCACTGCGCGAGGAAAACCGCTGGCACCATTTCGGCGAGGGCGATGTCGACCACGCTGCAAAGCGCCGCCTGCTCGAAGCCCTGTGCCCCGCAAGTCCGGCCTGGCGCGATGCCGCGGCGACACTGGGCGCAGACCTGGTATACCGGGCTGCCGCCTGGCTGTTCGCGGAGCGGCAGCCATGAGCTGCGAACTGTGCGACACCCCCGGCGGCCCCCTGCTGTGGCAGGACGCGTATTGCCGTGTGATCCGCGTCGATGAACCCGGTTATCCCGGATTCTGCCGCGTCATCTGGAATGCGCACGTCAAGGAAATGAGCGATCTCGATGCCGCCGATCGCGCTCACTGCATGGCCGTGGTGTTCGGCGTCGAGCAGGCGCTGCGCGCGTTGATGCATCCGGACAAGATCAATGTCGCCAGCCTCGGCAACATGGTGGCGCATGTGCACTGGCACGTGATCCCGCGTTTTGCCGACGATCCGCATTTTCCGCAGCCGATCTGGGGCGCGCGCCAGCGTGAATTCCGCAGCAGGCGCAGCGCGGATCACCTCCAGCTCGCCGCCGCCATTGCGGAAGAGCTAAAAAATATCAATCAAATCAAATAGTTATATCATGCGCTGCGGACGCCGGCAGACTTCTGCCGGAGCAGCGTACGGCTGTCCGGAAACGTCACGCTGAAACAGCTGCCGCTGCCCGGCTCGCTGGAGACATCAAACCGCGCCGCATGACGATTGACCACATGCTTGACGATGGCCAGCCCCAGACCGGTGCCGCCGGTCTCCCGAGAACGCCCGCGATCGACCCGGTAGAAACGTTCGGTCAGCCGCGGCAGGTGCTGGGGTGCAATGCCGATGCCGGTATCCCGAACCGCGAACACCGCGCCGCCGCCGGCCTCCTTCCATGACAGGCTGATCTCGCCGCCGGCCGGCGTGTACCGGATCGCATTGCTGACGAGGTTGCCGAAGGCGCTGCGCAATTCGTCTTCCGCGCCGCTGACCCAGGCATCACTCTCGATCAGCAGAGTCACCTTGTGGCGCCCGCCGGACAGCGCCAGTGCGTCGTGGTACAGCGCCCGCGCAATGTCCGGCACGTTCACCGGTTCTTCCCGTGCCGGATTGCTTGTGGATTCGAGCCGCGACAGCGTCAGCAGGTCCTCGACCAGGGTCTGCATGCGTTTCGCCTGCTCGCTCATCATCGGCACCGAACGCCGGATCAGCTCCGGGTTCAGCGTTTCCATGTCGGAAATGGTTTCCAGGAATCCCCCGATCACCGTCAGCGGCGTGCGCAGCTCGTGCGACACGTTGGCGACAAAATCGCGGCGCATCGTCTCCACGCGCTCGCGGTCGGTGACGTCGCGGCTGATGATCAGCTTGCGGTTCGCCTCGTAAGGCACGATCAGCACCGACAGGATCAGGTCGCCGCCGCGCGCGCTGCGCAGTGTCAGCGGCTCGGCATAACCCTCGGCATCAAGCGCCTCGACAAAAGGCGGCTGGCGCACGAGATGGGTGACCAGCTGGCCGATGTCGCGTTGTGAGTCGAGGCCGAAATACAGCTCGGCCCTGGGATTGCACCACTCGATCTGGTTCCTGCCGTCGACGATCACCAGCCCGTCGGGCATCGCCATGCCGGCTTTCTGGAAATCCTGCAGTGTCGCAGTGAGCCGCGACTCGCTGCGGCGCTGGCGGCGCAGCAGGTGGTAGAACGCGGCGAACACGTCTTCCCACAGTCCGGTGCTGTCGGGCATGGCCTCGGGGCGCGGATCGGCCAGCCATTTCGACAGGCGCGCCAGGTGACGCACATGGTGCAGCAACAGCAGTAACAGCAGCAGCGCCGCGAGCCCCAGTGCCTGTTCAGCGCCGGCAACCGGCCAGGCCAGCAGCGCGGCACAGGCCACCGCCACGAGGCGCCAAACGAAGCCGAGCCAGATGTTGTTCAAGCGTGCACCCTTTTTCCGGCACATTTCCCCGCGCCGATTATCTCACGCGGCTGCCGGGCCCGATGCACCCGCTCAGTTCACCGAGAAGCGGTATCCCGAGCTGCGCACGGTCTGCACCAGCTTGTCGTGGTTGGTCGGTTCCAGCGCCTTGCGCAGGCGGCGGATATGCACATCGACCGTGCGCTCTTCGACAAACACATGGTCACCCCAGACCTGGTCGAGCAGCTGCACCCGCGTGTAGACGCGCTCGGGATGGGTCATGAAAAAATGCAGCAGCCGGAATTCGGTGGGGCCGAGCTGCAGCGGCGCGCCGTTGCCGGTCACGCGGTGGCTGCCGGGATCGAGGTGCAGGCCGGCAACCTCGATGACATCGTCCGTGGCCTGCGGCGAACGCCGCCGCAGCACGGCCTTGACCCGCGCATTGAGTTCGCGCGGCGAAAACGGCTTGGTGATGTAGTCATCGGCGCCGGTCTCGAGGCCCGCCAGCTTGTCCTGTTCCTCGGCGCGCGCGGTGAGCATGATCAGCGGCACGGTCTGGGTGCGCTTGTCGCTGCGCAGGCGGCGTGCAAACTCGACGCCGTTGATGCCGGGCAGCATCCAGTCAAGCACGATCAGGTCCGGCAGTTCGTCGCGCACCATGCGCATCGCCTGCTCGGCCGACTCGGCGCGCAGCGCGCGGTGCCCGGCCAGTTCCAGGTTGCAGGCGACCAGCTCCTGGATCGCCGGCTCGTCTTCGACCACCAGTATTGTTGCGGCCATGGGTGCTCCGGGCAGATTCGACAGACCCGGATATTATGACCCTCTTGTTACAGGGACATGACAGCGCGTCTACGGAACATCGCAAGTCCTTGCATTAAAAGCCTCTTTTCGGCCGTTCGCGGGACCGGTTATGATGCGCCTCCCGAATCCCGACACCCTCAGGCAACCATGGCCGGACTCCACAAAAGCGTGCCCCAGCCCACCGAAATCACCCTGCACCAGGCCTCGCGCGCGCTGGAAATTGCCTTTGCCGACGGCAAGTCCTTCCGCCTGCCCTGCGAATTCCTGCGCGTGTTTTCGCCGTCGGCGGAAGTCCGCGGCCACGGTCCGGGCCAGGAAACCCTGCAGACCGGCAAGAAGGACGTCACGATCACCGCGGTCGAACCGGTCGGCCAGTATGCGATCCAGCTGCGTTTCTCCGACGGCCACGACACCGGCATCTATTCCTGGGACCTGCTTTACGATTACGGGCTCAACCAGGACGGGATGTGGCAGGATTACCTGAAGCGCCTGCAGGAGGCGGGGGCATCGCGGGAAAAACAGTAATTCGTGACTGGTGATTAGTGATTGGCGGGCTGTGGCCCCGCATAGCGTGACTTCCCAGTGCCGCCTTTACACCAGTCACCAATCACCAATTACCATTCACCCATGACAAAAACCACCGACTTCGGATTCAGCAAGGTCGCCGAGGACGAAAAGGCGCGCAAGGTCGCCGAGGTCTTCGACTCGGTCGCGTCGCGTTACGACCTGATGAACGACCTGATGTCGGCAGGCCTGCACCGGCTGTGGAAACGTTTCGCGGTCGAGCAAAGCCTGACCCGGCCCGGGGAGCGCGTGCTCGACGTTGCCGGCGGCACCGGCGACCTGACACGGCTGTTCGCGCAGCGTGTCGGTCCGCGCGGCTCGGTGGTGCTCACCGACATCAACGGCCCGATGCTGCGTCGCGGCCGCGACCGCCTGATCGACGAAGGCCTGGTGGTGCCGGCAATACAGTGCGATGCCGAGAAGCTGCCCTTCCCCGACGCCCATTTCGACTGCCGCACAAGGATGCGGCGATCACCGAAATGCAGCGTGTGCTGCGCCCGGGCGGCCGCCTGCTGGTGCTGGAGTTTTCGCGGGTGTGGCAACCGCTAGCGCCGCTCTACGACAGCTATTCCTTCCAGGTGCTGCCGCGGCTGGGCAAGTTGATCACCAACGACGCCGAAAGCTACCGCTACCTCGCCGAATCCATCCGCATGCATCCCGACCAGGAAACGCTGAAACAGATGATGCTCGACGCCGGGCTCGAGCGCGTCGAGTATTTCAACCTTGCAGCGGGGGTCGTCGCGCTGCATCGCGGCTTCCGTTTCTGATCCGCCGGATCCATTGCAGGGCGCTGTTTTGATTCATTATTCTTATTAATGCCGGCCCCGGCGGACGCCCGCTATAATGGGTCGGTCTAACCCGAACCGGAGACTTCCATGAAATCCTTACTGATGGCCATGATCGCCGCCTGCGGCATGGCGTTGATCGCCGTCGATGTCGAAGCCAAACGCCTCGGCGGCGGGCGCAACCTCGGCATGCAGCGCAATATGCAGCAGCAACCCAAGGCACCGGCCCAGCAGCAGCAACAGCAGACGCAACAGGCCCAGCAGTCCGGCACACCGGCTCAGCAGCCTGCCGCAGCCGCCGGCAACAAATGGATGGGGCCGCTGGCCGGACTCGCACTCGGCGCCGGACTGATGGCGCTGTTCCTCAACAACGGCATCGCCGGCGCACTCGCCGGACTGCTGCTGCTCGCCGCGATCGCCGGCGTCGCGGTGATGGCCTTCCGCATGTTGCGCGGGAAAACCGCCACCGCGCCGATGCAATACGCCGGCAACGGGCATCAACCTCTGGGCACGGCAAGCGGCAGCGGTGCTGCGGCGCATTCGCTGGCTGCGGCGACCGCCACCACCGGCCGCTGGCCCGCCGATTTCAACGCCCAGGAATTCCTGCGCCATGCCCGGCTCAATTTTGTGCGCCTGCAGGAAGCCCACGACGCCCGCGACAGCTCGGCACTGGCCGATTTCCTGACGCCGGACCTGCTCGAGGACATCCGCGCACAATGGCAGTCAGACGGTGACGCCACCGGCAAGACCGACGTGGTGACGCTGGAATCCGAAGTGCTCGACGTTGTCACCGAAGGCCTGCTCTACGTGGTCAGCGTGCGTTTCTCCGGCCTGATCCGCGAGGGCAGCGACGAAGCTCAGCCTTTCGCCGAAATCTGGCACCTGGAAAAACCGCTGCGCGGCACCTCCGGCTGGCTGGTGTCGGGCATCCAGCAGGCCTGACCCCGGGGGGCGGCGAAACGCCGCCCCTTTTTCCCGCTTTCCATGTTCGACGCTCTCGCCGGCGCACCGCTGAACCACCTGCTGCGCGCCAATGCCTGGGCGCGTGAAGCATTGCAGCCCCATGCCGGCAAGGTCGCCGTCTTCCGCTGCCTGCCCTTTGAAACCCGCCTCGAAATCCTCGACAGCGGCGAAGTGGCGCCGGCCCCCGCGGCGGCCGTGCCTGCGTTGACACTGACGCTGACGCCGGGATTGATGCTGCGTGTCGCCGCGCGCGACGACAAAGTCTGGCGCGATGTGCAGACCGAAGGCGACACCGCGCTCGCCGCAACCATCCACCAGTTGTGGCTTCACCTGCGCTGGGATGCCGAGGAAGACCTGTCCAGAGTGGTGGGTGACGTCGCGGCTCACCGCATCGCCGGATCGGGCCGCACACTGCAACGCTGGGCGGAATCGGGCGGCGACAACCTGGCGCGCGCCTTCGCCGAGTACTGGACCGAAGAACAGCCGCTGATCGCGGCCAAGGACGACATCGCCCGTTTCACCGCCGAGGTTGACCGCCTGCGCGACGACCTTGCCCGGCTGGAGAAACGCATCGCACGGCTCGACCGCCGCTGAACTGCGGCGGCGCCGGCCCCCGGCAGCCGGTTAAAATGCGCGGGTGCGCCTCCTCCGCCTGCTGAAAATCCTGCGCGTCGCCCTGCGCTTCGGACTCGACGAATTCCTGCTCGGTCATGAACGCGTGCGCGTGCTGCGTGCCGCCGTTGCCACCCTGCTGTTCTGGCGCGACCTCTCCGCGCCGCGCGCCGAGCGGCTGCGTTGCGCGCTGGAAGCGCTGGGCCCCATATTCGTCAAATTCGGCCAGGTGCTGTCGACGCGCCGCGACCTGATGCCGGCGGATATCGCCGACGAACTGGCCCGGCTCCAGGATCGCGTGCCGCCCTTCCCGGGCGAACAGGCGGAACAGATCCTGCACGAAGCCTACGGCAGACCCGTAACCGAGGTATTCGCCCGTTTCGAGCGCAACCCGGTGGCCAGCGCCTCGGTCGCCCAGGTGCATTTCGCGACCCTGCCCGACGGCCGCGAGGCCGCGGTCAAGGTGCTGCGTCCCGGCATCGGCCGGCGCCCAGCTGCTCGAACTGCTGTGGTCCGACGGCAAGCGGCTGAAACCGCGCGAAGTGGTCGCCGAATTCGCGCGCCACCTCGAGGACGAGCTCGACCTGATGCGCGAGGCGGCCAATGCCAACCAGCTGCGGCGCAACTTCGCCGCTTCGCCGCTGCTGGCGGTGCCGGAAATCTACTGGGACTGGTGCTCGACGCAGGTGATGGTGATGCAGCGCATGCAGGGCACGCCGGTGTCGGCGGTCGACGAATTGCGCGCGCAGGGCGTGGACATCCCGAAACTGGCTCGCGCCGGCGTCGAGATTTTCTTCACCCAGGTTTTCCGCGACGGCTTTTTCCATGCCGACATGCATCCCGGCAACATCCTGGTGACGCCGGAAGGCCAGTACGTCGCCCTCGACTTCGGCATCATGGGCACGCTGACCGAGGTCGACAAACACTACCTCGCGCGTAATTTCATCGCCTTTTTCCGCCGCGACTATCGCCGGGTCGCCGAGGCCCATGTCGAGTCCGGCTGGGCGCCGCCGGGCACCCGGGTCGAGGAATTCGAGACCGCGATCCGCGCCGTCTGCGAGCCGATTTTCGACAAGCCGCTGAAGGAGATCTCCTTCGGCCGCGTGCTGCTGCGGCTGTTCCAGACCTCGCGCCGCTTCAACATCGAAATCCAGCCGCAGCTGGTGCTGCTGCAGAAAACCCTGCTCAACATCGAGGGCCTGGGCCGCGACCTTGATCCCGAACTCGACCTGTGGAGCACCGCCAAACCCTACCTCGAGCGCTGGATGTCGGAACAGGTCGGCTGGCGCGGGCTGGTCCGCCGGGTCGGCGACGAGCTGCCGTTCTGGAGCGAGCTGCTGCCCCAGTTGCCGCGGCTGCTGCAGCAATTCCTGGCGCATGACCGCGACGCCGCGCTGCGCGAACAGGCGCAGGCGCTGCTGCGCCAGCAGCGGCGCAACGGCTGGCTGCTGGCGGCGATCGCCGCCCTGCTGGCCGTGCTGATCCTGCTGCAGCTGCTGCCATAAACGCGCGGGCGGCGGCTATAATCCGCTCCCAAAAGGGAGCCCCGCGATGCTGCTGACATTCGTCGTCCTTTACCTGCTGGTATCCATCGCCATCGGCATCATCGCCGCCACCCGCGTGCACACCGCGAAGGACTTCATCGAGGCCGGCCGCTCGCTGCCTTTTTATGTCGTCACCGCGACGGTGTTCGCCACCTGGTTCGGCTCCGAAACCGTGCTCGGCATCTCGTCGACCTTCATCAAGGACGGCCTCGGCGGCATCGTCTCCGACCCCTTCGGCTCCAGCCTCTGCCTGATTTTTGTCGGCCTGTTTTTCGCGGCAAAACTCTACCGCATGAACCTGCTGACCATCGGCGACTACTACCGCGTACGCTACAACGCGGTCGCCGAGGTGCTGGTGAGCATGGCCATCGTGATCTCCTACCTCGGCTGGCTGTCGGCGCAGATCGTGGTCATCGGCCTGGTGTTCAACGTGGTCACCGCGGGCGCGGTGTCGATGCAGGCCGGCATCATCATCGGCGCCTCGGTGGTGGTCATCTACACGCTGTGGGGCGGCATGTACTCGGTGGCCTGGACCAACTTCGTGCAGATGGTGGTCATTGTCATCGGCCTGTTCTACATTGCCTGGATCGTCGCCGACAAGGCCGGCGGCGTCGTGAATGTCGTGGCCCATGCGGAAGCCGCCGGCAAGTTCGAGTTCTGGCCGAAGCCGGAAACCCGCGACGTGCTCGCCTTCATCGCCGCCGCAATCACCATGATGTTCGGCTCGATCCCGCAGCAGGACGTGTTCCAGCGCATCAATTCCTCGCGCACCGAAAAAATCGCCGTCTACGGCTCGGTGTTCGGCGGCTCGCTGTACTTCCTGTTCGCCTTCGTGCCGATTTTCCTCGCCTACTCCGCCTACCTGATCGACCCGAAGATGGTGGATACGCTGATGGTGCAGGATCACCAGCTGATCCTGCCGACGCTGATACTGCAGGAAACGCCCCTCGTCGCGCAGATCATTTTCTTTGGTGCGCTGCTGTCGGCGGTGATGAGCACCGCCAGCGGCACGCTGCTCGCGCCCTCGGTGACCTTCACCGAAAACATCCTCAAACACATCCTGCAGAAGGATTTCACCGACCATGAACTGCTGCGGAACATGCGCGTGGTGGTGGCCTGCTTCGCGGTGATCGTGACGCTGTTCTCGCTGAACACCGAGGCCACGATCTACGAGATGGTGGTCGGCGCCTACAAGGTCACCCTGGTCTCGGCCTTTGTGCCGCTGGTCTGCGGCCTCTACTGGCGCCGCGCCACGACCCAGGGCGCGCTCGCCGCGATCCTGACCGGCTTCCTGGTCTGGATTTCGCTGGAAATCCTGATGCCGGAAGCGCTGGTGCCGCCGCAACTCGCCGGCGTGCTCGCCAGCGCCGCGGCGATGGTCATCGGCTCGCTGCTGCCGCAGTGGATCGGCGCGCCCAAACACCGGCACGCACACTGAACACCCCCGGACAGCCGATGTCCGGCGGGCTGCGCCATGTCCGCCCGCTGCTGTTCCTGCTGCTGGCGGTGAATGCCGTGGTGTATGCCACGGCGGGCCGCTTCTCCGAGGGGCTCGACGCCTTCGCCTGGTACCTGCTGCTGGCCCTGTTCGAACTCGAAACCCGCCGTCCGCACTGGAGCCGCGAGCCGCGCGTCGCGATGACGCTGGATGTGCTGCGCCTGCTCGCCGCAGCGGCGGTGGCCATCGCCGCGGCGAGTTATGTTGTTGAAGACGAATGGCTGGACGCGGTCAACGCGCTGCTGTGGATCGGCGTCGTCATCGTGCTGGAACTGGAAGTGCGCCTGCCGCAAACCGCCGCGCGGTTTCGCCGGCGGGTCACCGGCGTCTCCTTCGCACTGTATGCCGCGCTGGCCGCGGTCGCACTGGCCTGGCTGCTGCGCGGTGAATGGCTGGATGGCTACGACGCGCTGCTGTGGATTGCCGCTTTTGCGCTGATCGAACTCGACCTGTTCCGCAACGGCGCCGGCAACAATACATAAGTATTTGTTTTTAAAGTATTATTTGTAGGATTTGCGGAAAGCTTCGATGAACTTCTGCAACTGTTCCGCCGGCAGGTGATTGATGCCCGCCGCAGCCTGCCGCCCGCCGCCGGTGGCAAATTCCAGGCACAGGCGGTCGGCGCCGACCGGCCGGCTGCGCGGCGCGCGCACGCTGACCGCATAAGCGCCATCCGCCTTCGCCACCAGCACCGCATGCGCGCGCTGCGGCGCGGACTGCGCCAGCCGGTTGCCGAACACGCCGTTCACACGCCGGCTCCAGGCCGCATCCGGCAGGATCCACAGTGCCGCGGCATCGCTGGCGAATTCGGCGCGTGATTCCTCGGCGCGCGCGAGATCCTCGACACCGGCCTGTTTTAGCACCTCGAACACCGGCTCGTCGAACATGAAATGTCGCGGATCGGCATAGGGCGCGATCGCGTGATAGAGGTCCGCCGGATGGTAATGCAGGTCGTCGACCG
>LNFM01008674.1_pt1 | contig 15219 bp, 12 predicted proteins | sample 596031 | NCBI WGS metagenome assembly LNFM01 (sample SAMN04254537, study PRJNA301005) | activated carbon metagenome | isolation source: dual media filters at the Ann Arbor, Michigan drinking water treatment plant | place: USA: Ann Arbor | reverse complement strand
GCCATGAGCTTCCCTCTCGCAGCGCCACCATTTTCTCAGCATCGTGGTGCGCGCCGGCGTGCTGGGGGTCTCCCCAGCGAAGACGCTGGGGAGGCAATGAACTCTATGCCCGCCGCTTTGCGGCGGCGCTGGGTGGCAGGTGGCGTGCCAAGTACTGGCCGGTATAGCTGTCCGCGACCCGGATAACCTCCTCGGGCGGACCCGCGGCAACCAGGCGGCCGCCGCCCGATCCACCGTCGGGACCGAGGTCGAGGATCCAGTCGGCGGTCTTGATGACCTCGAGATTGTGCTCGATCACCAGCACGGTGTTGCCGCCCTCGACCAGGCGGTGCAGCACCTCGAGGAGCTTGCGCACATCCTCGAAATGCAAGCCGGTGGTCGGCTCGTCGAGGATGTAGAGCGTGCGGCCGGTCGCCCGACGCGACAGCTCCTTGGCCAGCTTGACGCGCTGCGCCTCGCCGCCCGACAGGGTGGTCGCCTGCTGGCCGATGTGGACGTAGCCCAGGCCGACCTGCTGCAGGGTCAGAAGCTTGTCGCGGATCACCGGCACGGCCTTGAAGAACTCGACGCCCTCGTCGACCGTCATCTCCAGCACGTCGGCGATCGACTTGCCGCGGAACTGGATTTCCAGCGTCTCGCGATTGTATCGCTTGCCCTTGCAGACATCGCACTGGACATAGACGTCCGGAAGAAAGTGCATCTCGATCTTGATGACACCGTCGCCCTGGCAGGCCTCGCAGCGGCCGCCCTTGACGTTGAACGAGAACCGGCCGGGCTTGTAGCCGCGCTCGGTCGAGTCGGGAAGCTGGGCGAACCAGTCGCGGATCGGCGAGAAGGCGCCCGTGTAGGTCGCCGGATTGGAGCGCGGCGTGCGGCCGATCGGCGACTGGTCGATGTCGACGATCTTGTCGAGATGGTGCACGCCGTCGAGGCCGCTGTGCTCGCCAGGGTGCTCGCGGGCGCCGTTCAGCCTCCGCGCCAGCGCCTTGTAAAGCGTCTCGACGATCAGCGTGCTCTTGCCGCTGCCCGACACGCCGGTGACGCAGGTGAAGGTGCCGAGCGGGATGTTGGCCGTGACATTGCGCAGATTGTTCTCGCGCGCGCCCTTGAGCGTGAGCCAGCGAGCGCCCTTGGAGGACGGCGGCTGCGGCTCGCGCCGCACCTTCGGCACGGGAATCTGGCGGAAGCCGGACAGGTACTGACCGGTCAGGCTCGCCGTGTTGCGCATCACCTCTTCCGGGGTGCCCTCGGCGACGACCGAGCCGCCGAGGGCACCGGCGCCGGGTCCCATGTCGACCAGGTGATCGGCGGAGCGGATCGCGTCCTCGTCGTGCTCGACCACCAGCACGGTGTTGCCGAGGTCGCGCAGCCGGACCAGCGTCTTCAGAAGGCGATCGTTGTCGCGCTGGTGCAGGCCGATCGACGGCTCGTCGAGCACGTACAGGACGCCGGTCAGGCCGGAGCCGATCTGAGAGGCCAGCCGGATGCGCTGGCTTTCGCCGCCCGACAGCGTGCCCGAGGTGCGGTTGAGCGTCAGGTAGGAGAGGCCGACATTGTCGAGGAAGCCCAGCCGCTCGTTGATCTCCTTGAGGATGCGGGCGGCGATCTCGCGCTGCTTCGCCGTGAGCTTGGGGTCGAGGCCGAGGAACCATTGCACCGCCTCGCCGATGGCGAACTCGGTGACCTGGCTGATGTTGAGCCCGCCGATCTTGACCGAAAGCGCCTCGGGCTTGAGCCGTGCCCCGCCGCAGGCCTCGCACTTCGTCTCGTGCTGGAAGCGCTCGAGCTCCTCGCGCACCCACGAAGAATCGGTCTCCTTCCAGCGTCGGTCGAGATTGGGGATCACGCCTTCGAACGGCTTGGTCGTCTGGTACTGGCGGATGCCGTCGTCGTAGCGCATGGCGATCGCCTCGCCGCCGCTGCCCTGCAGGACGACGTCGCGCACCTTCTTCGGCAGGTCGCGCCACGGCGTCGACATCTTGGCCTTGAAGTGCTTGGCGATGCTCTCCAGCGTCTGCATGTAGTACTGGCCCGACGAATCTGCCCATGGCGCGACTGCGCCCTCGGCGAGCGACAGCCGGTCGTCCGGCACGACCATCTCCGGATCGAAGAACATCTTCACGCCCAGGCCGTCGCAGGCCGGGCAGGCGCCCTGCGGCGCATTGAAGGAGAACAGGCGCGGCTCGATCTCCTCGATGGTGAAGCCGGAGACGGGGCAGGCGAAGCGCGCGGAGAACACGGTGCGCTCGCCGCTGTCGGCGTTCTCGGCGACCGCCAGCCCTTCGGCGAGGCCCAGCGCCGTCTCGATCGAATCGGCCAGCCGGTTGCCGAGGTCGGGCCGCACGACGATGCGGTCGACCACGACGTCGATGTCGTGCTTGTATTTCTTGTCGAGCGTGGGCGCCTCGGCGATCTCGTAGAGCTTGCCGTCGATCTTGACGCGCTGGAAGCCCTTCTTCTGCAGCTCCTGCAGCTCCTTGCGGTACTCGCCCTTACGACCTCGCACAATCGGCGCCATCAGGAACAGCCGCGTGCCCTCGGGCATGGCCTTCACCCGATCGACCATCTGCGACACGGTCTGGCTCTCGATCGGCAGGCCGGTCGCCGGCGAGTAGGGCACGCCGACGCGGGCGAACAGCAGGCGGAGATAGTCGTAGATTTCGGTGACGGTGCCGACCGTCGATCGCGGATTGCGCGAGGTCGTCTTCTGCTCGATCGAGATCGCCGGCGACAGGCCCTCGATCGAATCGACGTCGGGCTTCTGCATCAGCTCGAGGAACTGGCGGGCGTAGGCCGACAGGCTCTCGACGTAGCGCCGCTGGCCCTCGGCGTAGATCGTGTCGAAGGCGAGCGACGACTTGCCCGAGCCGGACAGGCCGGTGATCACCACCAGCCGGTCGCGCGGCAGGTCGAGGTCGACGTTCTTCAGATTGTGCTCGCGGGCACCCCGGATCGAGATGAAGCGGTGCGGCTCGGCAACTTGGGTGCGGGACTTGGCCATCGGTGGGGGGAGAATAGGCGATGCGCGGGGCCACCGCATATGGCGATTAACCCCCAGCCTTGCCAACTCCTGACAGCTTCTGACAGCAATCGGGGCGGGCCGCTGCCGTCCGCTCTCCCGAGGCTTGCCAATATCAGGCGGTCGCCGGTTGCAATGCCTGCATCCGTGCGGTCGGGCGGTCGTTCATCAGGAGCTGCATGGTGCCTGCGACCAGGCCGATCACCACGGCGACCTTCCAGGCCAGGTCATAGGAGCCGACCAGGTCGAAAAGATAGCCGCCGCCCCAGGCGCCGAGGAACGAGCCCGCCTGGTGGCTCAGGAAGGCGATGCCCGTCAAGGTCGACAGGAAGCGCAGGCCGAAGATCTGCACCACCAGCCCGTTGACCAGGGGAATCACGCCCAGCCACAGGACGCCCATGGTGGCGCCGAACAGCACGACGGTGAGCGGTGTCGGCGGGAACGAGAAGAACAAGACCAGTGTCACGGAGCGCAGCAGGTAGATGCCGCCCAGCAGCAGCCGTTTGGGATACTTGTCGCCCAGCCAGCCGAATAGCCAGGAGCTGATGATGTTGAAGCCGCCGACCAGCATCAGCACCAGGGCGCTATAGGACGGGTCCATGCCGCACTGGGCGAGATAGGTCGGAAGATGGGTGGTGACGAAGACGAGTTGCAGGCCGCACACGAAGAAGGCCAGCGACATGACGACATAGCCGGGATGGCGCCGGGCCTCGCCGAGCGCCTTGCCCAGCGTGAGATCGTGGTCGGTGGCGCGGCTGTTGGGGAGATTGTCGGCGCGGCTGCCGATCCAGGCGGCAGGCAGCATCAGCACGGCGAGGAGCGCGAAAGCCCACACGCCGGCACGCCAGCCGTCGTGGGTCAGCAGCCAGGCGGCGAGCGGCGCCGTCACCATCGTGCCGACCGATCCGGCCGCGGAGACGATCCCGAACGCCAGGGTCCGGCGCTCTGGCCGGACAACGCGCGCGGCGATGTTGGCTGTGATGCCCGACGTCGTGCAGGCGAGCGCGATGCCGAACAGCACGCCCGAGCCGATGACGATGGGCAGCGCGCTCTCGGCCGTCGCCGTCAGCCACAACCCGGCGACCAGGACGAGGCTGCCGGCCAGCGACACCCAACGCGTGCCGTGCTTGTCGGCCAGGATGCCGGCGAACGGCTGGCTCAATCCCCAGGCGACCTGCTGCACCGAGATGGCGAGCGCAAAGTCGGAGATGGCGATGCCCAGCTCGCGCGAGGCCGGTGCCTGGAACAGGCCCAGATTCTGCCGGATGCCCATGGCCAGGGTCATCATCAGCGCGGCCGAGCCCAGGATGGTGTAGGCCTGCCCGCGCGACAGGTCGGCGACATGGAACGCTTTACGCATGATGGCGCAATACATAGGGGCGGGCGCACCGGGTGGGCGAATGAAATGTCGGAGGGCCGGCATGAGCTCAGCTCACCCGTCGCCGGCGGTCCGGTTAGCAACCTGAAATTGGTGGCTGCCCACAGGGCGTCGGCGCTACCCTGCCCGGCGTGAGGTAGGTGCTGCGTCCCGCGGCACCGGGAAAGCAGAGGAGGCCCCCATGGCGGGCAGCGTGAACAAGGTCATCCTGGTCGGCAATCTCGGCCGCGACCCCGAAGTGAGGTCAATGCAGGATGGCCGACCCGTGATCAACATGTCGGTAGCCACGTCGGATACGTGGCGTGATCGTCAGACGGGCGAACGCAAGGAGCGTACCGAATGGCATCGGGTGGTGATCTTCAACGAGAAGCTCGCCGAGGTGGTGCAGAAGTACGTGCACAAGGGCTCCAAGGTTTACGTCGAGGGCCAGCTCGCGACCCGCAAATGGACCGACCAGGGCGGCCAGGAGCGCTACACGACGGAAGTCGTGATTCCGCGCTTCGGCGGCGCTCTGACCATGCTCGATGGCCGCACCGGCGGTGGTGTTGGTGGCGGCGGTGGTGACATGGGCGGCGGTGGCATGGACGATGACATGGGCGGCCCGATGCCTGGCGGCGGCGGTAGCGGTGGCGGCCGACCTGCGGCGGCGGCGCGTGGCGGCAGCAAGGACCTCGACGACGACATTCCGTTCTAGCGCCAATGCCGCAGGGTCAGGCCCGCATCTGGTACCAGAGCTTCGTCCATCCGGTCGAGCAGGCGCCGTACATCGAACGCCTGCAGGCGCAACTCGACCGCGTCGCGAGCCCTGGCCATCGCTTCGAGGTTCATGGCCTCGATCCGCCGGATCGCGCGTTTCATCCCCTGACCGAGTTCCGCTGCGCTGCGCAGATCATCGGGAATGCCCTGGACGCCGAGAAGTCGGGCTACGACGCCTTCGTGATCGGGCACTTCCAAGAGCCCGGCCTGCTCGAGATACGCAGTTCCCTGGACATTCCCGTGATTGCCTTGGGGGAGGCGAACCTCCTCTCTGCCCTGACCATGGGATACCGGATCGGGCTGGTGACGATCGATCCCATCTTCATCCCCTGGCATGACCGCCAGGTGCGCCTGCACGGGCTCGGCGAGCGCGTCGTCGGCACGACGGCCCTCGAGATGAATCTGCCGGCCTTCATGGAGGCGTTCACCGACGAAGGCGCCTACGCTGCCGTGCGCGCCCAGTTCGTGGCGCAGGTGAGACCGCTGATCGAGAAAGGTGCCGAGGTGATCATTCCCGCCGGCGGCCTGCCGATGCTGCTGTTCGCCCGCGAGAGTCCGTTCATCGTCGACGGCGCGCCGGTGTTGAACGGCATTGCCGTCGTCGCAAAGGCCACCGAGATGGCCCTTGCGCTCCGGTCGATCACCAGCGTCGTCGTCAGCCGCCGGAGCACCTATGCCAAGGCACCGGCTGCGGCCGTCGCGGAGTTCCGCGAGCGGCTGCAGTAGCTCGCCTGGAGCGCGCCGCCAACGAGAAGCATCAACAAAGGTCCCCCTTGCTGCATTCGGGATGACACCGATCCCGGCATCCTGAGCGCAGGATGTGGACCTTTCGGCAGCGTCTGACCCGGAGCCGGCGTCGACTCGTCGTCGGCGCGCTCCGGGAAGCCCGTCAGGCGGGCAGGCCGAAGGCGCGCAGGCCGGCGATTGTCCGGTCGGCGCTCACGTGATGGATGGCCTGCATGCCGAAGGCGCGGGCGCCCAGCACGTTGGGCAGGCTGTCGTCGATGAACACCGCTGCGCCCGGCGCGAGCCCGCCGGCCCGGCACACCAGATCGTAGATCGCCGGCGCGGGCTTGAGGTGGCCGACGCGCCCGGACACCACGTACTCCCGGAAGCAGGCGAGGAAAGGATGGCGCCGCTGCCCAGGGCCGCGCACCCAGGAGTCGAGAAAGCCCGGTGCGTTCGACAGCAGGTAGAGGGGCGTTCCCGCATCGTGCAGGCGTTCGACCAGCGCCGTCATTTCCGGAAAGCCGTGATCGCACATCTCGTCGAAACGGTCGTAGAAGGCCTTGATCAGAGTCTCCAGGCCAGGATATTGCGACTTGAGGAGCCGTGTCGCCTCGACCGGGTCGCCACCGCGATCCTGGCCGGCGTGCCATTCGCTCGTCGCCACCTTGGCGAGAAAGTCCTCCATCTCGACGGGATCGGGGATGAGCTTGCGGTAGAGGTGGCGCGGGTTCCAGTCGAGCAACACGCCGCCCAGGTCGAATATCGCGACCGGGACTGCCGGCGGAGCGGACCTTTGCACAGATATGTCAGCCAAACGGGGACCTTCCGAAGCCTGGTTTTCGGCGCCAATTTAGCTAATGAAATCAGTGTGTTAAAGGGCTGTCTCCAAAGCGTTTTTTGTTGGTCTTCGGGGCGTGGGCTGCTAGGGTGCAAAACCGTTCCGCCGGGCACCCTGGCAGGGCCCTAAAACGAGAAAATCCAGGTATCTGTGAGCGACGATACGACCCTCCCGCCGGCGCCGCCGCCGCCCGACGAATCGCCTCCGCCCCCGCCGCCGACCCCGCACGACATCGCCCCGATCACAATCGAAGAGGAGATGCGCCGGTCGTACCTCGATTACGCGATGAGCGTGATCGTGGCGCGGGCGCTGCCCGATGCCCGCGACGGCCTGAAGCCCGTTCAACGTCGCATTCTCTACTCGATGAAGGAGAGTGGCTACGATTCGACCCACGCCTTCCGAAAGTCGGCACGCATCGTCGGCGACGTGATGGGCAAGTATCACCCGCACGGCGACTCCGCGATCTACGACGCCATGGTTCGTATGGCGCAGGTCTTCTCGATGCGGCTGCCGCTGATCTCGGGCCAGGGCAATTTCGGCTCGATGGACGCCGATCCGCCGGCGGCCATGCGCTACACCGAGGCGCGGCTCGCACGCGTGGCGGAAACGCTGCTGGCCGACATCGACAAGGACACGGTCGATTTCCAGCCGAACTACGACGAGACTGGGCGGGAGCCGACAGTTTTGCCGGCGGCCTTTCCCAACCTTCTGGCAAACGGCGCCGGCGGCATCGCCGTCGGCATGGCGACCAACATTCCGCCGCACAATCTCGGCGAGCTGATCGACGGATGCTGTGCGCTGATCGACAACCCGGCGCTCACCATCCAGCAGGTGATGGAATATATCCCGGGTCCGGACTTCCCGACCGGCGCCACCATTCTCGGCCGCAACGGCATTCGCGCCGCCTACGAGCTCGGCCGCGGCTCCCTGATCATGCGAGCGCGTACCCGGATCGAGGAGGGGCGCGGCGGGCGCGAATCGATCATCGTCTCGGAGATCCCCTACCAGGAGAACAAGGCGCGCCTGCACGAGCGCATCGCCGAGGTGGTGCGCGACAAGAAAGTCGAGGGTGTCGCCGAGATTCGCGATGAAAGCGACCGCGACGGCGTCCGGCTGGTGATCGACCTGAAACGCGATGCGATGGCCGACGTCGTCCTGAACCAGCTCTATCGCTACACGCCGCTGCAGACGACGTTCGGCGTCAACGCACTGGCGCTCGACGGCGGACGGCCGAGGCTGATGAGCCTCAAGGAGCTGCTCGAGGCCTTCATCCGCTTTCGCGCCGAGGTGCTGACGCGCCGGGCAAAGTACGAGCTCGCAGCCGCCCGCGATCGCGCCCATATCCTGGTCGGCCTGGCGATCGCCGTCGCCAACATCGACGAGGTGATCGAGCTTATCCGGCGGGCACCCGACCCCACGGTAGCCCGCGAGCGCCTGCTGGCCCGCGACTGGCCGGCCGCCGACGTGGCGCCGCTGATCGCCCTGATCGCCGAGCCGGGACGCGAGGTGTCGGCCGACGGGACCTACAGGCTCTCCGAGGCGCAGGCCCGCGCCATCCTCGACCTGCGCCTGCAGCGCCTGACCGGGCTGGAACGCGACAAGATCTCGGAGGAGCTGACCGAGGTGGCCAAGCTGATCGAAGGCTATCTCGAGCTGCTCGGCGATCGCGACAAGCTGTTCGCACTGATGCGCAAGGAGCTGATCGAGATCAAGGAGCAATTCGCGACGCCGCGGCGCACCGAGATCGTCGACAACGAGTTCGAGCAGGACATCGAGGACCTGATCCAGCGCGAGGACATGGTCGTGACGGTGACGCACGGCGGCTACGTCAAGCGCGTGCCGGTGTCGGCCTACCGGGCGCAGCGCCGCGGCGGCAAGGGCAGGGCCGGCATGGCGACCCGCGAGGACGATTTCGTCTCGCGCCTGTTTGTCGCCAACACCCATACGCCGGTGCTGTTCTTCTCCAGCCGTGGCATCGTCTACAAGCTCAAGGTCTGGCGCCTGCCGCTCGGTGCGCCGCAGGCGCGCGGCAAGGCCTTCGTCAACCTGCTGCCGCTCTCCGAGGGCGAGACGATCAGCGCCGTCATGCCGATGCCGGAGGACGAAAGCAGCTGGTCGACCCTCAACGTCGTCTTCGCGACGGCGCGCGGTGGTGTGCGGCGCAACGAGCTCAGCGATTTTGTCAATGTCCACCAGAGCGGCAAGATCGCCATGAAGTTCGAAGGCGACGATGCCGGCGACCGCCTGATCGGCGTCAGCGTCTGCACCGAGGATCAGGACGTCCTGTTGGCGACTCGACAGGGCCGCGCGATGCGCTTCCCGGTGGCAACCGTGCGCGTGTTCCAGAGCCGGGCCTCGACCGGGGTGCGCGGCATTGCGCTCGCCGAGGGCGACGAGGTGATCTCGATGTCGCTGTTCGACAACGGCAAGGGCATCGCCACCGAGGAGCGCGACGCCTACCTGCGCCAGTCGCGCGCGCTGCGACAGGCCGAGACCGCCGAGGACGAGGTGCCGGCGGAGGAGGCGAACGGCACGGTGGACGCGCTGTCGTCCGAGCGCTTCGCCGAGCTGCAGGCCAAAGAGGAGTTCGTGCTCGCCGTTTCGTCGAGTGGCTTCGGAAAGCGCACGTCGGCATACGAATATCGGGTGACCGGTCGCGGCGGCAAGGGCGTCGAGCTCATGAGCCTCGCCAAGGGCGGCGAGGTGGTGGCGGCGTTCGCTGTTCTTGACAGTGACGAGATCATGCTGATGACCGACGCCGGCACGCTGATCCGGTGCCCGGTGGATGGAATTCGCATTGCGGGCCGAGCCGCCCGCGGCGTGCGCATCGTCAATGTCAGCGAAGGCGAGCGCGTGGTGTCCGCGGTGCGGATCGGCGAGGACGATGCGGCCAACGGCAACGGCAACGGGAGCGACAGTGACGGCGACGACAACGGCCATTCCGAAACAAACGGTGGATAAGGCACTCTCGTGTCGCTAAGACTTCGCCGCCGCAACTGGCGCACAAGGGGGAGAGATGGCTTCAGAACGCACCGGTGTCTATCCGGGCACGTTCGATCCCGTGACAAGCGGGCACATGGAAGTCGTGCGTCGCTCGTTGCGGCTCGTCGATCGGCTGGTCATCGGCCCGGCCATCAACATCGGCAAGGGACCGTTGTTCTCGCTCGAAGAGCGCATGGAGATCATCAGGGACGACATCGACGATTTCTCGCAGGCCGACAAGGATCGGATCCTGGTCGTGCCTTTCGAGGGTCTCTTGATCCATTTCGCCCGCGAGGTCGGCGCGTCGGTCATCATTCGCGGCCTGCGGGCGGTCTCGGATTTCGAGTACGAGATCCAGATGGCCAACATGAACGCCCGCATGGAGCCCAATGTCGAGACTATCTTCCTGATGGCGTCCGATCGGCACCAGTTCATCGCCTCGTCCTTGGTGAAGGATATTGCGCGCCTGGGCGGCGACACGTCTCAATTCGTATCCAGCAAGGTGTTCAAGCGGCTCAAGGGCAAGTTCGGGCATTCCTGAGGGCGGCCGATGCGAGCCCGGCAGGCCCGAAACAGGCCGGGAGCGCGTTGACCGTCGGGCCGGCGCATCCTATACGGGCGCCGCGCGGGGTTTCGGCCGTCGGCGCGACCTCGGGGCGAGCCCGTAGCTCAGCGGTAGAGCATCTGACTTTTAATCAGGTGGTCGTAGGTTCGATCCCTACCGGGCTCACCAACGCAGGCGAGAAGGAGACGCGCGGCTCATGCCGTCGGTGAACGTCGTCAACGGCAAGCAGATCGTGGTCGAGCAGCTCGCTCCCGGGGAGCGCTTCACACGTTTCCTGGTCCGGCCCTTCCTGCAGATGTGGTATCATCAAGACCTCATCCAGGCGATCCTCCGCCGCGAGATCCGCGACCGCTTCAAGGGCTCGGCAGCCGGCTGGATCTGGGCGGTGATCGCACCGTTGCTCGCCATCGCGGTCTACACATTCGCCTTCCGGACGACCATGAAGCTGCCGGTCACCGACATCAGCGGCGGGCCGCAGGTCGCCTACGCCCTGTTCATCTTCAGCGGGATCGTCATCTTCAACTTCTTCTCGGAGATGGCGTTTCGGGCGCCGATGCTGCTGCACGAGTATGCCCATTTCATAAAGCAGACGATCTTCCCCAGCGACATGCTGGCAGTGATCTCGACGCTCAGGGCGACGGCCTATGCCGCCATCTCCGTCGGCGTGATGCTGCTGTTCCAGCTCCTGGTCACCAGGGGCCTGCCATGGACTGTCGTGTTCATCCCGCTGGTGTTCCTGCCGTTGATGGCGTTCCTGGTCGGCATGGCTTGGTTTCTGTGCGCGGTCGGGGCGTTCACCCGCGATGCCGGCTACTTCATGATCAGCGTGGTGCCGCTGTTCATGTTCGCCACCCCGGTCTTCTACCCGCACGACATGCTGTCGGCGCCGTTCGATCTCATCATCTATGTCAATGCGCTGACCGCCTATGTCGAGATCACGCGCGACATCGCCCTGCTCGGCCGGATGCCCAATCCGCTGGTCTGCGCCTGGGCGCTGTTCACCGCCTCGTTCACATTCTACTTCGGTTATTGGTTCTACGACAGGTATCGGAATGTCATCGTCGACGTCCTCTGAAGTCGTCGTACGCGCCCGGCACCTCGGAAAAGCCTACCAGCTCTATGCGCGCCGCAGCGACTGGCTGAAGCAGGTCATGCTGGGCTGGTGGAAGTCGTACTTCAAGCCGTTCTGGGTGCTGCGCGACATCGACCTCGACGTCTACCGCGGAGACAGCATCGGCATCCTGGGACGAAACGGCTGCGGCAAGTCGACCCTGCTGCAGGTGATCTGCGGCATGACCCTGCCGAGCAACGGCGAGCTCAGGGTGACCGGCCGGATCGCGCCGGTGCTGGCGCTGGGCGCCACCTTCGACACCGAGCTGTCGGGTCGCGAGAACATCATGATCGGCGGCGCCGTGCTCGGGCTCAAGCGGCCGGAGGTGCTGCGCAAGTTCGATTCGATCTGCGAGTTCGCCGGTATCGGCGACTACATGGAGCAGCCGGTAAAGCACTACTCGATGGGCATGAAGACCAGGCTGGCCTTCGCCATCTGCGCCCACGTCGACGCCGAGATCCTGGTGGTGGACGAGGCGCTCGCCGTGGGCGATGTCGCCTTTCAGCGCAAGTGCCTGGACTGGATCGACGACTTCCGCAAGAACGGCACGCTGCTGTTCGTCTCCCATTCGACTGCCGAGGTGCGCCGCCTGTGCAATCGTGCGATCTGGATCGAGGAGGGGCGGATTCGTGCCCAGGGCGATCCCAGCACGGTGATTCGCGCCTATCATCGGGCCATGGCGATGGAGAAGGATGACATCCATCGCTTCTCCGCCGCCGAGTGACGGGCGATGCTCGCCGCCGTCCTCGCCTGGGTCGGACTGGGATGGTGGGCATTCACCATGGCGATCCAATGGCTGAGCGCCGCCCTGGCGCGGCGCCGCCGGCCGGCCGCACCGCCGCAACATGTGGCGGTGGATTTCAGCATCGTGGCGCCGCTGGCAGGCCGATCCGACGCCTCGCACGACTACATCGGCGCCCTGGAGGAGCTCTCGCGCCAGGGAGCGGAGGTGTTGATCTGCATCGCCGCGGAGGGCGACGAGGCGATCGGGCAGGTGCGCGCCTTGTGGCCTGCCGCGCCGATCCTGATCGGCTGCGACGACACCTTCAATCCGAAGATGAACAACGTCCGCAAGGGACTGGAGGCGGCAAGCCGGCCCGTCGTCGTGCTGTGCGACGCGGGAGTTGCCGTGACACTGGACGACCTTCGGCGTGCAGCGACGGAACTGTCCGACAAGGTGGGTCTGGTGCTCGGGCTCAAGGCCGGCTGGCTGCCCGCGAACTTTGCCGCGGAACTCGAATGCGCCTACATCAACGGTCATCAGGCGCGGTTCCTGCTGGCGGCCGACCGGCTCGGCATGCCGGTCGCATCGGGCGGCATGACGGTCTTTGCCAGGGACGTGCTGGCAGAGATCGGCGGCCACCAGGCCTTCCTCAACTACATCGCCGACGACTATTCGATCGTGCGTACGATGCGGGACCGCGGCGGGCGAACGACCTGGCTCGGCAATACCATGCCGCACATGCCGGTCGGCCATCGCAAGTGGTCCGAAGTCTGGCGCCGCCAGGTCCGCTGGGCGTCGACTCGTCTCAACCTGACGCGCGAGGTCAGGGTGCTGGCGCTGCTCGACCCGGCCATCGGCTGGCTCGTCTCGGGCGCTGCGGGAGCCGCGGGCCTCGCCGCCCTGGGCTGGGGGCCGGCGTCTGTCGCGCCGGCCGTGCTCGCCCATGGCGTCGCCTGGTTCGCGGCCGAGGCCTGGTTCCTGACGGCCTATGGTCTGCCCTTCGGGCCTCGGGCCTGGGCTGCAGCCGTCGTGCGTGAAACCCTCGTTCCGGTCCTTCTTGTCCAGGCGTGGCGTGGACGTCGCAGGATCGACTGGCGGGGCACTGATCTCGCCGCTGGCTGGCGTCCGGCCGGGAACGACGCTTCCGGGCGATACGTATGAGGACCGACAGCATGGCCGACATCACCAACGTCCGGCTTCCCGAACGCGTCGATTCAGAGACATCGGCGGCCGTCGAGGCGTCGATCGTCGCCGCCCTGCGGCCCGGCGCGCGCGTCATCGTGGACGGCAGTCCCGTGATGTACATGAGCGCGGCGGGCGTACGGGTTCTGGCGATCGCCTTGCATCGCGCCGCCGAGGTGGAGGCCCGCATCGTGTTCTGCAGCTTCGGCGGCGCGGCGGCCGACTGTCTCCTCGTGAGCGGCTTCGCGCTGCTCTTCGATGTGGCGGAGTCGGTGGCGGAGGCCGAGCAGAGATTGCGCGGCGGGCCGCCGGTCGAGCCGGTCCGGCGCTTGCACGGGCGCAGCGGCGCGGGTTAATTACCAGCCGGCTGATACAAGGTCATGGGATGGGCGCGGGCGCCGGCCGATATATGGTGTCCGTTCCGGACGGAGATCGGAATTTGACGACTTCGAGCTGGCTGCGCGCTGCGGCGCGAACGATTGCCATGGTTCTCGGCTTGGCTCTAGGTGTCAGTGCGTGCACGGCTCTGCCCGGCGACGGCCCCTGGATGGGGGGTGCCCAGGGCACGAGCACGGAAGCGCTGCCGTTCGATGTCATCGACCTGACGCCGACCACGGTCGTGGGCTACCGCACGCAGCCAATCGATCGCCCCTCGACGACCGGCAATCTGTCGGCGGGCGTGCGGGTCTCCGTGGCGCCCGGCGACTCGCTCAAGGTGCGCATCTTCGAGCGCTATGCCGGCAACATCTTCCCGACCATCCAGACAAGCAGCTCGGACCTCGGCACCCAGCGCGTCGCCGAGGACGGCACCATCAGCGTCCCGTTCGTCGGGACGGTCCATGTGGCCGGGCTCGATCTGCCGCAGATCGAGCGCAAAATCATCCAGCAGCTGGGCAACAAGGCACAGGATCCCGAGGTCATCGTCGAGTTCGACACCGTGCGCGGGCAGACGGTGGTGGTGTCGGGCGATGTCAAGACGCCGGGCCGTATCTCGCTGCTCGAAGGTGTTCGAACCGTCGTCGATGCAATCAACAAGGCAGGGGGCCCTGGCGGCGTTCAGGGCTCGACCTCCGCGGCCAATGCCCTGCAGGTGGTGGTTCGTCGCCAGGGTAATGTCATCCTGACGGCGCAATTCTCCGACCTGCTCGCCGGCGGCGATATCCCGGTCCAGAAGAACGACGAGATCGTCGTGCGCGTCAACCAGCGCGTCTACACGGTGCTGGGAGCGGTCCAGAAATCGGGCAATGTCGAGTTGAGCAAGCACGACCTCAGCCTTCTCGAGGCGCTCGGCAATGTCGGCGGCCTGGCCGACCAGCGAGCAAACAAAACGGGCGTTTATGTGTTCAGAATGGGGGATTTGCTGACGAATCCCACAGCCCGGGCTCGCGTTTTTCGACTGGACCTCTTTCAGCCGGTGTCTATCTTTGTGGCACAGCAGTTTGGGGTTCAGGCGCGCGACGTGATCTATGTGACGAACGCGCCACTGTACGAGTACGACAAGGCCCTGACGGCCATCTACCGTACCTTCTCGATCATCGGCATTGCCCGGGGCACCCTGCCGATCACCACAACCTTCTAGAGCGGCCAGCGAGCGCCGCGCAGGGAATTCTGGTAGGCTTCGACGATGGCCCGAGCGAAAAAATTCAGGTGGGGGGCGACCGCGCTGGTGTTCGTTGTCTTCCTGGCCGGATTGGCCATGTGGATGGCGCCCAGCCGCCAGACCAGCAGCGCACAGGATGCCCCGCAGCAGCAGGCAGGCCAGCCGGCGCTGATCGCCCGCGGCTACACCGATGCGCCGGCCGGCACGGCGGTGATCGCCGGCGACCCGGCGGGCGGCTCGACGCTGCTCGAGCTGCGAATCAAGGACGGCCAGACCGTCAAGAAGGACGAGATCGTCGCCGTGCTGTCGAACTATCCGCGTGCCGACGTCGCCGT
>LNFM01008673.1_pt1 | contig 15219 bp, 11 predicted proteins | sample 596031 | NCBI WGS metagenome assembly LNFM01 (sample SAMN04254537, study PRJNA301005) | activated carbon metagenome | isolation source: dual media filters at the Ann Arbor, Michigan drinking water treatment plant | place: USA: Ann Arbor | reverse complement strand
AGGCGGCCGCGCGTGACCGCATAGCCGTACAGCGCGTCGAGCGCGCGCTCCATACCGGTCAGGGTTTCGCGGCGATCGCGCGCTTCGAGCTGGGTGTCGAGCGGGCCGATCAGGCCGGCGACGATGAGGCCGAGGATCATCAGCACCACGGCCATCTCGATCAGCGTGAGGCCGCGCTGCGTGAGGCCGGCCGCGGCGGGCCGCACTGTCCACGCTGTCCTGGGTTCATTCATCTGGCATCAGCCTGCGCACGAGATCGTTGAAGTCGGGGGTCGTCGCACGTTCGGTGTAGCGGTCGTCGAAAGTGCTGTTTTCGTCTTCGAACACCTGCGCGGGATCGGCGCTCGGGCGCGTTTGCGTGGCCAGCGCGGCGCCGCCGGACAGCACCACGCCGCGCACGTCATCGAGCACATTCGCCGGCTCCTCGCGCAGCTGACGCTCGAGCCTGAGGCAGTCGACGCCTGCGGTGCAATCGGCCGCGACGTCGCCCGGCGCATACGCGGCAGCATAGGCGAGCGCGATGAACTGCTGCCAGTCGTTGGCGACGAACCAGTGCGGCAGTTCGCCCGGCGAGCGGCGCGTGGCCGGATCGATGCTGTCGTCGTCGTCGACTTCCAGGTGAAACGGCACGCCGGTCAGCGCGAAACTGTCGACGCTGACGCCCGGCGACACCAGGATACGCGCCAAGCCGAGTTCGGACTTCGGGGCGGCCGGCGGGATCAGCGTGTCGGTCGCCGTGATGAGTATCGACGCATTCGAGCCGAGGACCGTGTTGGCGAGCAGCACGTCTTCGAGGCGCGGCTGCGTGCCCGACGGTGGCGCGATCGTGCGCGGCAGATGGTGAATCTCGATCACGAACGCGCGGGACAGGCTGTGGCCGGTCCCGCCGGGATCGGTCACGGTGATCGTGGTCTCGCAGCGCAGGCCCTGGCCGCCGAGCCAGCGGCAGCTGCCGTCGCCATACGGCGCGCTGCCGGTGCCGAGGACCGCCCCGCCGATGGGCGCGGGCGACGCGAATCCCGTGGGCTGCACGCTGCAGACGGCGCTGGTGCTGCGCATGCAGGCGAGATCCGGCGGACTGCTGCCCGTCGTCAGGAACGAACTCGTGGTCGCGAACTGCCACACCGCGCGAAACGGCGCGGGGAAATCGGCATCCTTGATCCGCAACGGCAAGTGCCCGGCGCGCGTGCCGACGACACCGAGGTAGGCGCTCGTCGTCGGGTCGTCGTACGGACTCAGCCACGGCATGGCGTTGTCGCAGTCGTCGGGCAGACTGGCCGTGGTGCAGTCGGCATCGACGCCAGCCACGTCGTCGCCGTCCGGATCCTCGTAATAGCGCTCGAGCGCGCGCCCCACATCGGCGAGCACCCGGCGCTGCACGGCCGCGAGCAGCTGCGCGCGATCAATCACGCGCACGACGTCGTTCGCGGTCGCGCCGCGCGTCGATTCGAAGCAGCCGTCGCCACGGCTTGCGTTCTGCCCTTCGAGATAGTTCGCCGCGTCGTAGCGCGCGGCGGCGCTCGCGGTCGAGCGGTTCTGCGTGCCGAGCGCCGCCCCGGGCGCAATCAGCAGCGCGGCGATTTGACGCGCGCCGGCGGCGCAGTCGTCGAGACGCAGGCCCGCGAGCGTCGACGGATTGACCGTGCCGGCCGGATTGTTGCGAAACGCGTCGGCGACCGCATACCACAGCGGCGCGCCGTCGCTGTCGCGGGGTTCGGCGAGATCGAGCGTGCGCCACGGAAACAGTCCCGTCTCGGTCGAGGACGACTGCGCGCACGGCGGATCGGCCTGGCCCGGTCCGCTATCCGCGCTCGTATCGGGGCAGGGCAACAGGCCTGGGCCCGTAGTGTGACTTTCGATCGTAGGATCGTCGGGAAAGCGTGTCGCGTAACCCAGCAGCGCGCGCTCCGCCGCCGCGAGACTCGCCGCGGTGCCAGCCTGGGTGTCGCGATTGCGCTGCACGGCTTCGTTCAGCGAGCGCAGCAGGGCGTAGCTGCCCGCGGTCACCAGCAGCATCAGCACCAGCAGCACGACGACCCCCTGTTGCCGTCGGCGCATCGGCCGCCCACCGCGCACGTTCACGGCGCGGGCGGGGTCGGGCGCTGCGGCGGAGTCCGATGCTCGAAGGCCTCGACGACGCGGCCCTGCGCCGGATCGAAGATCTGCCCCGGTTTGACGCGGGCGCGGGTGTCGGCGCTGTCGGTCACCTCGACCGCATGGCGGCCGATGCGCACCTCCTTGCCCGCGGTAGGCGCGAGATCGGCCCGGGTGCCGGCGGCGCCGTTGATCCACGCGGTCGACGGCCCGCGTTCGCGGCGCACGAGGCCGTTGACCGCCACCGGCGCGGGCGGCGTCATCGGCAGCGCTGGCGGCAAGTCGGGCGTTGGAGTCTCGGGCGCCGGCGGATCCTCGGCCGGCGCCGCGCTGGCGCCGCGCGATGCATCGAGCCGCGCACGTTCGCCGGGCGTGAAGAACAGCCGGCCGAGGCTGTCGTCCGCCCCGCTCGCGGCACTCGCGGCGAGGCTGGCGACCAGCAACAGGACGCGCGGCGTCACAGCTCGATCCGGCTGCCGCGCAGCTCGAGTGTGTACCACTCGAGCGTGCACTGTGCGCTCAGGTTGCTGCCCGGCTGGCTCGCACCCGTGGTGCGCCTGAGTTCGCAGTCGCGCACGCTGTAGAGTCCGTCGGCGCGCTCGCGCAGCAGCACGAACAGACGCTCCAGATCGCCCTCGTGCAACAGGCCGAGACTCAGCGACATGCGGCTCGCGCGCAGGTCGAACGCGCCGGTATTCAGCGGAAACTCCGGCGTGTAGATCTGCTGCGGCTCGATGTCGAAGCTGAGCGCCGGCAGACCGAGCCCGGCCGCCGCACCGCGCAGCGCCTCGACCCACGACAGCCGATGCTCGTCGCCGATCACACCACGCTGGTAGAGCTCGACGAACTGCGGATAGTGCTCGGCAATCGTGCGCTCTTCCTCGTCGACGGACAGGTACTTGCGGCTCGCATCGCGGAAGCGGCCGTGATGGCTGCGGAACTCGCTCGCCATGCCTTCGGCGAAATAATGCGAGGCGCCGACCATGATCCCGGACAGCAGCGCACAGATCACGAACACACCCAGCGCACCGCGCAGCACCGTCCAGTCAGCTCTTGTGTAATGCATCGGGCACCCCCAGCACGAGCTTCAGCGCGAATCTCGCCTCCTGACCGGCCGGTGTCTCGAGCGCCGCGCCGCTGACCGAGGAACTCTGCTTCAGATCCAGCGGGTACTCGAGCACTTCGACCTGCACCGCGTGCGTGCCGGTGCGCAGCGCGGCGGCGAGTGCATCGACATGCGCAATCGCCGCGCGATAGTTGCCTTCGAACAGCGTGACCTCACCGCGCAGCACGCCTATCTCGTATTGCGCATAGCGCGGATCGGGCGCGAGCGCCGGCTGCTCGGGCGCGGTGGCGATTCCGGGCAGCCGGTTCGGATCGACCGCGACCAGCCACTTGATCTCGTCGAGCCGGATGCGCGGCGCCTGCGCGAGCTGCGCGCCGACCGCGCTGAGCCAGGCCAGCGGATCGCTGCGCCGGGCATTCAGCACCGCGACGAGATCAACCGCCTGCTTGATGTCGACCGGCTCGACCGGCGTCGGCGGCAGGCCGCGCCGCGCGAGCTCGAAGCGTTCCTGGTAGAAGTTCGCCTTCTGCGCCGCGTCGAGCGCCTGCTGTTTCAGATTGAGCGCCTCGACGAACTCGAGCGTGCTGTAGGCGGTCCCGCCAAGCAGCGCGAGCACGCTGGCGACGAGCAGGGCCAGTCGCGTCTGGTGCAGCTTGTAGTACCGCGTCTCGCTCGCCTGCGCGTAGTGTTCGCGCGGCGGTGCATCGAGCAGCAGCTGCGCGAACAGCATGTCGCTGTACGGCGTGCTGGCATCCACGCCGATCTTCAGCTTCTTCGCGAGCTGCGCGATGTCGACGAGCCGGTAGTGCTCGGTGTCCGTGTCGCGGCATTCCTGTTCGAGCTCGGCGAGCATGTCGCCGTGGCTCAGCAGGTAGACCTCGAGCGGCCCTTCGCGCGAGGACAGCGCGAGACTGTTCAGATAGCGTCGCAGCTTGTCGAGTTCGGAGGTCACGTAGCTCGCGTACGGCACGGTGCCCGGCCGCGGCATCGCGGCGAGGCGGCTGATCTTCAGGTGCCCGTCGCGAAAGAAGGTCTGCCGCAGACCGCTCGCCTGCTGCACGCTGATCAACAGCACGTTCTGGCCTTTCGCGCCGAGCTGCTTCAGCAGTTCGCCGCTGAGTACCGGCAGCGAATGAATGCCGGCAATCGGCACCCGGTGTGCCAGCAGTTCGGCGACCCACGGCGTGACGACTTCCGGCCGCGTGAGAGCGGCGAGCAGCACCCGATCGTCGCGCCGGCCGTCCTTCTCGCGCCCCTGCGACAGCGCCAGCCAGTACGGCGTGCCGCGAAACAGCCGCGCGAACTTGCGGCCCAGCACGGCGCGCCTGTCGCCGCCGAACACGTGCGGGATGGTGTCCTGGCGATATTCCTCCTCCACCACGTCGACCAGCAGCGTCATCGGCGCGAACGGCGCGGCCGCGAGATAGCGCGCAAAACTCGCGAGGCCCTCATCGCCGGCCGGGAACTGCAGCGCGTCAGCGATGCGGCCGCCGCGCGCGAGGTACAGCGTCGCGCGATCTGCCGTCAGCAGCAGCACGCGGCGGTCGTTGGCGTTAAATCTTGAGGTGGGTGAAGAGGTCATACAGCGGCCCGAACACGGACACCACGATCCAGACCATGAACAGCCCCAGCACGATGATCATCGCCGGCAGCAGCATGGCCTGCAGTTTGTTGACGGATTCCTGGACGTCGCGATTGAAGAAGTAGCTGACATTGTTCAGCGCTTCCTCGAGTGCACCGGTGTTCTCGCCGACACGCAGCATGCGCACGACGAGCGGTGGGAACAGCCCCGTCGCCGCGAAGCTCGCGCTGATGCCGCCGCCGTCCTGGATCATCCGGCCGGCGTCGCGCAGCGCGCGGCGAATCGCGCGATTGCCGGCGACGTCCTCCCCGGTGCGGATGCACTCGAGCACGGTGATGCCCGAGGTGTACATGATCGAGAACACGTTGCAGACGCGGGTGACGATGATTTTCTTCATGATCGGCCCGAGCAGCGGCAGGCGCAGTTTCCAGTCGTCGATACGCTGCGCGAATTCGGGATTCAGGCGCACACCCGCCCACACGCCGCCGGCGGCCAGCAGCGGCAGGCCGAGCACGAGGTACCAGTAGGTCGAGAAGAAGTGCGAGAAGGCGATCAGCATGCGGGTCTGCAGCGGCAAGGCCTGGCCCATGTTCGACAGGAAGCTCAGCAGCTGCGGCACGACGTAGAGCATCATGAAGAACAGCGTGAGCACCAGCACCACGCCGACCACGGCCGGGTACATCAGCAGCCGCTTGGTCAGCGAGGCCTGCTCGTCCTGCCATTTGAGGTTCTCGATGACTTTCTGCAGCACTTCGTTGAGCCGCCCGCTCTGCTCGCCCGCGCGGATCAGGCTCACGAGCACGGGATCGAACACGGCGGGGAAGTCCGCCATCGCCCCCGACAGGTTCTTGCCGCCCTCGATCGACTCGATCAGCGCCGCCGTCACCTCGCGCAGCCGGCGATGGCCAATCGAGTCGCGCAGATCGGCCAGCCCTTCGAGGATGGGGACGCCCGCGCGGATCAGCTGTTCGAGATGGAAGCAGAACGTGATGAGCTCCACGCGCCGGATTCCGCCGCGCCCCGCGCGCTGCTGCGCGGCTTTCAGTTCGCGGAAGTCGATCAGATCGAGCCCGAGCCGCGACAGCCGCGTTTCGAGATCGGCCGCGTTGATGGCGTCCGTGCGTCCGCGGCGCATGCGGCCGCGCTCGTCGATGGCCTTGTAGCGGAAGACTTCCATCGCAGGCTCAGGCGACGCGATCGGTGAGGTCGACGACGCGCGAGATTTCGTCGATCGTCGTCACGCCGCGCAGGACGCGCTGCACGGCGACGTCGGCCAGCGGAATGAAGCCTTTCGCATGCGCCGCCGCGAGCAGCTCGCGCGCGCTCGCGCCGCGCGCGATCAAATCGTCGAGATCGCGATCGAACTTCAGCAGTTCCATCAACGCCGTGCGGCCCTCGTAGCCCTGGTGCTCCGCGTGCCGGAACTCCTCGGCGACGCGACAAATCTGGATCGGCTGCTCGTCGCCGATGCGCAGGATGCGCCGCTCGATCGGCATCGGGTCGTACAGCTCGGCGCAGCCGTGCCGCAGGCGGCGCACGAGGCGCTGGGCGAGGATGCCGATCAGATTGCCCGCCATGATGTCGGGCCGCACGCCCATGTCGATCAGCCGCGGGATCGCGCCGATCGCCGAGTTCGCGTGCAGGGTCGAAAACACCTGGTGGCCGGTCATGGCCGCGCGGAAGGCCATCGCCGCGGTGTCTTCATCGCGGATTTCGCCGACCAGGATGATGTCTGGATCCTGCCGCAGCATCGAACGCACGCCGCTCGCGAAGTCGAGGCGCACGGCGTCGTTCAGCGAGGTCTGGCGAATCATGCCCATCGGATACTCGACCGGATCCTCGAGCGTCATGATGTTGACCGACTCGGTGTTCAGATGATTCAGCACGCTGTAGAGCGTGGTCGTCTTGCCGGAACCGGTCGGGCCGCTGACGAGCATCAGGCCTTCGGGCCGTGCGACCATCAGCTTCAGCAGGTGCAGGATGTCGTCGTCGAGGCCCAGTTCGTCGATCGGCACGATGCCCTTCTGGCGATCGAGCACGCGCAGCACGATGTTCTCACCGTGCACGGTCGGGATGGTCGACACGCGGAAGTCGATCTGGCGGCCCGACAGCGACAGCGTGATGCGGCCGTCCTGCGGCGCGCGCGTCTCGGCGATATCGAGCCCGGACATCACCTTCAGCCGCACCGCGAGCGCCGACCAGTAGTTCTTGTGCAGGCTGCGCACCTGGCGCAGCACGCCGTCGATGCGGTAGCGGAAGCGCAGAAAGCCCTCTTCCGGCTCGAAATGGATGTCCGACGCGCCGCGCTTCACGGCATCCGACAGCAGCGCATTGACGAGGCGCACCACCGGCTGGCTGTATTCCTGGCTGTCGGCGTCGAGACTTTCATAGTCGATTTCGCCGGTTTCGATTTCCTGCAGGATGCCGTCGACCGACAGCTCGAAACCGTAGAACTGGTCGATCGCCTTCTCGATCTCCGCTTCGCCGGCCATCAGCGGCACGACTTCGATGTCGGCGCCGATCAGCGCCGCGATCTGGTCGAGCGCGACGACGTTGAAGGTATCGGCCATGGCGATCGTGAGCCGCCGGCGATTGGCTTCGAAGGTCAGCGGCAGGATGTGAAAGCGCCGCGCGAGGTCCTTCGGGATCATCCGGATCGCTTCGCTGTCGACGACGACCTTGTTCAGATCGGCCTTCTGCTGCCCGAGTGCGCCGCCGAGCACATCGAGGATCACCGCCTCGGTCGCGAAGCCGAGACGCACGAGGATCTTGCCGAGGTGATCGCGGTTGCGCTTCTGTTCGGTCAGCGCGATGCGCACCTGGTCGGGACTGACGACGCCCTTCTGGACGAGCAGTTCGCCGATGCGCAGGTTCTTCTTCGCCATGCTCATGCCGGGGGCCGCGCGCCGTTCACGGTGCGCCGGCGAGCGCGGCCACCCGCGCCGTGGCCCGCGTCACGTCGAAACCGGCGGCGCCGGCCTGCCGCAGCGCCAGCGCCTTGCGGTAGTACTCGAGCGCTGCCTTGCGCTGACCGAGCTGATCGAGGCTCACGGCGAGATTGTAGGCATAGTCGCCATTCGCCGGCGCGCGCGAGAACGCCGCGAAATAGGCTTCCTGCGCATCGGCCCAGCGCTTCTGCCGCGCATACAGGTTGCCGAGCGCGAAGCGCAGATACGGACTGTCGGCGTCGTTGTCGGCGAGCAGCTTCAGGCGTGCCTCGGTGATCTCGTTGCCGGCGCCCCCTTCGATCATGAACAGCGCGGCGCTCGCGACGGGATGGCGCGGCTCCTGGCGCAGCACGTCGCGATACCAGCGGTGCGCCTCCGCCAGCCGGCCCTCCCGCATCGCGATCGCGGCGAGGCCCAGCCGCGCGTCGGTGCGCTCCGGATCGCGCGCGAGAACCTCCTGGTAGAGGCGGCGCGCAGTGTCGATCTGTCCGAGCTGGAAGGCGCCGTAGGCACGCGTCACCGTGTCCGGCGCGGCGCTGCCCTTCGCCTGCCGCGCGATGCGGACTTCGCCGCTCGTGATCTCGGCGTCCCTGGGGATGTCGCCGGCGAGCGCGCGCTCGAGCGGCGCGGCGCTGAGCATGGCGGGCGTTGGCGCCACCGCAGTGGCGGTCTCGATCGGCGAGGGCGTGGGGGCGGCCACTGGCGCCGGCGCGACGACCGGCGTGTTGTCGACAGGCTCGGCGGCCACCGGCGCGGGTTCCTCTGCGAGCGGCGTCGTGACGGCCGCTCCCTGCGGCAACGGAGGCGGCGACGACGCGACAGGCGCAGGCGTCGCTAACGCGGGCAGCGACGGCGGCGCTTCGAGCTGGGCGGCGAGCTTCGGCGAGGGAATCGGCCGCGTCTGCGGTGTCTGCCGGTAGGCATAGAGCCCGACGGCCGTCAGGCCCGCAGCGAGCAGACCGGTGCACACGATGACGGCGACGAGGCCCCGCGGCAGTCCGCCACCACGCGTTGCTTCGAACACCGTCTGCGCGCTGACGACCGTCGGCTGCGCCGCACTCCCGGGGCCGACCGGTGCGGTCAGGAACGGCGACGGGCTGACCCCGAGCTCGGGCAGCAAGCCGTCGCGCGTGGCCGCGCCGCGCGGCATCTGCTGGCGCGTCGGCGCCGCCTGCTGATCGTAGAGCGTGTCGTCGACGAGGCTGCGCAGCGGACGCTCGGTCGAGGTCTCCAGCGGCTCCAGGCGCAGTTCGCCGGTCGTCGCCTCGGGCTCGATCGGCAGGCCGCTGGCGCGCGCGGCGGCATTCTTCTTCTCCGCCTCGGCCCGGCGCAGGGCGTCCATCAGGAGGCTCATGCGGGCTGCCCGTGGCCGTTCAGGGTGCGGTGCCGGCCGGCGCCGCACCGAGGAACTGCCGGTATTCCCGCAGATCGCGCTCGAGACTCGGCTCCTCGACGACCACCGGTCGCAGGAAGATCACGAGCTCGGTCTTGCGGTTGTTGACCTCGTCAGTGTTGAACAGCAGGTCGCCGAGCACCGGCAGGCGCGCGAGACCAGGCACTTCGCGGTTGCCGGTGCTGCGCTCGTCCTGCATCAGGCCGCCGAGCACGCCGACCTGGCCGTTGATGAGTTTGAGCACGGACTCCATCTCGCGCGTGCGGATGACGGGCACGAGGTTCGTGACGTCGGCGCCGTCGCCGCCGTTCAGCTGCGTGATGAGCCGCGGGCCCGGATCGACGGCATCGCCCACTTTCTGCGAAATCGTCGGCCGCACCGTCAGCGTGACCTCCTGGTTCGCGGAGATCTGCGGCGTCACGGCCATCACTAGCCCGACCGGCACCGAGTGCACCTCGGTCTCGACGAAGGTGCGACCCTGCGCGTTCAGGGTCGAGTCGGTGTTGGTGACGTCGACGGTGAAGTACACCAGCTCTTCGACGACCTTCAGCAGCGCCGTCTGGTTGTTCAGCACCATCAGCCGCGGACTCGACAGGACCTTGGTGTCGCCGAACTCGCGCAGCAGGCGCACCGTGGTCTCGACGAGCCGGCCGCTCGCGTCCGGATCGCGATAGCCGAACACGAACGACGACACCGCGTTGTCGATCACACCGTCGGCGATTTCGCCGAGCAGCTGCTGGTTGACGCCGAAACCGGCCTTGTCGTCGTTGAGCAGGATCTGCCAGTCGACGCCGGCCTGGTACTGATCGTTGAGACTGATTTCGACGATCGTCGCCTCGATCATCACCTGGCGGCGCACGTTGGTGAGCACGCGATCGATGAATTCCTGGATCAGTTCGTGTTCGACGCTCGTCGCCTTGACCGTCAGCACGCCGGCCTCGGGATTGACGATCAGGCGATCGGACTGCAGGCGCTCGGCGTTCGCGGTCGAGGACTCGCCGATGATCGACAGCACGTTCGTCGTCAGCGTTTCCCAGAAGCGGTTGTACGCGCGCGAACTGACGCGCGTCGCGGAGCTGTTCGTGCCCTGCGCATTCTGCCCGCCCGCCCCGGCCCCGCCGCCGACCTGGTCGGCACCGCCCTCGCCCGTCGTCGCGACCTGGGTCGCGATGTTGACGGTGGTGTCGGTGTCCCGCGACAGGTTCACGTAGCCGACCTCGTAGGTGCGGAAGAACGGGTCGTCCGGCGACACGACGATGTTGTTGCCTTCGAGCTGGTAGCGCAGGTTCACCTGCCGCGCGACGCGGTCGAGGATCTGCGGCAGGGTCTGGTCGATCGCGTTCAGCGTGACCTTGCCGGGCAGGTCGCCCTTGATGTCGACGTTCATCTCGGCGTCGCGCGCGAGCGCGAACAGCAGTTCGCGCACCGGCACGTCGCTGACGACGACCGTGTAACGCTCGCCGTCCGGTGCCGGGGTCGGCGGCGGCAGGTAGCTCGTCTGCGCCACGACGTCGGGAATGTCGGCCGCCGGCCTGGCCGCTTCGGAGGCCTGGTTCAGATGGCCCTGCGAATCGGGCAAGGGCGGCGGCGTCATCTGCGCGCAGCTCGTCAGCAGCACACCCGCCAGCGCGGCACAGGCCCGCGCGAGGCGGGCCTTTCGGCGACCGTTCCCGGGTGCGGGCGGCGTAAGGTTCATAAGCCTTCGGCTCCGTTGACGTCGAGGGGACTGACCGGATCGATCGCGCGCACGGCGTCGAGCCCGTCGAGCCGCAACAGGTCCACGCGGGGATCGTCGGGCGGTAGTTCGCCGCTCGGCCCCTGCTGCTCGGACGCCGCGAGCAGCGTCGAGAACGTCGTGAAATCCTCGTAGGACGGCGCCGGCAGTGCGCCGCCGAGGAATGGCAGCCCGTCCTGCGCGACCAGTCGCGCCGACAGCAGGACGCCACCGAGCACCAGGACGCCGGCAGCGAACAGCGCCGGCCGCCACGCGAACCAGGCCCCGGCCGTCGCAAACGCACTGTCACGCGCCGCGAGACGCACGTGCGCCGCCTTCACCTGGCGCGCGTTCGCGGCGAACGCGGCGAGCAGGGCCTTGTCGGCGAGGATGTTGATTCTGCGCAGCAGGCCTTTCGAATGCCGCGCCAGCTCGCGGATCGCGGCGCCGGCGAACAGGTCCGGGCCGCGATACCCGCTCGTGCGCAGGCGCGTGTTCAGGTAATCGCGGATCTCGTCGACCTTCAGTGGCGCGAGATTGAAGCGGAAGGTGATGCGCTCGTTCAGCTGCCGGATCTCGTGCACCGCCAGTTTGGCGTCGAGCTCGGGCTGACCGAACAGCACGATCTGCAGCAATTTCTCTTCGGAGGTTTCGAGGTTCGACAGCAGCCGGATTTCCTCGAGCGTCGCGAGCGGCATGCCCTGCGCCTCCTCGACGAACATCACCACGCGCCGGTTCGCCGCATGACGGCCGACGAGATGCTCGTGCAGCGCGCGCATCACGTCGAGGCGGGTCGCGGTGGCGGCGACCGGCAGCTCGAGTTCGACGGCGATCGCGTGCAGGATTTCGTCCGGCGCCAGGCGGGGATTGGCGAGATAGATGATTTCGCAGTGCTCGGGCAGTTCGCGTTCGAGCATGCGGCAGAGCATGGTCTTGCCGCTGCCGACTTCGCCGACCACCTTCACGATGCCTTCGCCGCGCGAGATCGCGTAGATCAGGGCATCGAGCACCGCGCCGCGGTTGCCGCCCGGGAAAAAGAACGCCGGATCCGGCGTGATGCGGAACGGCGTGCGGTCGAGCCCGAAATGCTGGCTGTACATCGGCTACTCCTGTGGCGGATTCAGCCCCAGTCGGGCCAGTTTGCTGTAGAGCGTCGTGCGATTCACCCCGAGCAGGCGCGCGGCCCGGCTCAGGTTGCCATGCGCGAGTTCGAGGGCCAGCGTGACGTACTGCCGCTCGAGCGTCGCCAGTTCTTCATCGAGGCGGAAACCTTCGGTCAGCAGCCGTCCGCGCAACGCCGGGGCTGCCGCTGCGTCGGCGGGCTCCGCGGGCGCCCCGAGCTGCGATTCGAGTTCCTGCGCCATCGCCGCCGCGCTGACTTCGCTGCCCGGATAGCGGGTGCCGAGCCGGATCACGATGTTGCGCAGTTCGCGCACATTGCCCGGGAACGAGTACGCGGCGAGCAGCGCATCGGCCTGCGCGCTCAGCGTGAACGGACTCACCGTGTCTGCGTACTGGCGCTGGAAATGCGCCAGCAGTTCGCGCCAGTCATCGCCGCGGCTGCGCAGCGGCGGCACGCTGACGGTCAGCACCGACAGGCGGTGGAACAGGTCCGCCCGGAACTGGCCGCGCCGCACCGCATCGCGCAGATCGCGGTTCGTCGCCGCGAGGATCCGGGCCTCGGCCCGCCGCGCCTGGGTTTCGCCGAGCCGATAGTACTCGCCGTTCTCGAGCACGCGCAGGAAGCGGGTCTGCAGTTCGAGCGGCATCTCGCCGACCTCGTCGAGGAACAGCGTGCCGCTGCCCACTTCCTCGAAGAAGCCGCCGCGCGCCCGATCGGCGCCCGTGTAGGCGCCGCGTGCCGCGCCGAACAGCTGCGCTTCGAGCAGCGCCGGCGTGAACGCCGCGCAGTTCAGCGCCAGCAGCGGCGCGGCTGCCCGCCGGCTCTCGCGATGCAGGCACTGCGCGACGAGTTCCTTGCCGCCGCCCGATTCGCCTTCGATCAGCACCGGAAACGGCGAATTGGCGAACTGCTTGATCAGGGCGCGCAGCGTCGTCATGCCGGTGCTGCTGCCGATCAGCAGCTCTTCGGTGTGCTGGCCCGGCCGTTCGCTCGTCTGCTCCGCGTCGAGCAGCATCAGCTGGTGCCGCAGCCGCGCGAGCAGCAGGTCGCCGTCGCAGGGTTTCGGCAGGAAGTCGACCGCACCGAGAGTCAGCGCGTGCTGGATGTTGAGGCGGTTGTTCTGGCCGGACAGCACGAGGATCTTCATCGCGCGATTGAACGCGAGCAGCTCGGTGATCAGCGCAAAGCCCTCGTCCGGCGCGTGCGGCTTCGGCGGCAGACCGAGGTCGACCAGCGCCAGCGTCGGCGGCACCGCCAGCGACTGCAGCACGCCGCGCGCCTGGCTGCGCGAGTTCGCGCAGTGGACGTCGAATTGCGGGGCGAGCAGGAACGACAGCGAGTCGACGATCAACGGGTCGTCGTCGATCAGGATCAGCGAGGGCCGCGACGACTCGCGGCCAGGCTGCGCCTCACGCAAGTGCTTGAGTGCCGCGCCCGAGGCCATGGCCGTCAGTGATGTCGAGTCGCCGGAGGATCGCCTCCACTGCCTCGTGCTGGTTCATCGTGTAGAAATGCAGGCCCGGTGCACCGCGCTCGAGCAGCCGCGCGCAGAGCTCGGCCGTGACTTCGATGCCGAACGCGCGGATCGATGCGCGGTCGTCGCCGAAGCCCTGCAGGCGCCTGGCGATCCAGCGCGGGATCTCGGCGCCGCACATCTCGGAGAAGCGCGCGAGCTGGCTGTAATTCGTGATCGGCATGATGCCGGGCACGATCGGCGCCGTGATGCCGAGCTTCGCGCAGCTGTCGACGAAGCGGAAGTAGGCGTCGGCATTGTAGAAATACTGCGTGATCGCACTGTCCGCGCCGGCATCGATCTTGCGCTTGAAGTTCGCCAGGTCGGCGGCCGCCGACGGCGCCTGCGGATGGAATTCGGGGTACGCGGCGACTTCGATGTGGAAGGTGCTGCCGGTTTCGCGGCGGATGAACGCCACGAGTTCGTTCGCATAGCGCAGTTCGCCAAAGCCGGTCAGGCCCGACGGCATGTCGCCGCGCAGCGCGACAACGCGGCGGATGCCTTCGGCCACGTAGTGCTGGAGCACCTCGCGCAGTTCCGCGACCGGCGTGCCGATGCAGGAGATGTGCGGCGCGCATTCGATGCCCGTCGCCACGCGGGTGGCGAGCGAGGTTTCGAGCGTGAGTTCGCGCGTGCTGCCGCCGGCGCCGAAAGTGACCGAGAAGAAAGCCGGCCTGAACGCTGCCAGCCGTTCGCGGGTGATCGCGAGCCGGCCAACCGCCTCTGGCGTGCGCGGCGGAAAGAATTCGAAGCTTAAGGTGCTGCCCGTCATCGCATTGCTCTGCCTGTGATGCCGCCGGTGAGGGAGCGGCAAGACCTGGGCCGGCACTCGGGCAGTCCGACCCCGCGCCTGCACCGTGATGTCTTTTTTATGAGGCAGGCGAACGTGCCAAATATACCGGACTTATAAGGAGATGTAACCATATATTCACCTTGTACCTGAGTAATCGGCCGCGCCCTGCCACGCGTGCCGCAGGCGGTCGGTGGATGGTCCACGAGGCAGGGTCCGCTGTCTCGCGACCCTGTCGCGGCGCGAGCGATGCGGGACGATATCCCGGCGCGCAACGGGTCGTCTGTCCGCCTCCTGCAGCGCCGGACGCCGTGCCGTGGCAGCATTGGACGCCCGCCCGTCCGGAGAAATTCCATGCTCGAACTCGTGATCGGCAACAAGAACTACTCGTCGTGGTCGCTGCGACCCTGGTTCCTGCTGAAAACCCTCGGCCTGCCGTTCATCGAGACCCGTATTGCGCTGTTCGAACCCGCGTCGGCCACCGCGCTCGCCGGCGTCGCGCCGGCCGGCAAGGTGCCGGTGCTGCGCGACGGGCCGGTGACCGTGTGGGAGTCGCTCGCGATCTGCGAATACGTGGCCGAACGAGCGCCGCAGGCGTGGCCGGCCGATCCGGCGACGCGCGCCCATGCGCGCAGCATCGCGCACGAGATGCACGCGGGTTTCCAGGCCCTGCGCAGCGAGTTTCCGCTGAACTGCCGGGCACGCCGCGCCGGCGTGACGGCCTCGGCCGCGGCAGCGCGCGACATCGCCCGCGTGCAGGCCCTCTGGCAGGAATGCTGGTCCCGCTGGGGGAGCGCCGGCCCGTGGCTGTATGGCGGGTTTTCGATTGCGGACGCGATGTACGCCCCGGTCGTCAGCCGCTTCGCGACCTATGGCATCGTCAGCGCCGGCCTCGCCGGCGACTATGCCGCGCACGTGCTCGCGAGCCCGGCGCTGCGCGAGTGGCTGGCAGGGGCCGCAGCGGAGACCGAGGTCGTCGCGCGCGTCGAAATCGGC
>LNFM01008672.1_pt1 | contig 15219 bp, 17 predicted proteins | sample 596031 | NCBI WGS metagenome assembly LNFM01 (sample SAMN04254537, study PRJNA301005) | activated carbon metagenome | isolation source: dual media filters at the Ann Arbor, Michigan drinking water treatment plant | place: USA: Ann Arbor | reverse complement strand
CCGGCTGGACCGCCCATGTGCTGACACCGGACATGAAGCTGCCGCAGAAGATGCGCCTGAAGGAATCGCGCCGCGTGCCGATGTGGAACGGCCCCATCGAATGCCGGTTGTTCCGCTTCGACATGGTGGCCGGCTCGGCGCGCGAGAAAAAACCGGCCGCCACGCCCTGACCCCACCGTGATGGACACACAGCCGCAGGCCGGCGACCGCGTGGTGCTGGACACCAACATCGTGCTGGACCTGTTTGTGTTCAGGGATGCGGCCACGGCGCCTTTGTTGCAGGCACTGCAGGCGGGTTCGCTCGACTGGATCAGCACGCAGCCCATGCGTGACGAACTCGAACGCGTGCTGGGCTATCCGCAGATTGTGCCGCGCCTGGTGTTTTACCAGCTGCAGGTGAGCGACGTGCTGGCCGCCTTTGACCGCCATGCGCGCATTGTGGAAGCCGCGGCCAAGGCAAGCGTGACCTGCCGCGATGCCGACGACCAGATCTTCATCGACCTCGCCGTCGTGCACCAGGCCTGGCTGCTGAGCAAGGACCAGGCCGTACTTTCCATGCAAAAAAGGCTGCTGGCCCTTGGTACTCGTGCGCAGACAGCTATCAAAAGCGTAGCGGCCTGAGCTTCATTCGGCAGCCGGCGCGCGTTCGCCGGTGCTGGACACCTTGTCGTCCGGCTTGCTGACGGCGAAGCTGTGGGCGCTGGCCAGCGGCCAGTAGAGCTTGAACACCTGGTGCTGGCTCTCGAGGTCGGTCAGCAGCGAGCCTTGTTTCACCCGCATCACCAGATTCGACAGCAGGCGCACCTCGGTGTCGTTGATGCGGCGCACGATGTGGTGCGCGCTCACGTCGTCGGTGTGGTGCAGCCCCGCGGCCTCCAGCAGTTCCTTGAGCGCTTTGAGCGTGCTCTGGTGATAGCGCCAGACGCGTTCAGCCTTGTCGGGCACCACCAGCGCCTGCTGGCGCACCGGGTCCTGCGTGGTCACGCCGGTCGGGCAGTTGCCGGTGTGGCAGGTCTGGGCCTGGATGCAGCCCAATGCAAACATGAAGGCGCGGCCCGAATTGCACCAGTCGGCGCCCAGCGCCATCATGCGGGTGATGTCGAAGGCGCTGATGACCTTGCCGGCGCAACCGACGCTGATCCTGTCGCGCAGTCCCACGCCCAGCAGCGTGTTGTGCACCAGCAGCAGGCCCTCCTGCACCGGCGCGCCGACATGGTCGGTGAACTCCAGCGGCGCGGCACCGGTGCCGCCCTCGGCGCCGTCGACCACGATGAAGTCCGGCGTGATCCCGGTCTCCAGCATGGCCTTGACCATGGCAAACCATTCCCAGGGGTGGCCGATGCAGAACTTGAAGCCGGTCGGTTTGCCGCCCGACAGTTCGCGCAGGCGCGCGATGAACTGCATCATCTCGACCGGCGTGGCAAACGCGCTGTGCGACGACGGCGAGACGCAATCCTTGCCGATGGGTACGCCGCGCGCGGCGGCGATCTCGGCCGTGACCTTGGCGCCCGGCAGGATGCCGCCATGGCCGGGCTTGGCGCCCTGGCTCAGCTTGAGTTCGATCAGTTTGACCTGCGGATCGGCGGAAGCCGCCGCGAATTTTTCGGCGCAGAAGCTGCCGTCCTCATTGCGGCAGCCGAAGTAGCCGGAGCCGATCTCCCAGATCAGGTCGCCGCCGTGCACCCGGTGGTGCTGCGAAATCGAGCCTTCGCCGGTGTCGTGCGCGAACCGGCCCTTGTGTGCGCCGCCGTTGAGTGCGAGGATGGCATTGGCCGACAGCGCGCCGAAACTCATGGCCGAGATGTTGAAGATGCTGGCGCTGTAGGGCTGGGCGCAACCGGGACCTATGGTGATGCGGAAGTCGTGCGAGGCGATGTGGCTGGGTTGCACCGAATGGTTGATCCACTCGTAGCCGTGCTGGCTGACGTCGAGCTGGGTGCCGAAGGGCCGGTTGTCCATCTCGCCCTTGGCGCGCTGATACACCAGCGAACGCTGCGCGCGCGAAAAGGGCACGGCCTCCGAATCACTTTCGATGAAATACTGGCGCATTTCGGGCCGGATGAATTCGAGCAGAAAACGCAAATGGCCGATCACCGGGTAGTTGCGCAGGATGGAGCTCGGCGTCTGGCGCACATCGTGGATGCCCAGGCCCAGCAGTACAGCGCACAGCCCCAGCACCATCCAGCCGCTGCCGCCGGCCAGCAAGCTCAGCCCGGCCAGCAGCAGGCCCAGCAGGCACAGGCCCATGACGGCGTAACGGACCGGGAACAGGGTGTTGAGTTTGTGCAGCATGCAGTGGCTTTCGGTCGAAGGGGGCGGTGGCGCCCGGCAGATACACTTGATCATAAGAGCCTCACGTGACGCTCAAAACCGATCTTCCATGACGAACACACCCCCCACCGATCCCTCCCTTCCCGCCGTCTCTGCCGCGCCCGCAGACGGCTGGATGGAAATGGAGGACTTCGACGCGCTCGACGACATCCTCGACGATTTGCGCACGCGTTACGACGAAACGCCGCAATGGGAGTTCTGCGAAGGTTTCATGGCCGCCGTGATCTGCTCGCGCCGGCCCATTCCCGCCGACGAGTATTTGTCGGTGTTGCTGGCGATTCCCGGCGAGGGCGAAACGCCCGACGAGGAAAGCGGCTCGTTTGCCAGTCCGGCGCAGCGTGAGCAATTTCTTGCGTTGTGGAACCGGCGCTGGAACGAGGTGATCACCGCCCTCGACGCGCGTGTCGACACGCTGGAAGACGACGCCTGTTACCACCCCGAGGTGATGGACGTGCGCAGCGCGGTCGCCGGCATGCCGCCGGCCGAGCAGGCCGCTTTCAAGGGCGAGGACCTGCCGGCCTTTGCGCAAGTCTGGGCGCTGGGCTTCATGTTCGCGGTCGAGAGCTGGCCCGAGGAATGGGCCGCGCCGCGCGACAAGGACGCCGCCCAGTGGCTGGACGACGCGCTGCAGGCCGTGGTCGCCATGACCGAAGACGACACCGGCAAGCCGGAAGTCTCACCGCTGAGTGAAGACGGCGCACCCAGCACCAGCATCGCCCGCCTCAATGCCTTTGGCGACGCGATCTGGGCGGTGTACGACCTGCGCGAATTGTGGAAAACCATGGGCCCCAGGATCGAGACGATTCGCAAGGAAGCCGCGCCGGGCCGCAATGATTTATGCCCGTGTGGCAGCGGGAAGAAATACAAGAAGTGTCATGGGGCGGGATGAGGCGAATGCCCTGGGGCTGCAAAGCTTGCACTCCCGTACGCCCGGGCCGCTCCCGCAACAACAATCAGACCGGTAGCCAGCGCCACCAAAACGGCTGACGAGGTTCGCGCGCCCCACGCTCAAGAAGCAATGTCACGAACTCCGTGCGCCCATGTTTGCGGGCCGCCTGCAGCGGCGTGAGGCCATCAAACTCGGAAAGAAGGTGCGGATCGGCGCCATGCGCCAGAAGGTAATGCGCAATTTCGCTGTGCCCCTGGATCAGGCTGGCCACGAGCGGCGTGCACATGATTTCGGGATGCTGGTAGTTCGGGTTCACCCCCGCACTGATGTGGTAACGCACCAGCGCCAGATCGCCTTCTACCGCCGCTGCATACAAGTTCTTCCAGTCTCCTGCGGACATCGCCATTCCTCCGTTGCGCATGCTGATTTCTAGACTGTATATGCTGAGTGAGAGACAGTGCAGCCCGCACACCCAGCCGCAGGTTCGGATTGAACCAACGGTCGCAGGCCGTAGCGAGGATCAGGCCTCATTGCGCGCCACAGGCCGGCGTGAAGGCTCGCGAAAGAACACGTATGCGAAAAACAGCATGAAGGCGAGATCGTTCGCGCCATAGATGCTGTAGAACACACCGGCGAAGACGTCCTCGTTGTACAGCTGGGCCAGGCTATGCTTCGAAAGCCAGTTGATCCAGACTGCACCGTAAACCAGTTTTTCGATCGCAAACGCCCCGGCCAGCCACTTGACGCCTGAGTCGATGTTCGCGGCGCCCAGGTACGCCAGTCCCCAGACAATGATCATCAATAAACCAAAGTTGCTCATGACTACCGGGTCGGCTCTGTTGATCGCAGCGTTGGTAAATGCGCGCGAGAAGATGAGAACACCGCCAATGTTCATGAGTGCCGCCAGGATGAATCCCTGTCTGATTTGTTTGTGATTCACGCATGACCTTTACATTGAAAAGAGAACCTGATCTTCGATGGACATTCTGGCGGTTCGGGGACGAAGCGACTCCTGGTTGCTGTGAGGCCTAACGCCTGGGTAACCCGGTCGCAGCAGGCGACTCGGGGTTGACCGCGTTGTTGGGCGCCGTTTTCAGCTCACTGAACACGATCAGCACCGTCTTGCTCCGGAAAACCGCAATACATGCAGTTGGTACAGAAAAAAGACGCTGTTGGAGTGCCGTCTTCTTCTGTACAGCCAATGAACGGTTTCTTACAGGAGGGACATGCCGTGTGCGCCAGGACGCCGGTGGAAAAGACAACGATGAAGAAGCTTGTCAACGCGCCGCCGAAAACGAAGCCAACGAGGGTGGGCGGCAAGAACAGGGACTGAATACCAAGCACCAGAAAGCTCAAAATCCCAATGCAGATGGACGCCTTATGGGTCCGTTGAAGAAGTCTGATATGTTCAAGCTTCATTGCGGAGCCTGACTGGGCAGTTGAGGTTTAACCTGGACATTCGAATCCTCTGCAAAGTGGCGTGTTTGCCGGGTTGTACCGCAGTTTTGTGCAGATTCATACAGGTACAAAAATTTGCCGAAACACCGCGCAATGCGCCGCGCTCATTGGCGAAGCGCATGGCCAGGGTGATCAACAACGATTCAGGCCCCCAGCCCATATCCAGCCAGCGCCAGCAGCTATCAATTCAGGAGCGCCGCGGCAACGCCGCCATCTGCCGGTCATGCCACTTCGCCAGCAGCGTGACGGCCAGGGTCGCACCGATCAGCGCCAGGAACATGTCCGACTGCGTGTCCCAGACGTCGCCCTGGGTGCCCAGGAATTCATCGGCGCCCTGGCCCAGCGCCAGTGCGGCCCACCACTCGATCAGTTCGTAGACCGCGCTGATGGCCATGGCCACGCAGACCGAGAGGAAGCCGGCCATGCGCCGGCCATTGACGTAAGCACCGCGCAGCAAAATTTCGCGCGCCACCATGGCCGGCACCAGACCCTGCATGAAGTGGCCGATCTTGTCATAGGGGTTGCGACCCAGCTGCATCAGATCCTGCATCCAGAAACCCAAAGGCACGCGCGCATAGGTGTAGGCGCCGCCCAGGATCAACACCAGCATGTGCGCCGCGATCAGCAGATACAGCAGCGTGCTCAGCGGAAAACGCTGGCGCGTGAAGGCCAGCACGGGCAGCGCCAGCAACACCGGCAGCACCTCCAGCACCCAGGTGCCGCGGTCGTACGGTGCGATGCCCGATACCACCAGCGCGGCCAGCACCACGGCGCCCAGTACCAGCAGGAGCGTGTCGCGCGTCATGCGCCGGCCTCGCCAAAAAACCGCGCCAGCGCATGCGCGGTTTCCAGCGGCAGCTCCTCGGGAATGAAATGCCCGGCCGGCAGCAGCTGGCCGCTGACGACACCGGCGCACTGCGCCTGCCACAGCACCAGCGGCTCGAACAGCTTGTGCACCACGCCGCGTTCGCCCCACAACACATGCGCGTCGCAGCGGATTTTGTCGCCCTCTGCGCGGCTCTCGCGGTCGTGCACCAGGTCGATGCCGGCGCTGGCGCGGTAGTCCTCGCAGGCCGCATGGATGGCTTCGGGGGTGCAGAAGCAGCGTTCGTATTCGAGCAGCGCCTCGGCCTCGATGTAGCTGAGCCCCCTGGCGCCCCAGCCGCCGAGCTTGGCGTGCAGGTAGGGCAAGGGGTTGCCGCCAATCATGGTCTCGGGCAGCGGATTCGGCTGGATCAGGTGGAACCAGTGGTAGTAGGCGGTGGCAAAACGCATGTCGGTCGCCTCGTACATGTCCAGCGTGGGCGCGATGTCGATCAGGCACAATTTGCGCACGCGGCCCGGGTGGTCCAGCGCCAGACGGTGCGCCACGCGGCCGCCGCGGTCGTGGCCGCAGACGTCGAAGCGGCTCAGGCCCAGCTCATCCATCACGGCCAGCGCATCGGCGGCCATGTTGCGCTTGCTGTAGTTGCTGTGGTCGGGCAGGCCTGCCACCTTGGACGAATCGCCATAACCGCGCAGGTCCGGCAGCACCATGAAAAATTTCGCCTTCAGCGCCTGCACCACGCGGTGCCACATCACATGGCTTTGCGGAAAGCCGTGCAGCAGCAGCAGGGCCGGCCCCTGCGGGTTGCCGCCGAAACGCGCGAATATGGAGGTGCCGTTGACTTCGAAGTCACGCGCTTCAAAACCTTCAAACCAGTTGTCGGGCAGGGTCGAGGCCATGGCGCGTCCTTTGTGATCTAGGGCCGGCTGGCCAGGTATTTCTGGAGGTTGGCCGCCGCGGTGGCCCGCACCTTGTTGCGCAGCAAGGGCGTCCAGCCCAGCAGCAGGCCGGGCGTACCCAGCGCCTGGCGCGACCAGGCCCAGAAGTCGAAGCGGTCGCGCTGGGTCTGGATCAGGCCCTGGGGGTCGAAGGTGAAGCGGCTGTCGATCACGTTGTGCACCATGCGGCCGGTGGCACTGAAGCGGTAGTCCGCCTCCCAGTGCGCCTGGCCGGCGTCAGCGTCGGCCTGAATCCCGCTGTAGGCCAGTTTCCAGACATCGCGCCCCTTGGCCTGGGTGGCGTCGCACAACATGTGCCACATGCCGGTGACCTCGCGATGGCCGCGCAAGGAAAAGGCCTCGTCGTCGAAGGCCGCACCGGCCGCATAACACTGGGCCATGGTGGCCGGGTCCAGCCGCGCGAACGCGCTGTAGAGCTTTTCAAGGGTTTGCTGGTTGGCATGCATACGGGCTTTCCGAAGTGGCCGGGAAATGGTACACCTGCAACAAACCCTCCCATGAGCACGATATTTTTTGTGACATATTTGCCCATGCGCTGGCTGCTGACCTGTCGCCGGCGTATAACGTTGCCACCGATGTTGATGGAGTGAACATGAGGACCCAGCCACCGCACCGGGCACCGGCAGATCGCCAGCGTGTCAATGTGCTTGACCCCTGGGAAGAGCTGTACTGGGGCGAAAAACTGGCCTGTACCACCGAGCAATTGCGTGCGGCGGTCGACGCTGTCGGCGTGCAGGTGTCCGATATCCGGACCTGGCTGGCCAATTCCAAACCCTCGCCGCTGCGCTGAGCCCGCTTCCCGCAAACTGCGCGCTGGCCGGGCATTGATAAAGCGCCGGGACGACCCATCTGCCCTGAATGATCCCTTTTTCAGTCCTTGACCTGTCCCCCATCGTGGAGGGCAGCGACGCCGCCCAGTCCCTGCGCAACACCCTGGACCTGGCCCAGCATGCCGAACGCTGGGGCTTTGAGCGCTACTGGCTGGCCGAACACCACGGCATGGCCGGCATCGCCAGCGCCGCGACCGCGGTGGTCATGGCCCATGTGGCCGGGGGCACCTCGCGCATCCGCGTGGGCGCCGGCGGCATCATGCTGCCCAACCATTCGCCGCTGGTGATCGCCGAGCAGTTCGGCACACTCGAATCGCTGTTTCCGGGCCGCATCGACCTGGGCCTGGGCCGCGCACCAGGCTCGGACCAGGCCACGGCACGCGCGCTGCGGCGTGACCTCAACGCCAACCCCGACGAGTTTCCTCAGGACGTGGTCGAGCTGATGCATTATTTCCAGCCGGTCGAGGAAGGCCAGCGCGTGCGCGCCGTGCCCGGCGCCGGCCTGAATGTGCCGGTGTGGATTCTCGGCTCCAGCCTGTTCGGTGCGCAGCTGGCAGCGCAACTGGGCTTGCCGTTTGCGTTTGCCTCGCACTTTGCACCGGCGCAGATGATGCAGGCCATCGAGGTCTACCGCAGCCGCTTCCGCCCTTCCGCGCAGCTGCAGCGTTCGCATGTGATGCTGGGCTTCAATGTGTTTGCCGCCGACACCGACGACGAGGCACGGCTCTTGTCCTCGTCGATGCAGCAGGCCTTTGTGAACCTGCGCAGCGGCCGGCCTTCGCGCCTGCAGCCGCCGGTGCCGGGTTACGAGGAGCGGCTCACGCCGCCCGAACGCGCGATTCTGGAGCAGACCCTGTCCTGCTCGGCCATCGGATCGCCAGAAACGGTGAAGCGCCAGTTGCAGGCTTTTGTGGACCGCACCGGCGCCGACGAGCTGATGATCACCTCGCAGATCTTCGACCACGCGGCGCGCCTGCGCTCCTACGAGATCACGGCCGGCCTGCGGGACTGAGGCTACTTCTTCACCGCGAGCAATTCGATCTCGAACTCCAGTGTGGCGTTGGGCGGAATCACGCCGCCGGCGCCACGCGCGCCGTAGGCAATCGCCGGCGGGCAGGTCAGCTTGGCCTTGCCGCCAATCTTCATTTTTTGCACCCCCTCGGTCCAGCAGGGAATCACGCGGTTCAGCGGAAACTCGGTCGGTTCGTTGCGCGAGTAGGAACTGTCAAACTCCTTGCCGCCGGGAAAACGGCCGCGGTAATGCACCTGCACCGTGTCGCTGGCAGCCGGCGCGGCACCCGTGCCTTCCTTGAGTGAGCGGTAGACCAACCCGCTGGCCGTCACCGAAGCACCGGCCTCCTTGGCGGCGGCAGCTGCGGCTGCATCGGATTGCGCCCAGGCTGCAGGCAAGAGACACAGAGACAAAAGACCAGCACAGGTGATGGATCGCACAACAGCTCCTTGATCGAACGGCTACCGGCGGTAGCCATGCACGCATGTTAGCGTTGCGCTGTGCCCCACAACTGTGGAGGGACATGTCCGTTCAGGCAGGGGCCGCGGATCCGGCTTCGCCGGTCCGCAGGCGCAGCGCACCCTCGGGTGCAGCGCAGTACGCGAAGCGCCAAGCGTGGGGGCTTTATTACCTGGGCGCGTTCTTGAAGATATCCCGGTTTTCGTTCCACCACGGGTCGTTGACGCCGGCCAGCAGCCGGTCCAGGGCAAAAGCCTTCTGGCTGACGACAAGGCGCGCCGCGCAGCGGCGCAGTGCATGAAAGGACTCGTTGTTGTGCATCAGCAGCGGGCAATTGGTGCGCAGCTTCTCGAAATAGTAGGGCGGCCAGACACCGGTGGTGTTGATGTCCTTTTCCGTCAGCCAGTAAACGCTGCCTGCGCCGGATGCCAGCACCTGCTCCACCAGCAGCGGCGGCACACCCTGCTTCACGAGGTAGCCTCGCAACTGGTCGGGCAAGGGGTCGTAGGGCGGCGGTGCATCGGCGGGCCGGGGGGCGCTGGCGACCGGCACGGCGGCGGCCGGTTTCTCGAGACCGACTTTCCCCCTGGGCAGCACGCGCCAGGCACCGGCCAGCCAGACGATGGCACAAGCGCCTGCGCAGTCGCCGGCGACGACCATGTGCGGGTACAGGCCGACCAGGGTTTCGGCCAGCAACAGGGCCTCGCGTGTATCCCCACCGGAGATGTTGAGCTCGACCCGGCCCAGTGCGGACCAGGCATCCGCCGGGCTGCGCTGCATCAGGGCGACCAGTTTTGCCGTGTCTCCCGGCGCCACCGCGCCGCTGAGCGCCATGCCGCGCGCCACGCCACCGGCCCGGCCGGGCAGGTAGTCGACCTCCAGCGCGTGCGCGCAGCAAGCCAGCCACAGGGCCAGGCCTTTTCCAAGGGCTGAGACACCCCACCCCGTGCTGAAACCCTTTCCTGTTTGCATCGCCCTACTTTACAAGAGGTCCTGGTTTCTGCAGGACTGCGCTTAAAGCGCCCGGGGCAAGGCCTGGGCGATGAAGTCATACACCGCGCGTATGCGCCGGCTGGTGCGGATCTCGCGGTGCACCGTCAGCCAGACCGGAATCGGCGGCACCTTGATCGCCGGCAGGATGGCGACGACGTCCCTGTCGGTGGCCGCGAGGTAGTCGGACACAAAGCCGATGCCGAGTCCGGCGCGCACCGCCTCCCAGCAGGCAACCAGGTCATCGCAGCGAAATGCAAAGGACTCGCGCGTCACCGGCAGGCCGAAGCCGGCCATGCCCTTGAGGATGGTCTCGTCGCGGTCGGTGCCGACCAGTTCGTGATTGAGCAGATCCTGCGGCTGCCTGGGCGTGCCGCGCCGGCGCAGGTAGTCGCGGTGGGCATAGGTGCCCAGGGTGATTCTGGCAATGCGCTTGACCACCAGGCTGGCCTGGTCGGGCTGCACCATGCGCAGCGCAATGTCGGCCTCGCGCCGCAGCAGGTTGCTGACCGCATTGCTGGCCACCAGCTCGACCTGGATGTCGGGCAGGGCCTGCCGCATCTGCGCCAGGATGGGAGGCAGCAGGTAACAGGCGACCGGCTGGCTGGCCGTGATGCGCACCGTGCCCGAGATGTCCGGCTCCAGGCCCGACACGCTGCGCGACAGTTCATGGGCGGCGCTGTCCATGGAGCGCGCCGCGCTGGCCAGCTGCAGGGCGGTCGGGGTGGGCAGCAGGCCGCGGCCGGTGCGTTCAAACAGCAGCACGCCGAGCTGCGTCTCCAGCTCGGCGACATGACGGCCTATGGTCGGCTGGGTGGAAGACAGCACCCGCGCCGCGCCCAGCAAACTGCCCTGGTCGAGCGCAGCCAGGAAGGAGCGCACCAGGCGCCAGTCGAAGTTGTTATTCATCTTTGAATACCTGATGTAAGCCGTTAGGGAATTGTCGAACAGCTGACGGGTTTCCACAATCACCCCATCGACCTGTGGGTACGGCGTTGGCAGGGCCCGGCCTGTTGAGCTCGCGCAAGGCCATGCCTGCAGGAAAAGCTTATGGTTTCCACCCAGGCTCTTGAAAGGAGCGCATCATGAAACGCAGAAATTTCGTTCGCATCGCCGGTGGCGGCGTGGTGCTGGCCGCGAGCGCCGGCCTGGCCGGTTGCTCCTCTGAACTGCCGGCCGAGGCGACGGCCGCCTGGAACGGCCCGGCGGCGGGCACGGCCGATGTGCGCCGCTGGATCCTCAGTTACGCGATTCTGGCGCCGCACTCGCACAACCTGCAATCCTGGCTGGTGGACTTGCGCCAGCCCGGCGAGATCATGCTGTACTGCGACCTCACGCGCCTCTTGCCCGAGACCGACCCGCTGTCGCGCCAGATCATGATGAGCCAGGGCACCTTCCTGGAACTGCTGGACATCGCCGCGAGGCAGAAAGGCCTGCGCGCCGACATCACGCTGTTCCCCCAGGGCGAGTTCGGCCCCGCCACGCTGGACCAGCGGCCGGTTGCCCGCATCGTCCTGGCCGCGGATGCCGCCGTCAAGCCGGACCCGCTGTTTGCGCAGATCCTGCAGCGGCACACCAACCGCGAAGCTTATGCCATGCGCGAGCCGGCAGCCGCCGCGCTGCAGGCGATCGCCGCCAGTGTGGCGCCGCACCCGGTACGCACCGGTTTTGCCGGACCGGCCCAGCCCGATGTCCTGCAAAAGCACCGCGCGATTGCCATGGACGCCTGGCGCATCGAGCTGGTCACGCCGCGCACCATCCTGGAATCCTTCAAGGTGCTGCGGGTCGGCCCGCGCGAGATCGCCCAGCACCGCGACGGCCTGAGCATGAACACCCCCATGGTGCGCGCGCTGACGGCGCTCGGGCTGTTCGACCGCAGCAAGGCGCCGGCGCCGGATGACGCGGCCACCACCGGGCAGATCAGGAGCTTCAATGAAAAAATCGCCGCGACGCCCGCATTTTTCTGGATGGTGACCGAGGGCAATTCGCGCAGCACCCAGGTCAACGCCGGCCGGGCGTATGTGCGCGCGCAGCTGGCGGCGACGGCGCAGGGGCTGGCCATGCAGCCGCTGTCGCAGGCGCTGCAGGAATACCCCGAGCAGGCGCAGCCTTATGCCGACATCCACGCGCTGCTGCAGGCGCCGCCGCCGCGTTACACGGTGCAGATGTGGGCGCGGCTGGGTTACGCGCCGCCGGTCGGGCCTTCGCCGCGCCGCGGGGTGGACGCCCACCTGATGCCGGCCACCTAGCTTGTCGGGTCGGCGCTTCAGGCCACGCTGGCCCGCGCCCTGGCCAGGCCCAGCGTGCGGCGCAGCAAAAACAGCACCACCGCAAAGTTCAGCAGGTTCCAGGCGATGCCATTGAGGAAGGCCGCGTTGTAGGAGCCGGTGAGGTCGAACACCTTGCCCGACATCCAGCCGCCCAGCGCCATGCCCACCATGGTGAACATGATCACGGTGCCGACGCGGGCGCCGGCCTCGGCCGCCGGAAAATGCTCGCGCACGATGATGGCGTAACTCGGCACAATGCCGCCCTGGAACAGGCCGAACATCGCCGAGATCAGATACAGCGAGGCCAGCCCGTCGAACGGGATGAACAGCAGCAGCGCGACCGTCTGCAAGGCCGAGCCCAGCAGCAGCGTGCGCAGTCCGCCGATGCGGTCGCAGATGGCGCCCGAGATCAGCCGGCTCACGATGCCGCAGGCCAGCATCAGCGACAACATTTCGGCGCCGCGCGCCGCGCCGAAGCCGAGGTCGCTGCAATAGGCGACGATGTGCACCTGCGGCATGGACATGGCCACGCAGCAGGACAGCCCGGCCACACACAGCAGGGCCTGGGCCTGGCCCAGCGTCAGGCCGAAGGGCCGGTCGCTGGCGGCGACACCACGCACCATGACCGGCGCCAAAGCGAGTGCCGGCGGACGCTGCCGCATCAGCTGGGCCAGCCCCAGCATCGCCAGGCTGCAAAACACGGCCAGGCCCCAGTAGGTCTGGCGCCAGCCGACACTTTCGACGAAGTGCTGGATGATGGGCGGCCACAGGGCGCCGCCCAGGTAGTTGCCGCTGGCGCAGACCGCCACGGCAATGCCGCGGCGCCGCACAAACCACAGCGAGGTGTCGGCCAGCAAGGGCGAAAACGTGGCCGAGCTGCCCAGCAGGCCGATCAGCAGGCCGTGCGCCAGCGCAAACAGCCAGATGTTGTGCGACAGCGCGGCGGCGGCAAAACCCAGGCCCATGCCGGCAGCGCCCAGGCTCAGCGGCAGCGCCACGCCAAACCGGTCGGCGAGCCGCCCCATCAACATGCCGCCCAGGCCGAAACCGACCATCAGCAGGGTGTACGGCAGGGAAGCGTCGGCCCGCGCCACGCCGAAGTCGGCCTGCACCGCCGGTAACACCACGGGCACGATGTACATGCCGGCGGCGCCCACGGTCATCAGCGCCAGGGTCACCAGCAGGCGGCGCCAGGCGGTGGCCGAATCGATCAGGTCGGCGCTGGCAGGTGCGGGCGGGGCCATGGGAATGTCAACGACAAAGCGGGTCAGGCCGGCGCCAGCAATTGCACCAGGCGCTGCAGCGCATGCTGCACCGTGGCGGCCCGCACGGCCGCGCGGTCACCGTCAAAACGCCGCATCTCGCTGCTGAGACTGCCGTCCACCATGAAGCCGAACCAGACCGTGCCGACCGGCTTGGCGCGGCTGCCGCCGGTGGGGCCGGCCACACCGGTCACGGCCACCGCCACCTGCGCGCGCGAATGGGTGATGGCGCCCTGCACCATGGCGCGCACCACCTCGTCGCTGACGGCGCCGTGGGCGGTGATCAGCGCCGCGTCCACGCCCAGCAGTTCGGTCTTGGCCTCGTTGGAATAGGTCACAAAGCCGCGCTCGAACCAGTTGCTGGAGCCGGCCAGGTCGGTGCAGGCGGCCGAAATCATCCCGCCGGTGCAGCTTTCGGCCGTCGCCAGCAGCCAGCCCTTGTTGAGCATCAAATCGGCCAGCAGCCCACGCCAATCATGGGGTGGAAGCTCATTTTTTGATAGCAACATCGAATTCACCAGAACCTCCAGGCGGCGATGACCAGCAGGGTGCAGAAGGCCGCCGCAAAGTCGTCCAGCATGATGCCGAAGCCGCCGCGCCAGCCAAAACCCTTGAAGCTTTTGTCGGCCCAGGCCATGGGACCAAACTTCACCGCGTCGAAAAAACGGAACAGCACAAACGCCGCCAGCTGGCCCCAGATGCCGGCCGGCGTGATCAGCCAGAGGATCAGCCAGAAGGCGGCCACCTCGTCCCAGACGATGCTGCCGGGGTCGGCTATCCCCATGTTTCTGGCTGTCACCGTGCTGGCCCACCAGCCCAGCAGGCTGGCCGCCGCGATCAGCAGCCCCATCTGCAGCGGACTGAACCACGGCGCCATCACCCCAAACGCCAGCCAGGCCCACAGGGTGCCGACGGTGCCGGGCGCCAGCGGGCTCAGGCCCGCGCCGAAACCCAGCGCGATCAGGTGCGCCGGATGCGCGAGCATGAAGCGGGCGCTGGGCCGGCGTGGGGGCGGCGCCGCGGCAGCTGCCGGGTTATGAATCAAATTAGCCTCCAGCCCATGTCAATCATGGATACACAGCTATGTTTTTGATAGCAAATGAAATTCATGGCGTCTCATCCAGCAGTGCCAGCAACACACTGTCAAAGGCTTCAGGCTGCTCGAACTGCACCCAGTGGCCGGCGCCTTCGACCCAGTGCATGCCGCGGAAATCCGGCGCGGCCTGCAGTGCCGGCGCCAGGGCTTGCTGCCGTTCGCGGTACAGCGCGTCTTCACGGCCGTACACCGCAAACACCGGGCAGGACACGTTCTCCAGCGCGCGCGCCAGGATGTCGGTATAGGCCAGACGGCGTCCCTTCATGCGGTCGCGCAGCGTGTTGTCGGTGTGCAGGCGCAGCGCCAGCGCGCTGATGGCCTCGGGCCGGTACAGCATCAGGGCGGCCAGGTTGCCGCGGTGCACCCGCTCGCGTTCGGCCGGGTCGGACAGGTCGCGCCAGGCGGTCAGCGTGATGCTGTTGCGCACGGCAAGGCCCAGCCCGGGCGCGGCGACCAGCACCAGGCGCGCGGCACGCGCCGGAAACTGTGCCGCCAGCAGGCCCGCGACCATGCCGCCAAAGGAAAACCCCACCATGTCGCAGGCGCCGTCCCCGAGCAACACACGCAGTCCGGCCTCGACCGGTTCCGGCAAGGCGTCGGCGTCGCGGCCCTGGGGCGGCAGCGCCGAATCGCCAAAACCCGGCAGGTCGGCGGCCAGCACCTCGCGCCCGCTGCGCAGCAGGGCATCGATGTTGAGCAGCCAGTGGGTCCAGCTGCCGCTGCCCCCGTGCAGCAGGACCACGGGCCGGTGCCTGCCGGGCGCGGTGGGCGACCAGCGGTGCCAGACCATGCTGCCTTCACCGCAAGGGGTTTCGAGACGGGTGGCGCGCGCCAGCA